>Ga0190286_1000019_pt1 | contig 105247 bp, 18 predicted proteins | sample 48691834_MG_FD_183241 | JGI IMG/M metagenome (GOLD analysis project Ga0190286, IMG submission 183241) | Hydrothermal vent microbial mat bacterial communities from Southern Trench, Guaymas Basin, Mexico - 4869-18-3-4_MG | ecosystem: Environmental > Aquatic > Marine > Hydrothermal vents >... | reverse complement strand
ACACCATATGCATCTTATACTTCTTCTTTTACCCATCCTAACCCCCTTTAAGGTAGTCTGCCTTTCTTATTTTTTACAACTCTCTCTATTATAGAGGGTTAGAATAAAATCAACAACAGTTAATTGGACGCTCCCAAAATATTATCTCTTTGGTTTGTTAGATGATTGTACAAGACTTACTTATGTAGAGCTAATTGATAAAAAACCTACGGCAGCCTGTGTTTCCCAGGCCTTTTCCAGAGCTTATAAGTGGTTTAATCTGCATGGGATAAAGTTAGAAGAAGTTATGACTGATAATGGCTTAAGAATTTACTTCTTATACTTCCCAAAAAGCCAAGGATACACACTTTTTTGAAACAATATTGAAAATATTTAATGTCAAACACTCTTATACAAGACCTTATAGACCTTAAGACAAATGGAAAAATCGAAAGATTCTGGAAAATTCTTAACTACGAGTGTATACTATGCCAAAGAACTACTTTGACCAAAAATGACCTTATAGCTGAACTCAATGGGTTTATGTATAGATATAATTATCAAAGAAGGCATGGTTCTTTAAATTATCAAACCCCTTTAGAAAAACTTAAACAAATTGCAAATTTGTTACCGAAATGTTGAAGTTGTACACAGAGGCGGGTCAATCTCAGACTGAAAAAGTCCAATCTTCTATGTTTTTAAGAATAATCCAGCCTGCCCTGCCAGATATCCAGAGTATCGATACCTCCTCCTTTTAATTTACGCCTCTATCTCTGCCTCTTTGTGTTTCCAGCGGTCAATAGAGGATTTAGAACCTGTAGTATCGATACTCTTTTAAATCGTTTAGATATTCTAGGAGTAGTTGAATTATCATTTATTAATCCGCATATCGCTTCCTGTTTTAATCTCTGGGTGGCTCTTGAATATTTCTCTAACCCTCTAGGAAATATAGTAAATGATCTTACCTTACAATGAGGATTCAGGCATTTTGCTCTTAATACTTCCACTTAAGTTTTACAGATAATTCCACACTAATATCTTTAACTATATTTTAAAATAACTTCCATTACTCTTAAATCTTTGTCTCATCCCACAAAAAAGCATATACACCTTTTTGGCTCTCTTTTAAATCGTGTAGTTTTTTTCTCATTTAAGCTTCCTTTTTGGAGGCTTTTATACTTTCAAAGAGCTTCTAATTATATAATTTTGCACAAAATATGGAGAAATACTGATTATTCTTCTTGCTACTGGGCTTACCACTTTATAGCAAACCTTTGTTCTTTCTCTTCTCCCTTTTATTATTCCTGCATCTTTAAGAATTCTAAGATGCTGGGAAATAGTAGATTGGGGTAAAACTATTTTTTTCTGAATCTGAGGTACATTACACTCATCTTCCAAAAGCCCCTCCACAATTTTTGAACGGACAGGATGAGCCAGAGCTTTAAGAAGTCTACTTATCTTTTCATATTTATCCGGTGACCACATTTTGAGGCCTGCCTTCTAAAAACCTGAAAATATTACCAACTGTAGTCTCTAAAATTCTCTCCAGCGCCTCCTGACTATAAAACCCTATATGAGGAGTAAAGACAACATTATCCCTACTTAAAAGAATATGGCCCTTTACAAGATTAGCCAATACTTCTAATTTCTTCTTATCATAAAGAAGTTGCTTCTCTTCTTTAATTAATTCCTCTCCCTCTAAAACATCCAAACCTACACCAGATAAAATTTTTTTATCTAATGCTTCAATTAAAGCTTCACTGTCCGCCACTGCTCCTCTTGAGGTATTTATAAGGATTGCTCCTTTCTTAATCAGATTTATATTCTCGCGGTTTATTAAGTGATGTGTAGATTTGTTATAAGGAACATGAAGAGTAATAATATGAGAATTTCTTAAAAGATTATCTAAACTTACATATTTAAACCCCAAAACTTCCGCTAAAAATTTATTCTGATGGGCATCAAAAGCCAAAACCTGCATCCCAAATCCTTTAGCAATCCTTATAACATGTAGTCCGATATGCCCTGCCCCAATAACCCCTAAAACTTTATCTTTTAAATCAAAACCTTTTAATCCTTCAATAGAAAAATCACCTCTCAGTGTTCTTAAATATGACTTATGCACATTTCGAGACAAAGATAAAATTAAAGCAAAAGTGTGCTCTGCAACCGTATTTTCTCCATAAAAAGGAACATTGCAGACTAAAATCTTTCTTTTTTTTGCCTCTTTTAAATCAATATGGTCAAAACCGGTAGAGCGAGTAGTAATTAATTTTAAAGAAGGAAGAGAGGAAATTATCTCTTTGTTTATCCTGGAATAAATAAATACTGATATAACATTAAATTTTTTAGCTATCTTCCAATTGCTCTCTTCCAGGGCAAAAGGATAAAACTCAAGGGAAAAATTCTTTAATCTCCTTTTTAAAATTTTTTTCTCCCAATCTTTTATTTCAAAAAACCCTATCTTCATTTAAATTTTTTTGCTGCATCCTGAGCAGCTAAAACTAAAGGATACATTGTAGGAGCAGGGGTCAAATAAGGATGAGTAGCCATCTGTAAAGTTTCTAATTCTGAGAAGGAAACTCTTTTCTGAATTGCTACACCAATGGTATTGATTAACTCTCCACAGGAAATACCTCCAGCAACCTGACCTCCCATAATAATTCCTGAGTGTTTAGAAAATATCAATTTAACTTTAATTTTTCCTGCCCCGGGAAGAGCCCCAGGATGTTTGTCAACCCCTTCAAAATTACCGATTACTACCTCAAATCCCTCATCTTTTGCTGTTTTCTCTGTCAGACCTGCAGAACCCAAAACTAACCCATCAATGTAGGTAGAATAAATCCCTACAGTTCCTTTATTTTCTCTTACTACCTTAAGCTGATATAAATTTGCTCCTGCAATTCTTGCCTCTGATGTAGCGATTGAAGCAAGCAAAACAGGAGCATCTTTTCTTGTAAAAAAATCACGTTTCCCCGCACAATCTCCCACAGCAAAAATATCTTTATCTTCGGTTCGGGTATACTCATCTACCCAAATGCCTTTGCCTTTTCCTAAGGGAAGCTCGCATTCTCTTGCTAAATCAGTATTAGGAGAGGCACCAATTCCCAAAATTACGCAGTCTACCTCAAGTGTCTTTCCATCAGAAAATCTTACTCTTTCTACCCTCCCCTCTCCTTCAAATTCTACAACTTTTCTATTAGTTAAAATATTTACCCTCTTTTTCTTTAATCTTTCTTCAGCAAGATGGGAGAATTCTTCATCAAAAGAATTTGATAAAAGATGAGGAAGAAGTTCTACAAGATATACATTTTTCCCCTCCAACTTAGAAATCTCATCAGCAAATTCTATTCCAATAAATCCTCCTCCTAAAACTAATATGTTTTCTGCTTCTTTTACTCTTTCTACCACCATTTTAAGATAGTCTAAATCCTTATAAATAGAAAAAATATTTTCTTTTTCAATTCCCAAAATAGGAGGTTTTATCGGTTTTGAACCCAAAGCTAAAACCAACTTTTCCCAACTTATTATATCACCATTCTGGGTAAAAGCTTTCTTTTCTTTACGTTCTATCTTCACTACTTTATCCACAATTACCTCAATTCCCATACCTTTCAGCCCTTTAGTAGAAAGAACATTTTCTTCGGGGTCTTTTAAGCTAAAAATCATATAAGGAATTCCACAGGGGATAACCCCTTTTTCCTTCCCTTTTATAAGAGTAATTTTTTTATCAGGATAATATTTTTTAGCGGTGGAGGCACATACTATTCCTGCCGGCCCTCCACCAATTATCAAAATATCTTTTTCTTTTTGCATCTTCCCTCCCTAATCAAATATTTTTCTTAAAATCTTCTCAAATCTTTCTCCTCCGATTCTTGAAGATTTCCTCAATTCAGAAGATTTAACATCTATCTAGTGGGCAAGAAGCTTATCTTCTTTTATATCAAGAGTAAATGTTCCTGGAATTAAAGTAATAGAATTTGCTAAAATAAGTTTTGCTATATCCTGTTTCAGTTTCGTCTTTATAACCACAATCCCCGGTTTTATAGGCATGCGAGGATGAATAACTCTGTAGGCAACATCTAAATTTGCCTTTGCTATCTCCTTAGAGAAAACAATCAGATAGATGAAGAAAAAGTAAATCCTTCTGAAACTTAAAAAAGGAAGCCCCAGATTAAGATATAACTTATTTAAAAATAAAGCCAAAACGAAGCTTATAAATCCTCCCAAAATTATCTCTTCTTTTTTTAAAGGAAAAGTTAAAGCAAACCAAAAAAATAAAAAAACAAAAATATAGAAAAAATTTTTAAAATTTTGTTTCATTTCTTTTCAAAAAAAATATTAAACTCTCCAGTTCACAAGCTATATCTACGTTAGAGACAAAGACAGAAGAAGGCACCTTTAATATAAGAGGAGAAAAATTAAGAATCCCCCTGATTCCTGCAGCAACTAATTTCTCACTTACCTCCTGAGCAGAATAAGAAGGAGTGCATAAAAGAGCTATTTTTACTCTTTTTCTTTTTATAATAGTCTTCAAATCTTTCATATCTTCAACTTTTACCCCCTCAATTAGCTTCCCAATTTTTTTCTTATCAATATCAAAAGCACAGACAATTTTTATATTGAATTTAGAAAAACCTTCAAATCCTAGTAAAGCTTCTCCTAACCTGCCTACCCCTACTAAGGCTATTCTCCACTCTTTATTCGTTCCTAAAATCTCCTCCAACTCTCTTATTAATCGCCCAGCTTCATACCCCACTCCTCTTTTTCCAAACTCTCCAAAATAAGATAAATCTTTTCTAAACTGTGCGGAGCTAACATTTAAAAGGGGAGTTATCCTATCTGAAGAAATAATCTCAATTCCTTTCTCTTTAAGTCTTTTTAAATTTCTCAAGTATAAACTTAACCGTTTAACTGTATCAAAAGAAAAACAACTTTTTTTAGTACAGATTCTTTCTCTTTCCATTTGTTCTTATTTTCACAAAGTATATCAAAAATTCTCTCTTTGTCAAGAACTTTTCTCAGTGCTTAGTACTGCCAACATTTTTTCGCAAATTCTAAAGAAACCATATTCTGTTTTAATACCGGCATATCCCCGTTACCTGTATCTATAATAAACCCTTCTTCTTTAAGGGTAAGGTAAATGAATATATCCAGACTGCGTTGATTCTGAAAATAGCCTACCCTACGGGTTATTCTGCGCAGTTTTCGGTTTATTCTTTCTAAAGGATTGGTTGATTTTAAAGAGGTCTCTTTTATTTTGAGGAAAATTGAAATATGTAAAGTAATACTCGATGTTTTTATGGTTCTTATCAGCCCCGGCTCTTTAGCTGACCAATCCCTTATGAATTTGTTATATCTGGATGTAACTTCCTGTTTGGTTTTGAATATCTTAGACACCTGACGCATTATCTTTTTTGTGGTTTTTGCGTATCTTAACCTCCTAATTCTTTGGACAAACTATGGTAAATAGGAGACAAACTTTTTTAAGGAAGAATAAGGGGGGATAGAGGATGAGTTTTCCAACAAAGTTGGATCCTTGGGAAAAAAGGATATGGAAGCCAGAAGATAAGCTAAAGTATTAAAGGAAGTAGAAGAAGGAGCAAAGATTGTAGAGGTATGCAGGAAATATCAGATTGACCCCACCTGTATATAATTGGAAGGAGAGATACCAAAGAGAAGGGATAGAGGGATTAAAAGACAGAAGAAGAACCAATTCTAACAATACCGGGATATCCGCAAAGGAATATTTAAAACTACAAAAAGAGAATGAGAAACTTATCGGACAAAGTCCGATCTCCGATCCTTTGGAAAGAATACACTCCTCTATAGGATATAAACAGGTGTTGAATTTGAGGAGAAGTTAGAAAATAGATGTGTTAAAGAGAGCAAATTGTTACTGGTATGAAAAAAAATATTGTCTAATTAAAAAAAGGGAGATTTGTCCAAAAATAGGGGGTCAGCCCATATCCTAAAGAGATAGAATTTAGATATAATCATCTGTAAATGTTAAGATTTAATCTGACATTCCTCAAGATTTTCTGTCAGAGACAGATTTGCTTCAGGCAAAATAGTAGAATCAGGGATTAAAGGAAGGAGGAATGTCAGATGACAATGCAGGAAAAAGTGATAAAGAACAAATTAGGTCTGTTAGAACTTGCCCGACAGTTAGGAAATGTAGCCAGAGCCTGCAGGATAATGGGTTATTCCCGGGACAGTTTCTATAGGTTTAAGCGTTTATACCAAACAGGAGGAGAATTAGCCCTTCAGGAAATAAACAGAAAGAAACCTATCTACAAGAACAGAGTAGCCAGAGAAATTGAGGAAGAGGTAGTAAAAATAGTTATAGAAAACCCTGCCTTAGATCCTGTAAGGGTATCCAATAAGCTTAAAAAGAAAGGCATGTTTATATCCCCAGGAGGGATACGTTGTATCTGGCTAAGGCATGATATGGAAACCTTCAATAAGCGCTTTAAAGCTTTAGAAGCCAAGATGGCTAAGGAGAAGTTATCCTTACTGAGGCACAATTAGCTTGCCTTAGAGAGAAAAAAGGAACAGAAAGAAGCCGAAGGAGAGATTGAAACCGAACATCCTGGCTATTTAGGCTCTCAGGACACTCTCTATGTAGGCACACTTAAAGGAGTAGGAAGAATTTATCAGCAGACCTTTATAGATACCCATTCCAGGGTAGCTTTTGCCAAACTCTATACCTGTAAAAACGCCCTTGTAGCTGCAGACCTTCTCAATGATAGGGTAATTCTCTTCTTTGAAGAACACAATATCCCCCTTCTTCGCGTACTTACCAATAGGGGAAGTGAATTCTGTGGAAGGATAGAACATCATAAATACCAGCTTTATTTAGCTACCGAAGGCATAGAACACTCAAAGACAAGGATGCGTAATCCTCAAAGCAACGGCATCTGCGAGCGTTTCCAGAAAACAGTGCTTAATGAATTCTACCGTATCGCTTTTCGCACTAAGATATACCACAGTATAGAAGAACTCCAGAAAGACCTTGATAATTGGATAGAAGAATACAATAATAAAAGGCCACATTCTGGAAAATACTGCTTTGGCAAGACACCCATGCAGACGTTCTTTGATTCCCTGCTTTTGGCTAAAGAGAAAATGCTGGAGCAGGACTATATAGATGGGGATAAGAAAGAATATGAGGAGTGCCAGGTTGAGTCTTGACTATTACAAACCATCGCCATGAAAATTTATTCACACTTTTAACCAAAAATCTCTGAATTTTGTGCCAGATTTTCTATGATTACCTTATGTATAAATTTAAAAGTTCTCTCCTTGAGGAAAGAACTTTTTCTACTTTTCTGTAATCTTCTTTCTCTATTTTCCAGCCAACACTTTCCAAATTCTCATCTATCTGTTTTTTATTTCTTGCTCCTACAAGAATTGAGGTAATGCCTTTTTGATGGTATGTCCAGTTTAAGACGAACTGAGCAAGTGTTTTATTATATTTTTCTGCTATTTTTTTAATTTTCAGAAGAGTTTCTTTATTTATAGAAAATCTTGGCTCTTTTAAATCAGTATGATTTTTTCGACATAAATCAGAAGGAACCTTTACATTTTCAAAGAAAAATTTTCCTGTTAAAATCCCTGAATGGAGAGGGATATAACCGATTATACCAATGTTATTCTCCTGACAGAAAGGAACTATATCCTTCTCAATCTCTCTTTTAAACATATTATAAGGAGGCTGTAAAAAATGGAGAGGTGAATACTTCATAAATTCCTGCATCTCCTCTACAGAATAATTACTCACCCCAATTGCCTTAATTATCTTTTTTTTATAAAATTCATACATTGTCGTTGCTGTCTCCCCGATAGGGGTATCCTTATCTGGCCAGTGGACTTGATAAATATCAATATAATCTGTTCTTAGTCTTTTTCTTGATTCATCAATTTCCTCAAGCATCCTCTCTTTCTTTAAATTGTGATATATTCTTTTACCTTTCCAGCTTAATCCTAATTTGGTAGCTAAAATTACTTTTTCTCTTAACTTCCTTTTTTCTAAAAACTCTCCAATGATTTCTTCTGAATGACCTCTTCCGTATACAGGAGCAGTATCAATTAAATTTATACCTTTCTTTAACGCTTCATCTAAAACAGTAAAAGAATCTTTATCTTTCTGAGGCCCCCACCACCTATCTGAACCAAAAGCCCATGTTCCCAATCCTAAAACAGAGATTTTAAATCCCAAAAAATTTCTATATTCCATACCATATTTTTATAACTCTTCCGTTTATCCTTGTCAACAGCATAATCTTTCTAGATTGCGTCCCAAAATTGATATAACTCCAACTCCATTTTAACTTCTTAAAAAACTAATTTAATCAAACCCGAGATGTAATTTCAAACCCGACGTGTAATGAAATTTGGTAAGCATTTTTGTATTTTTTGTGCATAAATGAAAAGGGAAAGGTTGCTTTATGAGGATAAAGAAAACTAATAAAAATTAATTTGTGGAAATTTTTCACAATTCTTTAAAATCATTAAACCCTCTGACTTTTCACATTTTTCAGAAATAAAAACAAACTCAGGCTGCCTCTTCCTTTCTAAATTTTCTTCCACATTTAGGACACTCAACTTCATCATCAAAAAATAAACTGCAAGAAACCTCCTCTCCACAATAAGGACATATTACAATATCTGCCCCCATCGTAAAATCATATTCTAAAAATTCATCAAATAAATCATCCACTATCCTATCTAATAGAATCTTTTATCTATCCTGAAATAAACTCTCAGTAATTTTTTTTCGCCATTGATTAAAGAAATTAAGTAAACTATCAAAATCCACAGGTTCTAACATCAAAAGCATTTCTGGAGAATTTTTATTAAAGGTATTTATTCTCTCTAAAGCCACACCTAACCAATATAAATCAAAACCAGAATCTTTTGTTTTTGCGTTTCTGATTAGTTCCTCAAAACTAAATTTTTTCTTTTTAACTAAAAAGTAAATATCAATAAAGTCTCTTAAAGTTGCTCTACCAAATAAAGCTAAAAGTTTATTTGCTGAGATATCAACAAGGTTATCTACTTTCAATCTCGGATATTCAGGAAACTCTTCTAAATCTTTAAGACGAAAGGGGCTATCACAGGCTAAATGAATAATGGTCTTTTCGTTGTCTTTTTCTGCTAACAATTCCACAAAAGAATGTAGCCCTTTCTGTCTTTGGGTATTTATTCCTTTCTCTTTCATTGCTTGTTCTAATCGATAACTGAAAGGAGAAATTAACTCCTCTGTAGCAGTAAAATAATCAAGATCATTACTTCTTCTGTGTTTTAAATAAAAATAAGAAAGAGCTGTTCCACCCGTCAGGTAAAAATGTTCACTTTCTAAAATACTGGGAAATAACCTGAATATATCTTTTTGCAGGTTATTAAGTATTTCCAAGAAAATCCCCCCAAAATCGCCTTACCTCTTCTGATAAAAATGGCTTTATTCTTTCAAATGACTGTTTAAATTTAACAAACCCAATTTTCTTAAAAAGAGATTTTATATCCTGAGCTTTTCCATACATTAGAACCTGTTGAACATACATATCTAAGATAGCTGGAGAATCTAAGTCTAATTCTGTATTATCCTTTAAAAACCAGAATAATCTTTTATCAGCACTTACCTTCATAATAAATGATTACCTTACAATTAAAAACATCCTCTCCTCTTCTTATTATACCATATCATCATAATATCTCCTCTCCTTCTTTTTAAATATCAGCAAAATCGCTGAGTAATATGTTGCCTAACAGTTCGGGCTATACGAAGTCCCGCTGAAAGCGGGATTTGGGCAAACAGAATGAGCCGTATATGCTGTGTTATCGCAAGTGCTTAAAATCATTTCAATAGTTATTTTTTTATTTCTACCCAGAGACCTGCGCGATCATAACTTATATGGAAATTTGATATACCTGCCTTATTTACCACCTCTTGTAATTTATCAGGCGAACTGTAAGCCTTAGCAGAGACAATTGCTGGCATAAAGTTTTCTTTAACCTTTTTATCAAAACGCTTCGCCTCTAAAAGGTCCATCTCAGTGTAATCAGCAGGAACACACTCCTCAGGCATAATATTATCCTCCTCTTAGCCTTTTAAATAATTTCATATAATTTTTTGTTCTTGCTACCCCTCTCATTTAGACATTTCCGATAACGTTTTGCGGATATGTGAAATTTCGCTTTGCGAAATTTGAGCGAAGCGTAGCGAAGCCACATATCCTCCTGTTAGCAGACCCGAAGGGCGAGCCTGCGATAGCAGGCGAAGAGTTCTGCACGCCGCCGAAAGTTGTTTTATTAATCTTCATAAAGCTCATCCAATCTTTGTTTTATCATTTCAGCAAGTTTTTGGTATGCTCTCTCTGGTCTTCTACTAAAGAATTCAAAAAGTAATCTTAATGTTGCTCCGTTCCTAAATATAGTAAGCATTATTCCTTCTTCCCATAATTTCTCATTTTCTAAAATCTTCCTCCAAAATCTTATTTCCAAATCTTTAATCTCATTAAAACTATCCTGTGGCTCCCTATCAAAATTGATTTCGGGCAATTCTGGTAAACTATCTTTCCATTGAGTTAGCCATGAAAGTAAATCATTCCAGACATCCAACTTGTTAAAAAATTCGAATAATTCTTTACCATAGAGGAGATGTAAATCCACTCCGTAGGTGTCTGCCATTTTGTTGAGTTCTTCAATGTAATAGTTTTTATTCTTCACTAAATCAGGGTCTATAAAATACATTATTCCTATGAGATTTTGCCTATGTTTCTTGTAAAGAAATTCAAGTTTTGTTTCAAAATTGCTTATCTGTCCTCTCTTTTTGGTTGAATCATGGTCATCTCTAACTTTTTGCTCAATGAAATAGTATGTCTCACCATCAGTAAAATATTGATCTATGTCAAGCTTCTTTTTGGGATTTGCAGGATCTGGAATAATTATCTTGGGAAGAACCTTAAAGCCCCAATCTTTCAGAAACTCGGAGATTAATTCTTCCATAGCATCTCCAAACCTTATTTCGTGGGATTGTAAAAGATGTTGAAGGATCTTATTATGATTTTGCAGTTTAACTGCCTTATGAGATGTTGTGCTATAAAACCGTGGAAAAATGAAGTCAATTTCAGGTAATTTTTTCAATAAATCCGATTTTGTTTTGCGAAGATGTTTATTCAATATATTTACGAACTTGTTATAGTCAATCATTCTAAAACACCTCTTTTGAGTTTTTCATACTTCACAGCTTGCTCATAAAAGTTTAAAATAGTATCATAATCTCTAAATGCAAATCTCTGCTGAAAATCAGCATAAGGTTTTTTCTCTATCTTTGATTTAAATTTATTTGAATATTTGCTTGGACCTACGATATAAAAATTTACAGCAAAAGGAAGAAGTTGCAAACATCTATTAAGTGCTTCTGACAGGGTATTTAAACTATGAACAACTTCAAAAACTCTCTGAGGAAAAATAAATTTTCCCCTGCTAAACCAAATGACATCTATTCTTTTAATATCTTCAATAATTTCGGGATAAGTAAAAGGAGGAATTTCATGCAAAGTTACTATGTCATTCAAAGGTATTCCGTCTTTAAAAATTTCTGTTTTATCAGGTGTATATGTGAAAAAACCATGTAAATTCCCCAAATCTAAACATATACCTTCTATAAACGAATGCATTCTAATCTTGTCTTCTTTGGGAGGTGGTGGTTCTTCCTCGTATTCTTTCAAGGCAAAAATTCCTAATCCAATTCTCTTAAAATTTCTCCCTCTTTTAATCTCTCTATATAAAACCCCTCTTATTCCTTCTTTCCACGCTTTGCTTGCTTTTGCCGCTGGATAATATTTCTCAATATTATCATAAATTTGTTGCCAAGTAGCTTTACCTCCAAAATCTTCAAGCACTTTTTTAATTGCTTCAACCTTAGTGACCATATTTATCCCCCTTCAGTTCCAGCCACAGGGTCTAAGATTAAATCTCCTTCTTTTGTGGATGTTAAGATTACTCTTTTCAATAATTCTACTGGTTTTTGTGTTGAATGAAGTTTCTTTCCTTCTTCATTTTTTAATCTCTCTTTTCCCAGCATAATGGCAAAACCCATACATTTGCCCCAACCTTACCTATGCCAAATTTTTGTGCATATTCTTTATTAAATGTATATTTTTTGTCTTCTTATCCTTTACAGCCCATATTAAATTTTCAGTCGCATTAGTGAATCTTACCCCTAACCAGTTTGGCATTGGATTTGTTTTAATCCATATGACATCATTGAGTATCCAATATCCTAAATCTTGCATGATTTTTCCGATTCTAAAAATGCTATGATATGTAGCAATAACCCAAATTGTAGCATTCGGTTTCATTACCTTTTTAACCTCGGTTAAAAGTCTGGTTATAAAATCGTCATATTCTTGAAATGATGAAAATTTATCCCACTCATCATTCACTCCTTCCACAACCGTTCTTACAGCCCATCGTCTCAATTCTTTATTTGGCAATTGTAGAAAGTAAGGTGGATCAATAAAAATCATGTCAAAAACTTCATCATCAATCTTTTTTAAAACTTTGAAAGCATCGCCCCAAATAACTTTATTTTTTATCTCCTTAACAGAATACTTTTCCTTTTCATCAGAATCCTTGATGACGAGTTCGTTAAATCTACTAGTTCTCATATTTTCTCCAAATAATGTATGTTGGTTGATTTTTGTTTTATCCATATTCTTACCTCCTTAATATGATTTCTCTCATGTTTTTAAATATTCCTAAGGCGGCGTGCGGAATTTCTGCTAACTTAGTATATATGAAATTCGCGTTTTCTCTCAATTTGGGAGGATATACGAACTTCGTGTTATCTTCAATTTTGGTAGTATATGCGAACTTATCCATCTTCTTTGTCCTCCTCAACCATCAAATCCAAGGGTCACTACTCCTTTAATGCCTTCCATTATAGTTCTAATCTTTTCCAATATTATATAACAATTTATACCAAGAGAAAACAAGAAGTTAACTCGACAAAGAAAAGAAAGGCACCTGATTACATCATTCAGGGAGCACAAGGGTTACAGGGAAAAATCCTCTTACTGAATTGCAGATAAAGATTTTGTCTGCTTTTAGTTTAATCAAACCTGACGTGTAATGAAATTTGGTAAGCAGGATAAGGATTCTTAGGCAATATTTTAAAACTTGCTGTCATAACTTGACATTTTATTTTTAAAAAATTTTGTCAAGTTACAGGGTGAATTTACTTATTCCATATATGTATCAAAATTTTAGAAGGCATCTATCTTTCTGAAGAATTAGAAAAAGTTTAATCAAACTCTATATAAGATTTTATTTTTTCTATAGTTTTTTTGCCCACTCCTTTAATTTTTATTTTTGATAATATATCTTCTTTAATAAACTCCTGAGGATTTTTGCGCCTATATTCTAATAATTTTTTAAGCACTTTATAAACTCTTCTGTTAAAAACTCCACATCCAAAAAGGATTTCTATCTCCTCAAAAGTTAACGTATGAATATTAAGTTTTTTCAACAATTTTGGCCCTTCTTCAGTTAAATCAATCAGGTCATGTTCTTCAGCTAATACAATCTGTCTCATTTTTCTTACAATTTTAAGAGTGTCTAATCTTACTGATTCATAAGAGACTCCCAAATTTTTTGCTACCTTTCTTAAAGTGTCCTTTCCTGCTCTTTTATAATAAGGGATAATTGCCTCTCTTATTTCTATCTCTTCCGACTTATTTTTTAACCAGTTTTTTTCTTCTTCTGAAAGCAAGGGGTAAAGATTAAGTTCCTTTATAATTTTTTTTAGATATAAAGGATGCAAAGGAATTTTTGTTTTATCCTTCCATTGTTTTAATAAAATAAGAGGTATTCCTTTATTTGTAGAAATTTTCTTTAAATCAGTATCTTTTATTTTCCTAAGTGTCTCTATAACTTTTCTAACCAAACTATAAGGGACAGAGGAAATCTTCACCAGATACTTTAAATCTTTCGAAGTCATTTTCTGATATTTCTGCCAAAGTTTATTTTCTTCATCAGAAAACCTTTCTTCCAGATTAAAATAATCTACTAACTTCTTTAAATAAAAAGATTGTATAGGAGTTCTTCCTTCTCTCCACCCTTGATATGTAGTGGGAGGTATATCTAAATAAAGGCAAAGTTTTTTTATAGATAATTTTTTATTTTCTCTTTCAGTCTCAATCTTTTTTATCAAATTCTTAAGAAAAATAACTATATCCTCCGTCCAGACCTCAATTTTATCTCTTTTATCCTCCTTTCTCTGTTTATTAAAATTATCAAAATCTATAGAGGAACTACTTTTTCTCTTTTCTTGAGAAAGCCTCCACCATTTTTTTATTAATTGCATATCTTCTATAAAAGAAACTTTATCTGTCTGGTATTCCATTACCATATTTTCTGAATATTCTCTTCGGGAAAGCTCCTCAAACACTTCTCTAAAATCAATAATACCTTTCCCGATTCTTAAATGCTCATCTTCATCTCCCCAATTATCATGAATATGGACATTATAGATTTTTATTGAAGGATTTAATTTTTTTAAATAATTTACAGGATTACCTCTTATATGAGCATGACCTATATCAAAACATATTCCCACATAAAAAGGAATGTCTTTAAATTTTGTTATTTTAGAGATGATTTCTAAACGTTCAAATAATTTATTCATCTTTTGGGGTTTGAAACCGGGTGTATTTTCTACGGCAATTTTAATATTAAATTCTTTTGCTTTCTTTGCCAGAAGATAAAGATATCCTACAAAATCTTCAATTTTTCCTTCAGGATGAAGAGTCATAACTTCAGCTTCCAACAACTTAGAGGTTTCCAAAGCCTGGAATAAAATTTCTCTATGATAAGGAATTACTGGATTTACTCCTACAGGAGCATGTGTCTGAATGCAAATTTCTCTTTCTTTCAACTCTAAAACCTCTTTTTTTAGTTTTTTTAAATATTCCATAATTTCTAAAGAGAGAACAAATTCTATTCCCTCTATATCAGTTTCCTTTACCAATTTTATCATCTCTTTCAATGCCTTCTCTTTATAATTGGGAGTATTCTGAATACATACTTTAAGGGAAGAACTGGAAGTAGCTTTTTTCTCTTTGAAATTAGTTTGATTTGAGCCTCTTATTGCTTTTGCAAGAAGAAGGCTGGTGCTTTCCAATGTTCCTAAATCTAAAGCATCTATAGGTATCCACTGCCGACTATATTCAAGTTTACAAATGGTATCAATCTCAAACAGTTTTTTTCCGATAAATGATATAAAAAATGAGAGAAAAGGATTGAAAGGTTTAATCTCTATCTCTTTGAAAATCTTTTTATATAAACTTAATATTTGGGGATTAAAAGGATAGGTAGTTACCAGCCATCTTTTCCCCCTCCGCTGTGTTAATTTATCCAAGAAATGATATAAACAGGTTGCTATTCCTCTCCTCTGATATTGTTCTCCAATTCCAATCCCATTAATTAGATGAGGAAGATTAAATCCAAAAGCTTCTTCCCATAAAACTACAACAGAATTGTTAAAAAACGGCTCTTTTAATTTTATTCTTGTAATCTGCCTCTCGGGCCGAATGTATACATCTATCCAGAACCACTTTAATATTTTTATAGATTTCGCAAGCTTTATTCCCACTTCAAGCTCCTTATGAAAACTTTTTATCCACACCATTTCATTGTTAAAAAATTTCTCCAGAAGACTCTCGTAATCAGTAAGAGAGCTGGAAGAGGATAATTCTTCTATTATCTCCTCATTAGAATCCATAATTTTGAATAATTTCAAATCTTCCTCTTTTATGTAACCCTTCTTTAAAAGTGATTTCTCTATCCAGTCAACCCATCTTCCCCAACAATCTCTGCCTACTAAAATTATCTTTCTTTTTCTTGTTTTCTTAGTTTGAATAAGAACCAGAACTTCAAAGAGAATATCCAGAGTTTTAAATCCACCAGGAAAGAATACAAAGCCCTCTGAATGTTTTAAAAAAGCAATCTTTTGAGTAAAGAAGTAATTTAAGTATAAAGAAATATCCATAAATGTAGAAGGACTATATTTTTTTCTTACCAGAATTCCTATAGATTTACCCCGAACCGCAGAAAGCCATCCCGCTCTTTCAAGGAAAGAGTAGGGTAAAGGCGTAGTTCGGGGTTTACATCTCTCTTTATAGGCTAACTCTATTCCTTTACCTATAGCTTCATATACACCTCCTAAACCTGGATGAAGAATATTAAACTTTTCTATTAAAAGTCTCCCTAAATTTTTAGCTTGAGAATAATAAGGGTTATCTTTTTTAATCTTTCTTGAACCAATAACAGTTATGCCTCTTAAAAAATCTGAAGAATAAATATTTATTATATCCTCTTTTACCCTTCTCATATTTATTCTTTTACCTTTTTTAGAAGGATTCTCTTTAAGATAGAATAAAACCTCTTGAGGTTTATCTTTTATCACAAAGCTTTTTAAATCTTGAATATCTATTAATCCTTTATTAAAAGAAAACTCAATTAAATCTTTTAAACCTTTATAAAAATCTCTATCCATTAAAATTACACTTACATTTTTATCTAAAACACCTTCTTTCTTTAGGCTCAAAATCTCAAATGTCTCATCTAAGGTTCCAAAACCTCCAGGTAAACTGATAAAACCCCTACTTATAGTTATAAAACCTAATTTTCGAGCAAAAAAGTAATGAAACAATAAATTCAAATTGGCATAGTTTTCTTCATCCTCAAAAGAAAGTTCCATTTTCAATCCCACTGTTTTTTGCCCAGATTCAGATACTGCTCTCATCAGCCCCGGGCCTCCCCCGGTAACTATCCAGAAATCTCTACCTACAACTTCTCCTACTTCTTTTGCTAAATTATAATAGAGAGTGCCTTGAGATTCTCTTGCTGAGCCAAATACACTCACTCCACTCTCCACGGCATATAAAATTCTATTTATCTTCTCTATCTCTTCTATTACTTTATCTAACTTCTGCCTTAGTTTGAAATTTAGTGGACTTGAAGCCTTTGTGTGATTTTTATAAGAAATGCAATCTGTTCTCATTTTATACATCCAAAAAGCCTCCTCATCTTTCTCTGCTATTCTTAAGGGGATAACCAAAAGACCGATATACTTTTTTATAAATTGACTTGCTGTGGGGTCAATAATGAATTTATATGTCTTATCTTTAAATTGAATTCTCCAGATAATAATTTGATGTAAGAAAGGTTCTCTGTTAAGATAAATAGGGATAGGTCTTGATATACTTATTTTTTTATTTAGAGTCTTATAAATTTTAAAAGTAACTTCTTGGCAAAGGCTTATTAAATATCTATTCTTCTCTCTATATTTATTTATTATCGTGTAAATTTTTTCTAAATTTTCTTTAAATTTTTCGACCTCTTCTGTTTCCTCTCCCACATATTTTAAAATTATTCTTTTAAGCTTTCTTTCATCTACTCCTCCAAATTCTCTCAAATAGCCTCTAAATCTTATTCCTGATACTATAGCATTTAACCTGTTTATAAATTCTAACCTATCTTCTTTAATGTGAATGTTTTTCTCTCTTAAACTGACCCACTTATCTAAAGAATAAAAAGTTTTCTCCTCTAAGGGTCTATCAGTAAAATAAATCCCTAAATCCTCTAATCCTTCTTCAAGATACTTATCAAAAGTTATGTCTCTGTCTTGCCATCTCTTTTTTAAAAAAACCTGAAAAATTATATGGTCTCTATAAGGAGGTAATTTATTTAAAAAACTTTTTAACCTCTTATCTTGAGAATAGAAATATCTCCACCAGGAACGATGAAATTTAAATTTTTGATATTTAAATCGGACAGGAATTCCCAAAACGCTATGTAAAGCTACAGCTACAATGGATTTGCCTACACACATAGCTTCTTTATCTTTTAAAACTTCAGAAAGAGGTTTATCCCAATTTAGCTGATAAGAAAATAAAAATTCATTTTTTACCCATTGAGAAATCTTTTGTGAAATTTCATATTCATCTTCTGTTTTCCCAATAATCTTTTTGGCAACTTCTTCTAAATTTTTTACATTCTCAAAATCTAACAATTTTTTATAAACAGGAGAGGAACTTTTTTTAATTGCATCTTTTAAATTTCTTCTTGCTTGCGTTTCATACTTCTCTTGGAAATACTTTGTAAAATAAATCGTTTTTCTTTCAAGAAGCTCTTTGAAAAATTTATTTCTTCCTTCTTTATATAACTTGTGGGAAAAGCCTGAAATTAAATATTCTCTTTCAATATTATCATCATAAATTTCAAACTTCCTTTTAGATACGCCTAAACTGACAAAATCTAAATCACAGATGATTTCTGCATCTATGTTATCTTTTTCGGGAAGATGAGACTTTGTGGTTAAAATTAAATCTTTTACTTTTTCAAGAAAATCTTCATCTAACTCTAAATTTCTTCCTGATTTTGCTGCAGTATCTGCAGAACGTTCCTCATTATCGTCTCTCTGAGGTTGATAAACTATATCATGATAAATAATAGCGAACTTTAAAGCTTTTATATCTTTGGATAAATGTTTTACCCTCTCTAATTCTTTTAACATACTCATTATGTGATAAAGAGTGTGGTAGTACCTGTGAGTTTCTGAATAAGATTTGACTACCTTACTAAACTCTTTTTCTAAATTTGCCTTTGCTCCTATCTCTTTACAAAAATCTTTCCAGTAAGAATCAAACCAGACCAAAGATTCTATATATCTTACAAATCTTTTTGCTTCTTCTTTCCTAAATCCCCTTCTTTCAATCTCTAAGTGATTATGATAACAGGGTAAATCACTTTCTATTAAATCCATTCCAATTTTTTTGGCAAATTCTAAGCCTTCTTCCTGAAAATCTCCTATTACTATGTACCCTTTAGAATCTAAATTTAAAGCTTTCCTGCAAACACAAGCTAAAAGTTGAGAGCCTATTTTTTGCTCTTTGTATGCTGGATGTACACTTATTTCTTTTACCTCTATATGATCCTTGAATTCTTCATATAAAATTACTCCTAACAGATTACCTTTCTCATCCTGAAATTTATATCCTTGTAAGTTTCCTTTAACTAAAAACTCAGCTTCATTTAAAATACTCCTTATTTTCACAATCAAAGGATAATCTATTTTATAAATGTAGCTATTCTCAAAAAGCTCTCTGTCTTTATAATGTATAGGAGTAATTTTCCCCTTGGTTATTGGAGAGGAGGTATTTTCACAATTTAGAAACTTTTCTAATTTCTGTTTTATCTTTTTAAAATCTTTATTTACATTAATTACGTTATGAGAAGAGGAATAAATTTCACTGGCTTCTTCTTCTGTTTTATCTCCTAAAACTAAACATTGATAAGGAATATAATTCCATTTAGTAGAGTGGCTGATAAGAAACTTTATTTCATTAGTCAATTTTCCTTTTCTTTTCTGAAGATGATTAGCGATAATTGCAAGAATATCTATTCCTAAAGCAGAAAGAAATTTCTTATTGCTATTAATTACATAGTTTATAAAAAATGTATAATTTCCTGAAATAATAACTAAATTAAGCTTTCCTGTCTTTTTTATGCGTTTTATCTCTTTAATCACTTTTATAAAATTATGATTAATTTTTATACAAGAAATACTTTTATAAATCTCTTTTAATTCATTTCTACTTAAACCCTCAAAAAATTTATATAAACTCAATACATCTCTTTTTGTATAGTATTTAAAAGAGGCAACTAATACTTGTTTTCCTAAATACAATAATTCTTTAATTTTTCTCTCATTGATGATTTTAGTAAAGTGGATTTTTATTATTTTTAACATAAAAGGTAAAAATATTAATTGTTTTATTAAAGTTTGGTCAAAATCAACAAAAATAGTATCTTTATCTATTCCTAAACGGGGATAAATCCTCCTTAATCTGTGAGGAGAACCTAAAAGAATAACTGGCCTATTAAAAGGAGTTTTTAAAGAAGAGGAAGATCTTTTCTTCTGTGAAGAGATGACTTCTAACTTTGATAGTCTAAAAACAGTAATGTCGTCTTCCCAAACAGCAATACCTGCTAATTCATTCTCTCCTATTTTCCAGACTTTTCTTATACCAAACAACATATAAAGTTGATATCTTGATTTCAAAATAAGTCTATCCTTCAATATTTTCAATTTACCTTTATGGGTAAAATAAGGGAAAACTTTCAAACCTAAATCTATTCTTCTTTTTAAATAAACCTCTTTCAAAATAACAGGTTTTGATATAAACTCTTCTCTGGCAAAAAAGTATCTTTCAGAAACAGCTTCTTCTATCCATTTCCTGAATCTCTTTTCAGGAATTCCTTTTATTTCTGCAGCTAAACCTATTCTTGAAAGAACTGAATTTATCTTTGAAAAATCTACCTTTTTCTGATGTAAAAACTCAATTAAATCTTGAATTAAACTTAACTCAGCCAAATCTATATAAGTAGAGATATAAAAAACAGAAATTTCTATCCAGCTCCACTCTTTTATAATTTCATTTACAATTTTTTCTTCAGAAAGACCGGAAGAAGAATTTTTAGAAGAGGGAGCACTTCTTTCACTGCAATTCCAATAAAAACTTACTTCTTCCCTTTTTTCTGGCAAAAGAATAACAAAAGAAGGAAAATTTATTCCTCCAGCATTAATTGATTTTTCTTTAAAAACTTCTTTCAAAAACCTAAAAGCTTCTTTGGTAAAATAGATTCCTCCTTCCTTAATTTCATCTGAAGTATTTACAATAGAATTATTTCTTAAAGCATCTTCAAATAAGATATATAAATATTCTCTTCTTCTTTCCAAGAAACTTTGATATTCACAACGTTCATAGCTAAAGATTCCATTTTCAGGATGTTCTCTACAACGAGTGGGCCTCTTTTGATAATCAGTGCATTTAGTTAAAATGTATAGTTTATTATCTTTGTAATCAAAAAATATTCCTAATTTATCACAGGGGTAGTTGTGCTTGGTAAACAAAATTAAATCTTCACCTGAGACCTCATCTAAATCAACAGAAGAAAATGAAACTAATTTAACAGGAAATGATTTCTCATTTTTTATAAAACAGCAAAAACCATCTACGCATTTTTTATTTTGAGGAGACCTTTGTTCAAAATAAACCTGAATTAGTTTATCAATTACGGACTGAGGCAAAATTTCTGTCTTTTGCTGTCTCAACGTCGAACTTGCCTTACCATTTCTTTTATATTTTAAAACAACATACCCTCGCTTTAGCAATTTAGAATCAGGTATTACATCGTAATTTTTCCTTCTTAACTCCTCAGCTACGCTCTTCAAAATCTGTTTAGGATTGTTTAAATACATAAATCGATAGGTAGAATATTCCCATTCTTCTATGAAACTATTTATTCCCCAATTAAGCTCATCGCCAATAAACTCAGCAGGCAGAACTCTTCTAAATAATTGAGGATTTATTAAAGACTTTAAATCAACACAAAAAATTATCTGTTTGCGAATTAACTCTTCATTTTCAAGTTGATAGATTATAAAAGAAATGTATTTACCTATATCATCACTTCTTCCCTCCAAAAGAACCCCTTTATTTTTCAGTCGTCTACGTAATTTCTTTATAGCCGCTAATCTCTCATCTCTTTTATAATCCATAAGCACATTAAAACAGGTGATAATATCTGGATTTTTTTGCACATTGAAATTAAAACCTGCTTTAATAAAGCTAATATTTCTTATTTTTCTCTTTTGAGCTTCCTCCTGAGCCAACTTTACATTCTCAGGATTATAGTCTATTCCTATTATCTTTAACTCTGGATTTAACTTAGAAAGTATCCTATACATATCAAAGGTTGTAGGAGCTCCCCTTCCTCCTATTCCTACATCTACAATTAATTTTTTACCCTTCGATAAATCCAAACCAAAAAATGCTAAAGCAAACCTTTCTAAATACCTGTAGACCCCATCTAAGCGGTGAGGAAAGGTAAAAGGAGAAGTTATTCTGTTGGTCAGCTTAGAAGAAATGGATGAGGAAGAAAACATCTTATCGATATCCAACTCTTTTATCTGCTCTACAGCTTTTTCTCCGGCAAGAGGACTGGCACACCTTTTATTTAACTTCCTCTGGCAGGAAGGGCAGAACTCCATATAACCAAAAACATTGAGCAACTTGCTCATCACACACCTGTTCTGGCAGTGCTTCAGCCCCAGAAGATGGCCTATCTCATGCAGGGCGTTTCTATTAATGCTTTCAGAAAGAGAAAAGATACTATCTGCCTCTAAATGACAGATAGAAAGGACGGCAATATTTTCCTCAACAAACGCACCTCCGATAAGCTGAGGGACATTTTCGCTTATCCGTTCATATATATCTGCTGTGGTAATAACTAAAATTAAATCAATCTTAACTTTTCTTCTCTTTATAATCCTTTTGGCAAGGAATAATAAATCCTTTACTTTTCCCAAAAAGCGACTGTCAAGATAATAAGGAGCTAAAATCTCTATCTTTCCTATATTTAAATATCTATTCTTAAGTAAAAAATTCACAAGTTCCTGAAGAATAAAATTCTTATTTTTTATATAAATAATGCGCTCTCTAACCTCAGGAGGAAAGAAACCAAAAGCCTGGTAAAACTTTTTTCTTCTCTTTTCTGCATTATCATATACAGGCAAAATAGCCAACGAAATTTTGTTTTCCATTTTCTGTTTACAGCTCTGTTTACAACCGCTGACCACCTGAATTAAAGAAGAGCTTGTATTGGAAAAATTTTTAATTATCTTTAAATAGGAATGGGGTTTTTTGAATTCAGAAGCAGATACTTTAATATCAAATCTGGAAAGAAAAGAGTTAATCAATCTTCTATAATAACAGGAATATTGATTTTGATAGTAATTGAACGAAGCTAATTTTTCTGTGTTTAATACTTCACTTAAAATGCAAACTAACAATCTTATCTCTTCATCGGTGAAGCTAATTCCTTCTGATAATTTGTCTAAAAATTTTACAAAAATATCTTCATTTATCCCTCTTAAAATAGAAAGACTCTGTTTTATTCTTTTATTGACTATATAAGAAGAATAGGCATTCTTCTTAGAAAGCGTCTCTAAAATATCCTGAATAAAATCTAAAGAAAGCCCTAAGGGATTAAAAGAGGAACCCAAAAATACTGTTATCTCTTTCTCTAAAATTTCTTTTACTTTCAAATAATACGTTACAGAGGAAGGATAGTCAAAAAAAGAATTTGATTTACTCAGTATAGAAGCATTTATAATTTTCAATTTCTTAAAAAACTCTTTAACCTCTCCAAGGAAATCTTCTCTTAACTTTCTTTCTTCTATTTCAGGCTCAATTTTTAAATCTATATCATTTATCAAAGAGAAATCCACCCATCCTTCTCTGCTTAAATACAGACTACTTCCAAAGATAGAAATTTTTCTTCCTAATCTCTCTCCTGCTCTATGTAAAATGTAATAAAGTAGAGCAATATTTAATTTATCTCCTTTTACTATTACGAAAGGATTCTCCTTTCCTGTAAAAGGACTTGAAGTATCTCTGTTTTGGTTGGGTAATAAATTATTAGTAATTATTGCTTCTTTTTTAGAGAACATTGAAATAGAAAAGCCAGAACTTTCTTTAGAAATCGGGCTACTGCCCTTTTTACGGTAATCAATAAATTTAAATCTACCTTTAGCAACCTTCTCTATTTTCCAGGGAATATTTCTATCTCCTTTCTTTTGAGAGAGATTTAAGACCATAAAATTTAAATCTTCCTTAAAATGGAAACCCAACCTACGATAGAATCCTATAGCTTTAGGTAAAGGAGAAAAAACCTTAAATATCTCTATACCCTCTCTGTAAGCTTCTTCTAATGCTAAAGAGAGTAAACAAAAACCCAACCCCCTGCCTTGATAAATGAATACTCTTATAGCCAAATCTTCGGCTGAAGACATAGTAGCTATTTTATTATGTTTATCAATCAAGAAGCGAAGAAAACTGCCATCATAACACTCCTTTCCTTTTCTTCCAACATAAGGATTAATTTCACCAAGAGTCAGAAGAATTCTTTTTATATCTTTTCCGTAGGAAAACTCAACTCTCCTGCGCACAACAAAAGCATATTCACCATCTTCAGAAACAAGTATTATCTGTAACCTACCCATAGTAGAATCAAAGGGTATCTTAAGATTGAGCTCTCTATAATACTGAAATCCCAAAGCTTTCAAATCTCGGGATAACTGTTGGGAAGAAATTTCAAAATTAATAAAAATAGCCGAAGATGACCTAAAGCCTCTATCTAAAAAATACCTTTCAAATTGCTTAAAGGTTCCATCGAAAAGATGCTCTTTAAAATCTGCCTTATATTCAGGGAATATTTTTGTATAAATTTCTGAATTTCTATAAAAACAGGCTATTTTTTTATCAGAAGAATTTAATTTCCCAAAGTATCCATAAGGGTATTCTTTTATGTAATCAGAATAAAATGTAGGAAGGCGGTCAAAAACAAAAATTTCAGGGTTTGATTTAAATTTTACCTCTACCCAGAAAAATTCACCTTTCTTTGATTTCATAATGTTTATGTATGCTATATCTTTTAAAATCTCTCTTACAAATTCTCTATTTTCTTTATCGATACTTTCTCCACTCAACAAAGTTGAAAATCTTTCTGCCCATCTAAGACAATTGGCGGGTAACACTTCACCAAAAGATGAATCAGTCATTACAATAAGAATTAAGATTTTCTCTTCGTAGGGAACAGAATCAGCAAATTTATATTCATTTTTTGTATTTTCGAAATTATCTTTTAGACGTTTTAGAAGCCTGGAGAAGTTACTTAAGCAACTACTGCCTGATGAAATTTTATAAAACTTTGTCATCTCCTCATATCTTAACAGGAAAATAAGAGACGAAGAAATTATCAAAGGAGTAACAGAAACAGTCTGCGAAGAAGAAGATGAAAAAGAAATTTGAGAAAACCAGATAAGTCCATTCTTTTCTTTAAAATGTTTTAAAGTATCAATATGAGAAGTTAATAATTTATATCCTGCGGTTGAGACGCAATCTCCTATAACATACTTTTTAACTTTAACCAGATTAGAGTCAAAAGCTGCCTTTATACAGTTATCTGTTGTTACACCTGTGATTAGTATATACTTTATGTTTTTAGAAAGAAGATACTCTTTTAAAAGTTGATTTTCAAAAGCATCATATTTATTTTTAGAGAAAACTTTCTCTCCTTTCTCAAGTTCAGGTTTAACTTTATAAAACTTCCACCCTTCTGAGCCCTTTACACATAACTTAGGCATATCTCTAAATTGATTCTCTTTATATTCAGCTTGAATAAAGACTATATTTACATTGTTTTGACGAGCCTTTTCTATAAGTTTTAATAAATTTTTATTTACCATATATTGAATAGGAGCCAAATCATCTCTGTTCTTTTCTATTTCTCTCTTGCCATAGGCGAATTTTTCTCCTCTCTGACAGAAGTCATTTTGAACATCTATAACCAATAAAGCAGTATTTTGAGAAGGAAATTTTATAAAAGGTAAATTTAACTCTTTAACTAAATATGAAGGGAAAGAAAATAAAATCTCTATGGGAGTTACTTTTCTTTCAGGAAACTCTTCTCTCCAGTGAGAAAATATTTCTGAAATAGCTGTCTTAGAAAAATTTCTTTCATCCAAAAGTTTATACATCTCTTCCACAATATTTTCTTGAGAAAGAGAAGAAGAAACTAAAACAGGAGAAATATCTTCCAAATTCCCAAATACTATTCTTTCTTTATCTAAAATTTTTAACTTTTCTCTTATTTTATTTTTCAAACCAAGGGAGATAGGCTTCTCATCCTCTGTGATGTAAAATGTGTCCTGCACACAAAGACCATAAGTAGAAATTAAGGCTTTCAGGATATTTACTCTTAATTTTTTCAGAACTGTAGCAATAATATAAATAAGACCAACCCTATCAGCAGTCTTAATCTCCAAGATAGTAAAACTCTTTCTTTCCTCAAATCTAATCTGTGTAAAGATTTTATCCTTCCTTAAGAAACTAATCAAACTAATCTCTTTATTATATTCTTTGGCCAACCTCTCTATAGTCTCTCCTTCTATAAGAACTTTCCTTAAATCTTCTTCTAAGGCTTGCTTCAATCTCTTCAGATTTATCTTTTCTTCTGCTCGCACATAGAAGGTATCTAAAACAATATCTTTCCTATTATCTGTCCTGATTCTTGCCTCTTTAATATCCAAATTATGTAGCCAAAAAACCCCTGTTAAATCAGAAAGCAAGCCAACCCTGTCTGATCTTAAACACACCACTATCTTATAGTATTTTTCAAAGTGCCTATCTTCATCTTTAAAAACCTCTATAGTTATCTTTTGAGAAGCTCTGTTATTTAGAACTTCCTCAATTAAATTTATTTCTTGTAATACTACTTCTTTTGATATCTTTGTAACATCTATCTCGTATAACTCATTTTTTAATAGTAAATTAAGATATAACTGCACCTCTTTTTTATCACCATAATAACTAATTATTAAATTGTGCATTTTTTTTCTTAAATTTTCCTCCCACCTCTCAAGGGCTTGCCTTCCTTTATAAAGTTCATCAATTTTTATTTTAGCTATTTTGTACCATCTGCTGAGACGCTCATAATGAATATAAAGGCCAAAGATATCTGGAAATTCTGGATTCATCGCCACTCTATCTACCCAGGAAAGAAGATATAAAGAAGATAGTTTCAAGGTATGATATTTGTGGGGCTCTACTTTATTTACCAAATCCAACAATGCCAGCTCATCCGTCTGATATATATATGTAGAGGCAAAATAATTAAGATAGTTATGATTCCTAATTAACCATATTACAAAATTCTTTTCCTCCTCATTTAATCCTAATTCTTTCAAAACAGGCTCAGCTAAAATTGCTCCTCTTTCAGGATGGTCAAGCTTTAATAGTTCTTTATACTCTTTACTTTTTGCCTCCTCTTGAGTTAATTTTCCTATATCATGTAGAAGAGTAGCCACTCTTAGGAGCCATAAGTATCCTTCTTTTTTTACCTCATCGTAGGCCTCTTTAAGAAAACAGAAGTCTTTTCTTTCCCATAACTTATAAATTTTAGGAAATTCTTCCTTTATTCCTTCTACCTTTCCTCCCATTAAATCTAAAATTTTAACGGCAACAAGAGAATGCTTATCTACATTATAGATATGCCCTATACCGGGGGGCACCTTACTTAATCTTTCCATTACTTTTTTCAATGAAGGAGAGTGCCAGATTTCAGCTTCAAAGTTCCTTATATTTACACAAGGTGAAGAAGCCTCCTTCCTCCATTCATCCCCTGCTATCGGTCTAAAACCACATTTAGAAAAAAATTCTCTTGCTTCAGGCAAAACCTGATGTGCCCATAAGGGAAGACCCAAGCCTCTTTTCTCTACTTCTTCTATCAATTTTCTCCCTATGCCACTTCTATAATAATCTCTATCTACCTCTATAAGCGCTATTCTGATTGCTTCCTCATCAAAATATTCTCCTGACTTTGCTCTTAAATAAATATAATCCTTGTAAGCAAAAGCCAAGCCCACAATCTCATCATCAATTATTGCTTTTAGAAAAATAACTAAAAGAGGCTTTCCTGTATCTTCTTTAAATTGAGAGATTTTCGCCAGCTCTATCTCCCACATTAAACGGCTTAACTTGCGCTTTTTCCTGAACCAGATATCCAAATCTTTCTCCTCAGCTTCTTTTATTTCTAACCTTTCTTTTTTTATATCAATACCGGAAGAGGCAGAAGGTAAAAATTGACGAATAAGGGAGTCTTGAGGGACAAATGCTTCATTTTCTTTTTCAAGAGGCTGTAGTTCCTGAAGGATTAAAAGAAGATGTTTTATCTTTTTTATGCTTCTGGTGTCATTTTCTTCCTTTGCTTTTATATGAGATTCTCTTAAAATTCCCCCTGTATATTTTTTAAATGCAGGTAACTCATAGGGATTATAACAATTAATAGCGATATCTTTTTCCTTCCACCAGAAAGGATAAATTCCGATATAACAGGTTCTTTCTGCAATATGTAATCGGATAGCATCAAGAGGATTTTTGTTTTTATTCTTAAATTCCAGAAGCCTTCTTAAAAGTCTTAAATTTACTGAAACCAGGGGTTCTTTATTAGTCAATTTTAAAGAAGGAGCTAAATAACAAAGAAGGGAAAACCTCCTCTTTTTTGCTACAGAATTGATTAATTCTTCATTTAAGGAAGCTCCACTTACAATCAATATATCTAAATCCTTAGGATTAATTTCGCCTACCCTGTATCCTTCTTTCAAAAGTAAAAATCCCTCTTGTGTATTTCTATCTATAGAATAATGTTTGACTTTCTTTCCCCTGTTCTCTAAAACCTTTCTGACTCTTTCTGCTACAGTGTATTTTCCTATACATACCGCTCCATACACAAAAACAATTAAAGGTGATTCTCTATTATGGAAGGCTCTTTCTTCTATCTGAGAAGCAATTTCCTCTATTTTTTCTGAAAATGCTATCTCAAAATTTTCTATAAATTTTTTAAACTTCTTTTTCTCTACAATTTGATTCAAAACCTCCACAGTATAAGGAACAAATCCTCTTGTTAATTTAACCCTCTGGGGGAATTGAGCGTCTCTTATCCTTCTTAAAGCAAGAATATAACTGGCTTCTCTTAAACTAATTTTCTTCTCCTTAGCTAAATTTAGAACCTCTTTAACTGTGGAATAGATATACTCTCTGAGCATCTCTTCTACTGTTATCTTCTCCCATTTTTCTCCTTCTACATTTTGTATCCATTCAAAAGATGAGACAATCACCCCTCCAGGATTAGCTATTATATCCGGCACTATAAAAACGCCTCTTTCTTTAAGAATTTTCTCTGCTTCATAAGTGACAGGATGATTGGCAGCCTCAATTATTAAAGGTGCTTTTATAAAAGGGGCATTTTCTTTTGTGATTTGATTTTCGCAAGCAGCAGGAATAAGAATATCCGTATTCAACCTTAAAAGCTCCTCATTGGTAATAAATTGAGCCTTAGGATAACCTTTTAATGTATTATGCTTTTCAACATATCTATCTATATCTTCTAAATCCAAACCTTTAGGATTATACAATCCTCCTTCTATCGCACTTATACCAATCACTTTTGCCCCTGCCTTACTAAATATATAAGCTGCATTTCTTCCTACATTTCCATATCCCTGAATTACTACTCTTAAGTTTTTCAAAGTTCTTTTTAAAGTAAAAACCTCTCCCATAAGTTCTAAAACTTTCACGGTAGCAAAATATACACCTAATCCAGTTGCTTCCTCTCGCACATAAGAACCGCCTTTTTCTATCCGCTTACCAGTAAAGGCTCCTAAAACAAAAGTAGGAAGAAGCCTATTTTTCTCAATTATTTCCAGAAACTTATCTAAATAAGGTGTGTTTACAGGATTCTTCATTCTCTCTTCTAAAAAAGGAAAGTCTTTGCTGAATTCTACAAGAACCTCCTCTCCTCCTAAAGAAGAATAATCCTGATTTTCCACTAAAATTCTAATATATTCATCTTCAAACCAGCTCATAATTAAAGAATTTGTGCCTAAATCCGGAGCAGGGATATCTTTATAAGGACCGATGAATTTGTAAATTCCTCTCACATAACCTCTGGATAAAAGTGCCAATTCTCTTTTACTTAATCCTCTGGGATTAACTTTTACTCCTCCCTTGGCTCCTCCTAAATTAAGCCCTACACAGGCACATTTAAGAGGCATTAAAAGAGATAAGCCCTTTATCTCAGAAAGGGAAACACCTTCATCAAACCTTACCCCTCCTTTTCCCGGTCCTAAAGCAGTATTATTTATTACTCTCCAGGCTTTAAATTTTTTCTCTTCCCCGCTATCCATTCTTATAGAAATCTCAAATTCTATAATTCTTTCAGGTTTTCTCAATATTTTCACAATTTTATTTAGTCCTCGCTCTATCTTCTCTGCATCAGAAAGCCACCTGAACACATCTTCTAAGAAGCTATTTTGAGCTTCCACTGGACTACTTGTTTTCCTTATACTTCTAATCCATAAATCAGCGTAATATTGGCGATATTTTTCAAGAAATTCATTCTTACTTAAAAGTGAAAAACCTACAGCTTTTCTTATCTTCTCAACTATAAAACTTATATCTTGCCAGCTCAGTTCCCCCTTTAATTCTTCCGCTTTTTTCACAAATTCTTCAAACATTTCTTCGTCTATAACTCTCAAAATAGATAAAGCTCTATTTCTTGCCGTTCGGTATATTTGGAAAGCCTTAGAATAAAAATCAGTTTTTACATAAGGAAGAGCCGCGCTTGCAAATCCTAAATCATCTACGCACCTGAAGAAATTTATACTATCTGCATAATAGATAAGAGAGGGGTCTATTCGGATAATTTCTATACGTTTAGTTATTTTTTCCTCTTCAAAAATAATATCCCTATACTTAATAGATTTTTTTGGCCCCTCTATCTTTGCAGCGTAAGAAGTTAGTTCTTTTTTAAGCATCTCAAAGAAGGAGTTATAATCAATTTCTTCAAGCTGGGAAGAAAAATCTTTACTTGCGATAGCTACATCTATATCGCCAAAGAGCCTGCAGGAAGCAAAGCCATCTATATTAAGATAAAAACTGCTCCCTACAATTTTTACTCCATAAGAAAATTTTTCAGATACTTTCTTTAATATTTTATAAAATTCAAGGAGATTAAATCTATTCTTTACTATCAAAGAATTTTCCCTCTCCCTCACAATAGCACTGCTGGAAAAATCCGAAAAAGCAGAAATTAAATCGTCCCTTTTGATAGTAATTAGCCTCAAGAACTTTCTGTTTCCTTTTGTTTTAATAATCAGCCTGTATCTGTGCCACTCTATATCAGAAGACTCCAATTGTTTTTTGAAGTTATTCTGGATTAAATTCTTCTCATACATTGCCCACAGTTGGTCAGAGGAAAGGTTTTTAAAATAATGAAGGGGTTTTCTTAAATTTCTGGCAAGCCAATTTACTAATTGTTTTCTATTTTTAGGTCTATAAGCTCTATCAAATCTTTTTCCTGTTAAGGGGTCTTTGATAATATTCTTAGCAAATTTTTCATCTTTATATACCTTATTTAAAAACTCATCACTACATTCCTCAAAATATATTCTTATTGCCTTTATTTGCCCAAATTCTTCTATCAATTCTTTCAACAGAATTTCCTCTACATACTTTTTAACTTCTAAAGGAATCCACCCCGAGGCTTTTATCTTTACAGAAGAAGAAGATTTATTTTTTCTAATAACTACAAAATATATCTCTTCATCAATGAATCTTTCTATTTGGTATAAAGAAGGAGGATAATAAAAACCTATATCTTCTCTTGAAGGTAATCCGCTTAAGGGAAAGGGCATAAATTCTTTTAATTCCTCATCTACAAATTTTCTTCCTTCAGGATGAGAAATAATTATTTTTCCATTCTTTTTTAATACTCTGAAGGCTTTCTCTATAATCTTTTTCTTCTCTTTCAAATTAGGCCAGACTGCATTAAAGAAAATGTAATCTATAGAACTTTTCTCTAATTTATCTAATAAAATAGTGATATCTTTCTGATGAATTTCTAAATCAAACACTTTTTCAGATTGTAACCTTAATTTTTGATAATTTTCTTTTAATTTCTCTATCATTCCTCCTGATACCTCAGAAGCAATTACCTTATAAGGTTTGTATTTTGCAAAATAAGGAAGTAAAACTCCTGTGCCTGCCCCCACATCTAAAATTACACTTTCAGGTCTAATTTGGACTTTTTCTACTATACTTTTTAATCTTTGCTTTAAAGAAGCTGGGAATTTATTCAAAGTTAAGATATCTGAGATGTAATCAAAAAATCTTGCCTGTAACTTGTAATATGCTTGATTATTCTCTTTTATTGAGGAAGGAATTTCAACTAATTTAAGGAAAACAAGAAGGTTTTTAATTTGTGGCTGGAGCTCTTGTGGTAAGAAAGATAAATCTATCTTATCCAAAGGTTTTCTTTTTGGAGGAGCATTGGCTTTAACAACTGAAATTAATTTCTCTAACATTGGCTTAGGTAAAGCTTCTCCTAAATCCTCTTCCATTATTTTTAATCCTAACTGGTATTGAGCCTTTATGTTTTGGTAATATTGAGGGTTCTGGAAAAGTTGTTGATAGAAGGAGGAGATAGAATGTTTTATTTTAATATTTACATTCTCAACAACCACCTCCGTCTGAGATAGATAACTAATTGAGGAACTGGCTGAGAATGTTGTGCATAAAGCAGAACCGCTTCTTTTATATTCTTCTATCACTCTGTCAAATATCTCCATTTGTCTTTCTATCATAAGTTCAGGATGAAACTTCTGTGCAAATTTCTTAGCGTTCTTTCCCATCTTCTCTAAAATTTCTGGTTTAGAGATTAAAAATCTAATATAGTTAACAAACATATCTACAGTTTTATCTATATCTACACCTGCTCTCGAATAATACCAATCAACTATCACTCCACTGCCATTTATTATGTTAGCTTCATATTTTATAACTTCCTCTACTCCTCCCACATGAGTAGCGATCACTGGAATACCCATTGCCTGAGCTTCAGCCAGCACCAAAGGTGCTCCTTCCTCATAACTGAAAAGAACTACTATATCTGAAAGTGCATAAAGTTTTAGCATCTCCTCAGGTGAGGCAAAATCTCTCAATGTTACATATTCTCTCAAGCCCGCATTTATAGAAGTATGTATCTTGGAAGGAATCTCTTCTTTGCCTACAACTAATAGTCTAGGCTTTCTTTCTATTCTTTTAGCTTCAAAATCATCCCTTAATCTACTTATGATTTTTACTATCTCATTTATACCTTTTGAGAGAGTAGGTCGATTAGGATTAAATATTACAAATTCTCCTTCTCCTATTTCTAATTCTCTTCTTAATGCATTCCTGCCAAACCTATGTTCTTTAAAGAAGATAGGATTGACTAAACATCCTGCATACACAAATTTTTCTTTATAACTAGGAGGAAGATATCCCTCTAAAATACCCTTATTTACCGCTTCAATAGCTGCCTTGCTAACCACACATACCTTATTTGCTTCAATATAAATAGGTTGATTGAATAAATAAATTTCCCATTCTCTTCCATGGTAAAATGTTACCAGAGAAATTTTATTTTCTTTAGCAAAATTTAGAAATGCTAATTCTGTAGGAAGACCTAAACTGTGCACCACAACTAAATCAATCTCGCCTAATTTCCTTAATTCTTCCTTAATCTCTTCATAAAGTTTAGATAAAGCACCAAGATAACAAACCTCTATGCCTTTCTTTCCAAGAAGCTCAACCTGAGTATCTGCATAACTTTTAATTCCTCCTATGTTGCTCTGAGGATTATAAACTACTATTCTCTGGACAGAGCTGGAAGAAGGAAGTTGTTTAACATTTTCTTTCGAATGAACTGGACTGGAAGCTATTGCTTTCTTGACATTCGGTAATAAAGATGGTATGGTTATAAAGGAGGTGAGTAAACAATGCGGGAAAATACTAAGGATATGAGAGAAATTAAACGGAGATTTAAGAGAATACGCGAACTTATGTCTAAGGTTAAATCTCCCTATCAAGGAATGAGTAAGCAGGAAATTATCAACCAAATCCGTAAAAATAGAGAAAAACTCTGGAGGGAGAAGTTTGCTGCTCGTTCTTGATAGTAACGAATATATCTTTGCTCTCGGTAGTGTTCGTGATCCCGTATGCGTAAAGCTTCTTGAGAAAATTATAGAATACAGCGATAAAATCTCTTTACGTATTCCTCGATTTATTGTTGAAGAGGTTCGTAATAATCTAACCACTGAAGCCTTTAAAGAGTTTATTATCTCAATAAACAAATTAACAAGAATTGATGAAGATATTTTTGTCCCTTTTGAGATAGGTGCTAAGTATGAATCTGTGGGATTAAAACCTGCTGATGCTTTTATTGCCGCATACACTGAGTGGGTAGGAGCTGATGTATTAGTAACGGAAAATAGGCATTTTTTAACCCGCAAAAATCTTCCTTTCAAAGTCCTTACTGCTAAAGATACTTTAAAAATTTTAAAATAATCTTCCTTAAGTTTCTCTATCATTCCTCCTGATACCTCAAATCTTGCCTGTAACTTGTAATATGCTTGATTATTCTCTTTTATTGAGGAAGGAATTTTAACAATTTTAACTAATTTAAGAAAAATAAGGAGATCTTTAATTTGTGGCTGGATTTTTTGTGGTAAGAAAGATAAATCTATCTTGTCTAAGGATTTTCTTTTTGGAGGAGCATTGGCTTTAATAATTGAAATTAGTTTCTCTAACATTGGCTTAGGTAAAGCTTCTTTCAAATTCTCTTCCATTATTCCTAATCCTAACTGGTATTGAGCCTTTATGTTTTGGTAATATTGAGGGTTCTGGAAAAGTTGTTGATAAAAAGAAATAATAAAAGCTTCAGGTTTAATATCAAAATTAATAGAAGAAGAGGCACCAATTTCCTTAAATATCTCTTTTAATTCCTTCTTTACCTCATTATTCCATAAGGAATATTTTTTAATCCAACCTTTCATATCCTCAAACCATCTCTTTATTTCTTTTTCATCAGGTTTTCTATAACTACCGACTTTTCTATAATTCTCCAAATACAAAATTACCCTGAGGAAATATTTATTTAAATCTTCTAACTCTATCCTCCTAATCTTTATACTTAATTTTTCATTTTTCAGAGATGAAGAGGAAGGGGTGGGGAGGAAGGCACCTGCAGCCACGGGAGAGGCCACCTTCCTCTGGTCTTTTGCCCCACCCCTCAAATCAGAAGAAATCAAAGAGATAGAGCTGGAAGATAAAATATAAGATTTTCTTTGGAGGAATAATTCTTTAATTTTTTCAAATCCTCCATAAATTATCTTTCTTTTTTTCCTAACTCTATTTTCCTGAAAATATCTACTCACAACATCAGCAAATTCTTGGGCAATATTTTTATCAGGTTCAATCTCCAAAAGCACACTTCCTTCCTTTTTTACTTTCTCTTTTATCTTCTTTCTTTCTCTATAAATTTTAAAAGCACAGACTAAATAAAATAAAATTTTAAGAAACTCTCTCTGGGTATAAAATTTATTATATTCAAAAGGAAAATTTATCCAGAAAGTATTTTGATAGCTAAAGAAAGTAAAATTAAATTTATAAATTATAAAAATTTCTTTTATAAACTTAATCTCCTTCTTCAAATTTTCTTCTTTTTCATTAAAGATATTAATAAGAAGATTAAGTTGATTATCTTTCATAATCTTTAACTGATACATAAAAGAAAGGATAGCTAAAACTTCCTCAATAGAGCGGGTTTCCCCTAAGGAAATTTTGATGTCTTCTTTTATCTCTATAAATCCTTCATAGCTTAAACCTTCCAATAAAGGTGAGGTCTTTGAAAAAAGTAAAATTAACTTTAATGTCTGGTCATAAAACATATAGGAAAACTCTCTTATTTTCTCTCCCATAATTTTAAATTCCTCATTTATCCTTGTTAAAAATTCCTCTTTTGTCAGCTCCTCTTTCCTAAATTTATAAATTTCCATAAATTTATAAATTACCAAATCAAGATAAAGACGATTGGCACAATTAAGCTTTTCCTGTAAAGATACTTCTTTAGATTGTAAAATTATCTCTTTTATAAGATAAGATAATCTTGCCTGAAGTATATTTTCTCTAATTCCAATTCCTTCTTCATAAACCTCATCTAAAACAAGGTTCCTATCCATACGGGAAATATCCAGGAGAGAAACTAAGCATACTCTTTTTACCTCTTCATATGAAGAATTGAGAAATTCTTTCACAAAATTAGAAATTACTCTTCTTTTTTCTCTCTCATTTAATTTTAAAAAACTGGTAACTAAATTTACAGCTAAACTCATCATTTTTTGAAATTTTTCTTTATCTAAAGGATTATCTATTGCTGAAGAACATACCTGAATAGCTTCCATTTCTTCCTGAAGAAGTTTATTCTGGTGAGAAATCTCTTTTGTAGACAACACATAATAAAATCTATCTTCTTCCAATTCCTCTTTTTCAGGATTTAAAAGTGCTTTTTTCTCATTTATTCTTACAATCAAATCTATACCTTTATCTTTTGCTTTCAAAATTTCTTCTTTTCTCATTCTATAAGGATAAAGAGTAATTCCTGTAATATAAGCAGCTTTGTAAACACTGTACATACTGAGACATATACTTTTACCTCTTATAATACTCCTTCTGCTTAAGAAATCCTCCTCAAACGCTATTATGAAGTCTATCCACTTTAAAAGAGAAAAAGGAGATTTTTTCTGAAGAGCAAATAAACTTTCTATATAAGAATTTATCATTTTATATCTCCTAAGATAAAGATTTTTTAAATAATCAAATGCATATCCATAGCTTTTGCTCCTGATATCTATCATCTCCTTATTTATCTCTCTTCCTTTTTTTGTTAAGATTGAAGCCTCCAGATACATTGCTACAGGAACAGCCTCTTCAATCAACTCAATTAAAGGAAATGTGCCTTCTTCTACCATTTTTTTAAAAATTCTTTCTACATCCTCTTGAGGAAGTTTTAATCGTTTTTTTGCTTCTTCTATATCTCCCCTTACCTCAACTAAAGTCGATACTATTCCTGCTTTTTCCTGATATCTTTTTTCTTTTTTCTTAAATTTTTTTATTAATCTTTCTATTCTGGACAGTCTTTCTTTCAACTGATAAATTTTCTCCTTATATATATTTACTGATACAATATCCAGCAACTCATCACTTAACTCTTTTAATTCTTGAATTCTTTCCTCTATCAATATATTTTTTTGTTCATCTTCTTCGCCATAATAAACTGCTTCTAAAAGTTCTCCAAACTTTTTTGCTTTTTTATAAATATCACTAATCTCTTCCCCTTTTAAAATTTTCCTTCTTATTAAATATATTACTGACTTATTAATATCTCTATCTCCTATACTTTCTACACTTTTTTTCAAAGATTTTATTTTCTCCTTTAAATCATCCCACCATTTACTTATTTGATTAATAATTTCTTCTCTATCTTTTTCCTCAATACTACTTGAAGAAGAAATTTTAGCAAGAAAAACCTCTCTGTCTATTTTAAATTTTCTATATAAATCTCTTTTTGTTCTCTCTTTAATTTCTTCCATATTAATTTTTCCTTTATCAGAAACTACCTTAAGAAACTTCTTCATCCAGGGATACTCAAAATATTCCTCTCCTGCTTCTTGAAGAATTTTATTATATAATTCTTTAGCTTCTTTAAATCTCTTCTCTCCCAGTAAATAAATAACCTTCCAGCTTAAAGCGTGCAATTCCCTCTCCTTCACATCCCATTCTCTATAAGTTTTAATGCATCGGTTAATATTTTCTTCTGCCTTATGACAATTACCTTCTAAAAATCTAAGGATACTTGCTCTAAAAAGAAATTCTAACTCTTTCTCTCTATTGTTTATTCCTTTATTAATTAAACTGCCTTCTTCTAACAGTTGAGCTGATGTTTTAAAATCCTCCAGAAGAAAATAAATATCTGCCTTCCATTTTTTGCATTTAGCTTTAAGTTCTGCCCATTCTTTCTCTCCATAGATTTTTCTTTTATAAAGTATTAAACCATCCTCTTCTATTCTCTTTAAGTTTTTAAGAAGAATGCTCACCTTTCCCCTTCTTCTTTTCTGGGTTACCAAATAATCAATAAAACTCCAATGAGCATAAATTCTTCTTTTTATAGCTTCCTCAAATTCTTCTAAGTTTTCTTTTAGCTGGGCACTCTTGGAAGAATAATAACCTGCTTCATAAAATTCTTTATTTTTAAAACATTCTAAGGCCTGCAGATAAAACTGTGAGGCTAAGGATTTCATTGCTTTTTTCTTTTCTTCTTTATATTCTTTAACTCTTTCTTCTTTCCCAAAGACTTCCTCTTTTCCTATTTCTTTCTCACAAAGAGAGATAATCTCTAAAAGAGTAGAAATAATCATCTCTCTATCTTCCAGTTTACGATAAGTATGAACAATCTCAAAAAACCCTGCAATTGCTCCCTTTCTATTTCCTCTCTCTAAATCTAAATCCACAGCTTTCTGAAGATATTTTAAAGCTTCTCTAAATTTTCCTAATCTCTTATAAGTTAAACCTATAAAAGTGCAATCCTTGGCTATCCTTTCTCTGTTTTCTAATTTTCTATGGAGTTCTAATATTTTAAGTTGAAATTCCAAATATCCTTTCCAATCTTCCTTACGGCGATAAAACATTGCCCCAAAAACATAACATTTTATTGCTCTTTCCAAAATCTTTCTTTTCTCTTTCTCATCCTCAAGTTTTTCAGCCCACTCTTCATATAATCTACCTGCTTCCTTATACTTTCTATTTTTTATTAAAATCTGAATTTCTCTCTCAATATCTTCATCTTTACTTAAAGGACTGCTTACTCCAACCTCTATACTTTCAACCTCTCTACCTTTGTTTAAGAATGTAACTTTGAGAGGATTTCCTTTTTCTATTTTGATATCACTAATCTCCTCTAAAGGGGCGACTATCACTACCTTTTGATTAATAATTTGAGAAAGAAAAGAAGCTAATTTATTACCTGTTCTGCAAGCTCCTAAAATAATGTAGGCATTTCTTGAGAGAAGATTTTTCCAGTTTATCTCCTTCAATCTTTTAATTTGTAAAGCCTTATTTCTTTTCTGAAAAGTAAAAGCATAAAGAGAAGGAAGAACAAAATAGGAAGGAAAAATTCTTTCTCCTAAATCAATAAAATTTTTGTCTCCCTCACTTATTATTAAAAGAAGAGAAAATCTTTCTTTATTTTGAGAAAATTCTACCAATGATGAAATTTTGCAGGTCTTTACCTCATAGCCCAAAGATACCAATTTCTCCTTCAGGGGAGGTAAAAACTTTTTGTGTTTAGGGAGGTAAGCAATAAGTGCATTTTTCTTCAAGGAGGAAGAAGATTTTTTTGCTAAATCCCATTGCTGAATAAGATAAGGTTTCAATTCTTCAAATCTCTCAGCCAAAGCCTCTATTTCTTGCCCTGCTTCGGAAAGGTTCAAATGTTGTGTCCTCTTAGAAAATGAAGCTACCCATCCTAAATAGATAGGAACCATAGAGCGAATAAGCTCTTTCTTCAACTCTAAAGACTTAAGCTTTAAGTTATAGGCTATAAGAAAATCATATATCAGTTTTACCCACAAAGAATCAGGAAGAGAAAAATCCTTTTGGGTAAATCTTTCTATAGTAACTTTTAGCTCTTCTTTATTCTCTTTTAACAAAACTTTTCTATAGAAATCTTTATATTTTCTAAACCCAGCCTTAAAAGACTCAGCAGCTTTAAGAATATCTATATTTACAGGAAGGGGTATAGTATCAGTCTCACCTATTCTGGTACCTATATCCTTACTTCCTTTTTCCTTTTTCCAATTCTTATAGTATCTACCAGCAAGCATAAAAATTGTTCCCACCACCTGTTCAAACATCGGTCCTAAGTGAGTGGCAGGGTCTTTGGGATTGTGAATCTTTACTCCTAAAGCTGTCTGGGTTATCCTAAAACCTTCATTTAAAGCTACTGTTGTAAGCCAGATGTCAATCCCAAAACGAGCTACATCTGTTTCCCAATCATCCTTTAAAGAGAGACAGCGCTCTATTAATTTCAGCGAAAGCCCAAATTCTCCTCCTATGGGCTGACGAATCCTCCTTCCGTAGAGCGCTCGGGTCAAAGGATAGGCAATAGAATTAGTGATAGTGCCATCATTTTTATCTCTTAAATAGTAAGGAACAACAAAATCATAACCCTCAAGGATAGGTTCAGCAAGCCGTTTAATCCACAGTGCTGAGATAGACCTTAAGTCAGCATCTACCACTACACAGACAGGAGCATTTAATTCTTTAGCAATCTCAAAAACTCTTCTTAAAGCACTGCCTTTGCCGGGAATACCATCATAAAAAGTAACAATTTTCTTTATGGGGTGAGCTGGTTCTATAATTTTCTCTCCAATTCTTTTGTAAGGGTCAACTCTGTCCGCAACCTCAGGTGTTTTATCGATAGATTGTCCATCAGAGACAACTAAAAGAGGTCTCAATTGAGGCAGAAAACGCGCCAATCCTACAGCTAATCTATTGATAACATAAGGGATAGTAGGAGCATCGTTATAGGAAGGGATACCCGCCACTATATCTATTTTCTCCTCTATCTTAAACTTTGCTGGAGAGAAAAATTTACCCTTCACCCTTTGATGAATATCGGCAGCTTCTTCTCTTAGTCTATAATTTCTATCCTTAGAGGAAACCCTGGCTATAGCCCGTATTGCCTCAGGTGTTCTTATCTTCTCCAAACCTTTGAGAGCCAGTAAGCGCATTTCTTTACCCCCTGAATCTATCAGCTTTATCAAAGCCTCTATTGCCTGTTTATTTTTCTTCATTCCCAGTCTTGTTAATCTCATCACTGCTGAGGAACGAACCTCCCAGAAAGGATGCTCAAGTTCCTTTATATATGTTGTTACCTTCTCTTCCTCTCCTCCAATAAACTCTATTAATATGGAATCCTCTGGTATATCTATCTCCCCAATGGAGGGGATATATTCAAGCAATTTATATAGTCTATTAATCTGGTCGATTATTTTCTGGTCTTTCTCAACCTGAGCTTGCTTTAAAGCAAACTCTAAATAGGGAATAGCATAAGCTTTAAGTAAAGGAAGCTCATAAAAAAGAGCAGTGTTAATAATTAAATCTGCCCTCTTTTTGGTGGGTAGAACATATTTTTCTTCTCTATCTATAATTAAAGGCCATTCTCTTAAAGTCTTTATCGCTTCTATATTCCTGAATCTGGCATCTCTTACAATTCTGCGAAGCAGCCCTAAATCTGAAGTCGTAAGAAAAAGATTCTTTTCCAATCTCAATTCAAAAACTGCCTCTACATAAATACTAAATTTTTGCTTTTCAGATACACCTGAAAGTAATCTCTCATCTAACGCATACGCTCCTTCAATTAAAAGAATCTCTTTTTCTTCTAATTTTAAAACTGTAACTTTTTCTGTTCTTCTCCTCTTTTCCATATTAAAATGTGGCACTCCAACTGCTTTCCCTCTAAGTAAATCCTTTATGCAGGTATTTATTAATCTCCAGTCTAAAGCATCAGGAAGACCAAAATCCAATCTCTTTCCCTTAAAAAAACTGCCCATATCCAATCTTTTTGCATTTAATCCTCTCTTCTTTAATTCCTCTATAATTATTTTGGATAAAGTTGTCCTTCCTGCTGTAGAAGGTCCTCCTATAACAACACAGGCTCTTGGTAATAAATTAACGATTCTCTCCACTGCCTCTTTTACTTTCTTTCTCTGCTGCTTCTCAGAAGACCTTACTAATTCCTCTATCTTTCTTTCTTCTATATACTTCTTTAACTTTCTGAGCGTTAAAGACTTTTTACTTAAAGGACTGCTTACTCCAACCTCTATACTTTTAACCTCTCTACCTTTGTTTAAGAATGTAACTTTGAAAGGATTTCCTTGCCCGGGGAAGTAAACAATGAGTGCTTTTTGGAGAATTGCACTGCTGGAAATTTTTTCAATTTCTTTGAGATACTTATCTACTTTATCTTTCAATATAGAATCTGGATTTATCCTTTTTATCTCCTCAAAATATCTCCTGGCTAAGTCAAATCTTCCTATCATATAATAAACAATTGCTAAGTTGAAATAATAAAAAATGTTAGGAGAAATTTTAATTGCATGCTGAAAATAAACAATCGCTTTACCAAATTCTTTAAGGAGATGGTAGGAAAGACCAATAAGATTATAAATGGAGGCTTGTATTTTAGAAGAAGGGGCATATGCTAAGGCTGACTGGAAAGCTTCTATAGCTTTTCTGTGTTTATTTACTCTTTGATAAAAAATACCCAAGCGCATATAAAGAAGAGAAATGTGGGGATATATCTCCACTATTTTTTCTAAAATAAATCTTGCTTCACTAAACTTATTCTCTTCCTCTTTTTCTATTACCTCCCAGAGAGAATTAAGTATGCTTATATCATCTTTTCTTAATATCCGATAGCGCTCAAATTTCTCACTGCTTTTTACAATATTTCCATATAAATCTATAACCTTTTCTCTCTCCGCAGACAACCTTGCTAAAAGAGAAACGTAAGGAGAAATTTCAACTACCTCTGCTATTTCCACATCCAAACCTATAGCTTTTGCTAACACATAGAAAAGCTGGGTATAACCTAAATCATTTGCTTTTTTCTCTTTAATAACTTTCTCTAAAGATGAGACAAAAGGATCAGAACCGAATTCTTTTTTAATCTTTATCGCTAACAAATCCAGCAGATATTCCTTTTCAGTAGAACTTGTCTCGGGAGGAATTTCTTCTTTTATTTCCTCCCATTCCTCTACTATCGCAAATAATTCCTCTCCTATCTTATAAGAATACCCTAAGCTTTCTGTAAGTTTTATAATTTTTTCTTTTAAAGAAGAGCTTGCATTGAAGTCTTTTGTAAAACGATTGCCCTTTACGAAAGGATTCTTCTGTTCTGTAAAAGGACTTGAAGTATCTCTGTTTTGGTTGGGTAATAAATTATTAGTAATTGTTGCTTCTTCCAAAAGTTTTTCTACACAACTCTGCGGTCTCTCTTTGTCCTTACATTTCATTAAAACATCTAAGACAATGTCAAGAAAATATTCAAATTTTTTAGAATTTACTTCAAGCCCTTTCTCTAAAATCAGCTTCAAAATCTCTTCATAATCTCTCAAATTGAGGAAAACCACCATCACTTCTGGCACAACTTTTTCTTTAAAAATTTCAAACTGCTCCTTACTATACAATCTCTCTTCCTCACAATAATATCTCTCCAAATCTTTTAGAATTTTTCTTTGTTTATAAAAATATCTTTCGTAATAATGCCAACCATATTTATTTCCAAAAGCCATATAAAGATATTTAAAATGATTATAGCCTATCTTTCTCCCTAATTTTATCATTCCTGAAATTTCCCAATATTTTTGAGGATTAGCCTCTAAAAGAGCTTTTGCTTCATAAAATGTTTTTTCACTCAATCGTTGACGTTTTATATTTTGTTTATTAATAGTGTCTTTGCTTAATAATCTATATATTATTCTGGGACCCATTCTCATCTTTTGAATGAGACAAATATCGCCTTCTTTTAAAGCTAATTTAATATCAGAAATTAAATCATATATAGCTTGTCTTCCCTGATAATTTTTAATATTGTTGAGTCTATTTGCTTTGGAAGAATTAGGAACAATCTTTTTGCCTTCTTCCATAGCTTTAATCAATTCAGGTAAATCTTTGAATACAGATATCTCCTTTTTTCCTCCACAAATAAGCTCTAAAGGAATTTCTAAAATCTCACATAGTTTCTCAAAATAAGAGAACTTAGGTAGCGCTTTGGACTCTATCCACTTATAAACAGTAATTTCCGCCACCTCCAATTTCTCTGCCATTTGTCTTACATCTATTCCTTTCATCTTCATCGCTACCTTTATTCTTTTTCCTATTGCTTTTTTATCTGTTCCTTTTATTTTCTGTAACTTCACAAACAAGTTTTCTTTTTTTCTAATAGATGAAGAGGAACTCACAATTTTATATACTTCTATTTCTTTCTGTAATTCCTCTGCCTCTTTTATTGATTTAATTACCTCTGTTCCTTCCTTAGTAGCAGTAACTGTTCCACAAGCGACTCCAAATCTTAAAACCTCATCTAAATCTTTACCCAAGCAAAGACCTAAAGCCATCCCTCCAATTAAAGCATCTCCACACCCTACCGTGCTTTTTACTTTAACTTCTGGTGGTTGAGCATAAAAGGCATTATCTTCTGTAGCTAAAACTGCTCCTCTCTCTCCTAAGGAAACAACTACAATTTCAATTCCTTTATCTTTCGCTAATTTTTGTGCTTCTTGAGCGATTAATTTAATATCCCCGGGATTTAATCTCTTTCCTGTAACATAAGCAAATTCATCAAGATTAGGTTTAATCATAAAAGGATGAGAGGATATAATCTCTTCTATTTCCTGAGGAGTTAATCCTAAGGTAAAATCAAAAATAATTTTCAACTTCATATCTTTAATCATTTTGATAATATCAGGCCATATATATTTTCCCGATTCATTTCTTAAACCTCTTCCTCCTCCAATAAGAATACTTCCTTCTTTAACTGAAGATAAAAATTCAAAAGTTTTTATTAAAATATCTCTATACTCAATATCGCTGATTTCCGGACCAGCTGAACTGAATCTAAATTCTTCTCTTTTTCCTTCTTTAGTAGTTATAGAAAATACAGGATACACTCTTATATCTTCATTTATATATATCTTCTGAGGTAAAATCCCCTCTTCAATAAGAAAATGATAAAATTGTCTGCCTACCTTTTTCTTACTCAATATACAACATAAATTAACTCTATAACCCAATCTCTGAATAACTTTGGTAGCATTTATAGCCTTTCCTCCTATATGTTGATGAATTTTAACAAGTTCAATCCCACCTTCCTTATTTTCTTTAAATTCAAAGGTTAAATCCAAAGTATTGGGAATAGCCAGAGCAGAGATAAATTTCTCTTTTAATGAAAGAAGTTTTTTCTTTAATTTTTCTTCTTTTTCTTCAATTAAGCTTATATCAGGAGGCAATCCCAGATAATACATAAATTGAGCATAACAGAGGTAGGTAATTGTTTCTTTGAATGTTTCTCCACTTCTCTCAAACTTCTCCTTGAAGGCTTTTAGTTTTTCAAAAGTTAATCCTTCTGATAAAGAATAAACCAGGAGGCGATTAATAAATTGAACAAATTTTTTATATTCGTCAATATTATCCTGAGATTTTCCAAATCCTATAAAAGGAGAACTTGCCCTCAATGCTTTATACATTCTGAATAAATCCACTTTTCTTACCTCAAAATAATTAAAAGGATGAAATTTAGCCTCCCCAAAAAACCCTCCTTTCTCATCTAAAGTTTCTAAGTAAGAATGAGGGATATTTTTGATTCTGTAAATACTTAAATAACCAACTGTTCTATCTAAAGCATAAATTGAAGGATACCCTTTAAATTTTATCTCTACAAAAAAGTGAAAATCCAAAATCTCATTTATATAAAACCACCTTACTTCAACTTTCTCTACAAATTTCTCTTTCTCTATCAATTTACTGAATTCATCTGTCCAGCTAAAACAATTTCCTTTGAGTTTTTCCCCTCTTTCTCCTCCTAAACCTAACTTTTCATCTACAGCCAAAAGAATCTCTTTTAACTTTTGCCAGTAAGGAACAAAAGCGGATGTTTTATAAAATTTTAAAAACTCTGATTTACCACCTTCTTCCTTTTTTAAAGAAGAACTGCTTCTATCTTTAATTAACTGAAATAGCTCTTTTAATTCTTTCTGCCAGCCTCCTTTAAAGGGATGAATAAGAATAATTATTTTTTGATGATGAGAGGAAAGTTTTATAATCTCCTTCAGAATTTCTCGACTTTTAAGCCTTTTTTCATCCGGTCTTGTATCACAACTATCTATATTCCATCTTTCTGCCTGATTTAGGCCTCCAAGAATCTCTAATCTTACGCTATCTAACTCAGAAATATGAGGGAAAATCTGCTTTAATGATTTAATCCCCAAAAGCCTGTATACACTTAAAGGATGGGAGGGTTTATAAAGATTTTTAAGTTGCTCTCTTAAAATTGGAGGTAAATTCTTTTCTCCTCCCGGGGTAGCAAATACCCTGCAGAAATAAGGTTTTTCTCCTATTTTTTCTAAGGAAAGATTTATTACCTGCTGAGTAGCAACTACTTCTAATAGAAATTGTAAGGGAGAATATTTTTTAAGCTTATCCTTGATGGGATGGGTAAAGGTATGAATTCCCAAAATATAACCATCTTCTATTACTCTTTTAATTATTCTGGCTCTCTTTGCACTAAAACCTCGGGAATTTTCCTTGGCTAATCTTAGAATTACTCTCTTTATCTTTCCTCCAGAATCACTTCTTAAAGCTTCCTCAACTTCTCTGATAATATAGGAAGGAGAAAAATTTCTGCCGATAAAATAGAACTGGGCATTTTCAATTTTATGTTTTTCCAATAAAGAAAGGATTTCAGGAGTCTGCCTGCAGGGTCCGTCATCAAATCTGAAGATAATCTTGTTTTTTAAATCTATGCCTACTCTTTGGTAAGTTAAGGAAGGAGGTCGACAACTAAAAGAGTAAGAGATAGAGGGAACAATTAATAAAAGAGTAATTAAAATGATTATCGTAGGAGAGCGTATTTTCCTTTTTATAAATTCAAAAATAGGTGAACTTGATTTATTTTCCAAGACTTGCTTGAATATACGCTCAACTTTATAAGGAAGAATATTACAGGTATTAATTATCTCTTTAATAAGATTTTTACTTTTTGGCTTCTCTTTAAATAACTCCTCTAAAGCTGACTTAAACTTTTGCTGGCAGTTTTCCTCTATAGCTAATGCCAGCATCAAATTAAGCGCTATTCTATCAGGAGGTTTGTTGACATAAGCTTTTTTAATAAGATGATACATTTTTTCTGGTTTACATAAACTTTGAAGACTTTCCTTAAGTTCCTCTATGGAAGAAGCTAAGATACCAAAAGAAGATAAGTTTCCTTTTATGAACGCTTTTCTATCTTCTTCCATATTTTCTGTAGGCAACTTCCTTTTTGTATTTTCAGGTAGCAACTTAAATAAAAGAGGATGTTCTTGCTCTAAATAAGAAGGAGTAATAGAATCAATCCCTGTAGATTCACAAATAAAGGCAATTCCTTTCTCAAATTCTCTTTCTATAATCGCTTTAATTATGTTAAACAAATTTTTTATATATTTTTTTCTTTCGTTTATAATTGGCTGCTGGGTTTTGGGTAGAAGACCTGATTTTAAAAGAGTTCTCTCCATAAAGATTTTTGAAAGAACTTTATTTACATCAACTAATCTTTTGCTTTCTTTGTAACTTTTCTCTATTTCTTCATATAATCTTTTGCTAACTCCCCATAATTCTTCCTTTTCATATTTCTCTAAACTTCTTAAAAAAGCATTTTCTAATTTTTCCCTCAGCTTCTCAATTTTTCCTTTCTCCTTAGTTTCTTTCTCTTCAAATAACTTTCTCATTATTAACAACTCATTTATTTCTTTCTTTTCAATTTTTTCATTTCTTTTTACCGCTTTTTTAACCATATCTAAGATTAAAGCACAGGATTTCTCATCCAGAGAATTTAAAGATAATATTACTTCTTTGGCAATAAGTTCTCTCTTTTTAGAGAAAAATATTGAAAAAATCTCCTCTATCTCTGCTTGAGAACGTCTCTTTTTTAAATAATTTATAAGAAATTTTTCACCTATAATTTTGGCAATATAAGAGTATCTTTCGAAAGGTCTATTTTTTAGTTGAGGATAAAGATTACATATGGCTCTCTCTATTCTTAATAAAGATAATTTTGCTGATTTAGGTGTTCTTCTTGAGGCATTTTCCCAGAGATTTTTTATTCTTTCTTTCAATCTTTCCTCTTCAATCAATCTTTTATCCTGCCAGCCAGGGATATATTTACTGATATTAAAAGTTACAAGGTCTTGCTTTTTTCTTCCTATAAATTTATCTGTGGTTTCACCTTTAATTTCTATAATACTACCTTTAAGGTCTAAAAGATATCCATCTAAGTTAATCTTAAATATCCATTCTTCGCCTGTCTCTTTATTTCTAATAATTAATTTATCCGACCAGTATTCATAAACAAAATTTCCTTCTTTTATATCCTGAGCATATTTAGAGTAATGTAAAGAAAGATAAAAATAAACCTCTCCAATTCTAAAAATAGCTGCTCTATTGGGATAAGAAGAATGAGGTCTGATAATTCCTTTCCGAATCGGCTCATTAAATCTCTTCTCAAATTCAAACCTTGCTATCCTTAATCTTTCATCTTTTTTTCTTAAATACTTGATTACCTCTCTGAAATCTCTTCTTTTCTTAAGAGCTATCTTCTTTATATAATTTAATGTATAACCTCTTGAAAGAAGATTTAAAATATCACTTTCCTCTATTTTTTCTTTGCGCATTTTTTCTATCTCTTCTTTTATCTTTTTATAGAGGCTATTTATATCAAATTCTTCTACTTTTTGTGGAACTCCTTCCTTTGCTTTTAAAGAATAAAGAACCTCAATATCTTCTTTCCTTAATAAACCCGTAGTTTCAAATCTTCTATATTTCCATTTTGCTCCTTTTCCAGAGGGAAAGGTTAAAATCTTTTCTATGATTTCTTTTTCAATATCTTCTATTTCCCCTTTTTGAGAGATAAGAGAATTAATAACTTCTTTCTTAAAAACCATCCTTGCTTCGGTCAGATGCCAATCTCTTTTTAAGGAGCTACTGCTGAAATCTTCTTTATCCAACCCCTTAAAAATTCTTTCTATTCCCTCCTTTGTTTTTCTATGTATAGATACAGAAGGAAGAATTTTTTCAACAGTTATTTTAGCCTCAGGAATTTGAATTCCAATATGAAAATTCACTTCTCTTTTTCTTCTTTTCTTTACAATTATCTCCATCTGACAGCCAATTTCTTTTAACTGTCTATCTACTTTTATTATTTTTTCCAAATACTTTTTATCTTTCAAATTAGGTTTCTTTTTTATTAAATCCTTCAAGGTACTTTCTGTTTTTTTGATTATTCTTGGCTCAAGAACAAACTTACCAAAAATTAAAGCAAATACTTTTAAATATCTGAGTTTAAATTCTGGCCAATACTCTTCTTTTGCTTTCTCCCAAAGTTTAGATAAAACTTTCTCAAAATCTTTAATGGTTTTTATCTCTGAAAAAGAGAAATAAAATTCTTCAAATAGATAATACATTGTGGGTTTATCTGAGAATAACTTTTTAGCTTTCTCTAATAAGGGATAATGAACGATAATCTCGTTTAGAAATCTTTCTTTTCTTTCTTTATCTTTTAACTTTGTTATTAACAAGGAAGGCGATATTTTAAAAAACTGAGCTATTTTCAATATAGAGTCTAAATTCCAAGGCTCTCTCAATCCATTTTCCCAAAAGCGTACAGTAGAGTACTTAATATTTAATTTTTTACCTAAATATCTTAAAGAGATATTGTGTCGTAAACAAAGAAGTCCTAATGCATAAGCAAAGTTGGGAGCTAATTCAACAGCTTCTTCTAAAGATAGATTTTTTACTTTCAAATAAAATGGAAATAGTTTCCTTCTATGTTTATCTTTTAATTTTTCTATTAGTCTTATTACATCTATTCCTACCTCCTTAGTTATAGTCTCTAAAACAGAGGGATTAGTGGGTTCTCTCCCACCTTCTAACCAAGCTATAAGTGTCTTAAAAGATACATTTATCTTTTTTGAAAATTCAGTTATAGTAAATCCATTAATAAATATTAGAACTCCTAAAGTTCTGGCAAAATTTATATTCTTATCTTTCAAAAATTCATCTAAATTAGAGTAAATGCCCGTTAAAAACCTTATAGGCTCTTGTTTCAAAATTTCACAAAGTTTTTTAAAATGGGATGGATTGTAAAAAAACTTTCTTTTTTCCATCCATCCTTCAACATATGTTTTATCAGTTCCTATCAATGAAGCTATCTCTTCTGCATTCAGTCCTTTTTCCTTCATCGCTTCTTTTAATCTTTTTCCAAAACCAGAAAATCGAGCATAATTTCTTATAATTTTAATTTTAAACGGGCTGGAGGAATTGCCAGAATCCTTTTCTTTTCTTAAGGAAGAGGTAGGCAAGAAGATCCCCCTAACCAGAGAGAGTCTGTCTCCTTTTATAGTCTGCCTGTTATTATCTTTATAAATTGGAGAAGCTGAGCTTTTTTTAATAGCCTCTTCTAAAACTTTAATGCCTTCACTAAATATCTTGGCACCTTTTTCTAATATAGAGATATTTTTCGGATCCAGCAATTCTCCAAGCTCCCTACTTACATCATATTTTTCCAATAATGAAAAACATTTTCTTTCTTTAATTAAATCGCCTAAATTTTCTAAATCTCTTAACTCCCTTAAAACACTATGGATTATCCCTGGATTAATATGAGGAGCGATTTTCTTTAAAAGTTCAAGATAAAAGGAAACATAGTTGTATCTAATAGCAGTGTAAGTATAAAATACCATAACAAGGTTTCTTAGACGTTCTTCTGTGACAGCTTCTTTTAAAACTCCTAATCTTAAAGACAGAAAATAATCCAAATAGGAAAAAAATTCACTGATTTCATCAACTTTAATACATCTAAAAATCCCGGTAATGGACAGATTAGCCTTTATTGCAAAATCTAAATAATCTCCTATAAAATCAGCAGTGAGAAGTTTTTTATTCTTTTCAGGGTTTAAAGAAATAACTTCTTTTAAAAAGCCTATATGGTCATTAAACTTACTCCAGGCTCCAACTAATAAGCCGAAATTAACAAAATTAATAAATTTTTTTAAGAGTTCCTCGTCAATAAAATTTTTAGTCTTTTCAGGAAATAGAAGAGAAAGTCTCTTAAGAACCTTGTAAGATTTATCAAAATTTATCCAGTCAAAATCCATTGGAATTAGAGAAGGTCGTATAATCCTTCCCGCTCTTTTAGCATCTCTTATCCTTTCCAACTCCATATTTGGCTCAGGTATATGGATAGAGTCTATTACTTCTTTTATAAAATTGTTTATAAACTCATCGGATAAATTCTTATATTCCAGGCACATATTCAGCAAAGTAAGCTCGGTGTATCCAAAAGTATTAGAATGAAATCTACAGTGAAAAAGCTCTTCTATAATTTGAGCAGTAATTACTTCGGGGTTCTCTTCTATAGAAAACTTAAGATAAGAATATAAATATTCCCAGCCTACTATACTATTCCAACAACTAATTGCACCAATTAATTCTATAATAAGTTCAGGGGTTATAAATTCTCTATGAACCTCGCGATTGCTTCTAATAAATAAATCAAGACAGTTTAAGATAAATTCATAATGCTCCATACTCTGATGTTCTATTTTTAACAAATCCACAAATTCTTTAAATAAATCAATGGTAATATACTCTTTAATTAGCTGTGGATTTAATGATTTAAGAGTTAAAAGTGCTTCCCTTGAATTCTGATTAAGCCGTTTAAGGCATTCTATATTTTTTCCTATATTATCAGCTTTCTTTCTTGAAATTGGCGAAGAAGTATCTAAGAAGGAAGCAGAGGATGGCTTTCTAAAGATCCCCGTGAATTTCTCTATTTCTTGAGGAACCTCTATCTGTTTAAATCCTATGAAAAACTTTCTCAACTCATAGATGCTGGATTCTGGATTATAGACAATTATAGTGGCACCTTCTTTCAATTCCTTTAATAATTTATCTCTAAGATATTCCTTTGTTTCCTTTCTCCAATAATGCCAATAAATGTAAAGGAGGTCAAATTTAGCTATATCCTCTCTTAGGATAACCCCTTTTCTAAATTTGATCCTTTCTGTATCTAAGAAATCTGAAACATTTCTTTTCACCTCTTCTGAAATTTTAACCAGTTGCCCTGCATCTACAAAACAGATAACCCTAACATTATTTAATAAAGCAATCATAGAAAACCCTACTCCTCCATCATAACCATTGATATCTGCAATTATTGAATTGGGTGTTATTAAACCTGAATCTTTTACCCAACAAATTATCTTCTCTATCTCATCTAAATTTCCCCAACATCTTCCAAACTCTCCCAATGCCTTTATTATTATTGAACGGTAGATAGGCCGTATCATTTTATAAATATACTTAACTCTCGAAATCTCAGGCCTTGTTTTATCTAACTCACCTTTTAATCTTTCTAATTTCTCTTTAACTCTACGGATAACAATCTCATCATAGTAGTTATCAAGAACTTCTTCTGCCTTATCTGTTACTCTTTTAGGGTCTTTAATCCCTCTTATTGTCTCTTCAACTGATTTAACTAACTCATATTCCACCTCTTTATCTTCTCCCAGCATAGAAAGATATTGAGTAATAAGATGGCGAATATAATAAGGCAACTTAAACCATACCTTTTCCATTTCTTTTTCAGAAACCGGTGAGGAAGAAAATGAATTAGAAGAATCTTTTAGGGCTAAATATCTCTCTATAATGGTCAGAGTAGACATCTTTCTTACTGCAAGAATGAGTTCTGGCAAGGAAATACTTCCCAGCCCAGTGAGTCTACCTAAATGAGGTCCGCTTTCAATCACTATATCCTTCTTGCCCTTCTGCTTTATAAATTCTTCTATCTTTTCCTCAGATATGCCTCTTTCTTTTAAGTAACTCCTAAATTCACCATTACTCATCTTCCTCTGAGTATTTACATATAATATCTCTTTCATATGCCGATCCACACCCATCTCATCTACCATACACTTGGTGAGATTTTCTAAATCAAAAGGTAAATCCTCCTTTTCTAAGTCCTTCATCTTTAAAGGACGTTTTAAAAAGCCATTTCTAAGATTATGGTATAAACCAATTATAAGTTCAGATAAAAGCCTTTGGTCAAATAGATCTCTTGCATCTTGACCTATACGACTTCTATCTTTATTCCGAAAATAACTGCTACAAAGTAACAAAAGGGCAAGATAATAATTACCTATATAGTAATATAGGTCTTCTTGACCGCCCTTAAAAGAGATAAAGTGCTCAAAATCCCGTATGCCAGTAACTCCAATGTTTGGCGCATCACAGAAATATAACCACCTGTCTATCCTTCCAGGATAAGGTTCCCACCACCATTGAAAGACTCTGGCTTCAGCTTGAGTATGAAAAAGAGGAATAATATCTGTATGGATTATACCTTCCCCAGCCAAATACCCTAACAGCCAGCTATTTCTAAGGATAATCTCTCTGAACTGTTCCTGGCTAATCTTCTCTGGTTCATTGGGGTAGGTAAAGTAATCTTTATCAGCGACAAAGGCAATAACGTAATTTTCTGGATGAAGTTTTAATTCTTTAGGTATCCTTAAAGAAATGTCTTTTAATCTAAATAGAGAACTCTCTCCAGTTTCAACCAATTTTGGTATATCAAATCTTACATACTTTTTGCCATCATATATACCAAAAGGATTGGAATACTTCTTTTTTAAATACTTTAACCAGCCCGCTTCAGCTAAAAGAGTATCTTTAGATCTGCCTTGAGGAAGAAGCTTTATAACAAGAATATTTTTTTCATCTATTTCTATGGTTAGTTCCCTGTTTATAAATTTAGTTTCTTTTCTCTTCCCGGATATACCTGCCTCTTCCAATATCTCATCAATACTAACTTTAATGCCAGGGTCAGAAGATATTTCTATCTCTGGACCTTGAAGAACAAATAGGGGTGCCCTCATCAAAGCATTAGCAGCTGCTGTACAATTTGGGAAATTTAAATCTTTTATTTTAATGACATTTACCAGAGAATTAACTGCCTGTTGAACAATAGTTTCTTTACAGTTATAAACAATAGAACCTAAGGTATGAATTACTTCTCGATAAACCCGGGAATGTAATTCTTTTATCATAAAGATATTCTCTAAAAAGGCAATTGTATTAGGACTAATAAACTCAGGCCTTCTTTGAGCAATAGAATTAATGGTATTAGCTATTCTCATTGTTAGAATGCTTAATTCCTTTAAGTCCTTAATCCTATGGGGGGAAATGGCATGTAAGGAGATAAGTGTATCAGAGCTTATAAGTGCTGGTTTTTCTTGAGTGATAGAATCTATAATATTAACTATTGATACATACGCTCTATATTCTACTTCTCTAAGGAGATTTTCTAAAGAAGTAACTGCTTGATAAGCAACTGCTTGTTTACAATTACAAGCAATAGAACCTAAGGCACCAGCTAATGCTAAATAGACTATATAGCGCAAACCTTCTCTCTTGAGAAAAGTCTCCATTTTCTGAATCGCGGTTGCTATAGAGATAGGTATATTTGGTTTAATGAGTTCTGGTCTCTTTTTGGCAATAGAACCAAAACCATCGCCAACCTCTACATAAACCTGGTAGTACAAATCTTTTATCTTAAGGACGGATTCCAAAGTGAGAACTGCTTGTTGAGCAATAGGTTCAGGAAATTTGAGATTGAAGGCAATAGAAACTAAAGCATGAATCATATCTGTGTAAGCCCTCCTATGTAATCCTTCTATCCTAAGGATAATCTTTACCAACTTCGTTAAAACTTCTGAGGACCTATTTAGGAGAAATTCTACAAAACTTATGAGAGCTTCTGGGTATCCTTTGCCTTCAACTACTCTTTTTTCATAGAGAGCAAAAGCAGAAAGCACGACAGAAAGCTCATCCGGTGTAAATTTATCTGCAATGGCTTGCTTTATATTCTCTTTTTGCTTCTCATCTAAATTTCCAAAGAAACCCTCCTCAACAGGACTAGAAGTTTTCTCTAAGGTATGGGTAAAAGATATCAAATAAGCTGCGTTTTCTAAAACCCTAATCATATTTTTATCCCCAGAAGAAATCGGAGAACTTACCCTTATCTTTTGCCAGTTTCTTGACAAAGGTGACGATATAAAGGGAGAGATATTCTCTTGCGTAAATTTGAAAGTTAGCATAGAAGATTTCTTCTTCTCAAAAACAGGAACAGGACTGCTGGACTTCTGGAAGAAAGATGGTGGAGCTCTTTTTCTTTGTTCAGAAGTTGACAATGAAGAGACCATATTCTCTTCTTGAAGCAAAAATCTCATCCCCTCCATTACCTCTTGACTAAATTCATAAAGAGCTTCCCATAAAACTTTTAATTTTTCTTCAGAGGAAAGAGAAAAACATTTCATTTCTTTAAGATATCTATTAAGCTTATCTGCTAAAGAGAGAATGTTTTCTATTTCCTTCTTTTCTACTGAAAAACACTTTATTTTTCCTACCAGATTAAGATATATCCTGATCGTCTCTATTATCAATTTAAGAAGAACTCTCTTGCAAGAAACTGTCTCTTTCTCTAAGGAAGAGAATAAATCTTTTATTATATATTGAGATATCATTTCTTTCTGGAAGGAAGAAATTTTGCCTCCTTTCATCAATTTAAATAATCCTTTCTCTACATACCATTCATATCCCTCTTTTTCTCTAAGAACTTTTTCATCCTCAATATATTTTCTTTCTAACAATTCACCTACAGGAATAATTCTTCCTTCATATATCTCTGCAGCTATTATGTTTTCACCAAGGACAATTTCCTTTTCTATCTTTGCAAAAGCCTCCTCTAAAATTTCTTCTTCTTCCTTCTTACACCAAAGAAGCTCTATCAGAAACCATACATCTTTAAAGGTCAATTTGTTATTTACATTAATAACCTCCTCTGGTTTGATAAATTCTAAAAGAGTATCTGCTTCTTTCAATAATTTATAAATCTCCTCAAAATAGTAATGAATATTATTGATGCCTGAATTTTCTAACAATACATCTACCATTTTTTCTATATCTGTGGGAGAAAAAGAGGAGGAGGCTTTATCAGATGAAATTTTGATCTCTAACAGCTCTTTACAGAGAGAAACTAAAATTTCTGCCCTCCTCCTGCCAAATCTTTTCATAAAATCTTCCTCGTCTACAAAACGAGTATATACCTGGAGAGCTAAATCTTTATCTGTATATGTAAGTAAGAAATATAAAAGATACCAGACTCTCTCAAAATTACCCTCTTTCAAAATTGATATTATTTTATCTATATCCTCCTCAGAAATCTTTTGACTTTTTATATCTTTAATACGCAATACTTCCTCTTTTATCTCCCATCCTAATATTTCATAGTAAACAATGGCTATCTCCGCCCACCATTTATCATAAGGAGAATTAAAATAATCTGATAAAGAAAAGGAAGAAACTACAGCTTTTGTTCCTTTTATTTTTAGCCTATAAATACTTAAAGGAATATCTTCAGCTATTCTTTTTATTTCTCCCACCTGATAAGGAATTCTTGAAGCATTTATTTTAAGTAAATCCCGGTAGGAAATATCTAAAATGAAGGTCACAGGATGTTCTTTATTTATTGTGGGTATAATTTTAGAAAGCCATTTTTTGTATAAGTTATTCTTTACAGGAAGAACAATATTTACTTCCTCAAGTATCTTTTTATCTCCACTAAAGTGAAAAATCTTCTGTTCCTCAACAAACTTTCTTATGACCCATTTACGTTTCAGGTGAGGCTTCCCTACATCCACATATCTTCCTTCACCTTTCTGAGGTAAAAACCCGAATTTGTAACCAGAAGAGTTTTCCTCCCAAAAATATAAAGAAGAATCTATGCCAAAAATTTCTTTAAAGCTTAAATTTAATATATTTGCATCTTGAAAAGTAAGAGAAGAGGAGGCAAAGGCTTTTTCAACTATATCTGGAGGAAAAATTCTTAAAAGCTCTTCTTTCTTAAAATCTTCTCTTTGGGGAGACCTTCTCCAGTCAGCTAAATTTAAAAGATATTCCTTAAGCTGGAATAAGCTTCCCCTTTCCAATTTTCTTAAAGCACACAATTTTACAGGATAAATATCTTTTTCTTCTATCAATTTACCCAGATCTTCTTTATTTTTCTGAATGTGAAAAATTGGCTCTTTAAAAAAGGATTTATGAACCATTAAATCTCCTTCAAAGATACGGATATCTTTTATAATCTTTCCTGAAATTTTTGTAAAATTCAAAAGGCTTTTTATAAAAAATTCCATTAAAAATTCATAAAGAGAGCAGGAAGAAAATATCTTAAAATCATCCTGCAAATCTTCTAAATTGCTCCAAATATATTGTTTATCTAAATAGGCTGGGGCATAATCTTTTAGAAACTCCATACTATAAACAGGATAATGTAAAACCTGAGCGTCATTTTCTACTTCCACCTTCCTGAACCCAAAAACAGAAGGGAACAAATCTTTATTTATTCTATTTGCTTCCTGTAAATTATTAAATTCATAAGGAGCGGTTAAATTATGCTCTCCCTCCTCATAAGAATAATTATCCACCACAAGCACAAAATCTCCCTTATTCTCTATACTTACTTTAAATATACTTTCCGAACCAATCTTCTCAGGCTCACTCTCTTCCCCTGAACTTAAAGCAACTACATTGACTTTAGAAACTTTACTTAACTCTAAATCAGGAAAAATTGTTTTGACTGTCTCCTCCAATAATCTCTCGTCTGATAAACTTTTTTTAATAATCCCTCTTAAAATCTTCCTCATTTTATCTGTCCATCTCCAGATATCCTTTACATATAAGGGTCGATTGAAAAGAATAAGTAACCCTAAGGAGACCTCATCAATACTTATTTCTATCGCCGAAGAGGAAAAGTTAAGATATTCAGGAAATACAGTAAAGATATCCCCGATAATTTTCCTTCTTCCTCTTAATAATGGAAGAAGCTTGTTCAGTAAGAAAAACCCACCTGTTTTTAAGCTTTCCGTACACTTTGCCCTTCCTATCAATGAAAAACTGGAAGAAAAGATGTGTTTGAGGAATTTGGGTATGAAGAATATAACCCCTTTTAGTAGAAAGAATGCTAAAAATTTCCAAATTCTGAAAATCAAATCTTTCCATAATCCCTCCTCCTTTTTAAAAATTCTCCTTCTTACATATGTTATACTTTCCTTTTTCCAAACACTAAAGAGGCGGAAGAAAGAGAGAGGAAAGATTTTCCTTCCCGCCAGCCACGGTGAGGTAAAGGAAACCCCCTCTCCCTTAAAACTTCCGCCCCTATAGGTATCCTTTTCCCTATCTATTAACTTCCTCACTGAAAATGATGAGGAAGCTGATTTATCCTTCTTCTGGAAAGATGAAGCTAAACTTTCCTTTTTCTTTAGCTTCTTAGGAGGTTTTACAAAATTAATGAATATAGCTGCTAAAATAGAAAGTAATCCTGCATAAATAAAGGGCGCAGAAGGAGAAACTTTAGTCCAAAGTAAGAAAGCAGCTATATTAGCTATGGCACTAAGAAATCCTAAAACAAAATGGTAAATCCCAAATGCTCTGCCTAAGAAGTATTTCTTTACAAATCTTGCTACATAACCACGTTGATAAGCTCTGATTAATCCCATAGAGGAGCCAGTAAAAACAAAAGATAAGATAATAAAAAAGAGAGGAATAGGCAAAGAATTAGAGAAAATAAAACCTAAACAACCTGCGGTTAACCCTAAATATCCAAAAAACAAGTACCTTTTGACAGTTTTCTCCTTAAGGGAGAAAAAGATAGTTGTAATAGAAACAGCGAATGAAGAAAATCGATAAACTCCAAGAAGAGCTATTCCAAAGATGTAGGCTTGAGAAGGAGATTGAACAATTCCTAAACCATTTAATAAAGCTATCCCTTTTATCATAAAGCATAGCGGAGTGAAATTAGCCAAACCAAATAAAGCTACTACGCTAAGATAACCCTTTAAATCTTTAAAGACTTTCCAGCTCTGGCGAAGATAAGAAATTTCTGGCTTAGTGATTACTTTACTTTTTTTAGAGTTAATCCCTTGAGTTTCATCAACCAATACGCTCAACATAAGAATAGGAATAAAGCCAAATAAGCTTATTAATCCAGCAGTAAAAATTATTCCCCCAAGACTTATTTTTAAATAAAATAACAGGCCTCCCACAACTATGCCAATAAGCCCTCCTAAGACTTCCCCCGCTCTACACAGAGGAAAAGGCCTCTCAGGATGACCAGGGCAATCTATAGCTAACATTGCCCCAACAGGAGCCGCCCTTATCCTCTGAACAAATCTTTGAACAGACCTTGCGCTAAAAATTAAAAATATATCTTTAAAAAAGTAAAGAGGGAAACTCAACAAATATCCCAAATAACTAACTACTAAAAAAGGAAATCTTTTTCTCCACCGGTCTGAGAGATATCCGCATATTAGGTGAGCAACAGCCAAAAATCCTATAGCTACCGCCTCTACCCAGGTTACATAAAAATATCCCTTCCCTATTAAATGAAAAATATGAGGAAGACTGACTAAAATAATATCGTTACTTATACCGGTAATAAAGGCATAAAAGAAGATTAACCAGGATAACGTCATGGGATGAAATTCTTTTTGAGACTCTTGTTTAGAAATAACTGGACTTGAAGTTAAGGAAGTATTCCTGTCCTTTATTTCTATCTTCTTCTTAGCAAAAGTTTTCCTTTTAATAGGATAAATACCTGAAGTCAATAAAGCAATTAGTGCTATAGTTGAGGCAAAATAAACTACTCTTTTAGTTCTAACATCTTCCCTTGCAGTAACCCTTTTCTCTCCTATTTCTTCTTTCAATTTTTCAATAGAAGAAGTATCTAAAATAGGAAGGATAACTTTTTCATCGGAGGTAATCTTCAACTGTTCTATATTTTTAGTTATATCCTGTAAATAAGAGAGAGGATAGGTATAAGGTCTGAGAATTTTTTGTCCTATTAAGATGTTCTCTTCTCTTATCTTGCCCTCCAAATTCTTTTCTTTTTGCTTTAACTCTTCAATTCTTGATTTTAACCTTCTCAATCTCTTCTCATAAGCCACCTTATCCAGGATAACTGGCTTTTCATTCTCAGTGTAAATAGAAATTAAGGAAGGTAGAGTTACAGGCTTTTCTTTTAATTTTGCCTCCTCAGGTTTAAAACAAACCTCAGGCAGATTAAAATGAGGATTAAATTTTATAGGCTTTATCTTAACCTTAGAGAGTTCCTTTTGGGTCAATCCTACAGTTAATACATTACCACTAACCCCCACCTTGCCTAAGCGGGACTCAGAGAAAGAAATCTCTAAGCTGTATTTGTCAAAAACAGGCAGAATTATACCTATAAACTTTCTCATTAATCCAAATCTCTGGTGGATACTCCCCCCAAAATTAACCTCTATTCCTTTAAGAGTTAATATAACCTTCCCCCCTATTCTGCTATTTTCTCCCGGAACATCGTATCTGGCTCTGGTCGCAAATCTTAAATTGTTGTTTACCTTTACCCTTAAGGTTAAAACAGGACCTTGAAATTCAAAAGCTCCTCTTTCTTTAGGCTTTTCACCTAACGGTCCAATATATTCATAACCTATACCCACTTTTGTTCTTTTAGTTTCATAACCAATATCCCCACCACCCCTTAATCTTCTCACATCATACGTTATGGGGAGCTCTAAATAATCCCCCTCTCCGCTTACATTCTCTAAACCGCCAAAGACCTGAACAAAAAGATTGTTGAAGAACTGCTTCTTAAGTTTAAGATGGTGGGAGTATATCTTATCTTTACCATCAAAACTAAAGTCTAATTCTCCTGTATAAGAAAGCCATAATCCCTCAAACAATTCTAACAATACACTATCCAGCACTATATATCTATATCTATCTGAGTCCTTATCCTTAACAATCCCTAAGCATAAAAGATTGGTCCCTTTCTCCTTTAAAGATGAATAAATAGAAACAGTCCCTCCTTTAGTTAAAGGCTCTCCCTTACCTAAGTTTAATATGAATAAAGACAAATCAACCTTATGATTGGAGAAACTAATTATATCCTCTACCGTAAATTGAGGATTAAGCTGGCTGTTATAGATAAATAGCCCCAATTTGCTTTTGGGTTGCTTATTTTCCTCCAATAGTCTTAAATCCTCCTCAGATATCAAGGGCAAACCTAACTTAGATAGCTCCTTTTGCTTACGCTTTATTCTCTCTTTTAACTCATTAATATCCTTTAACTCAGTTAAAATTTCTTGTATTTGAGGTATAAATGGATACCCACTCCAGGGCGGGCCACCAATCAAACTTCTAACCTTGGAGGTCTCCTCTGCCTTTTTGTCTCTTTCTTGCCTTACCCTTTTCTTACCTTTTTTATCTTTCAATTCCTTTAATACCTCATTCAAGAATCTCATCTGCTGATAAGTCTCTCTTTTCTTAACCATCAGCCACTGGTTACGATAAAATTCTGGCAGTATTTTTTCTAATTTTTCCTTTTTCTTCTCTAATTGCCCGGCCAACTTTTTAAATTCAATGAGAGCTTTAAGATACTGGGTATAGATTTGCATCTTTTCCTTATTGACAACTGCTGCCTTTATTTGTTTAATCTTATCCTTAGGGATTAACTTTTTCTGTATATCTTTGGTGCTTTTAGTTAAATATTTAGGAGAAACTTGCACAGGAGCAGGTAAAATTAACCGGCCTTCTTTATCATATAAAGCATAAGGTCTATTTAACACAACTAAATTGCCATAATTCAGACCTAATTGTTGAAGCTTCTCAGGAATCTCTTTATAAATCTGACCTAAAGGTAATATAATCAATTCCTTTAATTGTTGCTCATTGATAAATGTTATATTTATCTTCGGGTTAAAAGAATAAATAATTCCAGCTGGTGCACTTTCCTGTGCCTCTTTTACTGCCCTCTGTATCTTAGCTAATCTTAAAGGCAAAAAGATAATATCTCCCTTTCTATCCACAAAAACCTCTTTGTCTCCAATCTCTTTCTTTTCTAAATCTACAGGTATCTGGGATGGATGAGCAAAAACTGTTACTTTTCTTTTCTTCAAATTCAGTCTGGCTCCCCATCTTTTCCTTATTCCGTAAGAAATAAGAGAAGCATTAATTAAGGTTCTTAAATCTATTAATTTTTTACATTCTCCCGGCTTGAGCCATAAACCCAAATCTTTAAGCTGTGTTTCAGTTTTATCTAAATACATCCGCATCAAAGATAGAAGCAGAAATCCTCCCTTTTCCCTTTTAAACACCAATAACAACTCAGACCAATGCTCTTTTAAGAACTCTTCTCCCCTCTCTCTATCTTTAAATAAAGGAAGAAGAGTCTTTCTTGCTTCCTCAAAAGAAGAAAATCTCTTCAGCAAAACCTGAGACTCAGAGAGATTATTTAAAGCCTCTTTAAAAATAAGAGAATTCTTACCTAAGAAAGGCAAAACCTTCTCCTTTTTATCTTTTTTGATCAGTTTTAAGAACAAATCAGGGATATAATCAAAGATAGTCTTAAATTTCCACAAGGAGCTTCCCTTTTCCGGTAGATATATCTTTCCTTCTTTAATATAGGGATTAAGAAAAAGCTTACTTTGTTTAATATTTATGATTCCCAAGGGAAGCTTCATCTTCCCTTTATCAATCAACCCTCCATATCTTTTAAGATGGGTATTTTCAGAATGATTCATCCCATCAGAAATAACATTCAATAAAGCCAATGCTCCAAAGATATGAGAGAGAGGACCTTTTAGTCCCCCTTCAATCAGACTGTGAATGTAGAAATAAGCACTACCCGAGTTCACAAGCTCAGGAGGAAATCCAGGAGGAATAATTCCAATGGGCAAACCACCAATCTCAAATGACCAGGGTAAAGCCGTATCACCCAAAAAGAGTTTAAATAAAGTCTTTTTTTCTTTGGGTAGTTGATTTAATGCTTTATTGAATTTTTTAAACTCTTCCTTATTGGCTTTGGAGGTATCTATTGTTTTCAAAATTTCATTTAAGGGAGGAACTAAATCAATTTTCCCCTCACCAGCAAGAACTCTTTTAATTATCTCTATCTCCTTTTCTGCCTCAGTCTTAGCCTTTTTAATCTGAGTCTGTTTTGATTCCTTAAATTCCTCTATTTGCTTTAAAGAAAATAGGGCTTCAGCTAAATTCTTCTGACAATTAGCTAATTGTAGCTTATAAGAAATTATCTCAACTTTATCTCTGGATTTCTCTATTTTCTCAATTAAATTTTTAACTCTATTTATAAACTTTATTGAAATTATCCTCTTAAGAAATTCAGCCTCTTCAATAATAAAATTAACTACCTCTTGGGGCTCTTTTTCTTCTGTGGATTTAATTATTGCTCTCAACAAAAGGTAAGAGGGCTTAAAGAAACTATTTTTTTGTTTAACATTTGCCTTATAATAAGCATTAGTAAACTTGGCGATTAACTGTTCAAAAGGCTCCTTGATAGATGGCAAATCGGGTTCTTGCCAGTTGCCAATCAACCTCTTTATCCGGCTTAAAGCCTGTTTTAAATAAAACTCCTTTTCTAAGCTTCCCAGAGGAGCAACAAATTTCTTCTCAAATTCTTCAATTTTCTTCTGTTTTTCCCATTTTGCTTTTTTATAGGCTTGTATTGCCTGTTTAAGATATAACCTTAAGGTTATGATTTTTATTGCTTGTTGAATGATAATTTCAGAAATACTCTCTTCAAATCTTTCAGATACCTTTCTCTTCTTTAAAACATTCTCTATAGCCTTTTTTCTTGCTTTATAAATAGCAATTGAGTAATTGATATAATCCTTTAATTCCTTAATACCAACTATACCTTTGTTAATAGCTTTATTAAATTTCTTATATTTGTCTCTTAAAACCTTATTGCTTTGCTCAAAAATACTTTTTATCTCTAACCAAGCTATCTCTTCAGGGCTTAATTTTCCTTCTTTCAAATCAGCCTCATCTGCCCAGACTATCTTGCCATCCAAGGTATAAACTTTTCTATCATTGAAACCAAGATTCAGCAAACCTTCTCCTTTATTTTTAAGAACCTTATCCATTGGTATCAGCCAGTAACAGGATTTATCTTTATCAGTAAGATAGAGTTTATTATTAAAATCTTGCTTAATCCCGGGAGTAAATTCTATTCTGGGCAGGTGCTCTGAGGTGCTAATATTTTGAGACTCTCCTGCTTCTGGAATGGGAATAATTAATCTCTGTCCAGGCTTAATTAGAGCAAATACAAAATTATCTTTTTGAACTAATTTAATGTTGTTAACTTTAGCGATATCTTTATAGGAAACCTCATATTTTTTAGCGATTTCCCATAAAGTATCACCGGGTTTAACTTGGTAAATAGTTGAGATGGCTGGTTCTTCTGGTCTCTCTTTTATTATCCCTCTAAATCCTTGATTTAGCTGAGGTAAATGAGGAGTCTGGGCTTTCACAATGCAGGGCTTCTGCTTAAATCCTGTATTGAAAGAGTTCCCTATATCATCAAAGGCATTACTAATTGCAGGATGCCCGATAAATGCACCCGCTATTCCACCTATAGCCATAATACACGCAAGACGATAATACTTACGGACAAACTTATAGGGAGCAGATATTAACAAAAGGCTCCCTATAACGAAACTCCTTATCTTTCTATAGATTCCAGTAAATAGAGAATGGGGTTCTCGGTTTATCAAATCTTTATCGGAGGGAATTTGTTCTTCTGATAGGAACTCTTCCTCATCAGGCTCAGATAAAGCTCTATCAATATCCCAATCGCAAAGCTCTAAGGCTTCTAAGGCAAGCTTAACATCTCCCGAAAATTGAGGCAGTAACTGGGTGGCAAATCTAAAAGTCCTTTCAAAATTCCACTCAAAAACCTTTAATGTCCTCAGGGCAAGCTCTATATCCCCTTCAAACTGCGGTAGTAATCTATCTACAAACTTATTTGCCTGCTCATCAAAGATTTTAAAATTCTGTTTAAATTTCTCTGGATTTTCTGCTATCCACTCCTTAAACTTACTGACATTATTGTGATTACAAAACTCTTTCCAGCGCTTGAGCTGATAGAGATTTTGAGCAATGACTTTATCTAAATCTTGAGCACCTCCTGCGATAAATATACGACCATTTATTATATCTGGAAAACCAGCCTGCTTCCTCCAGAGGAATCTTCTATTTTTATCACCAACAAGCCATATCCTCTCACCGGCTACAGTAACAACCTTTGTGGTTTGTTCTTCAAGCTGGACAATTTTTCCTGATAAATCCTTCAGTGTTTTTTGCCATTCTTTTTCACTGATTTGAGGAATGAAATTGAGGAATTGCTCGAAGGCAAGAGATGAGGAAGATTTTCTTCTATTAGATTTAGAGAAGCTCTCAAATGGGCCTGCACGAAGTTTCCCCTCATCTGCCAGGAGTTCTCCTATCCTAACTATTTTTGCATCTTTTACCATTAGACTGGAAGAAATACCTTTTTCTGCTTCTGGGATGGAAAGGGTTATTTCCGGATGATAGCCCTCCAACATATATTCTTGAGGGAAAACAACCTTAACAGTAGAGCTGCTAATGCCTTTTAAGACAGCGTCTTCTATTTTATACCCTGCGTATTCCCTAAATATAAGAGAGCTATTTGTTTCTTGGAAAAGTTTAATTAACCTAAGCAAGCCTTCATTCTTCAGAGAAGAAGTATTATTAATCTGGAGATTGTCTTTGTCAGAAATCAGAGGGTTTGCTTTTATCTTCTGCCAATTTCTTGATAAAGGTGGTGATATAAAGGGATAGATATCCCTCTCCGTTGTTATACTCTCCTTTCCCCAAGCACTAAAAGAGGGACGGAAGAAAGAGAAAGGAAAGATTTTCCTTCCCGCCAGCCACGGTGAGGTAAAGGAAACCCCCTCTCCCTTAAAACTTCCGCCCCTATAGATTTCATTATAACAACTTCTCTTTAACTTTACAATTTCCCTCTTTTCAGAAATACTCCTCAAAGGTGAACTTGAGTTAACAAGGCTACTTTCAAAACTTTCTGAATCTATCAAATTAATTATTAATTCCTTATTAAAACCCGAATAAATTAAATTTATATCTATCTTTTCTCTTTCTAACTTTTTCCAACTTATAAAAACTCCTACTTTTTTTGTATTGATTGTCTTTAAGATATCTTTCCATGAGGAAGTAAAAACTTCTCCTAAACAAAGTGTTATCAATATCTTTTTCTCCTCAGAGGAAATTCTTCCTTTTTCTAAATCCTCTAAAATTTTCCTCAACTTCTTTAAAATTACCTCTTCAAGAGTAACAGGAGAGGGAGGGGAAATAGAAAAATCTAAATCCCACACTCCTTCTAAAAATAGATTAATTCCAAACTGCTTATCTCTAAAGGCACCCTTCACACTATCTAAAACGGTGTTGGCCAAACACTCTGAAAATGCTCCTCCCAAAAGAAAAATTTCTTCTGCATTGTATACTTCTGCATTGTATAAAGGTAAATATTCACCTCCATTACTTTCTATTTCCATAGAAATTAAATTTTTAAGAGAAGAAAGAAGAGAATATCCTTTATTTGTCAACACTATTACAGGGATATCTAAAGTTTGAAGTTTAGAAAGTATTTTTATATAAATTTTCTCATGCTCTTCAATAGGATGAGTTAAAATCGCTATACCGTTTTTTGCTTTTTTCTTTCCTGAAATAAGAGGAAGATGTTTCTCTTTATAAATTACCAAGGGTGAGGAAACTTTATTATTCTCCTCAGGAATTTCTCTAAAAGCAGATTCTCTTACTGCCCTAAGATAGAATGTTGCCATCTCCAATAGAGAAAATACTTCCTTTTTATAAACTCTTAAATACTCTCTGTATTTTCTCTCAAAATCTTCTTTTTCCATTTCAGAGAATATCTTTATTAACACATCTTTTATTCTCCTTTTAAACTCTTCCCTGTTCTCTGTAGATTTTATTATGAAAGGATAATCAGGATTTTGTTCACTAAATCTTCTCAATCCCCCACTATTAGAACAGGTGATTAAACAATCCTGAAGCAATGCTTCATTTGCCATTAAATTGTATCCCTCTTTCGTAGAAAATGCTCCATAAAACTTAGATATTCTATAAATAGCCTTTACCTCAGAAGGCGCAGGATTCTTAAAGAAAACTACGCTGTGAGGATATTTATCTAATATATCCTTTAATATCCCTTTAAGTTCATTAAAAAGCTCTTTCCCCTCAGGATCATCATCAGCAAATCCTCCAAAAAAGATAAACTTAATACGAGAAGGTATTTTATTCTCTTCTAAAAGTTCTTTTATACTCTGGGCAGATTCAATCAATCCTTTCCACTTATCTGCCCTTGCTCCTATAGAAATTATTGTCTTGGAGAAATCCTCTTCTTTAAAGTTTCCGCATACCAAATTATTTCTCGTTAATTTTTCTAAAATCTTTTTTGCCTCCGTTTGAGAAATTTTTCTATATCTTAAGATGTCTATTCCCGGGGGGAGTTGAAATTTTTGAGAGAAAAGTTCTTTTGCCTGAGGAGGTATATTATAAGGTTGAAAAATTACATACTCCTCTTCCTTTAATTTACCTAAAGAAGGCTCAAAAATTTTGCTCCATATTTCTAAAGCCTCACTATTTTTCTCTTTCAAACCTGTTGTATCAATATGGAGTCTAAAAAACACACCAAATCTGTAATTCTTCTTTTTTCTTTCCTCAAGAATACGCTCCATAAAGGATAAAATCTGAGAGTCTTCACAGTAGTAAAAATGAATGTGGGGAAGAATATTTTTATAGATGGTAAAATTGTCCCTTCCTACTTTCTTAAAAATTTTCATCATCCAGGAAAGAATTTTTTCTCTTAAACCTTGAATTATATTATGAATTTTTTTAGTGATGTTGTAAAGTCCGGGGGTATAGGGATAGAAAATTCGCCATCTAAACTCTAAGTTTATCCTTTCTCTTTCAGCATAAATTTCCACAAAAGGAATTAAACTTTTAAGAATTGCCGCTACCCCTCCTCCACTAAAAGTAGCATTTATAATTTCTAATATTATTTTTTTGCCCCCAACTTCTTTTAATCTCCCAAGCTCCTCTTTAAAATCATTAAGAATTTTATTTGCTTTCTCTTCTCCATAAATTTCTTCATAAGCCTTTTTAATATTTTCCTCTGTATAAATCTTTTTATAAAATTTGGTATCATACTCATATTTAAGATATTTTTCTATTGCAGAAGGATAAATATAAGAAATGACCTTTAAAATATTTACAAAAAATGGCCAGACAATAAATTGAAAATACGAAGGAACTTTAAAATAGTTATTTTTGATGAATACAACAATTTCTTTAAAGAAAACATCAATTATTTTCAGGGAAGAGCCAGCTTTAGTAAAATTGAAAACAGTTCTATTTTTATTTTCTTTAGGATCTCCCATCGATTTTTTATTCTCTAAAGATGAAGAAGCTTTCCTCAAAATAAATTCTTTTATTTCTCTTAATTGTTTTGCAACCTCCTTTGTGCCTTCTTCATTTACTATTACTATACGTGCATACTTTCTCATATCTTCAAAAGGAAATACATGAGTTTCAAGAAAATGTATTGCTCTCTCCTTTATCTTAGCAAAATCTCTGGTTACATAATCGAAGTATCTTTCACCCCTTATCCAGCGTAATATAAAATAATGAATCAAATTTAAGGGAGGTGCCTGTATATACCAGACATCATCAAATTGTCTTACTAAATATTCGTATCTTAATGCCTGCTCTCCCTCAATTATATAAATTTTATTTTTGACAGTTATATACTCCAAAATATCACCGGTTAAAACATCTATAAGTATTTTGCTTTCAGAATCAACAAGAATATCTTTTAAAAAAGTGTTTTTAAGAAATTCTTCTACTTTTTTAGCTCTTTCAGCTTCTATTTTTTTAACTTTTTCAATCTTTTCCTTAACTCTTCTGGGAACTAACTCTATTAATTTTTTCTCTTTTATATCAGATGGAGCTTCTACAACCTCATAATCAAGTCCTTCTTTAAAAAGTGAGTATTTTAATTTATCTTTCATATTATTTAAATCTAACTTGAGTCTATCTCTTATAATCTGTAAATAAATAGGCACTATAAACGGTTTTCCTTCAATTAAATGTTGAACTGAAGTTTTAAACCTATCTATTTCAAAAGTATTGAAAGGATATGGTTTTTTAATCTGCTTTCTATCCTCTTCATAAATAAGGTACCTATCTCCTTCTATGATGCAAAGTTTCTTCAATAAACACTTTACGTTTTTATCTTTTTCTATATATTCCTTTAATCTTTCTATTAAATAACCTTTTCCTGAAGCAAACTCTCCTCCCAAACCAATTACCAACTTCTTTTCTCCTTTAGCTTTATACAATTTCTTTAATATATAAGCTAAATCCCTTGGCGCTTCTTTAATAGGTATATAAATAGGTTTCATTAAATGTTTCAAAGCAAAAATCTTCCATTCTTTATAAGATAAGCTGAAAATAGTATTAATTATTGTTGTCGTATTTAAGACTATTGATAAATTCATATTTTCTTTAACAAATAATGAAAGAATTCCCGCTAAAATAGCAAGCAATGAACTTGTAATTACTCCTGCTCCAGTAATTATCCCTACCTGATAAATACTGATAGGTTTAGGATAAGTAATTCCTTCCTTTGTAATTTCCATCTTAAGCCAGTATCCTAACTTCAGCCTTGCAGCAAAACTGTGAGCAAATTCATGTAAAAAGATTGAGACCAAATATACAAAAAATACTAAATTAAAAGTTTGCAGAATACTTATGGTTTTGTAAAAACGAAGATAAGTTAAAACAAATGCAAAAGTTAAAGCTGAAATTAGCCTGAACCAACTCAAAGCTATTTTGTCATTGGATGATAATTTAAAAGATGAAGAAGTGGTTAATCTTTTGGTCTTTAGTCTTTCAAAAAAGTCTTTTATTATTCCCTCTACCTCTTTTTCGAATTCGTCATAACCGATTTCTTTTATCTCCTCCTCTTCTTTTAGGTTATACTTTCCTAATCCCTCGTTGTAGTCTTCAATAATAATTTTACGAGGAGCACCTAAGGTAGCCTCTACAAAGAATTGTTTATCTCCTATTTTAACTTTCAAAAAGTGTAAATAATCTTCTTCTAAATCAAGGCCTCTTATAACTTTGATATCCAAAGAAGGAAACTGTCTCTTTAGGATTTCTTTCAAGGCAAAAGCAGAGATATAACAAACACCAGGATACCATAAACTTTCCCACTTCCTTAATATCTTATGATACAAACTGCTTATCTCTCTTAAGAAATCCCTCAAGAGGAGTAAGAGTAGGGGGTCAGGTCTTGATTTTTGAACTATATCAGGCAAAAGATATAAAATTTGGGTTAGATATGCTCTTATTTCGCCTTTGCCTTTCTGGTGGGCCTGTTCATGCCTGAGGATGGAAAGCCGGAAGAACTTAGGTAAGCATCCAAATGCGGGGTGCTGCTTAATCTGCTCTCTGTCTGCCTGGGCAATAGGAGTAGTCCAGGGTGAGCCTCTGATTCCCCCCTGTTTTATAAAAGAATGAATGATTGCCATTGCCTGAGTATTGAAGAAAAGACCAATCAAGCCCAAGCCAACTCCAGAGATATTTGCCAGGATTGCCACAGGCATCAATTGCCAGGTGGTAAAACCAGCAGCAAAACAGACCACGCCAGCAAGCATTGAACCCAAGGCAGTGACAGCGGATGATGAATCTGACTTGATAGGATGGCTATCTCGTGGTATATTTTCCCCGACGGCAGAGACAAGTAGCTCTTCAGCCATAACTAGGTTCAAATCAGGAATAAGGCCTTCGACAAATATAATCTTGATTGGACTACTGGCGTTAAATTGAAAATTGGAAGGTTTACTTTTAAGGAATCTCTCTATTAAATTAAGAGTATTTTGGGATTCCTCTATCAAATCCAACATTGACTGGATATTTACCTTAGAAGGACTATCCAAGGCGAGCCTCTTATCTAATAAATGAAGAGATTTGCCTATGCCTTCTAATTCTTTACCTAAGGAGTCTATCTTCTTTAAAAATATTCCCTTAAGCAACTTTTGTCTTTCTTTAGGAGTTTTTCTTGATAAGGCCATTTTAAAGCCCTTTAATTGTTCCATCCTGTGAAGGATTTCCATAATTAAGCCAAAAATAATAAAAGGCTGTTGAGGTTCTTTAAGGGTTAGATTATCCAAACTATCTATTATCTTCTCTAATGTCTTTAGTAAATCTCTATCTAATAGACCTTCCCTTAGTTCTAATCTTGCTAAGGCCCTGATAGCATCCACAAAATCCAATATGCCTCGCTTGAATAGCCTGTATAGGCTATTGATTCTAAATCTTTGTGGCTCATAAAGCTCATTTAATCTTTCAGAGGCCTCTTTAAGGAATTTTCTATCCCTATCTCTGAATTTAACCACATTAAGTACAATCCCTTTTACGATGGAATAGATAATCTGCTCTAATTTATCCGTATGAGTCTTCAATTTCTCATTAAACTCTTCTTCTTCCATCCCCAATCTCTGCGCCACTACCTTGACCCAAACAGGCTCTAATTCGCTCTTGAGCATCCCATATTGAAAATGAAGTGCCAACAATATCTTGAGATAAAACAGGTTAATATCATTTAAAATATCAAATACTTCTTGAGAAATTACCTTGTTTTCTTTTAATTTTATAATTATAGATGTGATGTCCTTCTCTTGCCTAAGCTCAGCGAATTGGGGTGTATAGATTACTTTTAAAAGCCAAACCAAGCAACGCAAAGCTCGCAGGTTAGTTTTGATATCAATGGCTTCTCCTGCTTTATAGGAAGATAACTTTTTAAGCTTTTCGTTTACAAGTTCGGATAAGAGTATCCTTGCCTGACTGAAATCGAAGAGATAACTTGCGATCTGCTGTTCAAATTTATTAAATAGTTCCTCTTGACCTGCGCGGAAGACCATATTCCTAAGCCAAGTGGTGAGGGGCGGCAGCATAACGGGAAGATAATCGACAGTCCTCTCATCTCCTGAGAATGAGGCTATTGTTTTAAAGGGTGCCTCATCTACGATTAAACCGATATTATCTTGAGTATCTTCAAGGATTTCTCTACATATCTCTATAAATTTCTCCTTATAAATACTATCTTCTATGACTAAATAGGCATCTATATCAGAAAAAGGCACAGTTTTTATCCCTACTGAAACCCCGGCGTAGGCATACTTATCTAATCCTTTCTCTTCTATTTTAAGCTCGAAGATCTTCCAGAATATGAGGTTATCCAGATGAGATATATCCTCAGGAATAAACTCTGGCAAACCAGACCAATAATAGGCTCCCCATCTAAACATCAATTTTATGAAATATTTTCCTAACTTCTTAAGTTTTTCTTCGTAACTTCCTTCAGAAACGAGTCTCTGAATTTCTTTTTTAATCTCTTCCTTTGAAGGCATAGAGGGATTAGACCTTACCTCTTTCTCAATGGTTAATAAATCTGACCTTAATTGAGTATCTCTGGGATCTAAAATAATACTCCGAATAAAGAAATGAGGCATATAAATCGCCTTGCCATACTCATTGTAAAGCCTTGCAACTTGATCAATCACTCCTGGCTTCATTAACTCTTTGAACCTACTGTCATCAAGAGTCCACGCCGCCCAGAATCTCTCCGCGTAAGTCCTTATAAAGTCATAGTAAGCTAAAAGAAGGGAAAGTGAATAATCGTGAATAAGCTTTAGCTTATGTTCAAAAGTCTCCTCTGAAATACCCCAGGCTTCCGCCTCATCCTTATACAAATCCTTAAATTTATATCTTGGTGAGACAGTCATAATTCTTGCCTCTTCTGCTTCCTTCCAGCTTCTGCCAGCATCTGTAGAATATCTCACCTTAAATCTATCTATCCTAAAGGGTTTATCAGGGAAAGAAGGTTTAAGCTTACCTTGGAATTCTAAATCTTTACCATTATGGGTAACGCCTATTAAATCCATATTTGGTGTGGCATCTTCATCTTTTGGATACCAGGCTCTATCCTCACAATCGCACCTTAATTGGGCAATAATCCTTTTATCCTTTATTGCCTCATCGAGGTCAAGAGGAGCTTTATCCAATTTTACTCTCATCCGAACCTCAAACTCTCTTGGACCGGGAACAAAAATTGTCTCGCTTCCAGAAGGAGGCTCCATTATAGGAATTTCGCCATCAAGCCCTTTATCTATATCAAAATCGAATACCTCTTCTCTTGCAACCAAGGGTAAGAATATATGAAAGGAGGTTCCGCTCTTATACTCAGGTGTCTCGACCTTACTATCTACGCTTATGAATCCATCGTGGAGTTCTACAATCTTGTTGATTTCGGATAAGGAGGGCTTAAGGTCGGTGGTGGCTTTATGAGTCTTGGTTGTAAATAAAGGATCGAAAATATGAGGTCTATTTTCTTTAGAAATCCCTATCCCTTTATCGACTACTGAAACTAAAAGCCTTCGTTCCTTCTTCGCTATCCTAACAGTAACCTTATCAGGAGCTCTAATCCTGGTAATCTCCTCAATCAACTTTGATAAATCCTCACTCATATCCTCCACAACCACAGAAATATTTTCTTCTTCAGTTATAATTTTTTCAAAAACTTCTAAGTTCAAAATATTCTTCTTCAAGGTTTCTCTGATAGAAGCAAGCACTTCTACGCTGTAATTTTTGATGGAGATGCCTTTTCTTAAGAATTCCATATCCTCTAAAGATTCTTTTATCTTTAGGATTTTTTTTCTAAATTCCTTATAGACTTCTATTTTCTCTAACAATGTATAAATCTGCCTCAGGTATTCATCAAGTTGAGGTATAATCTCCTTTACATACTTCTTCCTCTTCTCAACAGTTGCCTCCAGGCCATTAATGAGAAGAGCATCTAAGGCCTTCTTTATCTGGCAGAAATCTACGAATATATAATTGGCTCCCTTAAGGTCACCTTTAAAATCCACCTCTAATTTCTTTATTTCCTCTCCTTCTTTGAACCTACTTAGAGTAGCCCTGGCTGCCTTTTCTAACTGCAGAATGATATCTTCTACCTTCTTCACCCTCCTATTTGGCTTAGGATATTCTAATAATTTATCCACACCTTCCATTGTCTCTTTTAGTCTCTTTGCCTCTTCTTCTACAATCTCGTAATAACTGTAGTTTTTATCATCTCTTATTGCCCTCTTAAGAATTTGCTCAGTTATTTTATAGATAGAGTAAAACGATGGCCTTAAATAATCTAATACTCGCTTAAACAGCCTGAAGAATCTTTCTATCCTGACAGAGATATTCTCCTCAGCAAGTTCCCGACGGTCAGCAACATAATCTATTTCTTTAATGGCAAAATCGAAGTTTTCCTCAATCTTTTTAACCTCTTCTATTAATGCCTGTATAGGCTCTTTAAAGGTATGTCCTTCGGGCAGGCGCCTATCCAATATCCGGAGATATCCACCAAACACCATTATACGATTCCTCACAAAATCGACTATAGAACGCTCAGTCTTTCTACAATTTACTTCCCCTATGCCTTCTAAGACTGCCTCGCGCACAGTTGGCTGGGGATCATCCCTCATCCCATCGAGTATCACATAGGGTTTTCTAAATCCACATCGGGTTATATCTATGGTGAATTCTTGTTTGATTACATCGCTTGCATCCTTAGAAATTTCTGTTAAGATATCAAAAGCCATCTCATTAAGTTGGGGGAATGCCCTTTTATCAGCAATTTCAGCTACCTTCCTTAAGGCATAAATTCTTATCTCAGCGTCTATTTCCAGATTGGTATAAACCTCTTGGCAAAAATGCAGCATCCTCTTAGCCTTATCTTCTCGCTCTTTATATGAAGCCTCTAACTTTTCCCATTGTTTACGTGTCTGGTCAATTCCATTCAATCTCTCTCTCTCCAAATACTCTAACTGGGCCTTAAGAATCTCTTTTTCTTCATTTATCTTCTGTAACTGGCCTTCGATTGCCTCTAAGGACTCTTTATACGCATCTATACCTGTTCTCAATTCCAATTCTTTTAATAGCTTAAGGGCGTGGCAATTTTTAGGATTAATCTTTAAGATCTTGTTATAGTATTCCTCGGCCTTCATAAAATTACCCTTTCTATAGGCAAGGCCTCCAAAATAAAGATACAGCGCCTCTAATAAGTGCTTTGCCTTTTGTGTAGCTAAATCCTCTCTCTGCTCGGACACAATCTCTTCAAGAATCCTGCAGGCTTTAAGGTTGGGGTCCTCTTTTTTTCTATGCAAGATCTCTACAGCTTCTAGATATCGTATCATGCGTCTATACTTATCTCTTAAGGCCTTATCTTTTATCCTTTCCCCTTCTATACCTTTGGCCTTATCCAAAGCTTCTCTGGCTTCTTTGAACATCCCATAGTCAATATAGGTGAGGGCTAACTTATAATAAGCCTCAGATTTCTCAAAATCGTCTCTGGCCTCTTTTAACTTCCTTTTACGTTCAGATATCTCAGTGCAACAAACCACTGTAATCTTCTCAATAAACCCTGATTTAGTTATCTTAAATAGATTGAGGGTTGCCTCACCTGTTTTTGAGTTTATACTTGTACCTTTTAGACTATCAAGCCAGGGGCTATTTTTAATTGCACTAATGACTAAAACCATATCCTCCTCAGTTATAAGCTCCTCCGCTCTCCAGCACCAATCCCAGGGCTTCTGGTCAGGCTTCTGTGTTCCGGGCTTAACCACACCAGCCTCTGTCAGAGCCTTTCTCTCTTGCTTATGAAAGAGGCCACGGTATCTACCAAATAAAGTCTTGGCTTCCTCTTCGTACTCCTTATAAATCTTTCGAGGTATAAGTTGGGCAGCCATCTCTCCATCCATAGCCAAGACTATAAAACTACTTAAGATTGCTTCCAGGACACCGCCTGAGCCAGCTACCACATCGACATCTCCCTGCCCTAATAACCCTAATACAGGCATAAAGTCTCCGTCTTTTAATAGAATGAGATTACCACTTTTATAGATTCCTGTTTTGGATTTATCCAATTTTTCCATCAATTGCTCAAGGCTCTCATCAGTAATCCCTAATTCTTTGCAGTCTTCCATCAATTCCCTATTCCGATAACGTCCCAATGCTACTACTTTTAAATCCTTAACCGGCTTACCCAATTTTGCCGCAATCCTGGTTAAATTCCATAGAGGGGATCTATTTAAATTCAACCCACATCCTTTTGCCTGCGGACCGACGATATATTTATCCATATAGAGGTCAGGAATTCTCACTATACTTCCCTCGCATCCATAAGCAATTACTGCTACTGTTCCCTGTCTTTGAGGGACAAACAAGGTATTGGTGGGCTCTAAGGGATCGCTTAAGACCTCTGCCTTAAATTCCCCATCTCCTACCTGTGTGGGATACTCCTTCATACCCGCTCTTTCGTTACGATCCACGGTTGGTTTAGCTAAATTTATTGTCCAACCCAAACTTTTAGCTAACTTATCTAATCCTTTATACAATAGCCTAACAGACTCTGGTCCGGTCATCCATCTTAAAAATTGATTGTCATTTTCTGCCTTGTATTTTTCCATCTTCAAGGCCATTTCTATGACCCCAGCTAAGGTTTCAAGTCTCTTCTCTATCTCACCCTTCGACTTCCTTCCTTTTTTGATCTCCTCTATAGCTATACTCTTTATCCTTATAGGAGCCAAGAGGTTATTTAAATTCTCTATATCTTCAGGAGAGACTTGAGTTTTCTTAAATAAAGGAGAGGCCGCTGCACCGCTCCTATTAGATCCTGCAGGATACTCAAACCGGAGATGATTAAACTTTTTCTTTTTATTTAACCTATCTTTTTCCATCCCTGGGATGGAAATGGAGACTAAATCCATCGGGCCGCTGGAGGTAAGTTCTCTCATGATATGATGGGCAATCTCTGCCATATTAAGAATAGAAATTAACAACTCTTTTTTCTTACCTTGAGAGTTTTCTATTTCTTTCTCTAAGGCAGATTTATCTGTAATTTTTATAATCGATGAACTTGCCTTAACTTGAGGAAAAATATTAAATATTCGCTCTAAAATAAAATACCCTTTTAATTTATTTTTAACCAGAGAAAGAGCTTTTTCGGTATATTCTTCAATATCTGGCTGAGCTATTCCTCCTTTTGTCTCCAAATCATCTCTCAATAACTTCTGAGCTATTCCTTTTATCTTCTCAGGCTTCTCTTTTATTCTTATTAGCCTTGCAATTTCTTTCACAATACTGGCAGGAGTAAAAAATGGGTGTTCTAAATCTAAGGTAATAGTATAAGGCAATTTATCTTTTACAGGATAATAAGTCAAAGTTATTTTCTTACCAATTTTAATTAGAAAATAAGGAAACTGCTGAGGTTCTTCTTCTAATTTTAAATAAAGAAGCACAAGAGAATAATCAATAAGAAATTCAGTGATTGTCTCAATTACTACCATTTTCTCAGCTAAATCATCTCTACCAATAACTTTATCTTCTCTAACTGCCTTTAAAATCTTTTGCCCAATACTCTGAAAAAGATTCTTTAAATAATCGTTGAAAGTATTTATTTCAAAATTTATTTTTTCTAAACTCAGGGAAGAATTATCTAAGGAAGGCACAAAAGATAGTAATTTCCCCAGATACTCATTAATAAGAAAACTAAAACCTTCAATCTCTTTATCTACAGGAATCCCCTTTTTCTTAAGAGAAAGAAGACACTGTAGATATAACTTAATAGCATCTTCAACTATCCAGGGAAATTTACTTCTATCATTTATGGAACTACTTACTTTTCTTTTATGCTTCTTAACTGAAGAATTTCTCCTTTTCTCCTCCAAATATCGATTAGCATTGGCTTCAATTATTGCCTCCAAGGTTTCTCTATCTTTTCCTGAAGGCTTAACCCCCATAAAGGAATCAAATATCTCTTCCAATCTCTTGCCTAATTTCTCCTCTACTCTTTTTTCTACCTCTTTTAACTTCTCGGCAAATCTCTGAGGGGAAAATTTCTCCCGTAAATAAACAAAGATACTCTCCTCATTTTCAGGAATTTCTATACCAAAAACTTCCTCTACAATTTTACGAATTTCTTCTAAAATCCTTTCTCTTTCCCTGAATTTCTCTTCTTCTTTCTTCTGTATTCTCTTCTTTGCCTCTTCTGCCCATTTTTCTATTATTGACCTTTCTTTTACAGAAGAGCTGGTTTTCTTCTTGAATAATTCCTCCGCAAACCCTCTCCTTTTTGAAATTGCTGAACTCACCTTTTGTATTTCCTTTAATAATGAATGATAGTCTCTGTTCAATTCAACTTTAAATATCTCCAATCCTAACCAGTATTTAGTTAACTCTTGAGAATAAGATTTAAAATATTGGATACTCTTAGACCGAGCTTCTTCCTCATTTAATCCCTTAAGGGGGGAGGTTTCATAGAGGATGATATTATTAAGAGTTTGGAAGATTTGAGATTTTTTAGAGTTTATAGGTGGTGCTCTTGCAATTAAACCTTCTAAGATTGCTATTTTTTGAGGAATAGTTATTATGTCGGCTAATTTAGCTGTTTTGGTTTTCTTAACTAAGATTACTAATTCCTCAGGAGTAATTGCTAAATCAAATCTATTAAAGCTATTTCTCAGATAATAATTATAAAAGATTCTTTTTTGCTTTGGAGTAGGTTTTTGGTAAGGTTCTTCTAATCTTGCAGGAAATTCAATCATTAAATCAGGCTTTAAGGACAGGTTCTCATCATAATGTCCTGCCTTAGGACAACCAGAGTGAGTGAGAATAAAGAAATATCTTAGATTTGTCTTTGGGATGAACTTTCTTAATGTGGGTAAGGATCGTTTGATACGTTTATCCTCTTCAAGCTGACTGGGATCATCTTTCTTATAGTCCACATTCCAATCAACAGCAACAAAAGCTGTGGTGATTCCTTTCTCCTCAATCACCTTATCTAAATCTTCAATGCTCCTGACTTGTCTAAGCACAGGCGAGCTGGAGGAAGGATAAAGAGAGACCTCGGATGATATAGCATTAGAAACCATATCAACACCAACTTCATAAGTAGGTTTTTTATACACAATAATATCAATTAAAATCTTTGCTAATACCTTAGGTAGATCATCTACTTCTTTAACTAAGACATATGGTCGATAAACATCTTTTACATAGCCCATAGCAGGGCCAATGCCAATACCAATTACCTCAATATGTTTTTTGCGAGCTAAATCCAAATATTTAGTTACTTTCTCCGGTCCGTTGCCTTGACCATCAGTAATTACAATAGTGATCTTTGAATCTCCTTCTTGAACTTCTAACTGCTTAATCGCTAATTCCACTGCTTCAGCATCATTGGTACTTTGACCTCTCTGCATATAACTTAAAATTTCACTAATCAAATCATCTTTATTTTCGTATCTAAATTTCCTGCCAAACTTTTTATGTATCCAAGCACTCTCACTGAATCCTATAATGGAAAAATCAATATCTAATCTGGATAAAACTTCCTGTAATAATACTAAGCTGTGTATTGCATTTGTTGTCTTATCTGGATCTCCCATCGAACCACTTTCATCAAGTATTAAGACAAACTTAAAGCTACGCCTTGTTGGTTTTACCCTTCTTAACCATATGTCTGTATCAGCAGTATGCTCCATCTGCATTGCCTTCCTTAAATTTAATTTTGCTCCTGTTACATAATCTCCCTTGTATTTTGGTTTGATATCTCTGTGCAATTCATTGTCTAATACTCCAAACAGCTGCTCAATTAAACGAGCCATAGGTAAATAATATTTGTCATAACGGGTCAACTGCTTTTTAATCTCTACTTCTAAACGTTTTTCTAATTCTGTTCGCTCCTCCATTGTTAAAGGTGTTTCTCTATCAGAGATTATGGAGGGTCTTTCCTCTAATATCCCCTCTATCTCCTTAGATATCTCTCTGCCAGTCTCATCTGAGCTTTCCTTTGCCACCTCCTCACTAAGTGGTTCTCGTCCTTTCAAAACTACTTGCCTACCCCTATCCTCATCACTAATATCTTTTCCACTTTTTCCTCTGCTGATCTTCTCCTTATCTACAGAGACAGTCTTCTCTAACTCCTCATCAACAGGAATCTTACGACCTAAGGCATCGGCTACTTCCTTAGACCTCTGTTCAACTTCTTGTCTGGCTTTTTCTTCTAACTCTTGAGATGATAAACCCCTACCACTACCTTGGCTTATTCCTCGTTTGATTATCTCATGTGAATCTCTTAAAAGTTCCTGATAAGCAGGTAATATTCTATCTTTAATAATCCGAGCTGCATTTTGGGCAGCCTTTATCTTTTCTTTTGCACTAGGCTTAAGATTGATGAGTATCTGGCGCATCTCACCTTCAGATAGATGAAGAACTTCCTTATGCCCCCTTCCTGTAGTAAGCACAAAGGTATCTTTATCGATGCGCCGTATAGCACTTATATCAGGTTGACCTAAAAATGATGTCTGTCCTATACGCGGAAGGTCAAAAGTTATTGGTTTATATACTGGCGAAGTAATTGTTAATCTCTCTCCGGCTTCTTTAGTAATAGTGATAGTTCCTGGCAGCATCTTATAAGCCTCAATTACATCTTCTCGGGTTCTCTGCAAAACATCTAAGACATGCTTGTTTTTAATCGCTGGGTGTTCCTTTCCATAGAACCAATAATGAATTAAACCCAAACCATATTGGATATGAGGAAGTACGACTGAATCATTGAATGGTTCTTTCTGGTCTATAGGAAATGTCTCTTTATAAAGCGCATCTAAATAGCTGCGTGCTCCTCTAAATTTCGCCATAACCCAATTATTAACCCTGGGGTCTTCTACAGCATTAAATAAGAATCTTTTTGCTTCTGATTCATGAAATTCTGGATCAACCCAGGTAATATCACGATGACCTCCTTCATGCATGGCTGTGGCAACATTACATCTCCAGCTCTTCTGCAGTAGGTCTTTTTCTGGGAACACAATCGTTGGAGGATCTGTATCATAGGTAATGCCCCATTCACTCCCTGAATGAGGTTGAAGTTTCATGCTAAAATCTCCACCAAAGAATTTTGAGGTTAATTCTACTTTGCGCATAACACTATTTATTTTTCTTAATCTCTGCCAACGGCGTAATCTTTTTATCCAACTATCACGCTGAGTATCTTCTTGTGATTGGGAAACCTCTTTTTTCGCTAAGGTTATCATCTGGATATAGTTTTTAGCGGGTATAAAATTAAGGTCTGAGGTAATATCCTCTGTTCCAATCGGACGTTCTGGAGTAACATCTGGCTTAAATTCTGCTTCTTTCTTAACAGACTCATCCTGAATTCTGGGGATAAACTTAGCTACTTCTTCTTTCACTTCCGGATAAGACCCTTCCTCAGGAACTGAAAGATAATGCTTAACAATGGAAATCTGTTCCTGCTCAGGCTGATCCCCAGCAACCCAAAGTAGACTAAATTTATTAAGCATTGCCAAGGATAACTTTGTTCTTCCTGCATAACTCTCAGGATTCATCGCTGCAAACAGCCTGAAGTTAGGATTAATTCTATGAAATCCTTGGGCCTTTAAATTCTCTTTAGCAGTTTTTAAGGCAGCTTCTTGGTCTAAATTATCTTTTCGTTTTAGTTCTTCTATAAGTTTATTTAACTTTTTATCATATAGCCTTGCAGGCAGGTAAACCTCATTTTTATGCTCAGTAACTACAAGAATCCCATCATCATCTAAAAGACTATTTATGCGCTCTAAAATTTCAGGCTCTGCTAAATTCAACTCATCGATAAGAATCCAACTGCCAGTCTCTAATGCCTGAAGTAATGCGCCTGGCTGCCATTTATACTGGTTGGTTTTCTCTTCAGGGATAAATTGACCGATAAGCTCTGCTACATCTGTCTGACCATCAAGGTCTAAACTTATAAAATCTCTATTGACAAGGTCTGAAAGCTGCCTTACAAAAGCACTCTTACCTCCACCGGTTGGACCGATAAGAAGTATTGGCTCATTCCTTAGAACTGCCTTGGCTAATTTCTTTAGATATCTACTTGTAGAAGGAATTAAAGCCAAGGCCTTAGCAGGAACATACGTAGACCTCTGGCCATTTACCTCAAGATAGATATCCCCAAAATATACTTTATTATCTTTAAGGGTGATTTTGATATTATTATCTTGAAAATCTGCACCAAACCTTTGAGTCAATAGAGCATAAAGCTCATCCTTTAATCTTCTCTGGGGATCCCAATCTGAGACATTAGACAAGCCATCTCCGTAAACCTCTTTTGCCTCCAAGGCAGCTATTCTCTTTAATTCTGCCTCATCTTTAACGCTCGTCGCCTTTACCCGATTTAGCCAGCGTAGCAAGTGCCTAATAGTATAGTATACTTTTCCATCGACTAATTCCTTCCCCTTTTCCTGCATCTCAAAATGAACTTCTAAGGCACTATCTAAAAGCCATTTAGGAAGTCTCTCTTCTTTTAGAAGATTTCCTCTATCTCTGTAGGTTTCGTAGATAATCTCTTTTAAATCTTTCTTGCTTAGCTCCTCTATCCATTTAACCCTAAATCTGTTCATCAGCGCTGGAGAAAATCTCTTTCGTCCTGTGTATTCTTCCTCAGCAGGATTCATGGTAGCAAATAATCTAAAATCAGGATGTATGCGATATAACTTTGTATTATCAACTAAAAGATATTCTGTTCCATTTTCGTCCTGCTGAATTGCATCCGGATTGTCCCTGGCAAGTTCACTTCTTTTGCTATCATATATCTTTGCTTGTATCCATTTCTCATTATCATGTTCTGTGATTACCAAAAATCCATCATCGTCTAGCAAGGAATTTATCCGCTCAATAATCTGAGAAGGTGCAAGATTAATTTCATCCAAGATTAACCAATGCCCCAACTTCATTGCCTCCAACAAAATTCCGTTATGCCAGACAAAGATACCTCTCTCATCAGGTCTAAAACCTCCAATAAACTCTAATTTTTCTGTTTGTCCACTTAAGTTGAATCTACGGAAATTCCTGCGTATTTTATAAGCAAGGTGTCTAATCAGAGAGGTCTTGCCTACCCCTGTCTCACCTACCAAGAGAAGCGGCTCTTTTAAGACAATGCTCTGTGCTATCTTCTCAAGATTTAATCTAGTCTGCTCTGTCAAAATAAGTTCTCCCACTTCTCTACTAGGCACATAATCCAAGTCATCTCTTTGGCTTATCGGTATTGAGATATTTCCGATGTTAACTGCTTTATCAGTAAAACTAACATTAGCTGTCTTTTCCCCTTCGGCATATGATTTTAGAAATCTAAAATCCAATAAAGGAATCTTTGCCTCCTCTAACTTCTCTTCAATAATCTCTATAAATAATCTTCTATCATTTGTTTCAACATCTCTACCTTTCTCGTCTTTATATTGAAATTCTTTAGTCTGTAAGCGATCAATATAGATATAAGCTATCCCTTTGCTAAATGCTCCTTTTATACCAACTGTAGAAGCAAATGTAGAGATATATCGGGCTAAAGAACGCAACTCCCTTATACTAAACTCATATTTCGTGGTAAAAATTGATAATTTTTCAGACTCTTTAAAGATATCTTGCAATTCTCTATGGAATAAAACCATTGACTCAGCTATTGCCTGTAGCTGCTCTTCCTCAATAGCTCCTTGAGAATATTCTCTTAGGTATTCTATAACAACTGTAACCAATTCTCTAAAAGGCAACTCTCCGGAAACCCAAATCTCAGTAAATTTATTACGCATAGCCATAGAGAGTCTATTTCTTCCAGCGTAATGCTCAGGATTCATTGCTGCAAATAACCTAAAATCAGGATGAATTCTAAATATCCCCTCTTTGGTGAGTTTTTTAGTCGCTTTTTGTCTTGCTTCTTCTTTAGATAAACCAGAGTCAATATATTCCTTTATATATGGCTCTAATTTCTTCTCGTATTCTGCATTTGAGATAAGCTTTTCGTTCTCATGCTCAGTAATTACCAGACAGGCATCATCGTCTAAAAGTGAATTTATCCTCTCTAAAATCTCTGCCTCAGCTAAATTTATCTCATCAAGAAGTATCCACCAGCCTTGTTTTAATGCCCTCACCAGTATGCCATCCTGCCACTCAAACTTTCCTTTTTTGCCTTCCACAGGAACAAATTGACCGATAAGTTCAGAGGTATCTGTCTGGGCATCCAAGTTCATTCTGGCAAAATTATTTCTAGTAAGATAGGCCAAATAACGCACTAAGGAGGTCTTGGCACTTCCAGTAGGGCCTACTAATAAGACCTTCTCATTCATTACAACTGCTTTGGCAATTCGCTTAAGATAACGTAAGGTAGTTGGTATATGAATCAATTTTGCCTCAGAACCAGGTATAAAAGGCCCTCCTCCTGAATTTTTAGAAAGAGGAATTTCCCCAAAATATACTCCTGAGTCTGTTTCTTTAATCTGGAAGTCTTCATCTAAGTTAGATTCACCAAACAAACTACCAATTTGGATAATTAGTGCTTCTCGTTCATCTCTATCTCGAATCCTATCAGTATAAACCTCCAAGATCTCTTGCATAAGGATATCGTATTTTCTGTAAGAAGATAAAGGAGTGCCAGTTCTGGCTTCAATTAAATTCAGCCTATTTGTAGCTCTTCTAACTAATTTTAAGAGGTCACGGATTGAATAATGGTAGGGGTCAGCTAAATCTCTTCCGATCTCTCGTAATTTAGCTGCTGTGGAGATGCGGTCATGGAAGATATCTAAACGGTCAAGGGTGCCATCGCCAAAAACAAAATGCTCTTCTTTTAAGGAATATTCTACTTTAGCTGGGAATTTCTTCAAAAGTACTAATTTCTTCTCAACCATAGTAAGGTCATCTATCCATTTAACCCTAAATCTATTCATCAGAGCAGGAGATAGAATCTTACGTCCCGCATATTCAGCAGGATTCATCGTGGCAAACAGCCTAAATTCAGGATGAATAGAATAGATACGTCTCCCCTCTTTATCTATTAAATAGTTTACCTGTCTGTCCTCATCAAAAAACTCCTCTGCCCCTTCTTTCTTTCTCTCTTCATATATCACCTTAGGTACAAAATGTTCCCCTGCATGTTCTGCCAGGACCATGCTACGGTCATCATCCAAGAGTGAATTTAATCGCTCAAGCACTTGAGATTCTGCAAGGTTTAACTCATCTAAAGCTAACCAGTGACCATAAACAAGAGCCTGCACCAAGATCCCATCCTTCCATTTGAATACCCCTGACGAATCAGGTTTATATCCACCAATAAACTCTAACTTATCTGTCTGACCACTTAGATTAAACCTTCTGAAATTGTGTCTGGTTAAATTAGCCAGATATCGCACTAAAGCAGTCTTACCTACCCCTGTCTCACCAATTAACAAAACCGGGTCATCCAATAATACAGAAAGAGCGATCTGCTTTAGATTTTTTACCGTATCTACTACAGGAATCAACTCTGAGTTTTCTGCCTCTGGCACGAACACCTGAGAGTGTTTAGAATCCGAAGATAACGGAGCTGGCACAAAGATTGTATATATAAGTGCTCCTTTATCTAAACGCTTAATTGCATCAGACCGTAATTTCTCTAAAGGATTTTCTCTATCCTTTCCTGTTTCTTCAGCTACTTCTCCCCTCTGTATTAATTCTTCACGATATCTCTTAAAGGCTTTAATAATTGAAGAGTCATAGGCTGATAAAATTTCTTTAAAACCGACCCACTCTTCTTCTGTAATCTTATCAACAAATATTGCTTTTGCTGGTTTATATGCCATTTCTCTAAATACTGTAGCAGCCAAAATCGCAAAGGTAGAGACAAAATAGCCAAAGCCTCCACCGGCAAGCGCTCCTAAAACAATCTGTATCTCAGGCGGAACCCAGCCAATAAAAGGAATTACTGGCAGACTGTCTATCCTGGCAGTATGAAATAGAGAGACTGTAAATTTTATTCCCAAGATAAATCCTGTCATAAGCGTAAGCCTACCATACCAGGTATTAAAATAATTTACCTTCTCTTCAGACTCAAACGGGAAATGAATGAATTTACCTTCCTTTGTCTTCTCAAGCAAGGCATAGAAATCATCCAGATCCAAGGCTAACTTGTTATATCTATTAGAAAGTATCCGAAGCTGGGGAAGATAGATTAGATAATAGGAAAGACCTAACAAATCTATTATTCCTATCATAATCCCCCATGTTCCTAAAAATATGCTTAAATAAGCAAAGAAAGAGAGTATCGAACTGGTTATAGACAACCCTAAGATTGTAGGTATAGTGAGTAACGCTACTACAATGCCTCCTACAATGATATGGGTCTTAACATCCTCCTTCTTAATGGGCCGCCAGATTCTAATAACACACAGATAGCCTAAAAAGGCAATTATAGCTACCGCAATATTAAAGGATGCTGCACCTAGGAGAAAAGGAGTAGCTAAGATTGCCACTGCCCCGCTAATCAAAAACATAGAGGTCAGTGTGAATTTATTCTTAAGAAAACCGAATATACCTAAATAATCACCTGAGCTATCTTTTAACTTGATAAGCCTCTGTAAGGTCTCCGACCAAGGTAGTTTATCAGGTCGCCTCTCTGGATGTTCAGAGAGTCGAGGTATGGCTATATTTTTCCACTCCCACCATCCAAACTGCTCTAAAACTAAAGCCGAGGTTAATCTTAAGTCTTGATTATCATCACTTAAAAATACTATTATTAATTCTTCAGCAATTTTTGTAAACTCTTCTTTATCCCTCTCATCTTTTCTTGGATTTAAAACTTGCGTTAATGTCTCCAGTGCTGCTTGTTTTATTTTTGGATTTGGATGTTCCTTAATAGCCATCTTAATTAACTCCAAGGCTATATACTTGGGCAGGAGCGCAAATCCATAGATACCTTGAATTTGACGCTCTGGGTCAGTAAGGTTTGAAAATATCTTATCTAAATAGCCACGTAATTCATTAGGAAAACCAATAGTTAAGTCAAAAAATTTAGCCGCTAATTTCTGCGATGCTGAATCCATACCCTTAGACCTCATCTGCTTAATTTTTTCTGTTACACCTATGGATTCTCCCAACATTTCTCTTTCTTTCTGAACATCGATAATCTCATATCCTCCAATTTTGCTTTGTGTATCTTCATTAAATATCGTGTTCAAAATTTCATCATAGAAAATTCCTTTATCACCCATCTCATGCTCTTTTGTCCTAGCAGATAAACCATATAATCTATCACAATATATGTATACTGCTCCTTCAAAGACTGCCCGGTTTATTCCCCAATGCCAGATACTACCAGAATCGTCTTTAGCTTCCTCCATGGATGCTACGGTCTGTCTAGCCTTCTCTATATTAGCTTCCAATTCTATCTTATGTTTCTCTCTTTTCTGAGGATCCTTTAATTTTTCTATTTTTTCTTCCAAATCTTTTATCTCCTCTTTCAATAGCGCTTTCGCTCTTTTATCTTCTTCGGATTCCTCTCGCAGTCTATTAAAGAAAACCTTTAGGTTTCTTAACTGCTCATTTAAATCTATCACATCTTCACCAATCTTTTTAGGATCAGATAACCTCCCCAATTCCCATTGCATCTCTTTTATCTTCTTATTATTATCAGCAATTGTTTTCTCAATCACTCCTTTACCAATTTCCATTACCAGATTTCTAATAAACTCTGCCCAATCTTTTAATTCTCTAAGACTGAAGTGATACTCTTCAGCATTGCCGACTAAGGCAAGCTGACTGAACCTATTTTCCTTAATCAATCGTAAAGTCTCTATGTGAACGGATGTCATAATCCCAATTATCGCATCTAAAGACTCCTCAGGAATTGGCTTTCCCTTAAAAAGGTTCTCTTTGGTTAAATAGAAACGGACTATTTCCTTTAATTCTTCGGCGGACAACTCACCACTAAACCACTTCTCTACAAACTTATTTTTCATTGCTACTGAGAGTCTGCTCCTACCTACATAGCGCTCAGGATTCATTGCTGCAAATAACCTAAAGTTCTCATGAATCCTACGTAAATTAGTCATATCTTCACCTTTGGCCTTTTTTGCATCATAGATATGTGCTGGAATCCAGACCTCACCTTCATGCTCTGTAACTATTAAAGAGGCATCTTCATCTAAAAGTGAGTTAATACGCTCTAAAATTTCAGGCTCTGCAAGGTTAAATTCATCCAAGAGTATCCAATTACCTTCCCTCATTGCCTTTATCAGGTCCCCATCTTGCCAATGGAAATCGGTAGTTTCCTCTTTGGGAATATATTTTCCAATTAATTCTCCTACATCTGTCTGGCTATCAAGGTTAAGGCGAATAAGATTATTTCTAGTTAAAAGTGCAATATAACTAAGAGAGGCTGTCTTTGCACTACCTGTAGGTCCGACCAGAAGAAGATTCTCTCTCATCTTAATAGAATGAGCCAATTTCCTCAGATTTTGCTTGGTAGTAAAGGTTAGTGCTAGTTCTGCCTTCTTGGTGGGAACAAACAGACCTTTCTCTTTATTAATAGGTAAATCTATATCTCCAAAGTAAACCTTAGCTTCTGCCTCATCTACCTTTATCTCTATATCTATATGAGGAGGCTTGCAGCCAAAGACCTTCTCAAGTAATCCCGTAAATAATCTTTGATCATCCTTTGTCTTTAAGCTATCTCCGTAGACTTCACCTGCCTCTTGAGCCAACCTTTGATTGATAACCTCCTGAGAAGGTGGTGTTGATAATCTGGAAAGCCAGTGCTGCATACGTTCAGTAAATCTAAAGAACTGTCGGATAGTAAAATAATAAGGTTGGCCAATTTCTCTGCCTAGTTTACCCTGTTTGCCACTAATTGAGGCTAATTCTTTATAAAAGTTAACCAGTTGCTTGATGATATCCTTATCTAGATGATATTTTGCCTTTAGGATTTCACCTATCTCATCCTGGGTTAGATTCCTTATCCATTTCACTCTAAATTTATTCATTAAAGCAGGTGAAAGCTGTTTTCTTCCTTCGTAATCAGGTGGATTCATGGTAGCAAACAGCCTGAAATTAGGGTGGATTCTAAAGATTCCTCTATTTGTTAAATCCTGGATAGCCTCTCTGGTTAACTGCTCTTTATCACCACTTCTTTCTGCTACATATTCAACCACCATTTGATCGTAATCCTCTGCCTGTATCCACTGCTCTCCTTTATGTTCATTAATTCTTAAATAACCTTTTGGTTCAAGAAGATAACGTATGCGTTCAATTACCTCTGGCTCAGCTAAATTTATCTCATCTAAAACCAACCAGTGGCCTTTCTGCATTGCCTCAATGAGGATACCGTTATACCATTCGAATCTAAATCCCGTTCTCTCTTTAAGCAAACCTTTCTTATAAGCAATTGCTTCAGCTACATCCCTGAGTAATCTCCATCTCTGACTGTCTATTGCCTTTTGTATTAATTCTTTAACTTCCTCTAAAGATAACTTATCTCCAGTAATTAAATGCACTGACTCAACTAAGATTTCCTGCTCTTTAGAATCTGAACTTGACAAAATCTGATTTATAATATCACCTGCCTCTTCTCGGGTTAAATATCTCCTCACTGGTTTAAAACCACCAATAAACTCTAACTTATCAGTCTGGCCATTTAGATTAAACCGCCTAAAGGCATTTTTAGTTAAATAAGCTAAGTATCTCACTAAGGCGGTCTTACCTACCCCGGTCTCACCTATCAAAAGAACAGGATCTCTTAACTCTACAGCCAAGGCTAGTTTCTCCAGGTCATCTACTGTCTTAGAAATATCAATGAGCCTTGCTGCTTCTTCACAGGGAATATATTCTGAATCAGAAGATGTATTAATCTCTACTCTTACATCTCCAATTCTTATACTTTTATCATCTTTAGTTATATTTTTAACAGTATGCTTTCTCCTTAAAAGCATCTCTACATCAACCTCTCTTGCCTGTTTATAATCCATAGCCTCCAAGACCTCTAAATCTAAAGTCAGTGCTGTTAGATTCTGGTAGAATCTCTTCTTATCTACTTGACTCTCCATACGGTCAGCATAAATATAAATAGCTCCTTTTATAAATGACTTGGTAATCCCCCATTGGTCTCGATAGTGTTGGTAAAATTCTGCCCATTTGTATAGCTCTCTTAAGGTAAATTCATAAGGCTCAAATCTATCTTCTCCAATTTTCCTTTTGCGACTATCACTTACCATCTTCCTATGTAGCTTTACCATAAGTTTAGCTACTTCTGGCTCTAATTCGTATTTCTTTTGAAGATAAGAAGACAATCTTACCGAACGTAGATTCTGCCATAAAGAAACTATATTATGTCTTATTGCTGCTAAAAATTCCACAGACAATCTTTCTTTAAAGGCCTGAGGATAGAATTGTTTAATATAACTAATAAGTAAATCCTCAATATAATCTAAACCATATTCTTGGGCGTATCTTAAGATTTGGTGGAACTCTTTATCATCGATATCGTTATCTGCTTTAAGAAGCGAAAGGATTTCTTCTTGTTGGCTGGCTGTAAAGGAAAGAAAACGCATGACTTCATGGCGGAGAATTGCTAACTCCTCAATAGCTGGTGGCGCTCTCTTACCTAAAGATTCCATCAAGATGTGCTGTAATTCATGCTCTACTTCCATAAGTAAGAGATAATAAGAGCCAAAGGCATCTATATCAATTACAAGCTCATAGGTATGTTCATCCAAATGCATCAAGCGGTCATTGCCTGTAACAATCTTAATTTTGGATACCTTTTGTATTGCCGGGGTATTACCCAAGGTCTTTAATTCTGCTAATACCTTCTCTAAAATCTGCTTCTGTTTTATTGTAACTAAACCTCGGTAATCCTGTTTTACCCGCAATACTATTTCTGCCTCATTGACTATAGTTGCCTCGGCAATAATTACTGGTTTTTGGTTTGGCTGGATACGCCTTAAAATTGATGAGGCCTTCTTTGTCTGTTTTGCTCTCTTCTCTCTCAAATATCTAAACAATCCAATTAGACCTCCTATACCAATAAGCGTTATAAGGTAAGATGGTGCCAGTACCTTAGCCCATTTCTTTATCTGTGGCCAAGTTACATAACGAAAATAGAGATTCTGATGTGCCTTTTGTGCTTCTAAATAATCTATCTTATATAAAACTGCCTTGGCTAAACCACTTAATTCTGGATTCTCTCTACTCCAGATAGCCTGATTAAGTGCTCTCTTTGCTGGCTTACCAATCTTCACAAGAATATCAGCAATAACCTGACGCATTAGGGGGTCTTCATTACGGAGGTTCTCAACCAATGAATTGCAGGCAGGCTTACCTATCTTTATTAGAGCTTGGGCTGAAATTAATCTTATTGGCTCATCTCTACTCTCTAAACCAATAATAAGGGCCTTGGCACCACGTTCTCCTAAACTGTTTATCGCCTCCAAGGCATACGCCCGCTGGATATCAGGTAATCTACCAGTAGCTATAACCTTTAGCAATCTATAGGTGGTTTGAGGATGTGACATCTTTTCTAATGATCTGATAGCAGTCTCCCTGACGGCTCTATCAGAACTCAACAGCCTCTGTAGAAGTGGATCCCTTTGGATATTACCAAAGGAAACCAATTCTTCAATTCCCTGAGCAGCGGTTAGTTGAACATATTCATCGGGGTCATTTAAAGCCCTGCTTAGGAATTCTTGAGAAGCTTTAGGTGAAATTCTTCCTAAAGATGAAACTACTTGCCTGCGCACATAAGGATGGGGATCTTCCAAACAAGAAGCAAGTGAATTAATAATCGCTGGTGAATATTCAAAATTACCTAAGACCTTTGCTGTAGCTGCTCTAACCCGCCAATCAGAATCCTCTAAGCTCTGAACTAACCCAGAAACAATTGAAATTTGATATTGAGAATTGGTAGTAGCTAATCTTCCTAAACTCACTACTGCTGATTTGCGCACAAATACATCTTCATCTTGAAGGCGCTGCATTAATGGTCTGATTGCCTGAAAACTATCGCTAAACTCTCCATAAAACCCTAAAGCTTGAGCAACTGACTTGCGCACCTTTGCTGAAGGATCATTTAACCTCTGAACTAACGGTTTTAAAGCTCTTTTATGAGGCATCTGTGCTAAGGCAATAGCTGCTCTCCATCGCACATCTTCTTTTTGACTGCAGAGTGCATTAACAAGTAAATCTACAGATGCTACTGGATTATTAATCTCCAATAAGGCATCTAAGGCCCCTTCTCTTACTGCATAGGCATCAGAACCAAAGGCCTCAATTAAAGATGGGATAGCCGGTGTGCCTACCTTAATTAGCAATTCCACTGTTTGTTTTCTTACGGAAGGATTCCAATGTCTTAATCTTTCCACTAAAGGAGCTACTGCCTCTTTACCAATGCCTACTAGAATATCTTGGGTCACTATACCAATTGTCTTACTATCAGAAATCTCCAAAAGAGGCTTAACAGCGGATCTACCTATCTGAGCAAGTGTATCTTCAATAATCTTCTTCTGGATAGTGACAGTGTATTTTTTATCTTCGTACCAATGAGGTTTTATAGTGGCTTTTAAATTCCCTCCCTTTAAAGTGCTATTTTTTAGGATTTTAATAATAGGCTTAACCGCTTCTTCTGCTTTTAACCTACCTAAGGTTCGTATTGCTATACTCACGACTTCGCTGTCTTCATCTTGCAGCCTTTTTATAAAAGGTTTTACTATTTCTAGACTGTTACTTCTTTCTAACACCTTTGCCGCTACTTGGCGCACGTATTCATCATCATCTTCTAATGCCTGAAGAATTACCGGCGTAGGCTCAACCCCATTGATGCGAATTATCGCCTCAGTAACTAATCCGATATCAGGATGCTTTTGGGAATACCAACCCGATTTAATTTTGAACTTTAAAATCGGCTCTATGGCTCGGCTGTCTCTTAGCTTGGCTAAGGCTTCAATGGCTATTTTGTGATCTATCCTTTTCTCCTGCATTGCCCTGATAATCGGCTCAACCGCGGCTCTATCACCAATCCTACCTAAGACCTTGGCAGCAAAATCATCCCGGTCAAGCTTACTTTCACAATGACTTTCAGAAGGACCATTTAAAGCACTAATGAGAAAACTAACTGCTGGCTTACCTATCCTAATTAATGCCTGTTCATTTTTTTGAGAGATTAATCTTATAATTTTAACTGCCTGAATATTACCGTGATTAATACTTTCTAAGACTTGAGAGGCTACTTGTTTAACCCGCCAGTTTTCATCCTGTAATGCCTTCTTAAGCAAACCCACTCTTTCAGGATGGTCTATCTTTCCAATTATCTCTACTGCCAATATTTTTATATTTGCGTCATCTTTATTCAAAAGTTCTGAAACTGCTTCTATTACACTTTGTCCATATCGAGTGCCCAATCGAATTAAAGCACCTTTGGCGGTCTCCTGAAATTTTTGATTCTTTTTATCCTGCAACATCTCTATTAGATGTGGTATAGCTGGCCTTCCCATACGCACAAATGCATCTTCAATTCTATCCTGAAGACTAAAATTCGCAGACAACATCTTGGTTAATAATTTAACATCTCGAGTAGATTCAATCACCCCTAACTCTGCTAAAGAAAAAGCTACCTCCCGGTTTATCTCTGAATCATTTAATGCTCTGATAAGGTGTCTTATTGACTCTTGATTACCTCCTTTGCCTAAATTTATAGCAGCCCTTTGTCTTACCTCCTTTTGACTATCCCTTAGCGCCTTATGTAAGGCATCTAATACTTTAGGAGACCTATATTGGCTAAGCTTCTCAACCGCCTCTATTCTTATGCTGGCAGTTTCTCTAGAAAGGCCGGTACTTATTTTATAGTTGACGAAACTTAAAATGCTTGAGAAAGAAATTATCAAAAATAGTGCCAGACCACTAACTGGCAATTCCTTCTTATGTCTTATCACAGCCCTGAATATACTTGTAGCAGTCAATAACCCAAAACCGCCAAATATTACCCACATACAGGTTCTAAACACATCATCTAACTGAGCTATGAGCACTCCCACTGATGGCTGATTGATCTTAGTTAATTGCACATAATTATATACTTTATATATCCAGAAACCAGCCATAGCTGCTAAGAGAAGAATAACACCTATTACCTCTTTAACCACCTTCTTCTCAATTATCTTCTTAACTGTAAATTTAACCGGAGCAAACATTACATATTTTACAATATAATAAGGTAACAATACTGTATGTTTTATGGTAAAAGATATTCCTTTAGTTATTGGTTTTATATTCTTAACAACCACCTTAAGCATAAATCCAAAACCAATAAGAATTCCTATTCCTAAGGCACTGATACCACCCCATTTTAAAACCTTACCTGCTGTCTTTTTAAAGCTTCTCCATCCTTCCTTAAGCCTTTCTTTTCTCTCTTGTTTTCTCTGTTCTTCTTCCCGTTTTTTTTCTCTTTCTAATCTTTGTTTTTCTGTTTCTTCTTGTGTAGGTTCCACTCTAATTCCTGGCCTTTCTTCTTTCTCTTTCTTTTTCTCTTCTTTTACTTCTGAAGGTGTTGTAGATGTTGGCTCAGCTGGCTTTACTTGCTCCTGAGGTATTTCTGGAATTAAAAGCCTATCTGGGGGTAGTTGAATTCTTTCCTCTTGTTGCTTTTTTGGCTTTACCTTAATGATATGTTCCTCCGGCACCTGCTCTTGAGCGCGTATTAATGGTGTAAAACTTAACCATATAGATAAGGTAACCACGGCTATGAGAAATCCTTTAAACCTCCTTCGCTTAAACCAAGATGGCTTAGCTGAAATCTCCTCTCCAATGGCAGAAAATACCTGTTTAACTATACGTGAATGAGGCTCCTTAGCAGATTGGATAAATCTGCGAAGATACCTAATAGAGCGCCGGTCTCTCTTCCCTTCCTGATGTGCATCTATAACCTTTAATACCTTATCAAAAAATTCTCTATCTTCTTTGTCCTCTGAGAGAGCGGATTTAATAGACATCACATAACACATTCTAACAGCATTACTCTCTCTATAGACTCTATCCAAACTAAGTATCTCTGGTAATAGTTTTAAAACCCTCGCATCGACAACAGTAAAGTAGATCCTGGCTGACTCTTTAGTTATTTCGTCTTTGCTAAACAATGCCTCTTTTAAGAATAAAAATCCATCTTTATCACCCAATTTCATAAGTGCCCTGGCAAGCAAAATACAAGTCTCAGCAAAAAACTGCCCTTCAAGAAGCTCTTTTCTGCCTATCCATCTTATAAAGAAATTCAGCCTCTCTTTTATAGGTTCAATTGCTGATTCACCATATTTTTCAACAATAGAATTAAGAGTTTGAGATAAAAATCTTATATCATTTTTATATTCTTCATATGGATATTTTCTTTCAAGGTGTCTCGGCGCCTTATTAATAATTATTCCCGTTGGTATCTTTACTGCTGACTCTATACCCCTAGGACTATCAAGCTCATATAGAATCCACCCAATTTTTTCCATTCTCTCCAGTCGAGCAAGGTAATCGAAGGGCATTTTCTTTCCATCTTCTCTTATATAATAAGCCTTTCCGCTTTCATAATAAGAATAAATCTCCTCAAGGTGCTTAACCGCTAAAGGTTTTATATTTTCTAATTTTAGAATTTCTACAATGACAGTTTGAATTGCCTTACTATCTTCTACCTCGTATAACCGGATTAATTCCTCCAAAATAGAATTATCTATTATCTCCACTCTTCTCCAAGTCTCTAAAACTTCTTGCATCTTCTCTTTACTATAAAAACGTACAGTGGGATCATCTAAACCGAGAGCTTTAACAGCTTTCTTTATAAGAATACAGACGTCTTCCTTATTGATAGTGGCTTCTAGTTTCTCTTTTTTAACTTCTGTTACCGCTTTCTCTTCAGTGGGAGCAATTGTCGTTTCTGTCTCAGGAGAAATTGTAGGTGGCGCAGGCTTTGACGGTGTTGGGAGTGATGTGGGCTCTTCTGGTTTTCCTTTAATAATCTGCAAAAGTCTATTTTTCCAATCTCCTAATAAATCTGTACAGTCGGCTACCACTATCTCATCATTATCTTCTATTCTTACTTCAAACAATTTCACATCTTCATTAGTTAACAATAAATAATAAGGTGCTATGCGACTTTGTCCCATTATCTCTTTGGAATTCTTTATTTCCTTTTCCTCCTTATATCCAAATGAGGGTTCTTCATCTATAGGTTGATATTGCCAGCGTAAGATAAAATTTTTACCTTTATATTTATCCAAATCGTAAAGAGAAGGAACCCTGCTACCCCATATTAAAAAAGATTTCCACCCCGAAGGCAGCCTTACTCCATCTATATATTCTGGTTCTTTCTCTTCTTCAAGTTCTGCATTATAGGTTACTTCACGCGGTCGCATATATTCTCTGTTTTTAGTATATACCTCAGGTAAAGCAAAGTATTCATATGTATCGTACTTACTTCCAGGACAGAGAATGCCTTTGTAACGGAATATATCGTCTACAAAGGCATCTTCTTCTCTCCATATTACACCACCTACAGCAGTAACAAATTTATCCAAAGGAATTCGGAGAAAATCTGATAAAAGTTCTGTCTTGGGCCAATCAAACCTTTTTACAATAGACAAGTCAAGAATTGACTTATCAGCATCTTCGAGAGTTCCCGCCCATACCTCCTCTTCCCCTATAATAGTCTCTATAAAGTGATAGCGATCTCCTTTAAGAACCATTCTACGCTCTACAAGAGGCTCTCTGGTTATTTTTACAAATTTTCTATAAGGCTTATCTCCTAATTGTGTTTCTTCAACAATCTCTTCTCTTTTAAGTCTAAATTTGGTCAGAACCCATTCTTTTTTCTTCCCATCATATCTTATTCTATACTCAGGCTGTCCCCTCCACTCAATAAATAACTGCTCATCTTTATCTGCCCTTAGCTGTCCTCTTGACTTAAGAGCTGCTTCTATAGAACCTCTAATTTGAACATCTCCTAATGCCTGGATTAAGATATCTCTACTAGGATGAACAAAAACTTCCTCAGGCTTAGCTATCTTCTGTTTAGCCTGTTCAAATCGAGAAACTAATTTTTCTTTGATACTTTCTTTCTCTTTATCTTCAATAGGCAACTTTTCAATAACACCAGATATCTCATCAAATCTCTTTTGAAGTTCCTCTAAAGTTACTTTGAATGATATCTCGCTTTCAATCTTTGCCTCTAAACCTTCTTTGAAATTATCAAGTAATTTGTTTAATAGTTCATGAGATCTATCTCTTTCTTCAGTGACTTCCTCAGCTATCTCTTCATATTGAGCATCTAAATTATTCAATCTGTCAGATAATTCTTTTATCTGTATTGCTTTCTCTTTAATGATGGCTACTTCGTATTGTTCAAGTTGTGAGATTAATGCACCATAGTCATCTCTTGCCTGTTTAATCTCTGCCTGCCTTAAAGCCTCTTGAGCTTCTATTCGTTTAATCCTTTCTCTAACAGCCTGAGCTTGAGATTCAGTATTTTCAATTAATTTCTGTTTTTCAGCTTCATTTATTAAATTAATCTCTGCTGCATATTCTATAAATTGTCTAATTTGCCTTTCTTCTTCATTTACTTCAGACTCTAAGGCTAATTTATCTAAAGCCTCTATATCTTGAGTGATTCTGTTCTTGGCCTTTTCTCTTAACTCTTGCCTCATCTTCTGTAGTTGTGTCTCTAAATTACTAAGTTCTTCTTTTTTCTTATCTACAGCAGTTAAAAGCTGTTGTCCAACTTCCTGTAAGCGTTTATTTATCTGCCTAAATCTGATACTATCTTCAATTAGTTTTCTAATCGCAGTTAGTTTTGTCTCTATTTCTTGGAGAAAGGTATCTCTCTCAGGGCCTGGCAGAACTTGCTCTTTAATATCAGCTAATATCTCTTTAGATTTCTCATCTAACTGCTCTACAGTCTCTGCCTCTTTCAATAAGGAGATAACTCTTTGCCTGATATGTTCTTTAAAATCTTTCCTAATCTGTTCCTGAATTTGAATTCGTCTTTGGTCTATAGTATTTTTAATATTTCCTATAGTCTGTTTCTTTTCATCTTCTTCAAAATATGGTGATTCATTTACCTTATCTATCAATTGTTGCTCAATAGTATCTAATTTTCCTAAATCTGATACCTTGCTTATTTTAGTAAGTTCCTCATCGATACTATGTATTATTTCTTGCGCTTTCTCTTTTCGTTCAGCAATTATAAATTCTAATTGGCTGTTAACTTCCTTCTTTAATGAATCTATATCCTCCTCAGTCAGATTTACAGTCTTATCTATATCAGCTAATATATCCTGTTGAATACCTTCAAGTCTCACTATAGATTCCGTGGGTTTAAATTCAGCCTGAATTCTATTCTTAATTCTATCTATCTCTTGCCTTCTTAACTCCTTAAGTTCTTCTGAGATCTGTGCTGTTATAGGAATTTCCTTAGGTTTAACTTCAGGCTTAGGCCAAATCTTGGCAAAACCGCGCTTATAATTGAAGGAATCTAATTTATCTTTAGATATACCTACTGGCTCAATCCCTAACTCTTCCAATTTCCTTCTATAGTTATCTTCTGAATCTGTGGATTTAATCTTTTGGCTAGCCCTGTTTTCTTCCGAAAGTGGTGCTAGAGTAGCATTAAAGGCATCTGCATATTTATTTTGGAAATATCCCACAAGCCCACCGTTTGGCTCATAAAAATTAGAAATAAATCCTAACCAAACTTCTTCAAAACCAACTCTTAAAGCATACTCTTCTATTATTACTTTAATTACCTCATCAGAAATTTTCTTTGCTTCTTCAACATTTTCGATAGGAAATCTATTGATATATTTTTCCTCAACCTCTCCTCCTTCTCTGCCTCCGAGTGCAATTCTATCCCAAGGAAGGTGTAAAGCATCGATAATAAGCACGTATTTTTCTTTAGCTTTAGCTACCACTGTATATACATTACCTATCCAACGATTATCAGACTCCCTTATTACTCTGAAATTTAAAAATCCAGGAGACAACAGATGTTGAGGCGCATATTTTCTAAATTGATTGAATAAATTCGTGCAATCTCCACTGACAAATCCTCTTAATAAATCTAAAGCATCCCTTTCAGAAAGAACCAATTTATAACTTTTCTCATTTACTTTGAAAGGCACTTCTCTTATTTCTATAAATTTTCCTATTTTATGATTTTTGTAGAACTCTTTCTCTTTCGTCCTTAATCTATCCAGCTCATCAATAACCTTCCTAACCGATGTCTCTTCTCTATAAAGTTCTTTTAATCTTTGCTCAAATTCAGCTTTTTGAATTTTAAACGAATCTCTGACTAAAGGCGGCAATTGACCTTCCTCATCAAAGATTTTATCAACTATTTGCTTAACATTATCTATTATTAGGAGCTTCTTTGCTTCTTCTATCCTTTCTTTTGCTCTGCTACGCTCCTCCTGTGCAATTTTCTTCTCTTTTGAGACTAAATCATCAATTTCAGGATAAGAAATTCCAACTGTTTCTAGGAAGCTTTCAAATGTAACATCAAGCTCATTAAATTTCTTTTCATCTTTTACTTCTTTCAATGCTTTAAATTGCTGAGTAAAATTATTGAGTTGACGTTTGATGGTATCTACTTTGGTAGTTTTAGCAGCTAATTTAATTTGTTCAATAAGAGACTTTTTATCTTCATCTGTTAAATCCAAATTACTCTTAACTAATTGAATAATATTATTTTCTTCTTGAGATACATCCTTAAGTTCTTTTTCAGAAGATAGTTGATTAATCCTATTGTTAATATCAAATTTGAACTTTTTAATTCTTGCTTCAGTTTCTTGAACAATAGTATGTATTTGATGAATCCTATCTTCAACTATGTTAAACTTGTTTTTAATATCAATTAAAACATTCTCCTCCTCTTGCTTTATATCTTGAATTTGAGATAGCAAATTAGATATTTCAATGGTGGCTTCATCAAATACTCTCTGGCTCTCAAAAAGTATCTCTTCTAATTCATCAAAAGCTATCTTTGTAGGCTGAAGTTCCTTAACTCTATTAACAGTTGAAATTATTTTTTCAACCTGTGTATCTATTTGATTCTTTACCTCTGACAATCGTATTAAGTTTCTCTTAATTCCTTCTAATTTATCTTCTACCTCTTTATTTATTTGATAAATCTCCTCAGTTAGTTCCTGAATTTGCTTTATATTGGGATACTTTTTTAGAATATCTTTTGCTTCTTTTATATTCTCTTGCATCTTTCTGGCTAATCTCTGGATATCATCTACTACTCTTTCTGTTTTATCTATATTTTCTTGCACCAATTTCTTCTGAGAATTTATCTCTTCCAATCTATCCTCAAAAGTTTTTATTTTTCCTTTCAAATACTCTTCAAGTTTAGTTCGGATATCTTTTTTGAGTAAAGTCTTAAGGTTCTCAATCTCTCTGGTTAAATTAGTAACTTGTTCTTTTAAATCTTCTATTTCTCCAGGTGCCTTTTTAAGCTGAGTTTCTAAATCCCTAATTTTTTCTTTCAGCTTCTTAATCTCTTCTTCGTAAATCTTTCTCTGCTTCTCTAAGGCTTTTATTTTTTCTTCTTCTTTAGCTTCAACTGCCTTTTCTAATTCCTGAATTTTTCTGTTAGCTTCCTCTAATTGCCTCTCTAACTCTTGGTATTTTTCTTCTATTTCTTGAATTTCCTTCTTGCGCCTGGCTATTTCCTCCTCCTTTTCTCTAACTTTAGCTAATCTCTCCTTTGCCTCTTTCATCTTTCTCTTTCCAAGTTTTAAACCCAAAAGAAATGCAGTAATAGAAGCAACTATTCCAAACAGTATCCTTTTGTCCTTATACCAAGGCAGTTTTACCAACTCTTTCTTCTTTTGTTTAAGTTTCTCAATTTCTTTTCCTAAGGTCGCCTTTTGACTTTCTAATCTTTTTATATCTTTTTTCAATTTTTCTCTTTCCTGTTGAAGTTTACTAATTTCTCTTGAAGGCTGTTTAACTCTGGTTATCTCTTCAGGAGTAGGTTTTGCCGGAATTTCTTTTCTTTTAATCTCAAAAACAACTTTTTTACCAGAAGGCACATTATTAATATCACAAATACCATTTTCTTGAGCTATTCTCTTCATTTCTGATATTGATTTTTTACTCCAAATATTTCCACCAGGTGCTTTTCTTTTTTCTGCCTTGAGTTTCTTGATGTAGAGATGCCCAAAGGTATTATCTGCTGGATTCTCTAAACTCCATTTCCCAAAAGTATATACACCTCTGTTATTAACCACTATAAATTTAGAAGGTGTATATTTACTTTTTTCTTTCATTATTACCTTTGTAGGAACCTGGGTAACTTGAGAAGAAACCTCTCTTTGAGAAGAAAAGGAGGAATTAATATTAGAGAAAACTATAACTCCAGCAAAAATTAAAACACCTAAAAGTCTAAATATACCTCTTATCTTTTTCTGCAGATAGAAAATTATGCTATTAAAGACTGAACTGCTGGCAGAAATATTAGAAAGACTTAACTCATATTCTCTATCTAACCTAACCTTGAAAATCTCAACAGCTTTTAAATATTCAATTAAGGAAGAGGGGTTGGCTCTAAAGAGTCTAATACTCTCAAATTGAACTCCTTCTTCATTTAATCCCTTAAGGGGGGAGGTTTCATAGAGGATGATATTATTAATGAGGGCTTGGAAAAGTTGAGATTTTTCTGAATCTGAAGGTGGTGCTCTTGCAATTAAACCTTCTAAGATTGCTATTTTTTGAGGTACAGTTACTATATCTGCTAATTTACCTGTTTCAGTCTTATCAACTAAAATCACTAATTTTTTAGGAGCAATTGCTAGGTTAAACTTTTCAAAACTATTCTTCAAGTAATAATTGTAAAAGATTTCTTTCTGTTTCTGAGTAGGTTTCTCGTAAGGTTCTTTTAACCTTGCAGGATACTCAAACTGGACATGTTTTAATTCTTTTTCTAAATCTTTTTTCTTTCCAAAGCAAGCTATAACTTCTTCAGTTAAAAACCAAGCCAAAATCCAGAATTTTATTAATGAAGGCTTTAGAGCTTTTGTTCCTTTAATCTCTAAATCTATAAAATCTTCACCTCCTGCTTCCTCAGTCGTTCCTGGCAAGAAGAATGCTAAATCTACATCTAATTCTGGGTTTTTTAAAGCAGTTATAACCACAATTTTTGCCTTTACTTTATCTAACTTAGGCAAAACTTGATTTTTAAGATATAAAGACAGAATATCTAAAGCTAAGTAAGAAGTATTTTTAATCGCAGAAGAAGCGGTCTTCTTCCATATTGCTAACTTACAATAGATTCTATAACACTTATCCTGCTCAATTTGAATTACTGGGCTGGAAGAAATAAGAAGCTTTATTTCTTTTTCAAAATAATCTTTGTTATCAAACTCAGCAGAAAAATCAGCTATCTCTTTTTCTATAAGCAAAGAGTAAATTTCTTTAGCAATTAAGTTAAAGTTTTCCTTAAATTGAGCATCCACTCTCGTAGATAAAACTTTCTGTGTTCCTGAAAATCTTACTAATGCCCAGCCTTTATTTTTGAAGAAAATCTTTATTCCATCTATATTAGAATATTCAAATCCTCTTTCTTCTGCAAAACTTATCAAAATCTCCTCTACAACTTTTCTTATCTTCTTCAAATCTTCTTTGTATTCAGAAAGTAGTTTCTTTGAATAAGGAGGTCTTATATCAGGGCTAAATTGCCACTCAGGTAACTTATTGAGTAACCTCTGCACATTGCCATTTACTTCTTTTAAAGCTAATAATAAAAGTAAACTTGCCTGAATTGAATCATCAAAGAAACCGTTTTTACCAAACCAGGCAGGATACATATGTGCTGATTGTTCAGCTCCAAAAACAGCACCAGTCTCTCTCATTTTTTGTTTTATGTTAGTGTGTCCTGTTTTAAATGTAATTGGAACTCCTCCTAACTCTTTAACTTTTCTACTAATACAATCGCTCATCTTTACATCCACCACAATCTTTGCACCCAGAAATTCTTTTAATATCCTGTCTATAAATGCACCTAAAATATGTTCTCCTTGAAAGTCAAATCTTTTACCATTAATTTCTGCTACAGCTCCTATTCTGTCTCCATCATTATCATAACCTATAGCAATATCTGCTTTTGTTTCTTTTAATTTTTGATAAGCTTGATTCATATATTTTGTCACTGTAGGATCTGGTAGATGGTTTGGAAAGTTTCCATCAGGTTTCATATTTATTCCATAAACCTGTGCACCTAATCTTTCTAATACTATTTTGGCAGGTAATCCTGCCACACCATTTCCAGGATCAATTACGACTTTTAAACCTTTTAAAGGTAAACCTTCTTTCTTGAGTCTTTCTTTAATAAATTCATCTGCTTCATCTACTAAATCTTTATAAAACTTTTCTTTTTGTAACTCTAACCACTTCTTAGGTTCTACTGCCCAATTTGAAGCTATAACCATATTTACATATTTTTCAATTATCTTTCTGTTATCTGCTTTAATTAAATCTGCTTTTCTTTTGAATCTCACAAACTCTTGAGTATCTAAAACTTCCTTAGCAAATTCTGTTATCTTCCTTATCTCAGGTGTGGTTGGGTTTCTTTGTCCTCTTCTATCTTTTATTACTGGTTTAAAACCATTCTCTTGAGGTGGATTGTGTGAAGCTGTAATCATTATTCCTAAATCAGCATCAAAATATAAAGTTGCAAAGTATAAAATGGGTGTGGTAACCAAACCAATATCAATTACATCTATTCTTAAATTTAATAAAGTATCTATTAATTGAGCAGAAATCCTCTCTGAAGAATGCCTTATATCATAACCTACCACACAAACCAATTTATCTTTATCTAAAAGTTCTCTTTGGAATTTCACCAATCCCTTCGCCCAGGCTTCTATGACTTCATCTTTTAACTCCTTATCTGCATCTTTACTTCTGAAATCATAACTGCGAGTAATTTTATCTAAAAGTTGTTTAACAGTTTCTTTTAATTGAACTGGACTGGAGGTTAAAGAAGTGCTTTGAGGTAAGGTATTATTAATTCCTTGAGGAGGAGCAGTTTGGTTGTAGCCTTTGATAAGATTTAGGAGTTTATTTAACCTTCTATGTCTTGGGGTCAAAAAAGAAATTCCTCTGGATGAGGAACTGCAACTCAATCCTTGGGCTTTTGTATTTATTGAACTGCTAGAACCCTCCCTGTCTTCTTTCAAATCTTGAGACCCGACCCCATTTCCCAATCTACCCTTCTGTTTCATAACAGCTAGCGATGTAATAAATTTTTGTATTGGTGATGATGAAAATAAATAAAGAGAAAAAGCAACTTTAAAATAGTGTAAAGATACAGAGGGATACTCACTTTTTAATCCTTCGATTAGTTCATTTACATACGTCAAATCAGGAAATACACCTCTCCTTATTAAAGCTAAAATACTATTAAGAAGAGGTAGAAAAACTTCTAAATCTGTTGGTTCTTCAATATGAAGTCTTTCCATTAAAATTTCAAGTGCTTTTTGGGAATACTTATAAGGACAAGCACCTAATAAAACAATTGCTTTTATCTTTCGTTTTTTCTCTTTGCTATTAATTTCTTCACTTAATCTTATTAAATCACATATATCTTCTTTATCCTTCTCTCTTACTGTATAAGGTAATTTATAACCTTCGCATCTTAACCTATAAGGGGCTCTATCCCATTCATCTTTTAAATATCTTTCCTTTGACCTTCTGTTACACTCTATTTTTTGTAGATAATCACATGCCCAAACTATTGTTGCTTCTATAACCTCATCTCCTTGGAATTTTTTAAAGAACCCAACCTTTCTCAAAATATCTGGAGCTAAACCTTTTCCAAAAGCTAACTTGATTAAGTGGTAAACAAAAAGAATCCATTCCAATTCATCATAAGATTTATAGCGAGAAATTACTTCTTCTATACTTTTTGAGATCCTTTTATAAACAGTGAGTCTTACTTTTCTTTCTTCTGCAGTATAAACATCTTTTAATCTTAACATTTCCTTAATTTTCTTCTTCAATCCTTTATCTATGTAAGGTAATTGCAAAATCTCTTTTGCAAAATTATCAATATTTTCATCATCATATTTAAGTTTACGATCGGAAGATGGATAGGGTGTGTGGGTTTTAAGGAATTCTATATCTCTTTCTATTCCGTATATTATGGCATCAACTCTATTCTCTATTACCTTAATAAGTCCTTCTCTAAAATCTTCTTCCAACTGTGATAGTTTAACAATTTCTACTAAAATATTTAATGAAAGCCAACTTTCTTCAATTTTACCTGTAGAGATAATAGTCCATAAAGCTTCTCTTTTAAAATCTTTATCTTCCTTTTCTAGAACTGCCTTCATAATCTCAACTAAAAGTTTAGCTGCGAACTCATTATCTTTAGAAACCTCTATTCCTAATCTATGAATAATTTGTAATTTTAATTCATTAAATTTATCTGTCTTCTCTTTAAAAATTTCAAGTATATCTTCAAGTATAGCCTTGCCTAAAGGTAAATCATGGTAGGCTAAAATTATATCTATCCACATATAGATAACTCTTACTTTCTTATAATAAGGCTTATCTGGTGAGTATACAGTTTCCTTACACTTCTTCTCAAAAGTAGAAATGCTGGTTATATTTTGAGGAGAGGAGGTACTTTTGAGGGAGACTAATGCTTCGTTAATCTGAAGATACTCTTTTCTTATCGAATCTTCTATTTCTTTATTAGTAGATGGCTTAAACAATTCTCTTAAAGCCTGAGTTTCTGTCTCCTGAATTGTTTTTGAAGGTTGTTTTAATTTGGGCTTTTTGTTTCTAAGTAGTTTTTTATTGGTGATAATCTCATCTGGTCCTCTTATGTCGTATTCTTTTAGGATTTTGGGTAATAGGGAGGTTATATCTTTTAAGTCTTTTTGGGTGATGGTTAATTTTTCTCTGTGGATAGTTATATTTAGAGGTGAAGTTTTGAGATT
>Ga0190286_1000018_pt1 | contig 113103 bp, 114 predicted proteins | sample 48691834_MG_FD_183241 | JGI IMG/M metagenome (GOLD analysis project Ga0190286, IMG submission 183241) | Hydrothermal vent microbial mat bacterial communities from Southern Trench, Guaymas Basin, Mexico - 4869-18-3-4_MG | ecosystem: Environmental > Aquatic > Marine > Hydrothermal vents >... | reverse complement strand
TTAATAATCCCTTTTATAGTATCTTTTACCCTCTTTTCTACCTCTTGCCATAGCTCTAATTCCTTTAAATTCCTTTCATTAACAGGTTAATATTGTCAATGATTCCTAAAGTGAGGATATGCCTTTTTATTTAGCTGTTAATCTCCTCTCTTAGGAATTTGTGGGAAATATTTTACATTATCGAAAACCTTATAAAACAGGATGAGAGAAGGCTAAAAACAATAGAAGGATTTGGTAAAAATCAAAAAGCAACAGAAGGCTATCTTAATTTAATGGGTATTTATCAGTGCTTTTCCGCCAGAGGTGGATCTGCCTTTGGCAGAAAGCCTCATACTGATTGGAAGAATAAAAACAGATATAAAAATGGAAAATCTCCCCTGAAATTAGCCGGCATCTCTATAAAAGGGAGAGACTGGATAAGATTTGCCCTTAAAAATAACCCAGTTAATATAACGCTTCAAAATTTAATACCTTGACAAATTTAGTGGTTATGATATTCTTAAACTAAAAATAACATATATCTAAGATAGGAGGATTATATGAGTAGATTTAAGTTAGTAATTATTTCATTATTGGCCATATTCTTTTTTAGTGGATGCGCAGTAGTCCTTCAAAAAGGGAGACGTTCGGATATCGAACGGATTCGTGCCTTAGAGGAAGAGCTAGCTCAACTGAAAAGGACTAAAGATATTCTCGAGGAGAGATTAGCTCAAGAGATAAAAGATAAGCAGGTACGATTGAAAATGGAAAAAAAAGGATTGGTGGTTACTTTTGTTGCCGAAGTGCTCTTTGACCCAGGAAAGGCGAATTTAAAAAAAGAGAGTTTTCCTATACTGGATAAGGTAGCCCGAGTATTAAAAGAGGAAGTGCCTCAGCATCAGATAAGCATAGAGGGTCATACTGATAATCAGCCTATTAAGTACTCTCCTTGGAAATCCAATTGGGAACTTTCTGTTCATCGTGCCTTAAGTGTCCTTCATTACCTGGAGAAGAAAGGAGTACCTCCTCAAAGGATCTCTGTCGCTGGTTTCGGCGAATACAGACCAGTAGCTTCTAATGCTACTGCTGAAGGAAGAGCTTTAAATAGGAGAGTTGAGATTGTAATCGTACCTATTAAGGTAGAGAAGATTAAAAAGCCTTTATCAACTCCTATTTCTAAAGAAGGATTTCCTCAGATAGAAGAAATACCTCCAGAGGAGGAACTTAAATGAGGAATCAGCCTCTTCTACTTAGTATCCTTTTGGGGGTAATTATTATTCTGGTAATTGCAGGTATTTCTCTTTCCGTAAGGCTTAATACTCTCTCTAAAAGTTACCATAACTCTATTTCTCAAAATATGGAATTAGAGAAAAACAACGAGGGTTTAAAAGAAGAGAAAAAAGCTCTTTTAGAGAAAATAGATAAGTTGAAGAGAGAAATTATTACACTTCAGGAAAAGGTGAAGAGGCTAGAGACAGATAATACCAGTTTGAAAGAAGAATTAGAAAGAACAAAGAAGTTAAAAGATAAGTTAGAAGAAAATTTGAAGGAAGAACTCTTATGAAAGAAGAATTTACAAATTAAAGGAGGGTAAAGTTAAATCTTTTTCCAAGAAAAAGGGGCGGAAAGGCCCCTTTAATTTTTAGTTTCCTATGAAGATTCCTTCACATATTGCTGTGATAATGGATGGTAATGGTCGATGGGCAAAAATGAGAAATTTACCTCGTACCTTGGGTCATAAGAAAGGAATAGAGAGAGTAGAAGATTTACTAAAGAATGCTAAAGAGATAGGAATAAAGATTGTTACTCTATTTGCTTTCTCTACAGAAAATTGGTTGCGTCCTAAGCAAGAGATAGATATGTTGTTTTCTTATCTTAAGGAGTTTCTTGTTACTAAGAGAGAGAAACTTAATCAGGAGGGTGTGAGAGTAAATTTCATTGGAAGAAGAGACCGCTTAGATAGCAATCTCTTAGAGGAGATAAGAAAAGTAGAAGAGTTGACTCAGGGTAATCAAGATTTAATCTTAAACATTGCTTTGGATTATGGAGGGAGATGGGATATTTTAGAGGGGGCTAAAAGATTAGCTCAAGATTTTTCTAAAAAGGAGATTTCCTTACAAAATATAGGAGAAAAGGAATTCTCTGATTATTTAGCTCTGAAAGGAATACCTGAGCCAGATCTTCTTATAAGAACTTCTGGGGAGATGCGTATAAGTAATTTCCTTCTCTGGCAAGTTGCCTATACCGAATTATACTTTACTCCCTGTCTATGGCCGGATTTTAATAAAGAAGAACTTATAAAAGCAGTGGATGCCTACTCTCGTAGAGAGAGACGTTTTGGTAGTATTTCTTCTAGTAGAAGAGATTAATTTCTGAATTGTATGAAGAGAAGGATTTTTACTTCCTTGGTTCTTATAGGAATAACTATTGCTGCAGTAGTCTTCTACCCTATATGTGGAGTGGTGGTGAGTGCTTTTATTGCTATAGGGTTGTTAGAGTTTTTTAATATGGTAGAGACTAAAGGAGTTAAACTTTTCAAATTTTTTGGTCTCTTGGTAGGAGTATTTATTCCTGTATCTATTTATTTTAAATTCTCTATCGGTGAAGGATGGCAGTTCCTATTTATAGTTGCTGGATTATTTGTACTTTTTCTCTTAGAGCTTACTAAGAAGGAGAATTATCAACCCATATTTTCTATTTCTGCTACTGTTTTTGGTATTCTCTATATTTCTTGGTGTTTTAGTTTCCTTATTAGAATAAGACAGCTTCATGAGGGAATAGCCTTGGCAGGTTTTTTACTTGCAGTTACTAAATCTTCAGATATTGGAGCGTATTTTTTTGGTAAACGATGGGGAAAAACTCCTCTTATTAGGAGAATTAGTCCTCAGAAATCTCTGGAAGGAGCCTTAGGGGGATTTGCGTTTTCTTTGAGTGTAGGAGCATTTTTCTCTCTCTTTGTAAAAGATAATCTCTTCTTTTCCGAGAAAATATTTATTACTGCAGTACTAGCTATTATTGCTCAATTAGGTGATTTGTTTGAGTCTCTCCTGAAAAGAGACTGTGGGATAAAGGACTCAGGAAGTATTTTACCAGGGATGGGAGGAGTTTTAGATGTTATTGATAGTATAATTTTTACTGCTCCTACGTTTTATCTTTACCTTACTATGGTGAGATGAAGAAAGTGATAATTTTTGGTTCCACAGGTTCCATTGGAAGAAATGCTCTAGATGTAATAAGAATGAGTAAGAACAATTTTCAAGTAAAAGGACTTTGTACTTACAGAAACATTAAACTCCTTAAAAGACAGATTCAGGAGTTTAGACCAAATTATGTATGTGTTGTAGATGAAAAGTCTGCAAAAGAGCTGAAAAGGATAGTTGAACCTTCTACGAAATTCTTCTTTGGGGAAAGTGGATTAAAGGAGTTTTCTTCTCTTACTTCAGACATTGCAGTTATGGGAATTGCAGGTATTGCCTCACTTTTCCCCCTTTTTATACACATTAAGTATACTAAAAGGATAGCTTTGGCTAGTAAGGAACCTATGGTAGTAGGAGCAAAGTTGATTAAAAAAGAGGCTAAGTCTAATCATACCGAGATTATTCCTATAGATAGTGAAATTAATTCTCTCTATCAAACTCTAAGATTTGTGAATAGGAAGGATATAAGAAAAGTTTATCTTACTGCTTCGGGTGGTCCTCTCTTTAATATAAGAAAGACTTTGTATCTTAAGAAGTTGAAAGTTAGAGATGTGCTTCGTCATCCTACTTGGCGAATGGGCAGACGCATCACTATAGATAGTGCCACTTTAGTAAATAAGGGTTTTGAAGTTATAGAGACTCATGAGTTCTTTGGCATCCCTTACGATTTGATAGATGTAGTTATTCAGAGGGAGTCCAAGGTTCATAGCTTTGTTGAGTTAAAAGATGGATTTAGTTTCTTATGTTTTTACTTCCCTGATATGCGTCTCCCTATTGGTTACACTCTCTATTATCCTGAGCGTGCCTCTTCTTTAAAAAATATTTCTTACTTTAAAATTGAGAATAAGATGATTTTAACTTTCTATAAGCTTGATTATACTAGATTTCCTCTTTTAAGATTAGTTTTGAAAGCAGCAACTAGAAATGATAATTCTCTGATAGTGATAAATGCTGCTGACGAAGTGGGTATAGATTATTTTTTAAAAGGAAAAATAGATTTTTTATCTATATATAAAGTGATAGAATACATCTTTTCTGAATATCCTTCTAAAAGGGTTACTTCTCTGGAGGATATCATTTTTTGGAATGATTGGGCAAGGAAAAAGGCTTCTGAATATTTAGAGAAAAAATGCTGTTAAATATTCTAATATTTCTTTTCGCTTTAAGTTTGCTTATAGTTTCTCATGAGTTTGGCCATTTCCTTGGTGCACGGCTTAGTGGAGTAAAAGTAGAGAAATTCGCCTTAGGATTTGGCCCACCTTTAGTTAAATTCACTTTGAAGGAGACAGTTCTTTTATTATGCCTTATCCCCTTAGGAGGATACGTTAAATTAGCAGGAGACCAAAGAGGTGCTTCGCATTATGAGGATTATGAATTTTTTTCTAAACCTGTAGGGGTAAGAGCCAGGATAGTATTTTTTGGTCCTTTATTTAACTTTATTCTTGCTTTCTTTATTTTTTGGGGTATCTTTATTGTGGGTTTTCCTTCTTCTCAACCCATCATAGGGAAAATTATAAGGTACGCTCCTATCCCCAAAAGTGAGTTCACTTCTGAAGAGTTAGAGAAACTTAAGGAGAATAACCTTATTTATGAGGGAGATAGAGAAAAGTATTTTGCTTGGAATATTTCTGAATTAAATTTAGAGAGATTGAAGTCTTTGGGCTTAGCTCAGAACCAAATTCATATGTTGGTTTCTGCTTATGCAAATTCCTTAAGAGCTACCGCTAAAGAAAATTTTTCTTCGGAGGAAATCACCATCCTTATTCAAAAAGGTCTTGCTACTCATAAACTTATTTACTGGAATTATTATCAAGAAGATTTGGAAGAGAAACTGTCTCAGCTTAAGGGGATAGATACTTCTCATCTATTCAGAATTTTGAAGAAACATTACTATCCTGCTTACCGAGCAGGACTTAAAGAGGGAGATAAGATTTTAGAAGTAAATGGAGAAAAGGTTAGAAGTTGGCAAGAATTAAGTCAATTAATAAGAAAGAGTAGCTCTTCACTTACCTTTAAAGTTTTAAGGGAAGGTAAAGAAGTATTAATTAAGGTGAATCCTTACAGATTTACATTTAAAAACCTATGGGGAGAGGAAGAGCAAATTGCTATTGTGGGGATAGGGAGTCAAGTAATAGAAGGAAATTTTGTTATTTCCTTCTTTAAAGCTTGGGAAAGGGTAGGAGAGCTTTGTTTTATTATCGGTAAAAGTTTACTTCTACTTATTCTTAAAAAATTACCTCTTAAGGAAGCAATAGCCGGTCCTATAGGAGTAGGGTTTCTTACTGCTAAAATAGCGAAGGCAGGATCAATTCCTCTTTTTAACTTAGTAGGAATATTGAGCTTAAGTTTAGGAATAATAAACCTTTTCCCTTTTCCTGTATTAGATGGGGGACATCTTTCTCTTATGTTTTTAGAAAAGTTAAGAAGAAGGCCACTATCAGAGAAATATGAGGAGATAATTAATCGGATAGGTTTGAGTGTTCTTGTTACTCTTATGATAGTTGTTTCTTACAATGATATTATGCGTTTAAGAAGAAGGGTGCCCGAAATTAGTTATTCTCTCGCTAAGAGACTTTCTCGAGCAGAGATAGTGAAAGAACTTACCGATGATAGTAAGTATATCTTTTGGGAAGTAAGTGAAGAAGAATTAAAAGAAAGACTTAAAAGTAGTTCTTCCTTAGATATCCAAAAAGTGTTAAATTCTTGGAAAAATTCTATAAAAGTTATAAGAGTAAGGATAGAGAATGAGCAGGAAAGTTAATGTAGGGAAAGTTTCTTTAGGAGGTAGGAATCCTGTAAGAATAGTAGGGATGCTTAAGACCCCTTCTAAAGAAATTAAAAAGTTGGTAAAAGAAGCACAACTTTTAGAGAGAGAGGGAGCTGAGATTATACGAATAGCATTTAAAGAAAAAAAAGATGCTCAAATAGCTAAAATCTTAAAAAGAGAGATAACAACGCCTTTAGTGGCTGATATTCACTTTAATTGGAAATTAGCTCTTTTAGCGATGGATGCAGGTTTAGAAGGAATAAGGCTAAATCCTTTAAATATCTATAAAAAAAATAAGATAAAAGAGATTATTACTGAAGCAAAAAATAGGAAGGTAGCAGTAAGGGTGGGAGTAAATAGTGGTGGATTTAAAAAGGAATTTAACTCTCCTTTGGACTTAGCTAGAGAAATGACGAAAATCGCTAGTGATTATGTGAAGATTTTGGAAGAGGAAGGCTTTTCTGATATAATAGTTTCCTTAAAAACTTCGGAAGTTAGATCAACTGTTCTGGCAAATAGACTTTTTTCTCAGCGGTTTAACTATCCTCTTCAGTTGGGAGTTACAGCTACAGGACCATATTTAGAAGGTATAGTTAAATCCTCCTTAGGGGTGGGGATTTTACTTTTTCAAGGTTTGGGAGATGCCTTAAGAGTTTCTCTTACTGAGTCTTCCAGAGAAGAGATTAGAGTAGCTAAAAGAATTTTGCAGTTCTTAGGGTTAAGGAATTTTTTTCCTGAGATAATTTCCTGTCCTACTTGTGGCAGGTGCAAAGTAGATCTAATAAAAATAGTAGAAAAATTTAAAAAAGAGATAGAGAAAATAGATGAATTTAGGCTTCCAGTAAAGATAGCTATCATGGGGTGTATAGTGAATGGTCCAGGAGAGGCTTATCAGGCAGATATAGGACTAGCTTTTGGAGAGAAAAGAGGAGCGATCTTTAAAAAGAATAGGATTATAAAGATTACTAAGGAAAATCAAGCAATTAAAGATTTATTAGAAAAAGTAAGAAATGCTTTATAGTAAGTTTTTTATCCCTACTTTAAGAGAAAACCCCCAAGGTGCGGAGTGTTTAAGTCACCGGCTCCTTTTAAGAGGGGGTTATCTCTATATGATGTTGAGTGGAATCTATGTTTATCTTCCTTTAGGTTTAAAAGTACTGGAGAAAGTAAGTAATATTGTAAGAAAGCATATGAATGATAAAGGAGCTATAGAATTGGTTACCAGTCACCTCCAGCCTTTAGAGATCTGGCAAAGGACAGGAAGAGATTCCGAACTTGAAGAGGTGATGATTAAGTTTAAGGATAGAAGAGGAAGAGGATTATGTTTAGGTCCTACTAATGAGGAACAAATTACCGAAATTGTAAGCCACTATGTTACCAGTTATAAGCAGCTACCTCTGATTCTTTATCAGATCCAGACAAAATTTAGAGACGAAGCTCGTCCCCGATATGGTCTTATAAGAAGTTGTGAATTTGTAATGAAGGATGCTTATAGTTTTGATGAGGATGAGAATGGTTTAGAAGAGAGTTATCAGAAAATGCTTGATGCCTACAATAAGATTTTTAAAGAGTGTGGATTAAATTTTATAGTAGTAGAAGCTGATCCAGGAGTAATGGGGGGGAGTATTTCTCATGAGTTTATGGTTCCTGCAGAGATTGGAGAAGATATTTTATCTTATTGCTCTAAATGTAATCTTTATTTTCGTGATATCTCTCGGTGTAAGAAATGTGGGGGGAGTCTTAAAAATAAGAAAGCTATCGAGGTGGGGCATGTGTTTAAGTTAGGAGATAAGTATTCTAAGAGTTTGGAGGTTACATTTTTAGATAGATCTAATCAGAGAAAGTATTTCGTTATGGGTTGCTATGGTATAGGAGTGAGTAGAATAATTAGTTCAGTTATAGAGCAGAATCATGATAAGAAAGGGATAATCTGGCCTCCTTCTTTAGCTCCCTTTGAAGTTAATCTGATTATAGTAGACCCGGATAACCAAGATCTTTTTACTCAAGGGTTAGAATTAGAGAAAATTCTCCAAGGATTAGGATTAACTGTGTTAGTCGATGATAGATTAGAGCAGGTAGGAGTTAAGTTTAACGATGCTTATTTAATTGGTTCCCCTTATATTCTAATTTTAGGCAAGAACTATCTTCAGGATAAAAAGTATGAATTAGAAGTAAGAGCAACAGAGGAGAAATTCAGTTTTAATAAAGAAGAGCTTATAAACTTTTTTAGAGATGTTAATTGAAGATAACAAAAAGAATAAAATTAGAGAAAAGATAGAGGGTTTTTTAAAATCCGAAGGATTAAGTCTGATAGAGTTCAAATTGTTCTTGAAGGGAAATAGTTTTACTGTAAGAGTGATAGCTGACTATCCTAAAGGGGGTATTACCATTAATGATTGTGCCAGACTCAATAAGTTGATATTTTCCTACTTAGACGAAGAAAAGATTTTAGGAGATGATTTTGTAGTTGAGGTTCTTTCACCAGGTATAGATAGAAAGTTAGCTACAAAGAAGGATTTCTTGAGAGTGAAAAATAAGATTGTAGCTCTGTGGCTTAATACTCCTATTAAAGGTAAGCAGTACTGGGAAGGACAACTTATGGATATAGAGGAGAAAGATTTATTTATTAAGGATAAAAAACAGTTACTTAAAATTCCTTTAGATAATATTAAGTTTGCTAAACAGAAGTTAGAAGTATGAATAAAGAATTTTTAAGTATCTTAGAACAGTTAGAAAGAGAAAAAGGATTAAATAGAGAGATTCTTATTGAGGCAGTAAAACAAGCTCTAATTGTAGCAGCAAAAAAGATTGCTAAGATAACTTCGCCTGGTGCTGAGGTTAAGGTAGAAATAGATAAAGAGAAGGGAGACATTCATGTTTGGATTGGAGATAAGGAAGTTTCTTCTCCTCAGTTTGGAAGGATCGCTGCTCAAACTGCCCGGCAGGTGATAATACAAAAGATTAGAGAAGCGGAGAAAGAGAATGTTTATAATGAATTCAAAGATAAAGTAGGGGAAATAGTAGGAGGAGTAGTATATCGTATTGAGAAAAGAGGCGTAGTATTAGATCTACTGGGAAAGGCAGAAGCAATAATTCCTAAGAGTTTTCTTTCTCCTTTGGATAAATTTCGTATGGGAGAAAGAGTAAGGGCTTTGGTGGTAGAGGTGAAAAAAGAGAAAGGCCCTCAAATTATTCTTTCTAGAAAAAGTGAAGGATTAGTTAAAAAACTATTTGAATTAGAGGTTCCTGAAGTTTATGAAGGAATAGTGGAAATTAAAGCCATAGCTAGAGAATCAGGAGAAAGAACCAAGATAGCAGTTTATTCTAAAGATGAAAAAGTAGATTGTGTAGGAGCCTGTGTAGGGATAAGAGGCTCTCGAGTTAAGAATATCATTGAGGAATTACGAGGAGAGAAAATCGATATTGTGCGGTGGCAAGAAGATATAAAAGAGTTTATTAAGGCAGCTTTATCTCCGGCGGTAGTTTCTCGCATTGAGTTAGATAGAAATAACAAACGTGCTAAAGTTCTGGTGACTTCTGAGCAGCTTTCTTTAGCTATTGGTAAGAAAGGACAGAATGTAAGGTTAGCTTCTAAGTTAGTAGATTGGGAGATAGATGTACGGACTAAAGAGGGTATTCAACGGAGTCTAAAGGAATTAAGTAAATTAAAGAATGTAGGTAAACGTACTGCTACTCTTTTGGTGAATGCTGGCTATTCAGATATAAAATCGTTAGCTTTTGCTTCTGTTGACGATTTAGGAAAGATAAAAGGTATAGGGGAGAAGAAAGCAGAAAAAATAATTGAAGAAGCAAAAAATTATCTAAAAGAGTAAATGAGAATTTATGAATTAGCAAAACAATTAGGAATGGATTCTAAACAACTCATCGAGAAACTTAAGAGTTTAAACTTCTTTGTAAAAAGCCATATGTCAGTAGTAGATGAAGAGACGGCAGAGATTATAAAACATGAGATAGAGGATTTGGAGAAAAAAGAGATCGAAGAAAATGTAGTAGAAGTTGATTTCCCTATTGCTTTAAAAGATCTAGCAGTGAAATTGGATAAGAAACCTTCAGAAATTCTCAAGTTTCTTGTAAATCAAGGTAAATTTTATACTATAAATCAGAATCTTGATGAAATTACGGCTAAGGAGATTGCTTATCACTATAAAGTTAATCTTAAGAAGAAACCACCTAAAGAGGAAGAAATTTTGAAAGTAGAGCCTAAAGAAGTGAAAAAAAGAGCACCCGTAGTTACTCTTATGGGCCATATTGACCATGGTAAAACATCTATATTGGATTACATAAGAAAAAGTAAGATTGCCGAAAGAGAAACAGGAGGGATTACTCAACATATTGGAGCTTATCGGGTAACTCTGGATAAAGGAGAAATTACTTTTTTAGATACGCCCGGACATCAAACTTTTACTGCTATGCGTGCACGAGGGGCTAATATAACTGATATTATTATTTTAGTTGTTGCTGCTGATGAAGGCGTAAAACCTCAAACTATAGAGGCTTATGATCATGGTCGAGATGCAGGGGTTCCTATTATTGTAGCTATCAATAAGATTGATAAGCCTAACGCTGATATAGATATGACTAAGCAACAACTTTCTAAAATAGGATTAGTTCCAGAAGATTGGGGAGGTAATACCGTTACCATAGGAGTTTCTGCTAAAACTGGCGAAGGGATAGATGAACTTTTAGAGTTAATCCTTTTACAGGCAGAACTTATGGAATTGAAAGCGGATTATTCCCGCCCTGCTTTGGGAGTAGTTATAGAGGCTAAACTCTCCAAAGGAAGAGGGCCGTTGGCTACTATACTTATCCAAGAGGGTAAGTTAAAAAAAGGTGATTTCTGTGTATGTGGCTTATATTGGGGAAGAGTAAGAGCAATGTATGATGATAGGGGGCATCAGTTAGATGAGGTATTTCCCTCTTATCCTGTAGAGATTCTAGGTTTGGGAGGGGTTCCCAACCCAGGAGATAAGTTTTTCGTTGTTCCCGATGAGAGTACTGCTAAAGAAATTGTGAATAGAAGAAGAGAGGAAGAGGAAAGAAAAAGACTTTCTCCTCCTGTGCATATGAGGTTAGAGGATCTTTACAAAAGAGTAAAAGATAAGAATATAAAACAACTTAAGGTTATTTTAAAGGCAGATGTAGGAGGGACTTTAGAGGCAGTAGAGAATGCTCTAAGAGATTTAGGTACTAAGGAGGTAGAAGTTAACATAGTTCATAAAGGAGTAGGTTCAGTTAACTCTTCTGATGTACTTTTAGCTGAAGTGAGCGATGCAGTTATTGTAGGGTTTAAGGTAAGTGTGGATACCAACGCCAGGGTTCTAGCTAAAACCAGAGGGATTCAAATAAGGCTTTATCAAATAGTCTATGAGTTAATTGATGATTTAAAGTTAGCTTTAGAGGGCATGCTTACCCCTCAAATTAGAAAGGTATTCTTAGGAAGAGCGTTAGTTAAAAAAGTATTTAAATTATCTCGAGGGGTGATAGCTGGAGTTATTGTAGAGAAAGGTAAACTTCAGAGACAAGCTTCCTGTGAAGTTTTAAGAGATAATGAAGTAATCTTTAAAGGAAAGATTCTTTCTTTGAAACGATTTAAGGATGATGTAAAAGAAGTTATTGAGGGATTAGAATGTGGAGTAAATATTGGTTACAGCGAAGTTAAAGAAGGGGATATTATCGAAGCCTTTAGTGAAGAGGTAATAGAAAGAAAGTTGTAATTAAGATGAAGAAAATTCTTAGTGGCATGCGTCCTACTGGTAAACTTCATTTAGGTCACTGGGTAGGAGCTTTATCTAACTGGGTTAGCCTTCAAGATAACTATCAGTGTTTTTTCATGATAGCTGATTGGCATGCCTTAATGAGTGAATATAAAAACACTAAGCAAATGTATCATATTCTTCTAGATAACGTAGCTGATTGGCTTGCTTGGGGAGTTGATCCTAAAAAATCGGTAGTATTTATCCAATCTCAAGTTTCTGCACACCTAGAGTTGTTTATGATCCTTTCTCTGATAGCTCCTTTAGGATGGGTCTTGCGCTGTCCTACTTTTAAAGAGCAGATAAGACAACTTAAAGATAAGGAGGTAAATACTTATGCTTTCTTAGGTTATCCTGTACTTCAAGCAGCAGATATTCTTCTTTACAAAGCAGATTTTGTGCCTGTAGGAGAGGATCAACTTCCTCATTTAGAGATGACTAGGGAGTTAGTAAGACGTTTTCATTTCCTTTATAAAAAGGAAGTTTTTACAGAGCCCCAACCCCTCCTTACTAAGATTCCTAAACTTTTAGGGTTAGATGGTAGAAAGATGAGTAAGAGTTATAATAACTATATTAGTTTAGATGAGGAAAAAGAATCTTTGAGGGAAAAAGTTCTTGCTATGTTCACTGATCCAGAGAGAAAGTATAGATACCAGCCTGGCCGTCCGCATCTATGTAATGTCTTTAGTTACTATAATGTATTTTCTCCTAAGATGAGTTCTCAAGTAGAAAGTTGGTGTAGGCAAGCAGAGAAAGGCTGCAAGGAATGCAAAGCTATTTTGGCAGACATAATTGAAGAGCTCATTTTACCTCATAGGGAGGAGAAGAAAAAAATTTTAAAAGAAAAAAAAATGCTTTATAATATATTAGAGGAAGGTAGAGAAAAAGCTTCTTCTTTTGCAGAAGCTACTCTAAAGGAAGTAAAAAAAGTAATGGGTTTATAAGATGAGAGTAAAGCTAGATATATTTGAAGGTCCTTTGGATTTACTTCTTTATCTCATTAAAAAGAACCACATAGATATCAGTCAGGTATGTGTTTCTAATGTGGTTGAGCAATATTTAGAGTTTATAAATCTTATGCAAATTTTAGATATCAATATTGCTTCTGAATATATGGTGATGGCTGCTACATTGATAAATATAAAGTCAAAGCTCCTCTTACCTCAAGAGACTCCTGAGGAGCCTGAGGAGATTTCTCCTCAAGAAGAGTTAATAAGAAAACTTTTGGAGTATCAAAAATTTAAAGAAGCAGCTGCTTATCTTAAGCAGAGAGAAGGTGAAAGATTAAAGTATATCAGCCGCTCTACTCCTGGTAAGGAGAGAGAACTCTATATCGAGGCTTCCATATTTGACCTTATAAGTGCTTTCAAATCTGCGTTAAAAGAGGTTCCTAAAGATATATTTTTTGAAGTAGTAAGGGATGAATTTACGGTGGAGGAGAAAATGCACGATCTTCTTCACCTTTTATTAGAGAGGGAAAGAATTTCTTTAGAGGAGATCTTCTCTTCTGCGCAAAACAAATTAGAGATAATTGTAATTTTCTTAGCAATTCTAGAGTTAATTCGTTTAAAAGAGATTGTAGCTATCCAGAAAGATCTTTTCTCAGAAATTCTCATTGTAAGGAGAGATAAGATTTATTCTTCTCTATGAAAAAAGAAAGATTCGTAGATTACTTTAAAGAAAACGATGAGGAAAGAATTGTTAACCTTTCCTTAAGACCCACTAACTTAAGTGAGTTTATTGGTCAGAAGAACATTATTTCTTCTCTAAAAATAGCTATTGAGGCAGCGAAGAAAAGGAAAGAATCTTTAGAACATATTTTGTTATCCGGACCACCGGGTTTAGGCAAAACCTCTCTTGCCTGGTGTATTGCTAAGGAGATGGGAACGAAGTTCGTTTCCACCAGTGGTCCTGCTATTGAAAGAGCAGGAGATTTGGTAGGAATTCTTACTAACTTAGAGCGAGGTGATATTCTTTTTATTGATGAGATTCATCGTCTTTCCCGAGTAATAGAAGAGTTTCTATACCCTGCTATGGAGAGTTTTCAGATAGATTTTATTATAGATAAAGGTCCTTATGCTAAAACTATAAAATTTAACTTAAAACCATTTACTCTCATTGGAGCTACAACTAGAAAGGGTCTTTTAAGCGCTCCTCTGAGAGGAAGATTCGGCCTTTTCTTTGATTTTGATTTTTATACTCCACAAGAACTAATGTTAGTAGTAAAACGAAGCGCTAAGCTTTTAGGGATAAAAATAGATGATGAAAGTAGTTTTCAAATTGCTTCTCGTTCTCGGGGTTCTCCTCGGTTAGCTAATCGTCTCCTAAGGCGGGTAAGAGACTATGCTCAAGTTTTGGGAGAGGGTGTAATTACTCTTCAGATAACTATAGATGCTTGTCATAAAGCAAGAATCGACGAGGAAGGTTTGGACGAATTAGACAGAAAATACTTAAAATCAATAATTGAAATTCACAACGGTGGACCTGTGGGAATAGAGGCTATTGCTGCTTCTTTAGGAGAAGATAAAGATACATTAGAGGAGGTTGTTGAGCCGTATCTTTTAAAGAAAGGATTTATTAAACGAACACCGAGAGGAAGAGAAGTTACTCTAGCTACCTATAAGCACTTAAATATTACCTTCCCTAGACAGACCCAAGAAAAGTTATTCTAGATATGATCAATACTTTAGGGAAGTTCCTAATTATATTAGGATTATTTTTAATCATTTTAGGTTTAGGGGTAATTGTATTTTCTAAATTTAGGATTCCTTTCTTAGGAAGATTACCTGGTGATATTTTGATTAAGAAAGATAATTTCATTTTTTATTTTCCTCTCGCCACCTCAATACTTGTAAGTATTGTTTTAAGTTTAATTCTCTATTTTATTTCCAGAAAGTGAAAAATGTTCGATGTACTCAGGGAAGATTCTGCTACCAAAGCTAGATTAGGTTTACTTAAGACCCCCCATGGAAAGGTGTTGACTCCTGCCTTTTTCCCTGTAGCAACTCAAGGTACCATCAAAGGACTTTCCTCTAAAGAGATAGAAGAAATTGGGATAAAAGGTATCTTAGTAAATGCTTATCATCTTTTTTTAAGACCGGGTGCAGAGATTGTAAAAGAAGCAGGAGGGATTCATAAGTTTATGGATTTTCATAGAAGTATTGTAAGCGATAGTGGAGGGTATCAAATATTTACCCTAGAAGGATTAAGGAAAGTAAAAGAGGAAGGAGTGGAGTTTCAGTCTCATCTTGATGGAAAAAAATTCTTCCTTACTCCCCAAGAAGTTATTAAGATTCAATTAGAGATAGGTTCGGATATAATTCTTCCTTTAGATGAATGTGTAAAATTTCCTACTCCTTTTGATTATGTCCGATTAGCCTCATACCGTACTGTACAGTGGGCTAGAAAGTCAAAGAACTTTTGGGAGAATTCTAGAAAGAATACTTCTTTATTCTTTGGAATAGTCCAGGGGGCTACTTATCCTTCTTTGCGGGAGTATTGTCTTAAGGAAATTCTGAATATAGGTGTGGATGGAATAGCGATTGGGGGTTTAAGTGTTGGCGAACCACAAAATTTAAGATATAATATCCTTTCTTTTATTACAGAGATTTTGATAAAGGAGGATAAAAATTATCTAGTTTACTTTATGGGCTATGGAAAACCTCGGGATATCCTTGATGCTATAAGTCTGGGAGTAGATTTATTTGATTGTGTTGTTCCTACAAGATTTGCTCGTACAGGTACAGCTTTTACTAATCAAGGTAAGATTGTGGTAAGAAATGCTGTTTATTCTAAGGATTATTCTCCTTTGGATAGAGAATGTGATTGCTTTGTATGTAAGAGATTTACGCGTGCTTACTTGAGGCATCTCTTTAACGCTAAGGAGATGAGCGCAGCTTATCTGCTTACTTATCATAACCTGTGGTGGTATAATAAATTTATGGAAAAGGTAAGAGAGTCTATAAAGGAAGGAAATTTTCTCAACTTTAAAAAAGAGTTCTTGAAAGAATTTAAAGAAAGTTAATTAGTTATACCATGATAATCGATGTTATTACCATTTTTCCTCAAATGTTTAAGCCAGTTATAGAGGAATCCATAGTTAAAAGGGCTCAACAGAAGGGATTAGTAGAGATTAATCTCATCAATTTAAGAGATTATTCTGGTGATCCTCATCGTAAGGTAGACGGTCCTCCTTATGGTGGTGGTCCAGGAATGGTGTTTAAATGTCAGCCTCTTTTTTCTGCAGTAGAGGATGTTTTAAGATATAAGGTATATCCTAAAAAAAAGAGGAAAGATAGCACCAAAAGGATTATTCTTTTTACTCCTAAAGGTAGGCTCCTTAACCAAGAATTAATAAGAAAGTTCTTAAGGTATCACCGTTTAATCCTTTTAGCTCCTCGGTATGAAGGTGTAGATGAAAGAGTCAGAAGGTATTTAGTGGATGACGAAGTTTCTATTGGAGATTATATACTTAGTGGAGGGGAGCTTCCTTGTATGGTTTTTATTGATTGTTTGGTGAGACTTCTTCCCGGCGTTGTTTCTAACTTTTCCTCAGTAAAAAGGGAAAGCTTTCAAGATTACCTTTTGGATTATCCTGTATATACTCGACCTCGAGATTTTAGAGGTCTAAAGGTTCCTAAAGTATTACTTTCTGGAGACCATAGTAGGATAGAGAAATGGCGAATGAAAAAAGCAGAAGAGTTGACTAAAAATTTAAGGCCTGATTTGTGGAAGAAGAGAGTAGATTCTAAGAAAAGTTTGCTAAAAAGGAGGCAGAGATGTCAAGGCTCTTAGATGTAGAAAAAAGAATCCTTCAGGAGGTAAAAAGAGATTATCCTTCTTTTAAGCAAGGAGATATCATAAGAGTTTGGTATAAGATTAAAGAGAAGGATAAAGAAAGAATTCATCCTATTGAAGGAGTAGTGATAAAAATTCAAGGTCAACTTCACCGGAAGTCCTTTACAATAAGGAGAATTTCTTATGGAGAAGCCTATGAAGTTAGTTTTCCTTATTATTCTCCTTTTATTGAAAAGATTGAAATTGTTGCTTCTTCACGTCGACAACCACGCAGAAAAAAGCTTTATTATTTAAGAAAGAGAATAGGACGCAAAGCTATGATTGCTTAGATTATGAAGATATTTAGAGATTTAGTTGTAGGAGTAGATGAAGTTGGTCGAGGCCCTTTATGTGGACCTCTTGTAGCATGTGCTTTCTATTTTAAGAAAAAGATTAATAAGAACTTAGAGATTAAGGATTCAAAGAAGACTAATTCTCTTAAGAGAGAAGAAATGTTTGATATTCTGATAAAGAGGGGTATTTTTTCTCTAGCTGTAGTTAGTCCTTCTCAGATAGATAGACTTAATATTCTGGAAGCTACTATGCTGGCATTTAATCGAGCAATAAAGGGGATAATTAAGAGCGCCCCTTTTTTAAAAGAGGCGCTCTTCGTTATTGATGGGAACATTTTTAAAACTAATTTAAAAGTAAATTATATATGCATAGAAAAAGCCGATGAGAAGATAAGAGAAGTTGCTTCAGCCTCCATCATTGCTAAGGTCTTTAGAGATTACCTTATGGATGTGTTAGACTTTCTTTATCCTCATTGGGGATTGGCTAAACACAAAGGATATCCTACCAGACTCCATAAGAAGTTGTTAAAAGAGAGGGGAATTACTCCTTTTCACAGGAGAAGTTTTTTAAATGGTTAGAGAAAATTTCTATGAGGATAGAGCGGAAGAGTTCCTAAGGTTGAAAGGTTACAGGATTTTGGAAAGAAATTTTAATACTCGTTGGGGAGAAATTGACATCGTGGCTAAAGATAAACATACATTTGCTTTAATAGAAGTGAAAGCACGAGGAAGGAATTTTTGGGTTTCTCCTCAAGAGGCAGTTGATGAGTCAAAAAGAAGAAAGTTAGTTTTAGCAGGTAAACTATACATCAAAAGATACCCTCAGGGAGCCTACCGTTTTGATGTGGTTGCTATTGAGGAAGGGAAAGGTTGGCGTAGTTACCATCTTATAAAAAATGCTTTTTTAGAGAATGAAAAGATACAGCGATAAGCTTAGAATATATTTAGAGGATTTATCTCAGCCTACCCCTCAGCCAGGGGGAGGGAGTGTAGGTGCTCTATGTTTTTGTATAGGAACTTCCTTAGTAGAGATGGTTCTAAAATTTAGTAAAGGAAGATTTAAAGAGATTTTTTCAACTTTAAAGAAGGAAAGAAAAAGGCTACTTCCTCTCATAGATTTAGATGGAGAAATTTTCTCTCAAATAATTAAGGAAAGGAATACACAAAAGAAAAAATATCTTATAAGTAAGTCACAAAGGAATCTTATAAAAATAGGGGAAAAAAGTGTAGCGTTAGTTTCTATGATAAAGAATGTAGAGAATAGAGTTAAGCCGTCTCTTAAAGGTGATTTAGAGATTGGTTTAAGACTGTTGGAGTTAGCTTCATTTGCCTGTATAAAAAATTTGTATGCAAATCAGATAATGTTTAAAGTGGATAATAGAGAAATAATCAATAATTTAAGTAAAAAGCTCAAAAAAGTTAGTGCATGGGAAAAGTTTTAAATTCTCAACCATTCCTGGAAAAAATATTCAATAGACTAAAGAAAAGAAGGAGGGCTTTAGGTAAAATCTCTTTAGCTTCTTTCAAAATTAGCGAGGATGGTTCTGCTGATATCTACATTCGTTCCCAAGAGAAAATTGCTCAAAAGCTTAGCATAGATTATAAAGTGTTTGAATTTAAAAGAAATCAGTTTTCTTTAGCTTTAGAAGTGTTAGATAAGTTAAATAGAGATAGACTTACCAAAGGAATAATTATCCATAAACCTCTCCCTAAGAATTGGGATGAGTTTAAATTATTCTCTAGTATTTTGCCATCTAAAGATGTGGAAGGACTCAACCCTTATAATCTAGGAAGGATTTTTCTAAAAAAAGAGAAAATCCTCCCTCCTACAGTACGAAGTATTCTAGAAGTAATAAAGATTTCAAATATTTCTCTCTATGGTAAGAATGTAACTCTAGTAGGATTTTCTTCCCATATCGGCAAGCCATTGAGTATAATTTTGGCAGATAAATTTGCTACTGTAATTATTACCCATATTGGCACTTATCAAGCTAAGAGGTTAGTCTCCTACATACGAGGTGCCGATCTTCTCATTTCTTGTGTAGGTAAACCTCGCTTTATAAAAGGTGCTTGGGTTAAAAAGGGAGCAGTAGTTATTGATGTAGGGATATCCTATTGGAAAGGTAGGTTGTGTGGAGATGTAGAGTTTGAAGAAGCAAAAAAGAAGGCTTCGTTTATTACTTCTGTACCTCGAGGAGTGGGTAGCTTTACTCCCTTGTTTCTTTTTGATAATCTTTTAAAATTAGCGGAGAAATGAAGTTTCGAGAGAAGTTAGAGAAGAATAAATTTGTTTTTACTTTAGAGGTAGAACCTCCTAAAGGAGTAGACATCGAAAGTACATTAAAGGAGGTTTTGCCCCTTAAAAAGTATATAGATGCTTTCAATGTCACTGATATGCAATCAGCAAATATGCGCCTGAGTAGCTGGGCGTTAGCAGTTAAACTCAAACTTAATAATTTAGAGCCTATCTTGCAGCTTACTACTCGTGACAGAAACTGTTTAGCTTTGCAAGGAGATCTCTTAGGAAGCTATGTTTTAGGGGTAGAGAATCTTCTTCTTCTTACAGGAGACAGACCTATCTGTGGAGACCATCCTAAAGCCAAAGAAGTTTTTGAAGTTGATTCTTTAGGTCTTATAAAAATTGCTTCTCAACTGAATTCTGGCTATGATCTATCAGGGAATCCTCTGAAAGGGAAACCTCAATTTTACATGGGAGCTGCTCTCAACCCTATGGCTAAGAACGTGAATAGAGAGCTAAAACGTGCAGAGAAAAAAATAAAATTGGGAGTATCTTTTTTTCAGACCCAGCCTATATTCGATTTAGAGAGATTCTATGATTTTATGAAAAAGATAGAAAAATTAAAAGCCAAAGTTATAGCTGGAGTTATTTTTCTAAAATCTTATAAGATGGCCAAGTATCTTAATGAAAATGTAGAAGGAATGGATATTTCTCCTTTATACCTAGAAAGGATAAAGAGGGCAAAAGATAAAAGAGAAGAGGCGTTAAGAATTGCTAAGGAAGTAATAGCAAACTTAAAGGATATTTGTCAGGGAATTCATATTATGCCTTTAGGATGGTACTCCCTTGCAAGAGAGCTCTTTCTATGAATAGCATCTGTATTTTAGGAGCAGGACGAGCAGGAACGACTTTAGCAGAGTTACTGAGGAAAGAAGAAAGAACTTTAGATATTACAGTAATAGATAAAAAGAATTATTTCTTTGATAAGAATTATTTCCTCCCCCTTCTTTTTGGTAAAGAGAAAGAAAAAGTTATAAACTTAAATGATTTCTTTTCTAATTTAGGAATAAATTTTATTAATAAAGAAGTAGAGAGGGTAAACTTCTCTAAGAAGAATTTATATTTTAAAGATAAAAGTACCGTGGGATTTGAAAAATTGGTCATCTGTACTGGTTTGATTCATCAAGACTTATCCATAAAAGGAGAACATCGTCAAGGTTTCTTTTATTTATCAGAAATAAATCCTCTCTCTTTCCGTAGTTATCTAAAGATAGCTTCAGATTTTGTTATTTTTGCTTCTACTATCTTAGGAGTGAGATTGGCATTCTCTCTTTCCTTTTTAAACAAGGAAATAAAACTGATAAGTAGTTCATTAGATTTTTTGGGTAAAAAGAAAGAAGAAATAATTTCCATTTTAAGAAGAAGAAATATAGATGTTTATGAGAACGTGGAAATTGTCGAAGTTATTGGCAACTCAGTGGTTAAAGCTACGAAGGTTTCTCTTCCCAAGGTTTTTTCTTCCAATGTAGTAATTGTTGATACCCATCTTCTACCCAATTTAAAAATATTAGAAACCTCTCTTAAAGAGGGAGAGTTACCTCCCCAAGTAATACTTTTAGGGGATGTAGCAAGGAAGAATACAGAAAAAGAACATTTTTTCATTTTCAATAGTGTTAATGTCTATCAGGAGGCAAGAGCCTTAGCGACAAAAATTATAAAAGAAGGAGGGGGCTATTTCTTTGCTAAGGTTTATACTCCTCAGGATATTGAAAACTTCTTAGATGAGGAGTTTAATGAGAGAAAGATTTTATCTTGGATAAGTTAGTAATTAAATTTGAGTAGAAGGGGGAAGTTATGGCAGAGTGGATTGGTATAGGAAGAAGAGCAAGACGATGTTATGGTTTTGATGAAATTGCTTTGGTACCAGGGAAAGTCACCATCAATCCAGAGGAAGTGGATACATCGTGGGAATTTGCTCAAAAAAAGTTTCAGGTTCCTATATTGGCAGCAGCTATGGATGGGGTAGTAGATGTTAACTTTGCGATAGAGATGTCACGGTTAGGAGGAATCGCGGTACTTAATTTGGATGGTATACAAACTCGTTATGAAGATCCTGATGAGGTGTTATCTCAGATTGCTAACGCTACACAAAAAGAGGCGACCAATTTAATTCAGAAAGTATATACTACCCCTATTAAAGAAAGACTTATTTCTGAACGAATTCGTCAAATAAAGTCTAAAGGAGGGTATGCTGCGGCAAGTTGTATTCCTCAAAATGCTCAAAGGTTTGCTCCTATTGCTGAGGAGGCAGGAGCAGATTGCTTCGTAGTCCAGTCTACAGTTACTACTACTAAACATATTTCTACCAAGTATAAGCCTCTGGATTTGTTTAAGTTCTGTAAAGAAAGAAAAATCCCTATAATTGTGGGAAACTGTGTTACCTATGAAGTTACTTTAGAGCTTTTAGAGACAGGAGTTTCTGCAATTCTGGTAGGGGTAGGTCCAGGAGCTGCTTGTACTACTCGAGGGGTATTAGGGATAGGAGTTCCTCAAGTCACCGCTACTATTGATTGTGCTGCTGCTAGAGATTTTTACTTTCAAAAGACAGGAAAGTATATTCCTATTATTACGGATGGAGGAATGCGTACAGGAGGTGACGTTTGTAAAGCTTTTGCTTGTGGGGCAGATGCAGTAATGATTGGCTCTGCTTTTGCTAGAGCAAAAGAAGCTCCAGGTAGAGGGTTTCATTGGGGGATGGCTACCAGCCACGCTAATCTTCCTCGAGGAACGAGGATTGAAGTAGGAATTTCTGGGAGTCTAGAGCAGATTCTTTTTGGTCCAGCAGTGGTAGACGACGGCTCGCAAAATTTAGTAGGAGCCTTGGCAACATCTATGGGAGCTCTGGGAGCAAGAAATATAAAAGAGATGCATTTCGTAGAGATTATTATTGCTCCTTCTATTCAAACTGAAGGAAAAATTTTTCAGGTAGTTCAAAGGGTAGGAATGGGGAAGTAAGTATGCCCAAAGATATAATTCTTATTTTGGATTTTGGTTCTCAGTATACCCAGCTTATTGCTCGCCGAATTAGGGAACTTAAGGTCTTTAGTTTAATTGAGCCTCATAATCTTCCTATAGAGAAGATAAAAAAGATAAATCCTAAGGGAATTATTCTTTCCGGGGGACCTCATAGTGTATATGAAAAGGGAGCTCCTTCTTTAAACCGTCGGGTATTGAATTTAGGTATTCCTATTTTAGGAATATGTTATGGCATGCAACTTATTATAAAAACTCTAGGAGGGGAGATCGAGGAAGCGTCCAAGAGAGAATACGGAAGGGCGTTAATGTATATAGATGATCATCAGGATTTATTTTTTTCCCTTCCTGCTAAGATTACCTCTTGGATGAGCCATGGAGATTTTGCAGTTAAGTTACCTAATAAGTTTGAACGCTTAAGCCATACAGCAAATACTCCCTATGCATCTGTAGGTTTGAGGGAGAAAAAAATCTATGGAGTTCAGTTTCACCCTGAGGTAATTCATACTCAGTATGGGCTTCAGATAATTTCCAATTTTCTCTTTCGTATATGTGATTGCTTCGCTAGCTGGCAGATGGAGGATTTCATAGATGAGAAGGTAAGGCAGATAAGAAAGGTTGTGAAGGATAAAAAAGTCATCTGTGGTTTAAGTGGAGGAGTAGATTCCTCTACTTTAGCAGTGCTCGTTCACAAAGCTATCGGTAAGAGACTTAAATGTATCTTTGTAGATAATGGCTTATTAAGATATGGAGAAGCTAGAAGGGTTATAAAAATATTTAGGGAGAATTTTAAAATAGATCTTCGTTTCACTAATGCTTCTTTTAGATTTTTAGCAAAACTTAAAGGAGTAGTTGATCCTGAAGAAAAAAGGAAGATTATCGGTCATGAATTTATAAGAGTATTTGAAGAAGAAGCAAAAAAAATAAAAGGTGTGGAGTTTCTGGCCCAAGGAACTCTCTACCCCGATGTTATTGAGTCGGTTTCTTTCTTTGGGGGACCTACTTCCAGAATAAAAACTCATCATAATGTAGGAGGCTTGCCTTTAGGAATGAAGTTGAAGTTAATTGAACCATTTCGAGAGTTATTTAAAGATGAGGTTAGAGAAATTGCTAGAATGTTGAATTTACCCGAAGAAATAGTGTTTCGCCATCCTTTTCCTGGACCAGGTTTAGGAGTAAGAATTGTTGGGGAGATAACTAGAAAACGGTTAAAGATTTTAAGAAATGCCGACCGTATCTTGGAAGGGATTATTAAAAAAAGAGGATTGTATAAGGAGTTGTGGCAGGCTTTCTGTGTACTTCTGCCTTTAAAGACAGTAGGTGTTATGGGAGATAAACGTACCTATGAGTATGTGGTAGCAATAAGAGTAGTTACTAGTTTAGATGGAATGACCGCTGATTGGGCTAAACTTCCTTATTCAGTTTTAGAGGAGATTTCCAACACTTTAATTAATAGAGTAAAAGGGATAAATAGGGTGGTGTTCGATATTAGTTCTAAACCCCCGGCAACTATTGAGTGGGAATAGTCAGTAAAATGAGAAATTCTGATTTTGTCCATCTTCATGTCCATACTCAGTATAGCCTCTTAGATGGAGCATGCCACCTAGAGAGATTAATAGATAAAGCTAAGGAGTACAATCTACCTGCGTTAGCTATTACTGATCACGGGAATCTTTTCGGTGCTATAAAGTTCTACCAGCTCTGTTTGGATAAAGGGATAAAGCCTATTATTGGATGTGAGGTATACGTAGCGAAACCTTCTCGGTTTAAAAGAAATTATAAAGATTCCGAAGAAGGTATTTTTCATCTACTTCTTTTAGCTAAAGATAAGCAGGGTTATCATAATCTTGTTAAGTTGGTGAGTCTAGCCAACCTAGAAGGCTTCTACTATAAGCCTAGAGTGGATATGGAGTTGTTAGAAAAATACCATGAGGGTTTAATCGCTTTAAGTGCCTGCCTTAAAGGAGAGATTCCCTACTCTGTATTAAAAGGAGAGATAAATACAGCTTATAAAATAGCGGATATTTATCAGGAAGTGTTTGGGAGAGGTAATTTCTATCTGGAGATAATGGATAATGGGTTGGAGGAACAATATAGGGTAAATGAATACCTTTTAAAGATTTCTCAAGATTTGGGCATACCTTTAGTAGCTACTAATGACGTCCATTACCTTACTAGAGAAGAATCATTTGCTCATGAAGTTCTTCTCTGCTTGCAGACTCAGAGTACTCTTCTTGATAAAGATCATTTTAGGTTTGGTAGCGATAAATTCTATTTTAGATCTCCTAAGGAGATGAGAGAACTATTTAGAGATTTACCTCAAGCAGTTAAGGCTACGTTGGAGATTGCAGAGAAATGTAACTTGATTTTGGATTTCTCAGGAGTACATATTCCTAAATTTCTTCTCCCCCCCGATAGATCTGATGAGTATGAGTATTTAAGAGAGTTATGCTATACTAACTTAAAGAAACGCTACCCCCAACCTACAAAAGAAGTTACTGATCGCTTAGAGAATGAGTTAGAAGTTATTAAGAGAACAGGTTTCTCTTCTTACTTTTTAATCATATGGGATTTAATAAAATTTGCTAAAGAAAGAGGTATCCCTGTAGGTCCAGGGAGAGGGAGTGCCGCAGGAAGTATAGTAAGTTACCTCTTAGAAATTACTGACATTGATCCTTTAAAGTATGGGCTCATTTTTGAAAGATTCTTAAATCCTCAAAGGATCTCTATGCCTGATATAGATATAGATTTTTGTTATGAGAATCGTCAAAGGATTTTAGATTATGTAAGTTCTAAATACGGAAAGGATTGTGTAGCTCAAATAATAACATTTGGAACTCTCTTAGCCAGGGCGGTAGTAAGAGATGTGGGAAGGGTGTTGGGATTTAGTTATTCTGAAGTAGACCGAATCGCTAAGATGATTCCTTATTCTGTAGGTCATCATATTAGTTTAAAAGAGGCTTTGAAGATCAATCCTGATTTAAAAAACACTTATCAGAATGATTCTCGAATAAAGAAGCTTATTGATACTGCTATTCAATTAGAAGGTCTTTCTCGCCACGCCTCTACTCACGCTGCAGGAGTAGTTATTTCCGATAGGCCTCTTATAGAAAGAATACCTTTGGCTCGGGGTCCTGAAGGAGAGATAGTAACAGGATTTGATATGGATTCTCTCGAAAAGATTGGAATGCTTAAGATGGACTTTTTAGGATTAAAGACTCTTACCGTGATAGAGGAGGCTCTTAAAATAATAAGGAGAACGAAGAAAATATATATAGATATAGGAAAGATTCCTTTAGACGATAGAAAGACTTTTAAAATGCTTTCTCGAGGAGAAAGCATTGGGGTGTTCCAATTAGAAAGTATAGGGATGCGTCGTATCTTAAAGGAGTTAAAACCCAATGATTTTAAGGACCTTATTGCAGTGCTTGCTTTATATAGACCGGGACCATTGGGGAGTGGCTTAGTCTCTGATTTTATTGAACGTAAACAGGGCAAAAAACCCATTAGATATTTACATCCTAAACTTGAGCCTATCTTGAAGGAAACTTATGGGATCATCCTTTATCAGGAGCAGACTATGGAAATAGCTTCCCAGTTAGCAGGTTTTAGCTTAGCGCAGGCTGATCTTTTAAGAAAGGCTATTGGAAAGAAAATTCCTGAGATTATGGAAGAGCAGCGTTCTCTCTTTATAGAAGGATGCAGAAGAAATGGAATCGCTCAAGAGATAGCTTACAAGATTTTTAATTTAATCGACTACTTTTCTGGTTATGGTTTTAATAAGAGTCATTCTACCGCTTATGCATTAATCTCTTATCGCACTGCATATTTAAAAGCTAATTTTCCGGTAGAGTTTATGGCCGCTCTTCTTACTAGTGAGCGTACTAACACTGATAAGGTAGTAGAGTATACTAATGAGGCAAAGAAGATGGGTATAGAGGTTCTTCCCCCCGATATAAATACTAGCTTTGCCAATTTTACTGTTACTGAAGAGGGTAACATTCGCTTTGGACTCTTAGCTATAAAAAATGTTGGTGAAGCAGCTTTAGAGAATATAATTAAAGTGCGTAAAGAGAAGAAATATGAAGACTTTTTTGACTTTATCTCTAGAGTGGATTCTCGCACAGTGAATAAAAAAGTCATAGAAAGCTTAATAAAATCTGGAGCTATGGATAGTTTGGGGCTTAAGCGATCTCAGATGATGAGTATCTTAGATAAGACTTTAGAGAGAAGTGGAAAAAGAGTAAAGAGGGATACCTCTCAACTTTTCTTTTTCTCTTCTCCTGTCAAGGAAGAGGTACCTCAAATTGAGGAGTGGCCTCAAGAGCAAATTCTTCATTTTGAAAAAACTCTGTTGGGTATGTATGTTTCCAGTCATCCCCTAAAAAAGTATGAAAATCTTGTTGTCACTCTTAAGACAATAAAAATTGGAACCCTCTATGAGAAAGAAGAATCAGGGGAGATTTTCATAATAGGTTTGATAGATAAAGTGAAATTAGTAACTACTCGAAAAGAGAGAGAAAGAATGGCTATTTTAAAAGTTGAGGACGAGACTGGTTCTGTTGAAGTATTTATTTTCCCTAAAGTTTTTGAACAGAGTAGCAAATATCTTCAGCAGTCTCAAATAGTGGCAGTAAAAGGGAGAGTGGAGTTTAAAGAAAAGATTCCCAAGATAATTGCTACTAAGGTATTGAGTATACAAGAATTATGGAAAGATGTGAAGGCATTAAATATCGTTGTCAAAAACGGAGGGTTTGATTTTAAAAAACTTAAAGATATTTTTATTCGCCATAAAGGGGAAGTAAGAGTAAGTTTTGTCCTTCAAAATAAAAGATTCAACGGCTTAAAAGTAAAGACAGCTAAGGAGTTCCATCTCAATTTAAATGAGGAAGTATTGGAGGAGATTGCCTCCTGTGTTGGTAGGGAAAACTTATCCTTGACACTTTAGAAAGGGGGTGATAAATTTATAAATCATGACTAAAAGAGATATTGTTTTAAAAATTAGTGAAGCCTCTGGAGTAAAGCAAATAGTAGTAAAAAGAATAGTTCAGGGTACTTTTGATGCTATCTTAGAAAGCTTACAGAGAGGGGAGAGGGTAGAGATACGCAACTTTGGAGTATTCTTTCTTAAGAAGAGGAAGAGAAAAATCGGCAGGAATCCTAAAACTGGCGAAGTAGTCCCCATACCTGAAAGAGTAGTAGTTGTTTTTAAGCCAGGTTTAAAAATGAAACCCAGCTCTCAAGTTCCCCTCTGACTTATGTGATGAAGAAAAGTTGTCAGCGCCTAAGAGGTACCCTTGACTTTTATCCTCCAGAATCTGACCTTATCCAAGAGATTATAGGTAAAGCTAGGAATTTATTTAATACGTTTGGCTATCAAGAGGTTATTCTTCCTATCTTAGAGCGAGAGGAGATTTTTACTAAAAGTGTAGGTAGAAGTTCTGATATTGTAGTAGAGAAGCAGATGTTTAAAATAGAAGGTAAAGATATCGTATTAAGACCCGAAGGTACTGCAGGCATGGTAAGATCATTTATAGAGAATACTCTTTATACCAAGAAAGATTTTTACAAGTTTTTTTATATTGGACCAATGTTCAGAGGGGAAAGACCTCAAAAGGGGCGCTTACGTCAGTTCTACCATATAGGTTGTGAAGCATTTGGTTCTAACAGTCCTTACTTAGATGTAGAAGTAATCAAACTTGCTTTATCTATTCTTCAGGAATGTGGAATAAAAGATATCGAACTAAAGGTGAACAGCTTAGGATGCCATCAAGATAAAGTTAATCTTATTAATTTTTTGAAGAAAGAGTTAACTTCTTATAGAAGTAAGCTATGCCCTCTATGTCAAAAGAGATTAAAAACTAACCCCTTAAGAGTTCTTGATTGTAAAAGAGAAAGTTGTAGAAAAGTAGTAAGTCATTTAGACATTTCAAATAGATTCCTATGTAGTGAATGCTTTTCTCATTTTAAAAGAATTCTTTCACTTCTAGAGGAGTTAGGAATTAACTTTTTATACCAACCTACTTTGGTGAGGGGATTAGATTACTACACCAATACTGTGTTTGAGCTAGTTCATAAGCAATTGGGGAGTCAAGATGCTTGTGGAGCAGGAGGACGATATAATGATCTGGTAAAGAATTTAGGAGGACCATCTATTCCAGCAATAGGTTTTGCCTTAGGTCTGGAGAGAATGTTATTACTTCTAAAGAAACCCAATCTTGTCCCTAAAGTTTTAGTTTTTGTAGCTTATACTTCACCCAATGTTTACCCCCAAGCTTACAAGTTATTGAATATCCTCCGAGAAAATAAGATTTCTTCAGATATCAGCTATAAAGAAAGGTCTCTTAAGGGTCAATTACGCGGCGCTGAAAAAGCAGGCGCGGATTTTGTTATTATCGTAGGCGATGAGGAGATAAAACAAGGTTATTTAATAGTAAGGGATATGAAAAAATCTTATCAAAAAACTGTGGAGTATTCTCGTATACTTGATTTTTTTATTTCTTAAGGGTTATGTTAAGGACTCATACCTGTGGAGAGTTAACTCACAAAGATATAGAGAGGGAAGTTAGTCTCTGTGGGTGGGTTCATAGTCGTCGTGACCATGGGAAGATAATTTTCATTGATTTAAGAGATAGATATGGTTTAACTCAGTTAGTATTCACTCCTAAACCATATAGTAATACTTATAAAAAAGCAAAAAGTTTAAAGAATGAAGATGTGGTGAAAGTAAGGGGAGTAGTTAATAGGCGTCCTCAGGGCACAGAAAATCCTAAAATTACTACTGGAGAGATCGAAGTCTTGGTGGAGAAACTGGACATTCTTGCTTCTTCTGGGGAGTTGCCTTTTTCTATAGAAGAAAATATTGATGTTTCTGAGGAGATAAGGCTTTATTATCGTTATCTTGATCTTCGTCGTCCTTCTGTATTAGAGAAATTCATTTTAAGGAGTAGGTTTAACTACAAATTTAGAGAATTTTTGCATAAAAAGGGTTTTATAGAGATAGAGACTCCTTATCTTTCTAAATCCACTCCTGAGGGGGCTAGAGATTTTTTAGTTCCTTCGCGGTTAAACCCTAATAAATTCTATGCTCTTCCTCAATCTCCTCAACTGTTTAAACAGATTCTGATGGTTTCAGGGATTGATAAGTACTATCAGATAGTGAGATGCTTTCGTGATGAAGATTTAAGAAAAGACAGACAGCCAGAATTTACTCAACTGGATATCGAAGCTTCTTTTATAGATGAGGAAGATATATTCTCTTTAGTAGAGGAAATGCTTGTTTACACTTTTAAAGATGTTTTGAATGTGGAAATTAAAATTCCCTTTCCTCGTATAAGTTATCAGGAAGCTATTAATAAATATTCCTGTGATAAACCGGATATAGGTGAGGGAAAATTTCGATTTTTATGGGTTTATGATTTCCCTCTTTTTGAATATAGCCAAGAAGAAAAGAGATGGAAATCAAATCATCACCCTTTTACTGCTCCTAAAGAAGAGGATATAGAATTTTTAGATAAAGATATGAGTAAAGTAAAAGCTCGAGCATATGACTTAGTTCTAAATGGAGTAGAAGTAGCCAGTGGTTCGATAAGAGTAAATTCTTTATCTCTTCAAAAAAAGATCTTTTTTTTATTAGGGATAACCTCTCAAGAAGTGGAGGAGAATTTTGGTTTTTTCCTTCGTGCTTTAGAATTTGGTGCTCCCCCCCATGGAGGTATTGCTTTTGGATTAGATAGACTTTACACTTTGATTACTAACTCTGAAAGTATTCGTGAGGTGATTGCTTTTCCTAAGACACAAAAAGGAATTTGTCTTCTCACGCAAGCTCCTTCCCCTGTGGAAGAAACTCAATTGAAGGAGTTATATATTGATTTGATGGAAAAAGGAGGTGAATAATGAAAAGGATATTACCACTTTTATTAGTGGTAGGGGTATTTAGTGGATGTTTGATAAGAACTTATACTATCCAGAAGCCGAGGAGAGATTTGGATATTAAAGGTAATCAAGGATACCTGATAGGTACACCAAAGAAGAGACCTACACCTTCTAAGACTGCCAGGACATTCATTGTATTTGAAGTAGAATTAGGTCCTCATCAACCCAAGGAGACCTTTATTCCTCCTGCGTCTAAGGAGGAAGAGCTGAAACCTCCTTCTGAAAGTCCTTCTCTAGAAGAGACTATTTTGGAAGAAGAAGTTATTGAACAAAAACCTCAAGAAGGTAAGCAGGAATCTAAGTTAGCTATACCTCAACAAAAAGTTATCTCTAGATATACTACTTATAAAGTTAAAGAAAATGACACTCTCCAAAAGATATCTAAAAAATTCTATGGAACGACGAAGAAATGGCCAGTAATTTATGAGGAAAATAAGGATATAATTAAGAATCCTGATAAGATTTATCCAGGAATAGTTATAAAAATTCCCTTAAAAGATTAATCGTAGAGGGAGAGAATGGAGAAACTTATAAAGATTAAGGATAACGAGTTTATAAAGTCACTCTTTGGTGTAGGAGATAAGAACGTTAAAGAACTGGAAGAAAAATTTAAGGTCCAGATTATTCTAAGGAGCGAAGGTATTTCAGTAAAGGGAGAAGAAAAACAAGTAGAAAAAGTAGGTAGTTTACTTGATAAGATGTATGAGCTTTTTAAAAGAGGTATCGTTTTTACTCCTAAGGAGTTAGAGTTAAATTTTTCTTCAGCTATAGATTTAGATAATTATTTGCAGTCATTTAGAATAAAGGTTCCTTCTTCTAAGAAAAGGTTCGTTTTTCCCAAAACTGAGGGGCAGAAAAAGTATCTCCTAGCGATGAAGGATTACGATATAACTTTTGCCATCGGACCTGCAGGTACAGGAAAGACCTATTTAGCTATGGCCTATGCAGTAAATTACCTTACCAATCAAAAAGTAAGTAGGATAATTTTAACCCGTCCAGCAATTGAAGCAGGGGAATCTTTAGGTTTTCTCCCCGGTGATATGTACCAGAAATTAGGTCCTTACTTAAGACCTCTTTACGATGCCTTATACGATATGATGGAGCCGGATACTATTGAGGAGTACTTAGAGACAGGAGTTATTGAGATTGCTCCTTTAGCCTACATGAGGGGAAGGACTCTAAATAATGCTTTCATCATTTTAGATGAGGCACAAAACTGCACTTCTGAGCAACTTAAGATGTTTCTTACTCGTTTAGGATTTGATTCAAAAACAGTAATTACAGGAGATATCACTCAAAGTGACCTGCCAGGGGGAAAACCTATTGGATTAATGGAGGCAGTAAAAATTTTAAAACCTATAAAAGGGATAAAATTTGTCTACCTTACCAAGAAAGATGTGGTTAGGCATCCTTTAATTCAGAAGATAATTCAAGCTTATGAAGATTTTTACGAAAAAGAGTAAATTTCATTTAGGAACCATATCTCTTTCTGCTAGTTTTTTCTTAATAAGTGGTTTTGTTTTTTATCTATATAGTATAGATTTTTCTCCTCTTATTCTTGCTCTCCTTCTTTTTGTCTATGCTAAATTTTTTAGGAAGATAGAAAATTTACCTTTCTATATAGATTTGCTTCTTTTAATAAGCATTGGGGTGATAATTGCCTTTTTAACTACGGTAACTTTTAGGCAATCGGGTTATGCTATTCCTGCTATTGGTTTTATAATGTTAGTCACTTTTTTATTTGATAATTTAGAGCTATCGCTTTTATTCTCCATATTTATTTCTTATCTCTCTGCAAGCATGCAGGGAGGAAGTTTCGATGTAGGTATTTCTTTGTTTTGTGCATCTTTATCTACGGCCCTTTTAAGTTATCGCTTAAGGAGAAGATTGCAGATTATACGAGCAGGAGCAATTGCTGGTTTTATTCAATTTTTTATAGCTTTTACGATAGAAAATTCTCAAGCAGGATTTAGCATTTCCTCTCTCAACTTAGACCTTCTCAGAATTTGTCTTATTAACGGAGTTGTATCTTCCATTGTAGTTATCGGTATTCTTCCTATATTTGAATTCATTTTTAAGGTAGTAACCAATATATCATTGCTAGAGCTGTCTGATTTTAATCATCCTCTCTTGAGAAGAATGATTTTAGAAGCACCAGGAACTTATCAGCACTCGTTGGTGGTAGCTAATCTAGCGGAAGCAGCTGCTGAAGCGATTGGAGCGAATTCCCTCTTAGCTAGAGTAGGAGCATACTATCATGACATAGGTAAAGTTATTAAACCCCACTATTTTGTAGAGAATCAAACTCCCTACCGTGATGTTCACAAAAGACTAAAGCCTTCCATAAGTAAGTTAATTATCATAAATCATGTGAGAGAAGGTGTAGAGTTAGCAAAGAAGTATCATCTTAACCCTCGAATAATAGATTTCATTCAACAGCATCACGGTAGAACTCTAGTTTACTACTTCTATCAAAGAGCTAAGGAACTAGAGCCCGATAAAGAACACAAAGAGGAGTATCGTTATCCTGGACCACGTCCTCAATCTAAAGAAGTAGCGATTGTAGCTTTGGCAGACACTGTTGAGGCTCTTTCCCGTACATTAGAAGAACCCACACCTTCTCGAGTGGAAGAGATGGTAAGGGAGGTGATAAGAAAAAAGTTTATGGAAGGAGAGTTAGACGAGAGCAGTCTTACCCTTAGAGATTTAGAGCGTATAACTCAGAGTTTTATACGCATTTTGAATGCTATATTTCATACCCGGGTAAATTATCCTAAGGATGAGAATTCGAATAAAAAATCTCCAAACCAGAAAGAAAGTTAATCTAAGAGATATTAGAAGAAAGGTTGAGAAAATTTTACGTTTTTTGAATGTTCAAAAAGAAGTTAACTTAGCATTTTGTAGTAACGATTTAATAAAGAAGTTAAATGCAAAGTATCTTAAAAAAAATATTCCTACTGACGTTATTGCGTTCTTCTTAGCAGACAAATATCCAGATGACCTCTTAGGTGAAGTGATTGTTTCTGTAGAAAAGGTTGTTGAGAACACTAAATTATATCGTACTTCTTTTAAAAGAGAGCTTTTTCTTTGTATTACTCATGGGATACTTCATCTTTTAGGGTATAGAGATAAAAGTTTAAGGGAAAGAAGAAAGATGCAGAAAAAAGAAGAAGAGGTTTTACTTTTTTTAGAAAATGATTGCTAAAGATTTTGGATTTGTACTTAAAAGGATTGATTTTAGAGAAACAAGTTTAATTGTTACTGTATTTACCCAAAGGTTTGGTAAAATTAATGGTATTTTAAAAGGTTTTTACACTCTTAAAAAGGAGTTTTCTTCTTCGATGGACATTTTCACCTACAATGAGTTTGTCTTCTATCCTAAGAGGTCTACTTTGTGGCTCATATCATTCGCTGATTTAATTGAAGATTTTCCATTTTTAAGGGAAGATCTAGAGAAAAATTCTATTGCTTGTAAATTTATAGAAGTTATTGACAAAACCCTTCCTCTCTGGAGCAAAAATCCTTCGGTATTTTCCCTCCTTAGAGATTCTCTATTATCTTTTGCTCATTATCGTCCTACGAAACTGTTGTGTATTTTTTTTATTAAGTTCTTAACTTTTTGTGGATTCAAACCAGAATTTACTAAATGCATTAGATGCCATAAGAACTTATATCACGGTTTTTCTTTTAGTATTTCTTGTGGAGGGCTCCTTTGTGGGAAATGTCGAGTTTTTTATTCCGATGCTTATTCTATCAGTTCTTCAGTAGTGGCTATTATTTCTTATATTCAAAGAACAGATTTTCCCCTGGTACTCAGGATAGAACCTAGTTCCGATGATGAGGAAGAAATTTTAAATATTTTAAATGGATTTCTTACGCACCATTTAAATTTTAATCTATTTAGTAATCTTTATCTGCAATGATTTATCCAGATAGGAAGGAATCAGAAATAGAAAAAAAAGCAAAGAAAACGCAAGCCCAAACGTTTCTTCCTCAAGATATAGATACCTCAATTCTTAAGACAATTGATTACCTTTATCCTCAACGTAAAATCGTGATAGAGCTTACTACCGATGAATTTACATCTCTTTGTCCTTTCTCAGAACTTCCTGATTTCGCTAGACTTACTATAAAGTATGTACCTAAAAAGAAATTGATAGAGCTTAAGTCTTTAAAGTACTATCTTTACGCTTACCGCAACGTTAAAATTTATAATGAGCATGCAGTAAATAAAATTCTGGTAGATTTAAAAAAAGTTATAACGCCCTATGAAATTTTAGTTATAGGAGATTTCACTATACGAGGAGGGATTAAGAACAAAGTTTCTGCTTCATATCCTTTAAACCTTAAGTTTATTAAGACATGAAGAATAAGCTTGTAGCTGATATTTTTAGAGAGATTGCTAAGCTCTTAGAACTTAAAGGAGAAAATCCTTTTCGAATTAGAGCCTATGAGAAAGCGGCTCAGAATATAGAGAGCCTTGCCCAAGATGTAGAGGCTCTTACTAAAGAGAATAAGCTTACTTCTCTTCCCGGTATAGGCCAAGACTTAGCTAATAAGATAAAGGAGATAATCAAGACAGGTACGCTGACTCAATATGAGAAGTTAAAAAAAGAGGTGCCTAAGGGCTTATTGGAAATGATGGAGATACCTGGCTTAGGATCCAAGACAGTAAAGCTTATTTATGAGAAACTTAAGATAGATTCTATAGGAAAGTTAGAAGAGGCTGCTAAAAGTGGTAAATTAAGAAAGTTAGATGGCATAAGAGAAAAAACTGAGGAGAATATTTTAAAAGGCATCGGTCTTCTAAAAAAAGGAAGAGAAAGGACACCCCTTTATCTCGCTTTAAAGATAGCAGAGGGTTTTTTACAACCTTTAAAACAGATGAAGGAGGTAGAAAAAATCGAAGTAGCTGGTTCTGTAAGGAGAAGAAGAGAGACGATAAGAGATATAGATATTCTTATAGTTTCTAAAAATCCACCTAAAGTTATGGATAAGTTCGTGAGTTTAAGTTATGTTAGAGAGGTTCTTGCTAAGGGAGAAACAAAGTCCTCAGTGAGAGCAGGTGAGAATGAAATCCAAGTTGATTTAAGGGTAGTAGATAGAGAAAGTTTTGGATCAGCACTTATGTACTTTACTGGTTCCAAAGCATTTAATATAAAGTTAAGGCAATTGGCTATCAAAGATGGTTATAAGATAAATGAGTATGGAGTGTTTACTTTAACTAAAGGTAAAGAGAAAAAGATAGCAGGTAGAACTGAGGAGGAAATCTTTAAACTCTTTAAGATGCCTTTCATTGCTCCTGAGTTAAGAGAGGATAGAGGAGAAGTAGAGTTAGCTTTAAAAAATAAACTGCCTAAAATTATAGATAGAAAAGATATTAAAGGTGATTTGCATGTTCATTCTAAGTATAGTGATGGAACATCTACTATAAGAGATATAGCTATCTATGCAGAGAAAATGGGTTACCAATATGTAGGGATTTGTGATCATTCTCAAGGACTTAAAGTGGCAGGAGGAGTTTCTATAAAAGACGTTTATAATAAGATTGAAGAAGTAAGAAAAATCAATCGCCAGCTTAAAAAAGTAAAAGTTCTATGCGGGACAGAAGTAGATATTTTAAACGATGGAAGTCTTGATTATCCTGATAGTGTTTTGAAGGAGTTGGATTTAGTCATTGCTGCTATCCATTCAGGATTTAAACAGTCCCAGCATCAGCTTACCAAGAGAATAGTAAGTGCTTGCAAAAATAAATATGTTCATATTATTGCTCATCCTACAGGAAGACTTTTTGGTGTGAGAGATTCTTATGAAATTGATCTTGACGAGATATTCAAAGTGGCCAGAGATTATCAAGTTGCTCTGGAACTTAACTGTTTCCCTCAGAGGTTGGATTTAAATGATATAAACTGTATGCGTGCACGAACAAAGAAAGTAAAGATTGCTTTAGGAACAGATGCGCACATTCTTGATCAGATGCTTACTATGGATTTAGGAGTAAATGTAGCAAGAAGAGGATGGCTGGAGAAGGAAGATGTTTTAAATTGTTGGTCTCTGGATAAACTTCTGAAGTGGTTGAAGAAATAAGATACCTCTATGAAGAAAATACTTTTTATTCTTTTACTACCCCTTTTGGTAAATTGTGCTCAGCCCCGCCTTTATAGAGATAAGTTTGTTATTAGTTCCACATTTTTGGAGGTAATCTCTCCATATCCTGATGCAGGTAAGATAGTTTATAGAGAGTTTAAGAGATTAGATAAAATTTTTAATCTTTACGCTCCTTACTCTGAATTATATTCCTTAAACAGAAGTTATAATAAGCCTGTTAGAGTATCAAAAGAGCTTATAGAAGTTATAAATTTGGCTAAACAGGTTTATCAATTAACTGGTGGATATTTTGATGTGAGCAGAGGCGCCCTTTATAAGTTTTGGAAGGACTTAATAAATAATAAGAAGAAGGACTTTTTCCCTTCGCCTCAACTGATAAAGGAGATAAAGAAAATAGGAGGCATGGAGTATATCCTTTTAGATAAAGAAAAAGGTACAATAACTATCAAAAAGAAAGGATTAATTATTGATTTAGGAGGGATTGCCAAAGGGTACATGGTAGATAAAGCAGTGGAAAAATTAAAAGAAGCCAATATAGATAGTGCCTTAATTAATGGAGGGGGAGATATTTATTGTTTGGGCAAGAAGGAAGGAAAGTTTTGGCAAGTAGGGATAGGCGATCCTCTAAGAAAAGGTGAATGGATTTACTCTCTTAAACTTTATAACCAAGCGATAGCTACTTCAGGCAACTATGAGCAGTTCTTCACTTATAAAGGACAAACCTACTCTCATCTTATTAACCCTTTTTCTGGTTTTCCTCAAAGAGGTGATGTTTTAAGTGTGAGTGTAGTAGCAAAGAATGCTACTACAGCTGATAGTTTAGCCACGGCATTTTTTATTATGGGGATAGATAAGCTAAAGGAGTTTCTTTCTCAAAACCTATCTACATTAAAGATTTTTGTGATTACTAAAGATGAAGAAGGAGAACATCTCTACATTTTCTAATTCGGAAAAGATAGATAATCTACTTAAAAAGAAAGGTAAGGAAAAAGTTGTTATGGTTACTTGCTACGATTACTCTTTTGCTTCTATTTTAGATCAAGTAGGGTTAGATATAATTTTAGTAGGAGATTCTCTTGCCAACGTAGTCTTGGGGAAAGAGCTTACCAAAGAAGTGGGTTTTCGGGAAATGTTTGAACACACCAAAGCAGTAAAGAAAGCTGCCCAACATAGCTTGGTAGTAGCAGATATGCCTTATGTATGTTATCAGAAAGCTCCTAAGAAAGCAGTTTACTATGCTAAAAAGTTTATTTACGAAGCGGGAGCAGAAGCGGTGAAGATAGAGTGGTTCTCTAACTGCCTTCAGGTAACTAGCCAACTTATAGCTAATCGAATTCCTGTGATGGGGCATATTGGTCTTACCCCCCAAACAGTGCAGAAATTAGGGGGATTTAAAGTTCAGGGGAAAAAGGTTCATCAGGCCTTAAGTTTATTGAGAGAAGCAAAAGAGCTTCAAAGGATAGGGGTATTTAGCTTAGTCCTGGAGTGTCTGCCTCTGCAATTAGCAGGATTAATTACACAGTCCCTTAAGATTCCCACCATTGGTATAGGAGCGGGTCCTCACTGTGATGGTCAGGTTCTCGTTCTCTATGATTTGTTAGGGTTGTATAAGAGGATGAAGGCAAAATTTGTAAGGGTTTACTGTGATTTATATCCCCTAATAGTTAAAGCATTGAAAGATTTCATTTGCGATGTTAAAGGTAGTCATTTTCCTCTCACCGAAGAAAGTTTTCTCATGAATGAAGAAGAGTTTAAGAAGTTGAAGGATTACTTAAGAAAAAGATAAAATTGCAATTTATTTTTTTTTAGATATAATAAAAATCTATGCCTGAAGATAAATTATCTAAAATTATATCTCTCTGCCGACGTAGAGGATTTATCTTTGGAGGCTCAGAAGTATACGGAGGGCTTTCTAGTGTCTGGGACTACGGACCCTTAGGAGCAATAGTAAAAAAGAGGATAAAAGACATCTGGTGGAATGAGTATGTAGAGAAAAGAGATGATATCGTAGGTTTGGATAGTGCAATCATAATGCATCAGGATGTATTCATAGCTAGTGGGCATCTGGAGGGATTTGTTGATTTTCTTATTGATTGTCCTCAGTGCAAAAAGAGAGAACGTTTAGATAAGTTAGAGAAGGTAGATGATACTACTTACAGGTGTTCTAATTGTGGTTTCCATATCGATTCATCTAAATACAAGCCTAGGAAATTTAATTTGATGCTAAAAACAAACATAAGCGCTACTGAGGACCAACCCCAGATTGCTTACCTTCGTCCAGAGACTGCCCAAGGTATTTTTACTAATTTTATAAATGTTATAAATACTACTCATAAGAAACTTCCTTTTGGTATCGCTCAAATTGGAAAAGCCTTTCGAAACGAAGTTACAGGAGGAAATTTTATTTTTCGGATGAAAGAATTTGACCAGATGGAGATTGAGTATTTTACTAAACCTGAAGATGCAGGAAAATTTTACCATTGGTGGGTAGAAGATAGATATAATTTCTATATCGATAAGATAGGGATAAAAAAGGAAAATTTACGGTTAAGGGAACATTCAAAAGAGGAACTTGCTCATTATGCCCGTGCCTGCACTGATGTAGAGTATAATTTCCCTTTTGGTTGGTCAGAGCTTGAAGGAATTGCTGATAGAGGAGATTATGACTTAACTCGACATTCTCAAGTAAGTAAAAAAGATTTTTCCTACTTTGATGATCAGAGAAGTAAAAGATTTATCCCTTATGTAATTGAACCTTCTGCAGGAGTAGACAGAACTTTCTTTGCAGTAATTTGTGATGCTTACACTGAAGAAGTAGTAAAAGGGAAAGTGCGAGTGGTTTTAAAAATTCATCCTCGTTTAGCCCCTTATAAGGTAGCAGTTTTTCCTCTTCTTAAAAATAAATCTCAGTTAGTAGAACTTGCTAAGAAAATTTTTTATGGTGTAAAAGATAAGATGCCTGCTGTCTATGACGATACAGCAGCTATCGGTAAGCTATATCGCCGACAAGACGAGATAGGAACTCCTTTTTGTATTACTGTGGATGTAGAGACTTTAAATGATAAAAAAGTTACTGTAAGAGATAGGGATAGTATGATTCAGCAAAGAGTAGAAATAGATAGAGCTTATGAGTACGTGATGGATAAATTAGAATTAACTTAAAGAGAGGAGGGATAGGCAATGGCAAAAAAATATATTTACTTCTTCGGTAAAGGGAAAGCAGAAGGGAACGCCAGGATGAGGGATATCTTAGGAGGTAAGGGAGCGAATCTTGCTGAGATGACTAATTTAGGTATCCCTGTGCCTGCAGGATTTACGATTTCTACCCAAATGTGCACTTACTACTATAAGAATAACAAAAAGTTCCCCTCAGGTTTTTTTGAGGAAGTTAAAAAGTATATGAAAAAGATTGAAGAAGCAATGGGTAAAAAATTTGGTTCAAAAGATAATCCTCTTTTAGTTTCTGTAAGGAGTGGTGCAGCGATTTCTATGCCGGGAATGATGGATACAATTCTTAATTTAGGTTTAAATGACACTACTATTAAAGGGTTAATTACTCAAACTAAGGATGAACGGTTTGTATTTGATGCTTACCGCCGATTTATTCAGATGTTTTCAGATGTAGTTTTAAAGATAGAAAAGGATAAATTTGAGAAGATAATTGAGAAGAAGAAGGAAGAGAAAAATGTAAGATTAGATATAGAGTTAGATGCCAGTGATTGGAAGGATATTGCACAAGAGTTTAAACAACTCTTTAAAAAAACAATGGGTTATGATTTTCCTCAAGATGTATGGAAACAACTTAAGATGGCTATTCTGGCAGTTTTCGAGTCTTGGAATAATCCTCGAGCGATAACTTACCGGAATTTAAATAAAATCCCTCATACCTTAGGAACAGCGGTAAATGTACAAGCTATGGTATTTGGAAATATGGGCCCTGATTCTGGCACAGGCGTGGCATTTACCAGAAATCCTTCTACAGGAGAGAGGAGATTCTACGGAGAATTTTTAATGAATGCTCAAGGTGAAGACGTGGTAGCAGGAATTAGGACCCCTCAAAGTATAGAGGAGCTTAAAAATACTATGCCTAAGATATATGATCAGTTATATAAAATTCAAAATAAGCTGGAGAAGCACTTTAAGGAGATGCAAGATTTAGAATTTACTATTGAGAAAGGCACGCTTTACCTTCTTCAGACAAGAACGGGTAAAAGGACTGCTCAAGCTAGTGTAAGAATTGCTGTGGATATGGTTAAAGAAGGTTTAATCACTAAAGAAGAGGCAGTAAAAAGAGTTGATCCTCACTCTTTAGATCAGCTTCTTCATCCTACAATAGATCCTTCCTCTAAGCCTATGCCTGTAGCTAAAGGGTTAGCTGCTTCTCCTGGAGCAGCTGTAGGAGAGGTTGTTTTTACTGCTGAGGAAGCAGTTAAAGAAGCAGAAAAAGGAAAAAAGGTGATCTTGGTAAGAAAAGAGACTTCCCCTGAAGATGTAGGAGGGATGGCAGCTTCTTGCGGTATCCTTACTTCTACAGGAGGATTGACTAGCCATGCTGCGGTAGTGGGAAGAGGAATGGGGAAGCCTTGTGTAGTAGGATGTTCTGAAGTTATCGTTAATGAAGGAGAGGGATATTTTAAGGTAAAAAATAATCTGATAAAGAAAGGTCAAGTTATAAGTATTGATGGTTCTACAGGAGAAGTATTTTTAGAAAAGGTAAAGTTAGTTGAGCCTAAATTATCTGGAGAGTTTGCTCAGTTGATGAAATGGGCTGATCAAATAAGAAAGTTGGGGGTAAGGACTAATGCTGATACACCTCACGATGCTAAAATTGCTCGCGATTTTGGTGCTGAAGGTATAGGTTTATGTCGAACAGAGCATATGTTCTTTGGTAAGGATAGACTTCCTAAAATGCAGAAGATGATTCTTTCTGAAAACAAAGAGGAGAGAGAAAAAGCTTTAAAAGAACTCCTTCCTCTTCAAAGAGAAGATTTTAAGGAGATATTTAAGGTAATGAAAGGATATCCGGTAACTATAAGGCTACTTGATCCTCCTCTTCATGAATTCCTTCCTAAAACTGATGAAGAGATAGAACAACTTTCTGAGAAAATTGGTATTTCCCCTCAGAAGATAAAAGATACAGTAACTAGTCTACACGAATTTAATCCTATGTTAGGATTTAGAGGTTGTAGGTTAGGAGTGGTTTATCCTGAGATTGTAAAGATGCAGGCTCAATCAATATTTGAAGCAGCAGCTTACCTTATAAAGGAGGAGAGGATTAAAGTAAAACCAGAAGTCATGGTTCCCTTAGTAGGTCATGTTAACGAGATTATAATTACTAAAAATTATATTGATGAGGTAGCTAAGGAAGTAAGTAGGAACTACAAGGTAAAATTAAACTACACTGTAGGTACAATGGTAGAAGTTCCTCGTGCTGCTCTAACTGCTGATGAGATTGCTTCCTATGCGGAGTTCTTTTCTTTTGGTACCAATGATCTTACTCAGATGACATTTGGTTTTTCCCGTGACGATGCAGGGAGATTCTTAAAAATTTATTTAGAGAATAAACTTTTACCTTACGACCCTTTTGTGTCTGTAGATGAGACAGGGGTAGGCAAGCTTATGGAGATGGCAGTAAACTTAGGAAGAAAGACAAGAAAAGGTTTAAAAGTAGGGATATGCGGTGAGCAAGGAGGCGATCCCCAGTCAGTAAGGTTTTGTCATCGAATCGGCTTAAGCTATGTGAGTTGTTCTCCATTTAGAGTTCCTATAGCTAGGTTAGCTGCTGCTCAGGCAGCTTTGGGGAAGAGAAAGATAAGAAAAAGGAAAAAAAGAAAATGATTATTTATGGATGCAATTAAGGCTTACTTAGAGAGGATAAAAGATATTCCTTTACTTTCTAAAAAGGAAGAAGAGGAGTTGATAAGGAAAGCTAAAAAGGGGAATAAACATGCACGAAGGAAATTAATAAACTCTAACTTAAAATTGGTAGTAAATATTGCCAAACATTATATCCATCTAGGTTTACCTCTTATGGATTTGATTGCTGAAGGAAATATTGGGTTAATGAAAGCCATCGATAAGTTTAGTTTAAAAAAAGGTTACAGGTTTTCTACTTACGCTGCTTGGTGGATAAGGCAGGCAATAACTCGTGCTTTAATTGATCAGGGTAAAACTATAAGGATACCCGTATATATGAGTGAGTTAATTTCTAAGTATAAGAAAAAAAAGGAGCAATTGCGTCAAAAAATGAAGAGAGAACCTGCTCCTTCAGAGTTAGCTAAAAAGATGAAGCTTTCTATAGAGAAAATTGCACAATTAGAGAGATGGATGACGAAGAAGACTTCTCTGGAAGCTCCTGTGGGGGAAGAAGGAGATTCTCAGTTAGGAGATTTCATTAAGGCTACAGGATATGCTGATACAGAGAAAGAAATAGAAAGTTTTTTCTTACGTGAAGAAGTTGCTCATCTTTTAGATGTTATCAGCGATAGAGAGAAGAGAGTTTTAGACTTAAGGTTTGGGATAACTGATGGAAAATCACATACCTTAGCTGAGGTAGCTAAGGAACTTGGAGTCTCTCGAGAGAGAGTGAGGCAGATTGAAGAGGTAGCGATAAAGAAGTTAAGGAAGTATGTCTCTCAGGAACAGAAGAAAGAGATAGTATTTTAAGTTTTAAGGAGGTAAAGTTGGACCTGAAAAATCTTATAAGGACTATTCCTGATTTTCCTAAAAAAGGTATTCTCTTTAGAGATATAACCACCCTTCTTAATAACAGGAAAGCATTTAAAATAACTATCGATCGTCTGGCTAACCTATTTAAAGATAAGAAGATAGACTATATCGTCTGTGCTGAAGCTAGAGGATTCATCTTAGGAGGAGCTCTAGCTTATAAATTGGGGTGTGGGTTTGTTCCTGTAAGAAAGCCAGGTAAACTCCCCTATAAGAGTTATAAGGTGAGTTACGGGCTGGAGTATGGAAAAGATAGTTTTTGTATTCATCGTGATGCTTTTCCTAAAGGAGCGAAAATTTTAATAGTGGATGACCTTCTAGCTACCGGTGGTACAGCTCATGCTATTGTAAAGTTAGTAAGGAAATTGAGAGGTAAAATAGCAGGTATAGTTTTTCTCATTGAGCTCCTTTCTCTAAGAGGAAGAAGAAAACTTAAACCTTATCCTGTTTACTCATTAATAAAGTTCTGAATTATCTTTGCCCCCATAGCTTAAGAGGATAGAGCACAGGCCTCCTAAGCCTGGTGGGCCCGTTCGAATCGGGCTGGGGGCAGAGAAGTAAAAATATCACAAAAAGGATAAGAAAAATAGTAAAAATTAGGATAAAAACTTAGTTGTTAAATTTGGACACAATATATAGGGTTTTTAAAAATAATGATAACAATTTATGGGAAGAAAAAGGTAAAAAAATCTTGACAACTAAATAATTATTTGCTAAAAAAGAATAGTGAGTTCTTTGAAAACGTTTACAGAAAGGTTATACCATCCACAAACAATCTCAATCCAGGAGGAAAGGAGGTGAGTCTATAAAATAATTCAAAAAATTCCTAAGAGATTGTTGAAGAAGTGGATGATATAACATAGATGAGGCAAGATATTAGCAAGGATTTAACCCTTGTTAGAGATAAATAAAAACTTTGAGAAAGGAGGCTGAGAATGAGTAAGAAATTGACTGTTTTAGCAGCAATCTTAGCAGTATCTTTTCTCGGTACTGCTTTTGCTGCTGTAGAGAATGTTAAAGTGGGCGGGAAGATTGATATGTATGCCCTTTCCCGCAGTGATTTTGATCTAGGCGCTGGAGGAGCAACTGATTACGATGCCAGTGCCCTGGCATCTATCCTTAAACTCTCTATCAGTGCTGATTTAACTGAAGATGTATCAGCAAATACTGTGCTTTTCCATGAGAGAATATGGAGTGGAGGAACTAGTGCCTCAGGAACCTCTACCGGAAGTGGTAATATACTCTTAGGAGGGTTATGGATTACCTTGAAAAACTTCCTTGACTATCCTCTTACCTTAAAGATTGGTAAGCAGGGAGTAAAGATAGGAAGTGGTCTAATTATTGCTGACCCTAACACCAACTATAAAGGAGCTTCTAATTTTGCAGGAACTGCTTTTTCTGATCTCTGTGGAGCAAAGACATTTGAAGGGATAATGGCAACTTTAGATTATTCTCCTTTAGTGGTTAATTTAGGATTAATTAAGAAGTCAGAAGGTGATGAGTACAAAAATGATGATAGAGATATTTACATTTTAGATGCCAACTATGAAGTTGACGAAACTACCAGCGCTGAGCTTTACTACATCCTCGACGACAGGAAAAAGGCAGATATTGGTAACATAGGTGTAAGAGTAGTTTCTTCTCCTGTTGAGAATTTAACCTTAACCGGAGAGATAGCTTATCAGTATCAGAGATACGCTAATGTTGGATTTTCTTCTGCTCCCCGAACCGATAAACATAGCAGTGATTTAGCAATTTTAGCTGGCGCAACTTACAAACTTACTGATACCTGGGTTCCTATGAGCATAGGTTTAGACTACATCAGAATAAGTGATAAGTGGGACCCGATGTATGAGGAAATTACTCCTGCCGATATTGCCAATGCTCTATTTAAGAATTCTAACTATCAAGCAATATGCGTAAATTTAGGTGCTGACCTTACCGATGATATCTCTTTAAGCTTACGCTATGCTAACTTAAGGTTGGTAGGTAAGGTAAGCACTCTCTCTAATGATACTGATTCTGTCACTGATTCCTGGGATGGTTACACTATGGATTCTGAGAAAGATTTAGGTAACGAAATAGATTTACATCTTACTTACAACTACACTGAAGATGTTCAATTCAGCCTAATGTATGGCTATTTTAATCCTGGCGATGCTTTTAACAGCTCCAACGACGATAGTGCTTCCCAGGTCATTGGAAAAATGAAGATTACCTTCTAAGGATTAACAAGCTAACTAATTACCCCCTGGCTTCTTAAAGGCCAGGGGGTAATTTTTTATTGTTATCAACTGTAAATTGTCTATAATATAAATGAGGTTTGAAGGAGGTTAAGGATGAATAAAGAAGATTTAAGTTTAGAAGAGATTAAAGAAGGAGCAGGCTTAGCTGCACTTTCTTATGTATTTTTTTTATGGATTTTGGCTTTTCTCATAAAGAAAGACAACCGTTTTACCCACTACCATGCTAAGCATGGTTTAGTAATCTTTATAGGAGAGGTTATTTTCGCTGTACTTTCTCTTATTCCTCTGATTGGAGGGATATTCTATGTTTTAGGAATGATTATCTTTTTGGCTCTTTCTCTCTACGGTATCTACTCTGCTTTAACTGGCAAGTTGTGTAAAATTCCTATAGTAACCGATATTGCAGAGAAGTTAGTAATCTAAAGATGGATAACAAAATTAATTTCGGTAATAATTTTATTAAACAAGATACCTGGCGCATATTCCGTATAATGAGTGAGTTTGTAGAGGGTTTTGAAGGGCTTTCTCGTATAAAAAAAGCAGTATCTTTCTTTGGCTCCAAAAGAGTGACTTCTGCTCACCCTTATTATAAGCTTGCTTACCGATGTGCAAGATTTTTAGTCAGAAATGGTTATAGTATAATTACCGGTGCAGGTCCAGGAATTATGGAGGCAGCTAATAAAGGAGCTTATCACGCAAAAGGTAAATCTATTGGTTTAAATATCCTTATTCCTGAACAGCAGGTCCCCAACCGTTACGTTAACTACCTCTTAGAGTTTAAGTATTTCTTTGTGAGGAAGGTATTATTTGCAAAGTACTCTCGAGCTTTTGTAGTTTTTCCTGGAGGGTATGGAACTTTAGATGAACTTTTTGAAGCTTTAGCATTAGTTCAGACTCATCGCATAAATCCCTTTCCTATAATTTTAGTAGTCAGTAACTACTGGAAAGGTATGTTAACTTGGCTTAAGAACACTTTATTAAAAGAACGGACAATCGTAAAAAAAGACTTATCTCTCTTTGAAGTTGTTGATACTCCTCAAGAGGTTTTAAAAGCCATAAGGAAATTCTACAGAAAGAAATGAAGAGTTTCTTGAGAGTATGGGAGTTTTTAGATTTGGATGATATAGAAAAACACCTCTTTGTGTTAGGTGAATTATCGGGAGAGTGTTTCTCTTGTCATAAGATAGGATTAAAGCTTCCCCTAAAGGAATGTCCTAATTGCCACACTCAATTTAGGTATATAGGATTTAGAAGAAAAGTTCATCCCTCTTTAATAGACAAGCTTAAAAAGGAGAACCCCCAGTTCCAACTTATAGATTTTGATGATTTTAAAAGAGCTTTATCTCGAAAAGAAGCAAAAAAATTCTTAGATATTTAAGGAAGAGGAAGGGTAACAAGAAAAAGTGACTTGTCTGTAGCAAAGAGAGCCTCATGATAGGCATAGTAAGGAGGTGAGAGATGAAAGTGGTAAAAGGTGAAGAAATTTTTCTAACTGCTCCTAACAAGGTAGGTTTGCTTGAGGAGATCTGTAAATCAATCTCGGAAAGTGGGGTAAATATCCGTGCTATCTGTGCTTATGTAGTGGATAATAAAGCTTTTTTTAGAATTGTTACCTCAGATAATACAAAGACTAAAGAGATTCTTGAGGCAAACAACTATAGTTTAGAGAAAAAAGAAGTAGTGATTGTTGAACTTCCTGATAAGGTAGGTGAGCTCTATAATTTCGCTTCTAAGATAAAAAATGCTGGAATCGATCTAAATTATATCTATGGAACAACTGCTGCTCCTCAAGAGAATGCTATACTTGTTTTTTCCTCAGATAACAATGAGAAAGTGGTAGATCTTCTTTCGGCATAGATTAGATGAGATTTAACCCGGATTTTGCATTAGCAAAATCCGCCCAAAGGGCAGCCCTTTATTCTTCATAAGAAGAAACTTCATTCGTAGAAATAAAGGGCTGGGTTAACCCAGCCCTAATTTTACTGGAACCATTGATTTTTTGAATAAAATAAACAGACTATATAACAAACTCCTAATATAATAAATTTGCTTCCTTCGTAAAATTAGGGCTGCCGAAGGCAAAATTTGTATTGTACTTTTTTGGTTCAAAGAGTTATCACATAACTCTATGGATTTGAATAGATAGAAATGTTTATGTATTTTCTAATGCAAATTTTGGGTTTAATTTCCTTGCTTCCTTTTTGGGCATTAGGTAATTCTGCTCGCTGGAATTTATAGAAATAAATTGGATAAGGAGAAGTAGCTTATTTTATGACTAACACAGAATTTTTTCCTCCAAAAGAATCATCTTCTTCATGAACGTTGAAAGGGTCTTTTAACCAGGTTTGATCAGCAAAAAACTTATAGTGATATTTTCCTTTCCTTAAGGGGACACTTATTGACCAGGTTTCCCAATCTATTTTTTTCATTCGAAATTTTTCGTCTTTTTGCCATTTATTAAAATCACCCACTACATAGATTTCTCTAAAGTTACTTCCTTTAAAAAAGAAATTTGCCCATTCAACTTCTTGTGTTAAGTTTATTATCTCTTGAGCAAGATTCTGATAGTCACACGCTCCTCGGGAGCGGGGTTTATGTTCAAAAATGCTTTTCCCTAAAGACGAAGCTTCTTTCAAAGCTACGTTAGTGCGAATCACAGTTTTAAGAAGTTTATCCTTTAAGATGTTTCTTACTTTTTCTAAGAATTGTTTAGAATGATGGAAGCGTCGATTATACTGGGTTAAAAGATAAAAAATATCATGATGAATAGGAAAATTTTTTCTCATCATATCTATGATTTGATTCAATATAATAACTCCCTGTAGAGATAGATCACATACTGTGAAAGGAATAATAAGAAAATTTGCTCCCACTAAGGCATTTAGAGAGAGAAGTCCTAAGTTAGGAGGGCAGTCAACTATGCAATACTGATAAGGAAGAGGAAAAGAGTTAAGTATCTTATAGAGAATAAATAACTTATCTTCCCTTTCAGCTAATTTGTGCTCCATAGAGGTTAATCCAATACTAGCAGGAAGAACAGATAAATTTTCATCTCTTTTTACGATATACTCTTCCCACTGAATATTTTTTTGAGCAAGAAAGTTCTCTACCACTTCATATACTCCTTTAGTAGAAGATATACCTAGAGAAAAAGTAGTATGTGCTTGAGGGTCAAAGTCTATTACTAAAGTAGGATAGTTATTCTTAGCTAAAGCACAGGATAGGTTTACTGCAGTGGTGGTTTTACTACATCCGCCTTTTTGATTTAAAATAGAAATTACCTTCATCTTGCCCCCTTTTCTGCCAAAACTATATCTTTTATTAGAAGAGAGATAGGTTTTTCTCTATAATTATAGAAAGAAAATCTAATTTGATTTATTTGAGAGAGATTAAGGAGAGGAAATTCGATTTGTTTAAAATCAATGATAATTTTTAGAAAAGAATGATGATAAGAGGAATTATTGTTTCCTAGCACTACTTCTAAAGGAGTTAAGGCATTGGAAAAATACTTTTTGTCTCTTACTACTACTGAGAGAGTTAAGTTATTATTCTTTATTTCTTTATCTATGAAGCTTATTATTATCTCTAAATTATATTTATTAAGATCTACGAAGGTTTTTGTGTTGAGGATAAATCCCTCATTTTTCTTAGGGAAAAGAGGTAGATAAATTATCCCTTGTGAAAACTTAATTTTTTTCTCCTTGCTTAGAAGATTTATAGAATTTAATAACTTATTGCTCAAGAGACTCTTGGTGGGATGTTTAATTTTAGGAACGATAACAAGAGTATACCGAGAAAACAAAAAATATCCTCCTCCTAAAAGGCCTATGATAATTAGATACTTAAGGAGGTTGGGCAGAGGCTTCCGCTTTTTGCTTTTTTTAGACTCATCAAAGAAGGTGTTTTCTAACCTTTTTATATCTAATGGAGAAAACGGAGGAAATTTTTTGTTATTTGAAGGATTTTCTTGCATTCCATTTTATATATTAACATTGAATTATAGTAAAATCAATTATATAATTTAGAGTAATGAAAATACTCTTATTTATTATCCTTCTTCTTTTAGGCCCAGCTTGTATGAGTATCCCTTTTCTTTTAGGTTCAGAAGGTATTACTCATTTAGAGAAAGAAGGAATTATCGCTAATGAGATAGATGTGGATAACAATTCTCTGTGGTATATATCCTTGATTACATTAAGGAAGCTGGGGGCAGAAATAATGAAGAAGGAAAGAGAAGAGGGAGTAATAGAAGCTTCTATGCCGAACAAAGAAATTAAAATATGGATTACACCTTTAGGAGACACTCGCAGTATAATAAAGGTAAAAGTGGTAAATACTCAAAATAAAGAATCAGAAGCTATTTTTGCTTCGCAGATAAGTAAAAAGATATATAGAAAAGCAAAAAAGGTCTGGGAATGGTGAAAGAGGCTTTATTTTATAATAAAGTAAAAGACAATCTAGTAGAATGTTTTCTCTGTAATCATCGATGTAAGGTAAAAGATGGAAGCTATGGTTTATGTGGTGTACGTAGAAATAAAGGAGGTACTCTGTATACATTGACCTATGGTAACCTGGTAGCTCAAAATATAGATCCTATTGAGAAAAAACCACTTTATCATTTTTTCCCTGGTTCTTATGCTTACTCTATTGCTAGTGCAGGGTGTAATTTTAAATGTGAGTTTTGCCAAAATTGGGAAATTTCTCAAAAAGAAGAGGCAGACCATTTACGGATAAAAGGAGTGGAAGTTGCTCCTCAAGAGATTGTAAGGAAAGCTCTTCAGGCGAATTGTAGAAGCATTTCTTATACTTATACTGAACCTACAGTTTTTTTTGAGTTTGCCTATGATTGTGCGAAATTAGCAAAACAAGAAGGACTTTATAATAATTTCGTGACCAATGGATTTATAAGTAAAGAAGCTTTAGAATACATTGCTCCTTATTTAGATGCAGCTAACGTAGACCTAAAATCATTCAGTGATTCTTTTTATAGAAAAATGTGTAAAGGGAGGCTTTTACCTGTGTTAGAGAATATCGAGTTAATGAAGAAGTTAGGAATATGGGTAGAGGTTACTACATTGATAATTCCTAAGTTAAATGATTCTCCTCAAGAGCTTTCTGATATTGCTTCCTTCATTGCTTCGGTAGGTAGAGATATCCCTTGGCATATTTCTTGTTTTCATCCTGATTATAAATTTACTAATAGTTATCCTACTCCTTTGCAAACATTAGAAAAAGCTTATAACATTGGTAAATCCAAAGGGTTACGCTACGTTTATATTGGTAATATCTATACTGATTATGGAGAAAATACTTACTGTTACAGCTGCGGAAAACTTTTAATAAAAAGAGTAGGATTCTTTATAGAAGAGTATAACTTAGTAGAAGGTAGATGTAAATTTTGTAAAACAAAAATAGAGGGAATAGGCTTATAAAGGATGAAAAAGTGGGATGTAATCGTAGTAGGAGGAGGACACGCAGGGATTGAAGCTACCTGGTTTGCTTCCAAGTTAGGAGTTTCTACACTTCTTCTAACTTTAAGTTTGGATAGTATTGGTAAACTTTCCTGCAACCCTGCTGTAGGAGGAGTTTCTAAAGGGACCTTGGTGAAGGAGGTAGATGCTTTAGGAGGTCTTATTGCTAAAATAGCAGACACCTGTGCTGTAGGATATAGGTGTTTAAATAAGAGTAAAGGTAAAGCGGTATGGGCAACAAGGGCTCAAGTAGATAGATTCTTATACCCTAAAGTGGCACGCCTATTTCTGGAGTCTCAGAAAAACATAAAAATTTTAGAAGCGAAAGTAGATAGAATTCTTGTTAGTAACAGAAAAGTAAAAGGTGTAGTTACCAACTTTGATGAAGCTTTCTATGCCGATGCTATAATAATTTGTGCGGGAACCTTTCTAAATAGTAAACTTCATATCGGTCTAAGTAGTTTTTCTGGTGGGCGTTTGGGAGAACTTTCTAGTGATGAGCTTTTCAAAGATATAAAGAGGTTGGGATTTGAAGTGAAACATTTTAAGACAGGTACTTGTGCTCGGTTGGATAAAAGAACTGTTGATTTTTCTAAAATGATAGAGCAACCTCCCCAGTACGACGTTGAGCCTTTTTCATTTGATAATGAGTCTACGCCAAAGAATCAACTCAGCTGCTTTATCACCTATACTAACGAAAAAACCCATAAAGTAATTCTAAAAAATTTAGATCGCTCTCCTCTCTATACAGGAAAAATTAAAGCAAAAGGAGTGCGCTATTGTCCTTCTTTGGAGGACAAGATTGTCAAATTTCCTCAAAAAGAGAAGCATCAGATTTTTATTGAGCCCGAAGGATGGGAATCTCTGGAGGTCTATCCCAATGGAATTTCCACATCTTTACCTTTCGATGTTCAAAGAGATTTTATCCACACTATTCCTGGATTAGAAGAGGCAGAGATATTAAGACCTGGATATGGTATCGAACACGGATTAATTTCTCCTGAACAGCTTTATTCTACTTTAGAGTCTAAACTGATTAGAGGGTTATTTTTTGCTGGCCAAGTAAACGGTACCACTGGGTATGAAGAGGCAGCAGCTCAAGGAGCAATTGCTGGAATAAATGCTGCACTAAAAGTAAAGAGAGAAAGGCCTTTTATATTAAGGAGAGATCAAGCGATGTTAGGCGTACTAATTGATGATTTAACTACAAAGGGAGTAGATGAACCCTATCGGATGTTTACTTCTCGGGCAGAATTTCGATTAACTCTTCGAGAAAGTAATGCTGATATAAGATTAACTCCTTTAGCTTACCACTTAGGAATAGTAGATAAGACAGTTTATGAGAAAGTTAAAGAAAAAAACAAAAAAATAGAGGAGCAGATAAAAAAGTTAAAGAGTATAAAAGTTGTTTTTGATAAACAGAAGAAATCCTCTCTTTTTGAAATCCTTAAGAGGCCAAATATTGAGCTTTCCCACCTTAAATCTTACATAGATAATGAGGTGCCCCAAGGAGTTTTAGGAAGAGAAGTTGAGATAAATGTAAAGTATGAGGGGTTTATAAAAAGAGAATTAGCTCAGATTAAAAACCTTACTAATATAGATAAGATAAAGATTCCTTCCTCTTTAGATTTCTCTAAAGTTCCTTCTCTTTCCCGTGAGGTAGTAGAAAAACTTAATTTCTTTAAACCTTCCACTCTAGGAGAAGCTCTAAAGATAAGTGGGGTAACTCCTGCTGCTATAGTTAATATCTATAACTATTTATCTAGTGGACGTAAAAGAAGAAAGAGGAGGATATATGAGTCTTAAAACTTTCTTTACTACCTTTACAATTATTTTTTTAGCAGAGATCTTTGATAAGACTGAACTTGCGGTAATTTCTTTAGCTATTAAGGAGAAAAGCAAACTTTCTGTATTCTGGGGAGCGGTTTTGGCTCTTTCTCTTACTACTCTTTTGGCTATATTAATAGGTAACCTACTTACCAAATTAATTAATCCTAAGATTATTCGGTATATTAGTGGTTCAGTATTTATAGCAGTGGGGGTTCTTATCTTTCTCCGGTACTTATAAGTTTAGGTAGGTAGCGATGAATCTAGCGGTGTTTTCTAAAGCCCCATAAGGAGCAAGCCTTTTTTTAACTTCCTCCAGATTTTTTTTAATCTTTTGATAGTTTTCCTCGTTAGTGAGTATAGAGACAGTATAATTGGCTATTCTATGCGGAGAAGCTTGAAATTGGAGGAATTCTTCTATAATCTTTTTACCAGATATAATATTGGGCATACCAATAAATTTAACTTTCACCAGCTTTCTTAGGATTAGCCAGCTTAAGAAGTTAACTTTATACATTACAAGAGAAGGAACTCCTAAAATAGCAATCTCTAAGGTTGCTGTGCCTGAACTAGTTATAGCAAATCCTGCTTTAGATAAGGCTTGGTAAGAATGATCAATGATTTCAATTTTATTAGGAATAAGACTTTCGTAGAAACTTTTGGGAACATTAGGAGGGCGTACTACCACAAAATACCAGTCTTTTAATTTTTTTTCAATAATTGTTTTTGCTTCTATCATAATTGGAAGGTGTCTCTTTATTTCATTCTTCCTTGAGCCCGGTAAGAGTAAAATTAATTTTTCTTTACCTACATTTTTGTTTTCTATAATATCTAAAAGAGGATGCCCGAAATATAAAACATCAGCTCCTTTTTCTCTATAGAGTTTCTCTTCAAATTCAAATAGTACGATAACTTTATCGGTGTATTTTTTAATAAGATCTATTCTTCTTTCTCGCCATGCCCATACTTGGGGGCTTATGTAGTAGAGGATATTAAACTGCGGCCCTAATTTCTTTGCTAATCTTAAATTAAATTCAGGGAAATCTACAAGAATTATTAAGTGAGGAGCAATATTTTTTATTTCTTCAATTGTTTTTTTGAAAGTGGAGTATATTTTTTTTAACCCTCCCAATACTTCAAATACTCCTGATACAGCATAATTGGTAAGATTGATCACTTGATGGGAATAATTTTTTAAGTGGGGTCCCCCAAAAGAATAGATTGATATTTTATCTTGGTATATTTCTTTTAATTTTTTGCTTAGGGCCCCAGCATAAAAGTCTCCGGAAATATCTCCAGCAACAAAGACAAGTTTCTTCATATATTCTTCTCTATAATTTTTTGTATTTTTAACGCTAATTCTAACGCATCTTTAGCTTTAGTGGCAAAAGTTGAAGGATTTCTTTTCTTTCTTACTAAAGCTACAAATTCTCTAAGCTCCCGCTCTAAAGGTTGTTGTTTCTTAACCTTTAATATTTTTTTTTGGATGGTTTTATTTTTCTTTTGGTAAATTTCTACTATTTGATTAGCATAATCCAAAGATATATAAGAGTTATGCGAAAAAACTCTAAATTTCCTTATTCGTTCTTTAGATATGCGAGAAGCAGTAATGTTAGCCACGCAACCTTTTTTAAAGGTTAGACGCACGTTAGCTATGTCTATAGAGGGTGAAAGTACATTCACTCCTATAGCCTCGATTTTTTTAACCTTATCTTTAGTAATATCCAAAACAATATCTAAATCATGAATCATTAAGTCTAAAACTACGCTTATATCTAAAGAACGATAGGGATAACTACTCAGACGATGACATTCTATGAATTGAGGGTTCTTTATCAGTTTCCTTATGCAGATGTAGGCAGCATTATACCTTTCTACATGACCTACAAAGAGAAGAGTCCGTCTTTCTTTGGCAAGTTTAACAAGAGATTCTGCTTCCTTTAAAGTAGGGGTTAGTGGTTTTTCTACTAAGACAGGTACCCTGCTCTCTAAGAAAAAGCTTGCTATAGAAAAGTGTGTAGAGGTAGGGGTAGCAATAACCACTCCATCTACCAGGTCTTTTAGCTTTCTGTAGTCACTGAAAATAGGGTAAGGAGAATTTATGAGTTTATTTTTATCAATATCTACAAGGTAAAGTTTCTTTACCCCTTTTATTCGCCTAAAAACTTTTAGATGGAGAGAGCCGATTTTACCGATCCCTATTATTCCTATCTTCATTATTGGTAGAGAAAGATTTTACTTTCTTTTTGGGGTATCTTATCAAAGACCTTGAGAAAAGTCAATCTATCTGATATAATCCCTGGTGTCCAATATATATGAAAGAATATATTAGATTGTTAAAATTTGCCAAACCCTATACTGGGCTTCTTATTCTTGCTTTTCTATGTATGGGGGTTTCTACTGTTTTTAATGGGATATCCTTAGGAATGATTGTGCCCTTATCGGATAGGGTCCTCACTGATAAAAAGATAATTATTCCTACCAAAGTACCTGAATTTGTTGCTTCTTTTATTCAGAAATTGAACGCTTTATCCCCTTTGGTAGTGCTAAAGGGGATGGCTGTAGCTATAATTGTGCTTTTTATTCTTAAAGGATTTTTTTATTTTTTACAGAATTATCTTATGAATAAAATAGGTCAATCAGCAGTTAGAGAAGTAAGAAATAGAGTGTATAAGAAATTTCAACAGCTTTCTTTAGATTTTTATGCTCGGAAAAGAACCGGTGAGCTTATTTCTCGTATTACCAATGATGTAGGATTTTTGACTAACGCTATTTCTTATGGACTCGCTGACCTTATATATCAATCTATGCAGTTGGCTCTCTTTACCTTTTTGGTCTTCTACATTTATTGGAAATTAGCTTTAATCTCTTTTATTATCTTTCCTTTAATTTTGTTCCCTGTGTTAACGATAGGCAAGAAGATTAAAAAGTATTCTTTTGAAGTTCAGAAGAAGATGGCAGATTTAAATTCTCTCTTGGCAGAGACCATTCAAGGAGCTTATATCGTGAAGGTTTTCTCCAGAGAAGATTATGAATATCAACGTTTCAAGAAAATAAATTTCGATTACTATAAGTATATTTTAAAAATTGCAAAAAGGACTATTCTTCTCTCTCCTCTTACTGAGATTATTGGTGCTTTGGGTGCTGTAGCAATTCTTCTTATAGCAGGGAAAGAAGTAATAGAAGGGAGATTGTCTTTCGGGGTATTCGGGCTCTTTTTAGGTTCTCTTATGTCTATGATTCGTCCTCTCAAGAAGCTTTCTGGAGTTTACTCTCTTAATCAGAAGGCTCTTTCTGCTTCTAAAAGGATATATGAAGTTTTAGAGGAGAAACCTTTAATAGAAGAAAAAGGAGGAGCAATTTCCATTAATGATTTTAAAGAAGAGATTGTTTTTGATAACGTATGGTTTAAGTATTCTCCTCAAGATGAATATGTTCTAAAAGGAATAAATTTGACAGTTAAGAAGAAAGATATTATAGCATTAGTGGGGCATTCTGGAGCAGGTAAGTCGACTTTGGTAGGCCTTTTGCCTCGTTTGTATGATCCTCAGAAGGGAAGAATCACTATCGATGGAGAGGACTTAAAAGATTTAAAGATAGATTCGTTAAGAAGATTGTTTTCTGTAGTCTCCCAAGAGATGATTCTTTTTAATGACACAGTAAAAGAAAATATTGCATACGGCAGGAGGGATGCTTCATTTCAGGAGATAGTGGAAGCAGCAAAAAAAGCCCATGCTTATGAATTTATAATGGAATTACCGCAGAAATTTGACACTATAGTAGGGGATAGAGGGTTTAAATTATCAGGAGGGCAGAAGCAGAGGATAGCTATTGCTAGAGCGATTTTAAAGGATGCTCCTATATTGATTTTAGATGAAGCTACAAGCTTTCTTGACTCTCAGTCGGAGAGGCTAATTCAGGAAGCTTTAGCTTATCTTATGAGGGAAAAAACAGTGTTTGTGATTGCTCATCGACTTTCTACAGTACAGACTGCTACTAAAATAGTAGTATTAGAGAAAGGAAGGATTGTAGAGCAGGGCAGGCATAGTTATTTACTTAAGGAAGGCAAAGTTTATAAACGTCTCTATGAGTTGCAATTTAATGTGTAACCAATTAACAAAACTATTGCAACTAAGGAATATTATGGTATACTTTACTCTTAAAAAAGGAGGTATATGGTACTACCAGAGATTATTCGACAGTTACTCGAAAATGGTGTTCATTTCGGGCATCTAAGTAAGCATTGGAATCCGAAGATGAAAAAGTTTATCTTTGGCAAGAAGAAAAATATCTACATAATTGACTTGGAAAAAACTGCTCAGAAGTTAGAGGAAGCAAGAGAATTCTTAAAAGGTGTTGCTAAAGAAGGTGGTAAGATTCTTTTTGTAAGCACTAAGAGACAGCTTCGAGAAGTTATAAAAGAATTAGCAGTAATGTGTGAGATGCCTTATGTATGTGAAAGATGGGTAGGGGGGTTCCTTACTAATTTTGCTACCATAAGAGAGAGGATTAAAAAATATATTACTTTAAAAGAAAAAAGAGAAACGGGAGAGTTTGAAAAAATGCCCCATAAAGAGGTGGTAAGGTTAAATAAGGAGTTAGAGAGGATGGAAAGAATGTACTCAGGGACAGTTTCCTTAGAGGAGTTACCTCAGTGTGTCTATATAGTAGATCCTAAGAGAGAGGTTGCCTGTGTAAGGGAAGCAAATAAACTATCTATTCCCATTGTTGCTTTGATAGATACCGATGCTGATCCTGAGGTAATCGATTATCCTATTCCTGGTAATGATGATGCTATAAAATCAGTAAGATTTATCACTAAGTATCTAGTAGAAGGAATATTAGAAGGGTTAAAGAGTTTAGCTCATTCAACTCCAAAAGGTGAGGAGGAAGAAGTTAGTCATTCGTCTCCAGAGGAGGGAAAATGAGTATAGAGAAGATTAAGAAATTAAGAGAGTTAACTTCTTTAGGAATAGGAGAATGTAAGAAAGCTCTGTGTGATGCAGGAGGGGATATAGAAAAAGCGTTAGAGATTTTAAAAAAGCGAGGAATAGAGCTTCGAGAGAGAAAGAAAGAACGGGCTACTTCTCAAGGGCTAGTTGAAGCTTATGTTCATTTTGGAGGTAACTTAGGTTCTCTCATAGAGGTAAACTGTGAGACAGACTTTGTAGCCCATACAGATGTTTTTAAAAAGTTTGTTAAGGATATTGCTATGCATATAGCAGCAGCTGACCCCAAATATTTAGATAAAGGGGATATTCCTAAAGAAGAGCTAGAGACAGTGAATGATATTGATGAGTATGCTAAGAATTATTGTCTCCTTCAGCAACCTTTTATAAAGAATAATTCTCTCACTGTGGGAGACTATTTAAATCAAATTATCTCCCAAACAGGAGAAAATATTGTAATAAAAAGATTTGTTCGTTTTTCTTTAGGAGAAGGTGAATGAGAACTAAATATAAGAGGATTCTTTTAAAGCTAAGTGGTGAAGCTTTCTCCGGTGAGAAGAAACATGGGGTTGATGCTAAAATTTGTCTTCATTTGGCTGAGCAAATAAAAGATGTAAGAGGATTAGGGATAGAAGTAGCTTTAGTAGTAGGGGGAGGTAATATTTTTCGAGGTGCAGAAGCTACCGGTCGGTTTCAAATAGAACGTACCGTTGCTGACTATATGGGTATGTTAGCTACAGTACTTAATGGTTTAGCTCTTCAGAATGCTTTAGAGCATCGAGGAATTCCTACCCGAGTAATGACTGCTATTGAAATGAATAAAATAGCTGAACCTTATATAAGAAGAAGAGCTATTAGACACTTAGAAAAAAAAAGAGTAGTAATATTTGTTGCAGGAACAGGTAATCCCTATTTTACTACTGATACAGCTGCTGCATTAAGGAGTATTGAGATAGAAGGAGAAGTTTTACTTAAAGGTACAAAAGTTAAGGGAGTGTATTCTGCGGATCCTTTAAAAGATAGCAAAGCTAAATTTTTTAGTGAACTTAGATATATTGATGTAATAAACAAACGCCTTAAAATAATGGATTCTACAGCAATTACTCTGTGTATGGAGAATAAAATTCCTATAATAGTGTTTGATTTTACTAAGAAAGATAATTTAAAGAAGATAGTATTGGGTAAAAAAGTAGGTACAGTTATAAAGTAATAAATAGGGGGAAATATGATTCAGAAACAATTTTTCAAAACTATAGAAGAAGAAATGAAAAAAGCAATAGAAGCTACTAAAAGAGAGTTTTTAGAGATTCGTTCTGGAAGAGCTAATCCAAAATTTGTGGAGGGGATAAGAGTGAACTATTATGGTAGTCCAACGCTTCTTAAGGAGATTGCTACAATAAATGTGCCTGAAGCAAAGTTACTGGTAATTAATCCTTGGGATCCTAATTCTATAAAAGATATAGAGAAAGCAATCCTAGAAAGTAATTTAGGTCTTACTCCTATAGTAGATGGAAAGATTATAAAATTGGTAATTCCCCCTCTTTCTGAGGAGAGAAGAGAAGAATTGATTAAGTTAGTAAGAAAGATAGCTGAGGAAGGAAAAGTATCTTTGCGCACTATTAGAAGAGAAAGTAAGGAAAAGATTAGGAAGATGGAGAAGGATAAAAAAATATCTGAAGACGATAGATTTAAGATGGAAGAAGAGCTTCAAAAGCTTACTGATAAGTATATAGAAGAGGTAGATAAACTCTTGGAAGAAAAAGAGAAGGAACTTAGAGAATTCTGATTAACGAGTTTTCTTTGAGCCGCTAGCTCAGCAGGTAGAGCACCGGCCTTTTAAGCCGGGAGTGCCGAGTTCGAGCCTCGGGCGGCTCATAAAATAAATGTTAAACTGCTAAATTGTTAAATTGTTAATAAGAAAATCCAGAGACGAGAACTCGCAAAAGGGAGTTTGAGGGAAAAGTATTTTCCCTCAAATTATTTACTCTTCTTTGTAGGGGAAGGGAGTGACAGTCCCGTCCTTTCTTACTGTGAAGATTATCATTAGAAATAAAAAGGGCGGGACGTCAGAGAGGGAAACCGTAGGTTTCCCTTTATGAGGAGCGAAGCGACGAGTTCGAGCCTCGGGCGCGGCTCACTATTTTCTAGGGAAAGGGTGGTTTTTTTTATTTTTGTATTACTTATTAAACTAAATCGCTTTTTGATAAGTTAATGTTGAGAGTGGAAGCTAATGCGGACGTGGCGGTAATGACTCTTGCTCACTAAGAGCAAGTTTAAATTAGTCATTCCCGCATCTGCTTTGCATTACTTATTAAACTAAATTGCTTTTTGATAAGTTAATGTTGAAAGTGGAAGCTAATGCGGACGTGGCGGAACTGGCAGACGCGCAGGACTTAGAATCCTGTCCTGATAAGGGGTGGGAGTTCAACTCTCCCCGTCCGCATAAATAGCAAGTGAGTAAGTGGATAGTTTAGAGTGTAGAGTTAAGAGTTAAAAATTTTATTTCTCTTCTTTGATTACGCTTCAGGGTGTCAAGGAGGCGAGTTTCTCTTTTATGATTTCTCTTACGAGCTGACTGTCAAGGGCAAGACGCCCTTGAGGAGCGAGACGAATGAAGTGAGTGAAGCGACGACGCGGGCGTAGCTCAGCTGGCTAGAGCGTCACGTTGCCAACGTGAAGGTCGGGGGTTCAAAGCCCCTCGCCCGCTTTATTCATTTGTTTTAATTTTTTAGATTTGTCAACAGTATGCAAGTAGATCTACTCAATTATCTGGATAAAAAGAATATTATTTTAAATTTAAAAGGTAAAAGTAAAAAAAAGGTGCTTTCTAATATTGTAGATTACCTTATCAGTGTAAAAAAAATAGATAAAAGGTATAGGAAGGAAATCTTGAAGGCTTTAATCCAAAGAGAAGAGATGGGGTCTACTGGAATAGGAGGGGGAATAGCTCTTCCTCATGCACGGTTAGAATTTGTAGATGATATAATTCTCTCCATAGGGATATCTTCCGGAGGAGTCAATTTTGATTCTCTAGATGGGGGGACTGTATATGTAGTTGCTCTTCTTCTTTCTAATCACAAGGAAGCAGGGACACATTTAAAGATGTTAGCTCTCTTGGCAAGAATCTTAAGGGATAAGTACTTTGTGGAGAATTTAAAGGAAGCAAAAACTGAGGATGAAGTTTTTTTGTTAGTCAAGAAACAAGCTTCTTTAATTCAATGAAGGTATTAAAATTTTTAAAGTGGTTTTATCCCGGTCTTAAAGTAAAAAGATGGATAGTACTGTTAAGTTCTGGAGTGTTTCTTCTAGCAATTTCTATAGCCAGATTTCTTCTCGATACACTTTTAATGCTGAAAATTTTAGATACTCTATTGTTTATCTTAGGTTTGATTTTATTTACCTTAGGAATTAGATATTTAATTAGGAGTTTCTTTGAGGTAATTGGTCCTAATAAAGAATTAATAGATATCATTTATGAAAAAAGATATCTTTCTCGTGGACCAAGGGTAGTAACTATTGGTGGAGGCACTGGTCTTTCTACTATTTTGGAAGGTTTGAAGGAACACACTTCTAACATTACTGCTATCGTAGCGGTAGCTGATGAAGGAGGATCTTCAGGAAGATTAAGAGAAGAGTTTGGCATTCTTCCTCCGGGGGATATAAGGAACTGCTTAGTATCATTAGCAGAAGCTCCTCAGCTTATGCGAGATCTATTTCAATATAGATTTGAAGAAGGGAAAGGTATAAAAGGGCATAGTTTTGGAAATCTTTTCATCACTGCTCTTACAGAAGTAACTGGTAGCTTTGAAGAGGCAATAGAAGAATCTAGTAAGGTGTTAGCTATAAAAGGGAAGGTTATTCCTTCCAGTCTAGATAGAGTAAGATTGAAAGCTCAGTATCTCGATGGTTCTATTAAGGAGGGAGAAGATAAAATTCCTAAAGAGGAAAAACCTATAAAGAGAGTATGGATAATCCCTGAATATGCAAAACCTAATCCTCAAGCTATAGAAGCAATAAGAGAGGCTGAAGTGATAATCTTAGGTCCGGGAAGTTTATTTACTAGTATTCTTCCTAATCTTCTCATTGAAGAAATTACTAAAGCTATATGTTCAAGAGAAAATATCCTTAGGTTATATATATGTAATGTAATGACTCAACATGGTGAAACAGATGGTCTTACTGCTTATGACCATTGGGAAAAATTAATTATGCATACGCATCCTAATATTGTTAATTGTTGTCTAGTAAATTGCGGAAGGCTTCCTCCTCATCTTCTTTTTCGTTATTCTCAGGAGAAGTCTTTCCCTGTAATTCCTGACACATACAAATTGAGGGAAAAGGGAATTTTAGTATTTGAGAAGGATGTGGTAAGTCGAGAAAATTATTTGAGGCACGATCCTTACAAAACTGCTAGGGAAATAATGGGTATCTACGGATACTTTAAAAGGAAATGGAAAAGATTGAGAAAGAAATAATAGTAAATAATATTCATGGTTTACATGCTCGGCCAGCAGCTTTATTTGTTCAGCTTGCTAACAGGTATGATTCTACGGTAAAAATAGAAAAAGATAGAGAAGTAGTAGATGCCAAATCTATAATTGCTATTTTAAGTTTAGGAGTTAATAAGGGAACAAAGATAAGGCTGATTATAGAAGGACCTGATGCTAATCAAGCTTGGGAAGAATTAAAGAGATTTTTGGAGAAGGAAAATGTTTAAAGTAAAAGGAATTGCTGCTTCAAGGGGGATAGTTATAGGTAAAGCCTTCTATACAGGTAAGGAGGAATTCATCATTCCTAAAAGGAGAATTAAGCACGAGGATGTTTCTCGAGAGATATATCGTTTAGAAGAAGCACTTATTGATACCAGGAAGGAAATAAGTGTTCTTCAAAAAAGAATCTCTAATGAGATGGGATACGATCATGCTAGAATCTTTGAAGCTCATATGTTAGTTCTGGAAGACAGAATGCTTATTGAGGATGTAATTACTCAGATTAAGAATAAGAAAGTAAATGTAGAATATGCCTTTTCTCAAAGTGTAAAAAAGTATATTGATACTTTGAGGAAGTTAGATGATGAATATCTTAAAGAAAGGGCATTAGATATAGAAGATGTAAGTAAAAGAGTCCTAAGGAAGCTGTTAAAGAAAGAAGTACCTTCCCTAGAGAGACTTAGAGAAAAAGTTATTATAGTAGCACATGATCTCTCTCCTACCGATACCGCCTCTCTCCCTAAAGATAAAATTTTAGGTTTTGTTACTGATATTGGGGGAAGGACTTCTCATACCGCAATTATTGCTAGAAGCTTAGGTATTCCTGCAGTAGTAGGTACAGAAGTAGCAACTTTTCACATTCGGGGAGGAGAAACATTGATCGTTGATGGTTTTGAGGGGTTAATTTGTATAAATCCTACTGAGAAGGTCATTAAAGAGTATCAAAAGAGGATGGAAAAGTTTGAGAGAATTAGTAGAGCCAGCTATCTTCCTAAATTAGCAAAAGCAGAAACTAAAGACGGAAGGAGAATTATTATCTCTGCAAATGTGGAGTTACCTGAAGAACTTCCTCTGGTGGAGAGTTACGGCGCAGAAGGTATTGGTCTTTATCGTACAGAATACATTTTCTTAGGAAGAACTCAGCTCCCTTCAGAAGAAGAGCAGTATCGAGCTTATCTTAATGTAGCAAGAAAGGTAAAACCTCATTCATTGATTATAAGAACTATAGATATCGGAGGTGATAAATTCCTCTCTAAACCTACTGTACCCCGAGAGATGACTCCTTTTTTGGGATGGAGAGCTATTAGATTTTGTCTTGCTAATCCTGAGATATTTAAGGTTCAATTAAAAGCAATTTTGAGATCGTCTTATGAAGGGAATGTTAAAATAATGTTTCCTATGATTTCAGGAGTAGAGGAGTTAAGGGAAGCTAAAAGAATGTTAGAAGAGTGTAAAAAGGAATTGAGGAGAGAAAATAAAAAATTTAATGAAAATATTTCGGTGGGAGCGATGATTGAGGTTCCTTCAGCAGCTTTAGTTGCCGATACGTTAGCTAAAGAATGCGATTTTTTCAGTATAGGTACGAATGATTTGATTCAATACTCTTTAGCGGTAGATAGAGGTGATGAAAAAGTAGCTTATCTCTATGAGCCTTCCCATCCAGCAGTATTAAGACTTATCAAGATTGTGGTAGAAGCTGCTCATAAGAATAGAATTTGGGTAGGGATGTGTGGAGAAATGGCAGGCGAATTCCTCTTTACCATACTTCTTATTGGGTTTGAGTTAGATGAACTTAGTATGCCTCCTCCAGGAATTCCTCGGGTAAAAGAAATTATAAGAAGTTTTTCTTTTCGAGAAGCAAAAAGAATTGCCGATGAAGTTTTAAATTTCTCCACTTCTCGAGAAGTGGAGAAATTTCTTCAGGAGAAGGTAAAAAATGTATTAAAAGAAGGTTACTATAAATTCCTAAAGTAAAATGAATGTTTTAATTCTTGCTGCTGGTTATGGAACAAGGCTTTATCCTTTAACTTTAAATACACCTAAGGCATTACTTCCTATTGATGGAAAACCCCTTATTGCCTATCTTATAGAGAAGATAGATAGAGTAAAAGAAGTAGAAAACTGGAAAAGAATTGTTGTGGTAACTAATAACAAGTTTTATCAACAGTTTATCATTTGGAGAGATAAACTAGGACGGAAGGATATTACGATATTGAATGATGGCTCAAATTCTCCTCAGGATAGAAAAGGGGTAGTGGGAGATATTAAATTTGCTATAGGAGAAACTGAAGGACATTGGTTAATTTTAGGTGCAGATAACTTTTTTGATTGGGAATTAGATAATTTTGTAAAATTTGCTTTAAAAAAAGTTCCCCATCCTACTATAGGTATTTACGATATTAAAGAAAGGTATTTAGCTACTCAGTTAGGAGTAGTAAAAGTCTCTAGAGATGGCATAATAGAAGAACTGATAGAAAAGCCTAAAGAGCCTCAAAGTAGCTTGATAGCTACATGCATCTATTTTTTTCCTCAGCAGAGTATAAAATTTTTCGATCAGTACTTAAGCATTCACAAATTTGGGGATATGGCAGGACAATATATCGCTTGGTTAGTTAAAAAGCTGCTTGTTTATTCTTTTCTGTTTAAAGGTGTTTGGTTGGATATAGGGACAAAGGAAACTTTAATGGAAGCAGAAAGATTGATAAAAGAGACAAAATGAGTTTAAAAAAATTGAGAAGTCAGGTAGATAATATTGATAATCAAATCCTTAAGCTCCTTTTGCGAAGAGCAGAAGTTGTAGAGAAGATAAATCTTATTAAAGAGAAAAAAAGTATGGAGTTTTTCTCTCCAGAAAGAGAAGCTGAAATTTTAAGGAGATTAAAGAAAATAAATAAGGATGTTCTTTCTGATAACGATATAGAACTAATTTTTAAGGAAATTTTTTCTGTTTTCCGTGCACTAAAAATTAAAATAAAGGTTACTTATTTAGGTCCTGAGGGGACATTTACACATTTAGCCGCAGTAAAAAAATTTGGTAAAAAAGTGAATTATATCTCTTCAGAAACTATAAGAGAAGTTTTTACCATAGTAGAAAAAGGCGGAGCTGATTATGGAGTAGTTCCTGTAGAGAATTCTATTGAAGGAGTAGTAACTCATACTTTAGATATGTTTTTCGAATCACCACTTAAGATATGTGCAGAGATTATAATGGAAATTCATCATGACCTGCTTAGTTATTCTTCCAAAGGGAAAATAACGAGGATATATTCCAATCCTCAAGTTTTTGCCCAGTGTAGAGAATGGTTAGCAAAAAAATTTCCTTATGTTCAGTTGATTCCTACTTCTTCTACTGCTAAGGCAGCCCTTCGGGTGAAGAAAGATCGTAACGGAGCATGTATTGGGAGTAGAATTCTGGCTTCTCTATATGGATTGAAAGTAATTTCAGCCAATATTCAAGACACTCCTTCTAATGTTACTCGTTTTTTAGTAATCTCTAAAGAAGATAGTTTACCTTCAGGTGAGGATAAAACTTCCATCATTTTTTCTGTGAAAGATAAAGTTGGAGCTCTGCATGATGCTCTTTATTCATTCAAAAAATTCAATATAAATCTTACTAAAATAGAATCCCGCCCTTCTAAAAGAAAAGCTTGGGAGTATTACTTTTTTGTGGATTTTGGAGGACATCGCACAGATAAAAATGTGGATAAAAGTCTAAAAGAATTAGAAAAAAGGTGTAACTTTGTGAAAGTTTTAGGTTCATATCCTAAAGAAAGTTAACTAAAAATGGCTTTAGTGAGAAGTTCTCTTAAAGATTTAAAGGTCTATAAGCCTGGTAAGCCCATAGAAGAATTAAGAAGAGAATTTAAGCTAAAAGAAATATATAAACTTGCTTCTAACGAGATTCCTTTCCCACCTCTTTATTTAAAAAAAGTAGTATTAAGAGAGTTATCTTCAGTAAATCGTTATCCTGAAGCAGGTTGTTTCTACTTAAGAAATATATTAGCAAAAAGATTAAAAGTAAAGAGAGACCAATTGATATTTGGTAATGGTTCCGATGAACTGATTGTTTTAGCTTTACGCACCTTTGTAGAAAGAGGTGATTCAGTACTAGTAGGATATCCTACATTTTTGATCTATGAGCTTCAATCTAAAGTCCATCAAGCTAAAGTGGTTCGTATTCCTTTAGTCAATTATCGCTATGACCTATTAAAAATGGCTAAAGCAGTGGATAGACATACTAAGATTGTTTTTATTGCCAATCCTGACAATCCTCATGGTAGTTACGTGACTCATAAGGAGCTGGAAGGATTTCTTGAGAAAATTCCCCAAAATGTTTTAGTGTTTTTAGATGAGGCTTATTATGAATTTGTAGATAAGAAAGATTACCCTGATAGTTTATACTTTTTAAAAAATAGAGGGAATATTATTATTACTAGAACTTTCTCTAAAGCCTATGGACTAGCGGGCTTAAGGATAGGTTATGGAATAACTACGCAAAAAATAGCTTCTCTACTTAATAAAGTAAGAGAGCCTTTCAATGTAAATAGAATTGCTCAGATATGTGCTTATCATGCTCTTCTTAATAAGAAGTTCCTAAAAAAGACAAAGGAGTATATAAAGAAAGAGAAATTCTATCTTTATCAGGAACTCAGAAAGTTAAAATTAGAATTTGTGGAAAGCGTGACAAATTTTGTTCTGGTTAATTTCAAGAGGGATACAAAAACTCTTTATAATTATCTTTTGAGGAGAGGAGTAATTATCCGAGAGTTAAGTTCTTGGGGAATGAAAAATTTTTTTAGAGTTACTGTAGGACTCCATAAAGAAAATAGTAGATTTATTCGCTATTTAAAAGAATTTTTAAGAAGAAAGGAGTAAGGAATGATAATTGTATTTAAAAAAGAGGCTAGCCAAGGGGATATTCAACGAGTGATTTTAAGAATTGAAAAGCTTGGTCTTAAGGCTATGGTTTCCAGAGGTGTAGAACGTACCATTGTAGGGGTCATTGGACCAGAAGATGTAGCTAGAATTCAACCCTTTGAAGTATTTCCTGGTGTAGAAAAGGTAATTCCTGTCCTTGCTCCTTATAAGTTTGTCTCTAGGGAATTCAAAAAAGAAGGTTCCATAGTGAAGATAAGAGAAGGAGTTGAATTTGGAGGTAAAGAAATTATAGTAATTGGAGGTCCTTGTTCTATAGAGTCAGAAAAGCAACTATTAGAGGTAGCTAAAAAGATAAAAGAAGCAGGAGCTAAAATTTTGAGAGGAGGTGCCTTTAAGCCACGCACTTCTCCTTACAGTTTTCAAGGATTAGGAGAAGAGGGACTTAAAATTCTAAAGGAAGTTTCTTTAAGGTTGGATATTCCTACAATTACTGAGGTGATGGACCCCCGCGATGTTGGGATGGTAGCTAAGTATGCTGACATTCTTCAAATTGGTGCTAGAAATATGCAGAATTTTAATCTCCTTAAGGAAGTAGGACAAACTCAGAGACCGGTAGTGCTAAAAAGAGGGATGAGTGCTACTATAAAAGAACTTCTTATGAGTGCTGAGTATATTCTTTCGGGAGGGAATTTTAATGTTATTCTTTGTGAAAGAGGAATAAGGACTTTTGAAGAGGCGACCAGGAATACTTTAGATTTAAGTGCCGTACCTTTGGTTAAGAGCCTTTCTCACTTACCTATAATTGTTGACCCTTCACATGCTACAGGAAGATGGTCATTAGTTAATCCTTTGAGTAAAGCAGCGGTAGCTTGTGGATGCGATGGGTTATTGATAGAAGTTCATCCTTATCCCCAAGAGGCTCTAAGTGATGGTCCTCAACAACTTCTTCCAGAGAAGTTTTCTCAACTTATGAAGGAACTCACTTATGTAGCTAAAGCGGTAGGTAGAACTATTTAGAGTATGTTTAAGAAAATAGGAATAATTGGTGTAGGGCTTATGGGAGGGTCCTTTTCCTTAGCTTTTAAAGAAAAGTTTCCTCAGGTAGAGATTATAGGATTTGCGAGAAATATAAATTCCTTAAGGAAGCTTAAAAGATTAAGAATTGTAGATAAGGCTACGCAAGATTTAAAAGAAGTAGTAAAGGGCAGTGGCCTTATAGTTTTAGCTCTGCCTATTTATCTTATTATTGATTATCTAAAAAAGATTAAACCATTCATAACTAAAAATACTATAGTTATAGATTTAGGAAGCACTAAGACGGATATCCATAGAGCAGTAAAGAAGTTATCTTTAGAGAATAATTTTGTTGGTTGTCACCCTCTTTGCGGAAGTGAGAAGAGTGGAGCAATGTATGCTAATAGAAATTTATATAAAAATTCCTTGTGTATTATAACTTCTAATCCTAAAAAAAGCAAAGTTAAAAAAATTAAAAAACTATGGGAAAGTTTAGAAGCAAAAGTTTATTTCCTTTCACCTTCTTATCATGATAGAGCTCTCTCCTATCTTTCTCATCTTCCCCATATCGTTTCTTTTTCTCTAGCGGAAGTAGTACCTTTAAGTTACTGCCACCTCTTTCCTAGAAGTTTTCTTGATATGATAAGAATAGCAACCTCCCCATCTCATGTGTGGAGAGATATTTTTATTTCTAATAGGAAAAACATTATAGAGAGTCTTGATAGCTTCTTTAGGTTGTTAGAGGAATTTAAGAAAGCGGTTGCTAACAGAGATATAAAAAAGGTTGAAAGATTCATCATTAGAGCTAACAAAAAAGCAAAAATAAAATATGATAATTGCTATTGACGGACCTGCTGGTTCAGGAAAAACTACCGTTTCTCGTCTCTTAGCTAAGCATCTAGGAATTTCTTATTTAGATACAGGATCTCTATATAGAACACTTACTTTAAAGGCCTTAGAGGAAAACATTGATTTAAGTGACAGCGAAGCTCTACAAAAACTTGCCTCCACTATGAATGTTAAAATAAAAGGAGAAGAAATTTATTTAGATGATAGAAAAGTTACTATTGATATTCGATCCCCTTTAATAGATAAAAGTATATCTCAAGTTGCTAGCCACCCTCAGGTAAGAAAAGTGATGGTACGTTTACAAAGAAAAATAGCCTATTGTAAAGATTATGTAGTAGAAGGGAGAGATATTACTACCGTAGTTTTTCCTCGTGCAGACTATAAGTTTTATTTAGATGCTGATTTTAATGAAAGGCTAAGGCGCCGTTATAAAGAACTGAAGGAGAAAGGTCTCTGTGTAGATTGGAAACACCTCAAAGAGCAGTTGAGAAAAAGAGATGAGGCCGACTTTACTCGCAAAGTAGCCCCCCTTAAGAAGGCGAAAGACGCTGTATATATCGACACTACTAATCTAACTCTTAGTGAGGTAGTTGATAAATTACTTTCCTACATTAAGAAAAAGGCAGTATTTCGCTAGAGATGAATTCTGACAAGTATTTTATAAGAAACTTCTGTATAGTTGCTCACATTGATCATGGAAAATCCACTCTTGCTGATAGATTTTTAGAGATAACTCATGCAATAGATAAACGCACTTTCTATGATCAGTTTTTAGATAGTATGGAACTAGAGAGAGAACGAGGCATCACTATAAAAGCAAAAGCAGTGAGACTTTCTTTTAGAAGCAAAGACGGTCATGATTACACTTTGAATCTCATTGATACACCTGGACATGTAGATTTTACTTACGAAGTAGCCAAATCCCTTAAAGCATGTGAAGGAGCAATTCTTCTGGTAGATGCATCCCAAGGCATAGAAGCTCAGACAGTAGCTAATTTCTATTTAGCTTTAGAAGGTAATTTAAAAATAATCCCTGCAGTTAATAAAATAGATTTACCTAATGCGGATATAGATAGAAGCATCTTACAATTGCAAGAAGCCTTTGGGTTTAAAAAAGAAGAAATCTCTCTTATTTCTGCTAAAGAGGGAAGAGGAGTAAATGAACTCTTAGAGAGGGTAGTGAAGGAGATTCCACCTCCCTCAGGAGACCTTGCCGCGCCTTTAAAAGCTCTCCTTTTTGATTCCAGCTTTGATGTCTATAAAGGGGTGGTTCTTTTTGTAAGGGTATTTGAAGGTAAGGTAAGGGTGAACGACACTATTCTTTTAATGCATAAACAAAATTGTTATAAGGTAGAGGAATTGGGAATATTTCTCCCCAGACCTTTTAAGAAAGAAGAGTTAATAGCTGGAGAAGTTGGTTATCTTTGCTGTAATATTAAAAATCCTCAGGATGTAGATGTAGGAGATACTATAACATTAAAGAATAATCCTTGCTCTTCATCATTTCCAGGGTACAAAAAAATTCCTCCTATGGTCTTCTGTGGTGTTTTCCCTTCATCACCTAAGGATTATCCTCAGCTTCGAGAAGCTATACAGAAACTAAGACTATCTGATTCTTCTTTTGTATATGAACCTGATAATTTAGGTTCTTTAGGCTATGGATTTCGTTGTGGTTTCCTGGGTTTGCTTCATATGGAAATAGTTCAAGAGAGATTAGAAAGAGAGTTTGGTTTAGATCTTATATTAACTTCCCCTAATGTAATGTATACGGTGAAAAAGACCAATGGTGAAATAATTAACGTTGAGAGTCCGCATCAACTGCCCTCTCCTACTCATATTCAAGAAGTTTACGAACCTTTTGTGAAGGTTTCTATTCTTACTCCTTTGGAAGGTATGGAGGCGATATGTCAACTTTCTAAGTCACGAAGAGGGAAGTTACTTAAAATAGATTATCTGGGCAAAGATAGGCTTAACATTATTTTTGAATTGCCTCTCTCTGAAGTTATTGTAGATTTTTATGATAAGATAAAGTCCGCCACTCATGGTTACGCTTCTTTAGATTACGAATTCATTGGTTATAAGAAAACAGAAATTGTGAAAATTGATATTCTTTTTAATAGAAGGCCTGTAGAAGCATTTTCTTTACTAACTCATAAGGACGACGCTGAATCAAAAGCAAGAAGTGTGGTAGTAAAGCTGAAAGAACTAATTCCTCGTCAGATGTTTGAAGTAAATATACAGGTAGCGATTGGCTCTAAAATTATTTCTTCAGAAAGGATTCCTCCCTTAAGAAAGAATGTTACTGCCAAATGTTATGGAGGAGATATTACCAGGAAAAGGAAACTTTGGGAAAAGCAGAAGAAAGGAAAGAAAAAAATGAAACAGTTGGGGAACATAACTGTTCCTAAAGAGGCATTTTTGGAAGTATTAAAAATGTAAGGATGCCTAAGAAAAGTGTACTAAGAGAATGGATAGAGTCTATAATTATCGCTGCTTGTCTAGCAACTTTTATAAGGACCTTTTTCTTTCAAATATATAAAATCCCTACTACTTCTATGATTCCCACTCTTAAACCTGGGGATAAGATTTTCGTAAGTAAGTTAATTTACGGTCCTAAAGTACCTTTTACTAGTTTGAGGATCCATGGGTTTCGTAAGCCTCAGCGAGGGGAAGTGATTGTTTTTATTCCTCCTCACGATAGAACTAAGGCTTACATTAAAAGATTGATTGGCTTACCCGGAGATCATATTGTTATTAGAAAGGGTAATATTTATATAAATGGAAAATTAGTTACCGATCCTAAGATTGCTAATCATTACTATTATAATCAAGGAGAGTATGGGGAGAGAAATAAGGAAATAATAGTTCCTCCAGGTAAATATTTTGTTTTGGGGGATAACAGCCTTTCTAGTTTAGATTCAAGATTTTGGGGATTTGTTGATCAAAAAGATATAGTTGGTAAGGCTATATTTATTTGGTGGCCTCCTTCACGTATAGGGATAATTGAATAGAAAGGAGAAAAGATGGTTAAGTTTGTATGGTTGCTCTTGATTCCTTTGTTGTTAATTTCCTGTACAACTGTTCAAAGAGGGGCAGCTACTGGAGCTGTAGCAGGAGGTGCCTTAGGAGCAATTATTGGGCATCAATCAGGACATACTGCAGAAGGAGCAGGTATCGGAGCAGCTACTGGGGCAGTTGCAGGAGCAGTAATTGCTGAGCAGATGGAGACAAAATTTTGTCCAAAATGTGGGCGAAGATTCCCTTCTTCAGTTAAGTATTGCCCCTATGATGGGACAGAACTGAAACCTCTTAAAGAAAAAGGTAATTAGAGACTCCAGATTAAAAGTTGTATAAAAAGATAAAAGTTTTATTAGAAGTAAGAAGTATAAATTGTGAGTTTTGCCGATAAGTTATCTATCTCAAGAATCATTTTAGTTCCTATTTTTGTATCTTTTCTTATCTATTCTAAATCTCGTGATTATTTTAGATACTTAGCTATAGGAGTGTTTTTTTTAGCAATAATAAGTGATTTCTTAGATGGATTGGTAGCTAGAATAAAGAAAGAAAAATCAGAAATAGGGAAAGTTGTCGATCCTCTCGCTGACAAAGTACTTTTGATTACTGCTTTTTTATCACTCAAACTTTTAGATTTCAATATTCCCTTATGGGTAGTTCTTATAGTGGTAAGTAGAGATTTTATTATTCTTCTAGGCATAGCCATTCTTCACTTCTTAAAGGTAGAGGTTCCTATCTTTCCTTCCATATGGGGTAAACTTACAACTTTTTTCCAGATGATTACTGTTCTTGTAGTACTTATGAATGTAAAATTTTCTTTCTTAATCTGGAATTTAGCGGTAATCTTTACTTTGATTTCTGGGATAGGATATATAAAGAGAGGAATAAGCTGCTTAAACTTAGCAGAAAGCAAAGGTAAGTGATTATATGATAGTTTTAACCTGTTTTTTCGCTTATATAATAGGAAGTATACCTTTCGGATATATTATAGCTAAGATCATAAAGGGAGTTGATATAAGAAATTTTGGTTCTGGTAACATTGGAGCTACTAATGCTGCTAGGGTGTTGGGGAAAAAATGGGGGATATTAACTTTCTTTTTGGATTTTTCTAAGGGATTGATCGCTCCTTTCTTAATAAGTTTGATAATTAAAGAAAAAATACCTATGTTTTATATTTTTGTATCCCTTTCTGCGATAGTGGGCCATAACTGGTCTCTTTTTCTAAAATTTAAAGGAGGTAAAGGCGTGGCTACCAGTATAGGTGTTATTGCAGGATTAACTTTGATTTTCCCTCCTCTTGTTATATCATTTTTTCTTACTATTGTGTTGTGGGCAGTTGTATTTTTTCTATTTCGGTATGTCTCTTTGGCTTCTCTTATTGGAGGATTATCTTTTTTCGGGATAACTTTATTTCTGAACGTTCCCTGTGAAATTAAAATTTTCTCCTTTTTAGTATTTATCTTTGTTGTTATAAGACATAAGAAAAATATAGGTAATCTTATTTCTAAAAAAGAGTTGAGATTTTGACATCTTTATTCCTTAAGGGTATAATATCTTTATTTAAGAAGGAGGAAGCTTATGGAAAAAAGTAGATTAAACGATAGACAGAAGGCTTTAGAGCTTGCTCTTTCCCAGATTGAAAAACAATTTGGTAAAGGAGCAATTATGCGTTTGGGAGAAGGAGTAAGATTGGATGTGGAATCTATCCCTACAGGAATAATTTCTTTGGATAAAGCTTTAGGTGTGGGCGGGCTCCCTCGAGGAAGAGTTATTGAAGTTTTTGGTCCCGAAGCTTCTGGTAAGACTACACTTACTTTAAGTATAATTGCTCAAGCCCAGAAAGATGGAGGAGTAGCTGCTTTTATAGATGCCGAACATGCTTTTGATCCTACATATGCAAAGATAATTGGAGTAAATTTAGAAGATTTACTTATTTCTCAACCAGATACAGGAGAACAAGCATTAGAGATTGTGGAGACATTGGTGAGAAGTAATGCTGTGGATTTGATTGTAATTGATTCTGTAGCTGCTCTAGCTCCTCGAGCAGAAATAGAAGGGGAAATGGGAGAGGCTCAGATTGGACTTCAGGCAAGACTTATGAGTCAGGCTTTAAGAAAATTAACTGCTGCAATAAGCAAATCTAAAACTTGTGTTGTGTTTATCAATCAAATAAGAGAAAAAATTGGCGTAATGTTTGGTTCTCCTGAGATTACTCCTGGAGGAAGAGCATTAAAATTCTATGCCTCGGTAAGGATAGATTTAAGAAAAATTGCTACTATTACTGCTTCTGATGGAAAAATTTTGGGAAGTAAGGTGAGAGCGAAGATAGTAAAGAATAAAGTAGCACCCCCTTTTAAAGAAGCTTTTTTTGAGATAATCTACGATGAAGGGGTCTCTAAAGTGGGAGCTCTAATCGATGCTGCTTTAGCTGTAGGAGTAATAAAGAAATCAGGGAGTTGGTTTTCTTATAAAGATAAAAATTTAGCTCAAGGAAGAGAATCATTGCGTAAGCTTCTTAGAGAGGAGGAAAGTCTCTATCAAGAAATAGAAGAGGAAGTAAAGAAAATAGGAGGATAGGAGGTTTTAATGAAAAGAGTGTTGACTATTGTAATATTTCTTTCCTTTTTTGTAACTATTCCTTTTTCAGGATTTTCCCAACGAATAAAAGATTTAGAAGAAGCTACTATAAAAGTTGCTAAACAGGTAGGGGAAGCAGTGGTTTCTATCAGTGCAGTAGTAAGAGAAAAAGTAGGAGGGATTTATTTTCGAGGATCTCCTTTTGAAGATTTTGGGGATGAATTTTTTAGAAAATTTTTTGAGGAGTTCTTTGGGGAAATACCAGAGAGAGAATACAAGAGGATAGGTTTAGGTAGTGGTGTAATAATTGATAAAGAAGGTTATATATTAACTAATGAACATGTTATAGCTGGTGCTAAAGAAATAAAAGTAAAGCTTTCTGACGGTAGGGAATTCGACGCTGTACTCAAAGGTAAGGATAGAAGGAGTGACTTAGCAGTGATAAAAATAGAAGCTCACAATCTTCCTGTGGCAGAATTAGGTAATTCCGATAATGTTAAAATAGGACAGTGGGTGTTGGCTATAGGTAATCCTTTTGGATTTGCTATAGAAAATCCAGAACCTACAGTAACTATGGGAGTTATAAGTGCCTTACATAGGTATTTACCTTCCCTAGGAAGGAGAGAGCGAGCTTACGATGATTTAATTCAAACTGACGCAGCAATAAATCCTGGAAATAGTGGAGGACCCTTAGTCAACCTGGATGGAGAAGTTATTGGTATAAATACAGCCATTATTACTATAAGTGGAGGATATGAAGGTATAGGGTTTGCTATTCCTATAAACAAAGCTAAACGAATCCTTAAGAAGTTAATAAGAGGAGAGAAAATACTTTATGGATGGTTAGGAGTAAGTATTCAAGATCTAAATGAGGATTTAAGAAGTTACTTTGGTATAAAGGAGAAAGAAGGAGTAATTGTTGTTAAAGTATTTAAAGATTCTCCTGCAGAACGTGCAGGGATAAAAGAGGGAGATTTAATTTTGGTTTTCAATAATAGGAAAGTAAAGGCAAGTAGAGATCTAGTAAGAATGGTTACTTCCACTCAAGTAGGAGAGAAAATTCCGGTAGTGGTATTACGTTCGGGTAAAGAAATTACTTTAATAGTGAAAGTAGGTAAACGTCCCGAAGATATCCGAGAATTAGAAGAATCAGTAAAAGAGGGATATGTCTTTAGAGGAATGAAAGTAGAAAACATTACCCCTTATTTACAAAGAAGATTTAGAATAAAAGAAAAAGAGGGAGTTGTTATTGTAGAGATTGAAGAAGATTCTCCTGCAGAAAAGTCGGGTTTGGAAATAGGAGATGTTATTTTAAATATCGAAGGAAATAGAGTAAAAGATAAAGAAGATTTTAAACGAGTGGTCTCCAAAATTAAAGGTAAGTGCTTAGTGAAGACTAACAGAGGTTATTTTGTTCTAAAAGAAGATTAATTTTGATTGATCAATTTAAAAAAGCTTTAAACTATTCCTTTCTTCTTTTAAAGTATAGATTAAGAACTATTAAGGAAATAAAAGACCGCCTCAAGAAAAAGAGGTTTGAAGATTCTATTATTGAAAAAGTAATAGACTACCTTCAGGAACATAACTACATTAATGATAGAGAATTTACTTATGCTTTTATTAAAGAAAGAGTAGAACATGGTTTCGGTAAAAGAAAAATTCTTTTTGATTTGGGAAGATTAGGTATTCATCATTCTCTAGCAGAAGAAATTTTACAGAAAGCAGAAAAAGAATTTAATCAGCAGGAAATATTAAGAAGACTGATTGGCAAGCTTAATAGAAAATATAAAAATGAAAAAAAAAGAAGAGAAAAAATTATGCATTATCTTCTCCAGAGAGGATTTTCTTATGATGAGATTCTAAGATATTTAGAAAAAGATGAAAACAGACTTATTGAGGAGTAAATTTTTAGATTTTTTTAAAAGTAAAGAACATAGAATTTTTCCTTCTGATTCTCTGGTTTCTCTTGATCCCTCTTTACTTTTTACTTCCGCAGGCATGAATCAGTTTAAACCTTACTTTTTAGGAGAGAAGAAAGACTTAAAGCGTGCCGCTTCTTGTCAGAAGTGTTTGCGTACCGATGACCTAGAAAAAGTAGGCAAAACTGCCTATCATCATACTTTCTTTGAAATGCTAGGTAATTTTTCCTTTGGCGATTACTTCAAAAAAGAAGCAATTGAATTTGCTTGGGAATTTCTTACTAAAGTTTTAAATCTTCCTGAAAATAACTTATGGATTTCTGTATATCAGGATGATGGAGAAGCACTTACTTATTGGCTTAAAAAGATAGGAATAAATAAAAATAAGATAGTAAAGTTAGGAGAAGATAAAAATTTCTGGCCTGCTAGTGCTCCTACTAAGGGACCCAATGGACCCTGTGGGCCTTGTTCAGAAATTTTCTTTGATAGAGGAGAGGAAGTTGGGTGTAGAAGGAAAGAATGTTCTCCTGCTTGTGACTGCGGCAGATTTGTAGAAATATGGAACTTGGTATTTACTCAATTTAATCGGGTAGGAGAAAATAATTTAGAACCTTTGCCTCAGAAGAACATCGATACAGGAATGGGACTAGAAAGAATGGCTTCTATTCTTCAGGGTAAGGAAACAAATTTTCATATTGATATCCTTTTTCCACCTAATCAATTTGTAAAAGAGATTTTAAAAGTTGATCTCAAAGATTCCTCTAAAGACGCTTTAATTAACGCTATCGTAGACCATACTAGAGCGGTAACTTTTGCTATCTGTGATGGGATATTTCCTTCTAATGAGGAGAGAGGGTATATAGTGAGAAAGTTAATAAGAAGAGCTTTATATCACGGTTATAGCTTAAAGAGAAAAGCTCCTTTTCTCTATAAACTTGTGCCTATCTACGGAGAACTTATGAGAAATCCTTATCCTGAAGTATGGGAGAAAAAAGAAGATATTTCGGCGGTAATTCTTGCTGAAGAAGAAAAATTTTTTAGAACAATTGATAGTGGAAGGAGATTTTTTTCTCTTATTTTAGAAAATACAAAAAGAGAAGGGAGAAGGTTTTTAAAAGGAGAGGAAGTATTTAAGCTTTATGATACCTATGGTTTTGGACCAGAATTGATAGAGGATTTAGCAAAAAAGGGAAATTATCAAGTAGATTGGGAAGGATTTGATAAGATTTTACAGATTCAAAAAGAACTTTCACGAAGTAGAAGTATGTTTGAAGAAGAGATTTTTTTCTCTCAAGACTTTCCTGATTTTGAGCCTACTGAGTTTATAGGATACACAGACTTATCTTATACATCTAAAATTATAGGCATTGTTAAAGAAAATAAAAAAATAGATAAACTCTCTAAAGGAGATAAAGGGATACTTATTTTAGATAAAACGCCTTTTTATCCTGAATCAGGAGGTCAACTCCCTGATAAAGGATTGATTGCTACCGAAGAGGGGAAATTTCTTGTGGAAGATGTGAAAAAACTCAAAGATATAATCATTCACATAGGTAAAGTAGAAGAAGGAATTATTACTCCCACCGTGGCTTTAGCTTCTGTAGATGACGAAAGGAGATTTGCCATTATGCGAGCACACACTGCTACTCATCTTCTTCAAGCAGCTCTAAGGAAGGTCTTAGGTACCCATGTAACTCAGCAAGGTTCTTTGGTGGCTCCTGATAGATTAAGATTTGATTTTACTCATTTTAAAAGTTTAACTCCCCAAGAACTGACTAGAGTGGAAGAGTTGGTTAATGAGTTTATTGTTAGAGCTGATAAGGTTGAGAAAAAGATAGTTCCTTATGAGGAAGCAAAGAAAGAAAAAGCTTTGGCATTCTTTGAGGAGAAATATTCTAAATATGTAAGGATGGTATCTATAGCTTCTTATAGTAAAGAGTTGTGTGGAGGCACCCATTTGGATAATACTTCTCAAATAGGGAGTTTTTGTATCATCTCAGAGTCTTCAATCAGCAGTGGAGTAAGAAGGATCGAAGCTTTAACAGGAAAGTTAGCTTATAAGAAATACTCTTTTTATAAAAATTTAGTGGAGAATTTATCAGCCCTTCTGAGAACAAAAGAAGAAGAGGAAATTTTAAAAAGGATTAATGAGCTTAATGTGGAGTTAAAGTTACAAAAGGAGAAAGTAGAGAACTTAGAGAAGGAGATATTAAATTCCAAAATAGATGAAATAATAAGTAATAGTAGCTATCAAGTAAAAGAGATAAAGGTGGTAATTACTCAACTTCCTAATAAAGATTATTCACATCTTCTCTATCTTAGCGACAAAGTCAGAGAAAGACTCTCTTCTTGTATTGTATTTCTATCCTCTCCCACAAAAGAGGGTTCTATCTTTGTTTTAGCAGTTACTAAAGAGTTAGAAACCAAAGGCTTCTCTTGCAAGGAGTTTGTTTCTAAATACAAAGAAACTCTGAATCTAAGAGGAGGCGGAAAGGCTTCTGTCTGTCAGGGAGTATTTAAAGATAGTAATTTTTCTTCTTTTAAAGATAGATTGGTCCTGGTTTTAGAGGAGTTTCTATCATGCGTCTTCTAAGAAATCTGACTAATTTAGAAAAGACATTAGAGAAAAAAAGAAACAAAAAGAAGAGTATGGAAGAGAAAGTTGCTAAGATACTGAAAGACGTAAGAGAGAAAGGCGACCAAGCTTTAATCGAATATACAAAAAGATTTGATAAAGTAAAGTTAAGCGTAAAAGAGTTAAGGATTTCTGAAGCAGAAATTAGTGCTTCTTTCAATGAACTCAATTCTTCTATTATTTCGAGCCTTAAGTTAGCCATAGATAATGTAACTAAATTCTACAAATTTCAAACTCCTAAGTCTACTAAAGTAAAGGAGGCTAATGGGAAGGTTTTAAAAGTAAGTTACATCCCTTTAGAAAGAGTAGGAATTTACGTTCCTGCTGGGCAATTTCCTTTAGTTTCTACTGTATATATGACAGCCATTCCTGCTATTGTAGCAGGAGTAAAAGAGATAGTTTTGGTATCACCACCCACTAAGCAAAAAACTATAAATCCTTTCATTCTAGCAGTAGCTTCTCTCCTTAAGATAAAAGAAATCTACAAGGTAGGAGGAGCTCAAGCTATAGCTGCTTTAGCTTATGGGACAAAGATGATAAAGAAAGTAGATAAAATTATTGGTCCAGGCAATGAGTTTGTTACAGAAGCTAAACGTCAAGTATTTGGTCAAGTAGATATAGATTTACTTGCTGGTCCCTCCGAGATAGTTATTATTGCTTCTAAAGATGCTAACTTGGACTATATCGTTGCTGATTTGGAAGCTCAAACTGAACACCGTCAAGGGTTAGGAATAGTAATTACTAATTCTAAAAAGATTGCTAATCAATTAAGAAGAAAGAGATTAAACGGGTTCGTAGTAAGAGTAAGGAGTTTAGAAGAAGCTTGTAGTGTAGCAAATAGGATTGCTCCTGAGCACTTAGAAATTTTAACTAAAAAACCTTATAAGCTTGTTAAAAAAATTAGAAACGTAGGGGCAGTTTTTCTGGGAGAAAATTCGCCAGTAGCTTTAGGAGACTATTTAGCTGGACCAAGTCACGTTCTTCCTACTCAATCTGCAGCAAGATTTTTCTCTGGTTTGACTCTGAATGATTTTTTGAGAGAAATCCATATTGTAAGCTATACGAAGAAAGCCCTTACTGAAGAATTTCCTGCTCTGGAAAAAATAGCATCCTTAGAAGGAATGGCAAAGCACATTGAAAGTGTAAAGAAGCGATTATAATATGAAAAGGAGGAAGAATAATGAGAAAAGCGAAGATAAGAAGAATAACCAAAGAAGTAAATATCGAATTGGAGCTAAAGCTCGATGGCAAAGGAAAGTATAAAATAGAGAGTGGTATAAGTTTTTTAAATCATATGCTTTCTCTATTTGCTAAGCATGGATTATTTGACTTAAAACTTAAAGCCAAAGGAGATCTAGATGTAGATTTACATCATACTAACGAAGATATAGGAATAAGTTTGGGGGAGGCTTTCTATAAAGCGTTAGGTAAAAAAGAGAGAATCGAAAGATTTGGAACTGGCTTCGTTTGTATGGATGAAACTTTAGTAAGATGTGTTGTAGATATAAGCGGACGACCTTTTCTTAAAGTGAAACCTAAAAATATCCCTACCCCAAAAGTAATCTATACTTATTCTCACTTTAAGCAGTTCCTTAAAGCTTTTACAGACTATGCTAAAATAAACCTCCATTTAGATATTTTAGAAGGAGAGGATCTTCATCATATACTGGAAGCGTCTTTTAAGGCATTAGCTTTAGCCTTAAAGGAAGCTAGTAGAATAAATCCTAGAAAGAAAGATTTACCTACCACTAAAGGTAAGTTAGATTGAAATGCTTATCATACCTGCGGTAGATATCTTAGATGGAAAAGTAGTAAGGCTTTACCAAGGAAAGAGGGAATTCACTCGCATCTACAGCGAAGACCCTTTAGGTGTGGTTTCTCAATGGAAAGATGAGGGAGCTAAATTTTTTCATATTGTAGATTTGAATGCTTCTTTCGGGGAAGGAGATAATTTACCATTAATCAAAGAAATTAGTAAATTAGGAGTGAGATTCCAAGTAGGAGGTGGAATAAGAAACATACAGCGAGGAGAAGAGCTTCTCAAAATAGGTGCAGAAAAAATTATTTTAGGTACCAAAGCCTTAGATGAAGATTTTTTGTCTGGTGCTATTTCAAGATTTAAAGAACATATAGGAGTAAGCGTGGATGTTCTTTTTGGCAGGATTCACTATGAAGGTTGGAAAAAAGAGACAGATTTAAATCCCTACGAATTCATCCAACTCTTAACAGAAAAAGGCATCACTTGGATAATCTATACAGATATTTTTCGTGATGGTACTTTAAAAGGGCCAAATATAGAAGGAATAAAGAAACTAACCTCCTTTCATCAAGTTAAATTCATTGTTTCGGGAGGAATTGCTAACATTTCCCACATAAAGTTAATCTACCAAGAAGCTCCTTTTGTATATGGCGTGATTCTAGGAAGAGCTATATATGAAAGAAAGATAGAACTTAAGCAAGCTCTCAACTTATTCTCCTAAGATTTAATGAGAAGACGAGTTCTTGTCTTAGTAGGCTTGTTAAGTTTCTGCAACTACTTTACAGGATTCTCTCAAAGAATAGAGTTTTCTCCTATCTAAGGTTTTTTATTAAAGAAACGAATATATTCAACCAAAATTACTATGAAACGATAGATATAAAGGGAAATGGCCGTTGGTATAAGATGGGAGTAAAAGCAAACTTTTAGTTTCTCTCCCCTTGACTTTCTCGCTATAAATTATTACACTTAAGATAAGTATGGAGAAAGAATTAATACCAGTAGGAGATAAAATTTTAATTGAACCTGATGAAGGGGAAAATCTAACTGACTATGGACTCTACCTTCCTCAAACAGTAAAAGATAAAGAAAAGGTCCAAAGCGGAAAGGTAATAAAAGCAGGCCCTGGCTATCCTATATTTGACCCTACTATTTTAGATGAGGAACCTTGGAGAGTTTCCCGAAGCAAAGGTAAATATTTTCCTCTTCAAGCGAAGGAAGGAGATTATTGCATATTTTTAAAAGATTCCGCAGTGGAAGTTGAGTTTGAAAAGAAAAAATACTTGGTTGTTCCACAATCCGCTATTCTTCTTATCGTGCGAGAGAAGGAAAAGACCAATCTGGAAGAACTCGGCTAATTCTTACTCCATCAGCTAAAATTCCAATTAAATGCAATACTCTTTACTTAACCCTTTAGAGAAAGCCAAACAAGTAGAAGATTTAGTAATTAGAGGAGATAAGAGAAAGTACTATCGTTTCCGTCTTGCTCCTTATTATGGAGGTATAGCTACTGCTGACGTAGTAGGTTGCTGTTTTCAGTGTGTTTACTGCTGGAATTATCAAAGAAATTTAAATCCTCATCAGAGTAAAGGTGATTTTTATTCTCCTACTGAAGTAGCAGAAAGATTAATTTTTATGGCTCACTCAAAGAGTATCACTAAATTAAGGATTACTGGGGGAGAACCGATTTTAGGACATGCTAGTTTCTGCCATCTTTATGAGATTTTAAATAAGATTAATAAAAGCAAAAAGCATTTTTGTTTTATCCTAGAAACTAATGGTTTATTTTTAGGTTTAGAAGATACGTTTGTTCAGCAATTATCCGAATTTAAAAATCTTTATGTAAGGGTTTCACTAAAGGGAACTAATGAGTTTAATTTTGCTAAAATAAGTGGTGTGGAGACAAGGTTTTTTAGTTTACCTTTTAAAGGTTTGAGAGCACTTCTGGAGAATAACATTATAGCTTGGCCAGCGATAATTTCCGAACTCTTTAATAGTCAAGAGATTAATGAGGTAAAGAGAAAATTGAAGAGTTATAGCATAAATCCTGAAGATTTAGAAATTGAATACCTAGAAGTTTATCCTTTTGTAATTAATAACTTAAGGAAGCGGGGGATAAAACTTAATTTATGAAGCAAAAGATTATATAAGATCGATATTTAAATGGTAAGTTGCTATTGTTTAGTAGTATGGTATAATTAAATTCCTATGGATAATCAAAGACGATTTTTAAGGTTAGAAGTAAGAGATTTTTTAGAGATTCGACCTTTGAATGAACTAGCAAAGTTTGTGAAGGGAACTTCTCTTAACTTAAGTCTGATGGGAATATGCTTCTTTTCAGAATTGAAATGGAATAAGGGTCAAGTTCTCCTTATCAGTTATTTTCTCCCTCAAGAGCTTGATTCAGTAAGTTTGAAAGTAGCAGTAGTTTGGTCGGAATTCATAAATGAAAAGGATGGATATTTAATCGGAGCCCAAATTATCGATATTGAACAAGACAAAGAACTCAAATTTGTCAATTACTACTTTCAAAAATTAAAGGAGCAGTTTTTTAAAAGAGAATGAGCTCGGTCTTTTTTTTCTCCCTCACTTTAGAGGATGCGCTAAAGAACCCTCATTTTCTTTTTAATACTTTGGAAGAATCAAATCTCTCTTCACTTATAAAAAAAAATGATTTTGTAGGAATTAAAGTTCACTTTGGCGAAAAGGGTAATACCTCTTATCTTCTTCTTAAACTTCTCTCTCCTCTTATTAAATATCTAAAAAGAATAGGAGCTGAAGTATTTCTATCCGATACTACTACTTTATATAGAAGCCAGAGAACCAATACTGTAGATCATATTAACCTTGCTTATCAACATGAATTTGGTAAGTTGGGGATTCCGATTATTATTGGGGATGGATTAAAAGGTAATGATTATATAGAGATAAACATTAATAAAAAACATTTTTCTCACTGTTTTATAGCTTCTATAATTAAAGATTTAGATTACATAATATTTGTTTCACATCCTACTGGACATATTCTTACAGGATTCAGCGCTACTTTAAAAAATATTGGAATAGGACGTGCTTCAAGAGTGGTATATGTAAGGAAAATTGCCCTGTCCAATGTATTAAGAAAACTTCTCAAGGAGATTACATTATAGATAGGAAGTTATGTATTAGGTGTGCTCAATGTATAAGCCTCTGTCCAGTAGGAGCAGTTAAGATAGTTTGATCTGAGATCTATTAAATTCTTCAAGAAAGGATAGTAGAATATGTTACGCAGTTATTAAAAATAAAAGGTGTGTGTATTTTAATTTCGCCTTTATTTTTACTAAAGAATGTGATTGTATGAATAAAAGAGAAGAAAAGGTCGTAGGAGATTTAGGTATTTTTTTTAGTTTTGGTCCTATGGCCTTAGATAAGGCAACAGTAGATCTTCTGAATAAACGAGAAGATAAAGATATTATAAAGGAGTTTTATCTCCATATAGAGTATTCTCACCAATTTCACTATGCCCACAATTTAGGCATAGGAGAACTTTCTTACCAGATTAAAGAAATTAAATGTAAATGAGAGAAACTCCTTCTTCACAAGTTTTAGTAGTAAATGCTTCGGCAGGTAGCGGAAAGACTCATGCTTTAGCATTGAGGTATCTTAAATTACTTCTTTCTTATGATCCTCCTGTGAGTCCCAAAGAAATCTTAGCAATAACTTTTACTAATAAAGCTGCTCAAGACATGAAGCTAAGAATTCTTGACTGGCTAAAAAAGATAGCTTTAGACAGTTTCTCTTCTCCCCAAGAGAAAGAACAAATTTTAGCTTTTTTGGAAAACGAAAAATTTCTTCTTAAAGAAAAAGCTAACACCGTTCTTTCACAATTGATAAAAAATTACAACTATTTTCAAGTAAAGACCATAGATAGTTTTTTAAAAACCCTTATGGACAGTTCAAGTTACTTCTTGCAAAGATCTCCTTATTTTAAAATAGTAGAGAACCCTTCTCCTTACTTAGAGTATGCCTTAGAAGAATTTATTAAACGCACTCAAAGGGATGAGAGTCTAAATAAGCTGATTAAAAATTTTTTGAAACATTACTTAGAAATAGAGAACAAGGCAAGTTGGTTTCCGAAAAAAGACATCTTAAGAATCATAAGTTTCTTATTCTACCAATCAAATTTAAGAGGGAAGGTTTTTTCTAAGAAAGTGATTCCTTACGATTTAAAAAGAAACATAGATAATTTAAGGAAAAAATTAAAAGAGTTGGAAGAAATACCATATTTGTACAAGACATTTCAAAAGAGTTTAAGAAAAGCTCTACAAGAAAAGGATATATTTAAATCTTTGAAGATCATTTCCAGACATCTCCAAAAAGATAAGTTGCCTGTGGTAAAATCTGCTCATCCAGGTAAAGAAATTACCCCTCTTTGGAGAAGTATTCGTCAAGAAGTAAGAAACCTTTATGAATCTTATGCTCTTTCTCGTTTCAATCTATATATAGATATCCTTTCTGAGACTCTAAAAGACTTAGAGGAGCTAAAAGAAGCAAGGGATATCATATTCTTAGAGGAGATAAATAGTAAAGTAAATATTCTTCTTAAAGAAAGTCTAATTGGTATAAGTGGAATTTACTATCGGCTCGCTCTTAAATTTAGCCATTATCTCGTAGATGAATTTCAGGATACCAGTAGTATTCAATGGCGCAATTTAGAACCTTTAGTGGAGGAGGCAATCTCCAGAGGAGGCTCTCTATTCTATGTAGGAGATAAAAAACAAGCAATTTATAGATTCCGTGCAGGAGATATTTCTCTCTTTGATGCGGTAAAAGAGAAATTCAGGTATAGAGCTCATGTTTCAGAGAAATTCTTATCTACTAATTTTCGAAGCCAAAGAGCAATTGTGGAGTTTAATAATAAAGTTTTCTCTTCTCGTAACCTAAAGAATTTTTTGAACCATTTAGAAGATAAAATAGATCGAGAATTTTTCCCTTCAATTTTAAACAATTTTAAAGGAGTAAAGCAAAATTGGATTAAACAAAAGAATGCTGGTTATGTGTACACAGAATTTATCGACGAGGATATTAAAGAAAACCGTGAAAAATTAATAAAAGAGAAGTTATTTTCTTTGATTAAAGAATTAACTAAAAGAGCCCTCCCTTTAAATAATATAGCTATACTCTTACGAGAGAATGAAGAAGTAAGAAAGGTAACTAGTTGGCTTATCGAGGAGGGTTTTCCTGTAGAGTCGGAGCGCACTTTAAATATTCGAGAGAATTATCTTATAAAAGAAATAGTATCTCTACTTAAATTCTTAAGTTCTCCTATTGATAATTTGTCCTTCGCTTCTTTTATTTTAGGAGAGATATTCTTAACAGTTTCTCATAAAAGCAAAGAAGAACTCACAGAGTTTGTTTTTAAGTACTCTGGTTTGGGCTATCTTTATCGTTTTTTTTCTCAAAAATACCCTCAACTTTGGGAAAATTTCTTTGAAGAATTCTTCAAAAGCGTAGGTTTCCTACCGCTTTATGAATTTTTAGTTAGTATCTTCGATAGGTTAAAAATTTTAGAGAATTTTCCTCACTTCCAGGCTTTCTTTATGAAATTGTTAGAGGTAGTAAGAAAAAAAGAAGAGGAAGATGAAATCACTACTATTAACGAATTTCTAGAATATCTTCAGGAAGGTAAAGATGAAGACTTTTTTGTATCAGTTCCCGAAAATACAGAGGCAGTAAAAGTTTTAACTATCCATAAAGCTAAAGGATTGCAATTTGAGGTTGTAATAACTCCTTTTTTAGTACTTACTCTTTCTTGGCAGGAAAGAAAAGGTGACTCCAGCGTAATTTTTGAAGAAGGCGAAAATCTCTTCCTTCTTTATTTAAGAAAGGATTTTACTCCCTACTCATCTAAGTTGAAAAAAATATATCAAGGAGAGTTAGTTAGTTCTCTCATTGATGAGCTAAATGTTATCTATGTAGCTTTAACAAGAGCTAAAGAGGAGTTATATATTTTTATTCCTAAAAGGAAAGGGAATATTATCAATTTAGCAAAGAAGTTAATTTTAGATGAGGAAAATAAGTTAACCTGGGGTAAAAAGAGACCTTATTTTGAGAAAGAGAAAATTTACCAAGTAGAATTTATTCCTCTTTCCCTATACCAAGACTGGTGCAAATATATGGGGGAGGAGTTTATTTCTCGAAAGGATTTAAAATATAAGGATGCTGCTTTTAAAGGAGAAGTAATCCATAAGGCTCTTTCCTTAGTAAAAAATACTAAAGATAAGGATTTAGAAAAACTTATTGAGGAGATTAGTTGGCAAATACTTTATCAATATCCTAATAGAGTAGAGAAAGAAGAAATTCAACATTGGTTAAAAGATATTTTGGAAGAGGATAGATTGAAAAGGTTTTTTGCTTTACCTACTCAGTGTGTGATTTCTAATGAGAAAGAAATTGTAGATAAAAAAGGATCTCTTAAAAGAGTTGATAGATTGATAATCTTTCCCCAAGAGGTTTGGGTTATAGATTACAAAAGTACTCATGAAGAGTTAGGTCTTCATCAAGAGCAGATCAAAGAATATATGGAAATAATTTCACCTCTTTATCCAAATAAGAAGGTTAAAGGATTCTTAGTATTCCTTGATAATCGGGAGTTTTTAGAAGTAAAATGAATAGAATTTTTACTTATCCTTTTTCTGTGGATATTATAGAGAAAGTAGCCGAATATCTCTACGAAGAACACTACAGAACCAACAAAGATTTATCTAATATTGCTGTAGTATTTGGAGGCAAGCGCCCATTATTATTCTTAAGAAAATCTCTCGCCAGCAAGATAGGTCAATCTTTCTTCCCTCCTCAGTTATTTTCTATGGATAGATTCATTGAATATATTGTGAGAAAAACATATCCTCAGTTAAATAAAATATCTGATTTAGATGCTAGTTATCTTCTGTTTAATTTAAGTAAAGAGATAGTCCCTCATTTTTTGAAAAATGAATCTTTCTGTAGATTCTTTCCTTGGATAAAGGAATTGTTGCTTTTTTTGGAAGAGTTAGATTTAGAGAAGAAAACAGACGACGATCTTCATTTAGTTGAAAAAAACGCTGAGATTGGCTATGAAACTTCTCAAAGTATTAACATCTTACTCTCTCGAATTAAAAAGATTCGAGAAAATTTTCACAAGATTCTTTGGGAAAGGGGGAAATTCACTCGAGGATATGCTTACCTTTTAACTTCACAATTAACCAAAGATTTGATTTGCGAAGATTTTAAAGAAATAATTTTCTGTGGATTCTTTTACCTTCATGCTTCTGAGAAAGAGATAATTAAGAATCTTTTAGATAAAGGAAAGGCTGTGCTTTTCTTTCATACAAGTAAGGAAGAATGGCCTACTTTTAAAGAATTAGAAAAAGTTTTAGGTTATTCTCTTAAGAGAGAGGACTATCACAATCTACCAAAATTTTATTTTTATTCTGCGTTTGATAATCACTCTCAAGTAGGGATAGTAAGAGAAATAATAAGAAAGATTAACAAAGTTGATGATACAGTAATTATTTTACCACAACCTCATAATCTTGTACCTCTCCTTTCTGAATTAACTTCTTATATTAAGGAATTTAATGTTTCTTTGGGTTATCCTCTAAAACGTAGCTCTATCTACGCCTTGATTAGAGCAGTTTTCGAAGCTCAGAAAACAAGAAAAGATAATCTATATTACACTAAAGACTACTTAAAAGTTTTGACTTTTCCTTACACAAAAAATATAAAGTTTGACGATTATCAACCTGCGTTGACTAGAGTAATAGTGCATAAGATTGAGGAATATCTTTTAGGTATGGAGGAGGAAGTTACCTTAAGCAAGAGAGTCTTTATAGATCTTAAAGAGATAGAAAAAAATCAGGCTTTACATTCATCAATAATTGAAACCCTAGAAAAATTATCTATTAGTATTAAAAAAAATAAACTTAAGGAAATTATCTTAAAATTTCATGACCTCCTTTTCCGTAATTTTGAAAATGTGGAAAATTTTTATCAGCTTTCTCTGATTTTAGAAAATTTTCTTAATTTTCTAATAGATTTTAGCTTTGTGTCTTTCTACTCATTTAATTTAGGAGTTGTTAAAAAAATTTTAGAGATAACTGAAGAACTAAAGTTAGCTTCTTTTATGAATGAGAAAACAAGAAGAGAAGAGATGTTTGATTTTTTCTTAGAGATTTTACGTAACGAAGTTATAAATTTTGTCGGCTCTCCCTTAAAGGGTTTACAAATTTTAGGAGTGTTTGAGACAAGATCTTTAAAGTTTAGAAATGTAATAGTTATGGATGTTAATGAAGAAATTTATCCTGCCGTTAAAGTATACGAACCGTTAATTCCTCGCCAGATTTTCCTAAGTTTAGGAATAGATAGGTTGGAAAGAACTGAAGAGATTACACGGTATCATTTTAAGAGAGTAGTTGGGTCAGCAGAAAATGTTTATCTAATTTGGCAGGAATCTCAAGATAAAGAAAAAAGTAGATTTGTTGAAGAAATTATCTGGGAAGAAGAAAAAAGAAGATCCTCTTTAGGGGCTGTATCTTCTAAGAGAGTGGGTTTCTTTATAAAACTTCAACCTCAGAAAGAAATTATAAAAAAGAACGAAAACATTCTACGTTACCTTAAGAATGAAATGATTTATTCTCCTACATCTTTTGATGTATATCTTCGATGTCCGTTAAGATTTTTTTATGCTTATGTACTGCGACTAGAAGAAAGGGAAGATATATTAGAAGAAAGTGAATCTAAAGAGATAGGCAACTTTGTTCATCTTCTTTTGAAAGAATTCTACTCACACTTTATAGGCTCTCAACCATCCTTTAATAAAAAATATGAAAACCTCTTTTTCAAAATATTTGAGGAGAGGTTTTATCAGCATTTTGAAAGAACGATGAAAAGTGATGCTTTTCTTCTTAAGGAAGTTCTTTATTTTAGGTTGAGGGAATTTCTGGCAAAAGAAAAAAACAGAAAAGAAGTAAAAGAGATAGTTTTTGTAGAAAAAACTTTCACTAAGCCTTTGACTTTGAATGGAATTACCCTTCAGATAAAAGGTACCTTAGATAGAGCAGAAATAATTCAAAAAGATGATCAGATGGAAATGGTAATTGTAGATTACAAAACAGGCAGTTCGGTATCCTTGCCTAAGATTAAAAACTTAACCTTTCCTTCTGACAGAAAAAAAATTAAAGAAGAAATTGTATCCTTTCAGCTACCTATATATATTTATCTTTTGCAGAGCCCAGAGCTTAAAGGAATAGAGCTTAATGCTTCCTTATATTTTTTAAAAGATTTAAAGATAGAATATCTTTTTAAGGATAGAAATATTGATCGTCAGGAAGTTATTAATACCTATTTTCTCCCATCCCTTAAATTTATTGCCCAAGAGATACTCAATCCCAGTATTCCTTTTCAAGCCGATGCCGATGATGAAAAATACTGCGAGAGATGTGCTTTTTCTAGTTTATGCAAAATATAATTTCCCTGATATAATATATCCATAATGAGGGAGTTAAAAAGGAATCTGAATTTGTTCGACATCTTTTGTATTGCTAGTGGAGCAATGATTTCCAGTGGCCTTTTTATCCTTCCTAGTATTGCCTACTTCAAAGGAGGTCCTTCCATAGTATTTTCTTACTTCGTTGCAGGAGTCCTTATGATTCCTTCTATATTCTCTAAAGCGGAATTAGCCTCTGCTATGCCTAAGGCAGGAGGAACGTATTTCTTTATTGAACGCAGTTTAGGATACTTTTTCGGAATATTTGCTGGTTTGGCTAACTGGTTATCAATAGGATTAAAGAGCGCCTTCGCTTTGGTAGGAATAGGAGCATTCTTAGAGTACATAACTGGGGGCATATCTTACTTTCAGATAAAAATTGTTGCTAGTATATTTTGCCTAATTTTTCTTTTTCTTAACATAATAAGTATTAAAGGGATTGCTAATTTACAGAGGTACTTAGTTTTATTTCTTTTTCTTTCTTTGGGAGTTTATATTATTTTAGGGATGAATAGAGTAAATTTCGATTATTATACTCCCTTTTTAAAGGGAGGATTTAAGGGGATTTTAGCAGTGGCGGGGATGGTATTTATCTCCTATGGAGGATTAACTAAAGTTGCTTCTGTAGCTGAAGATACCAAAGACCCCCATCGTACCATTCCTTTAGGTATGATCCTTTCTTTCTTGGCTGTAGAGATTGTATATTTAGGTGCAGTTTATGTAACTGTAGGAATCCTACCCAAAGGTGAATTGCTCTCTACATTGACTCCTTTAACTCATGGAGGAATTAAATTAGCTGGTCTTCCTTTGGGGATAATTATGTCATTTTCTGCTTTGATAGCTTTTCTAACTACTGCCAATGCGGGATTATTTTCTTCCTCACGTATTCCTTTAGCAATGGCAAAAGATAAGTTACTTCCAAACATTTTTTCTAAACTTTCCAAAAAATATAGTACCCCTCATATTTCAGTTATCACTACAGGTATCTTTATGCTAATTTTGATTATCTTTTTAGATTTGGAGAATTTGGTAAAGTTAGCATCTACTTTAATGCTTATTCTCTTCATTCTTACAAATGTAGCGGTAATCATAATGAGAGAAGGCAGAATAATAAATTACCGTCCTACATTTAAATCTCCTTTTTATCCAGGTATCCAAATCTTCGCAATTATTTCCTACATTTTTTTAATTGTAGAAATGGGGGCAGTCGCCATTTTGATAAGTTTAGGATTTCTAATCTTTAGTGCCCTTACTTATTACTTTGTTGTAAAGAGGAAAGTAAAAAGACAGTCAGCAATAATCCATTTAGTAGAAAGAATTACTTCTAAAGATTTAATAGATACTTCTTTGGAAGAGGAGTTAAAAGAGATTATTCATAAAAGAGATAAGGTAATTAAGGATAGATTTGATAAAGTTATAGAGGACTGCCCTATAATGATTATAGAAGAAAGAATTTCTTATGAAGAACTTTTTGAGAAGGTAGCGCAAATTTTAGAGGAAAGGTTAAAGATAGAAAAACCCTGCTTAAAAGAACTTCTCTTAAAGAGAGAACAAATCTCTACTACCGTGCTTGAAGAGGGATTAGCCATACCTCACATAGTAGTAGAAGGAGAAAATAAGTTTGAGATTATTATCGTAAAGGCTTCCCAAGGTATAGATTTTCCTAAAGGAGTAGTAAAATTTGCTTTCGTTTTAGCTGGTTCTAAAGACGAACGTAATTTTCATCTTCGAGCTTTGATGGCTATAGCTCAAATAGTGAGAGAACATAATTTCTACCGAAATTTAGAAAGGGCTAAAAATGAATCTCAGTTAAGATTACTTATTCTTTCTTCTACAAGAAGAAGAGCAGTATGAGTAGAACAAAGATAATTGCTACTCTAGGACCTTCTACTGACGACGAAGATGTCTTAAGAAAGATGTTTGTCGCTGGAGTAGATATGGTAAGGTTAAATTTTTCCCACGGTAAAAGAGAGGAACATACAAGAAGAGTAAAGCTGATAAGAAAAATAAATCGGAAGCTTAAAAGGACTGTAAAACTAATGCAGGATTTAGAAGGGTACCGAATAAGAGTAGGAAAGTTAAAGGAGAATATTTTACTAAAAAATAAAACAACTATCTATCTTACTCAGGAGAAGACTTTAGGGGAAAAGAAATTGGTTCCCTTTGATTATCAAGGCAGTTTAAGGGGGATAAAAAAAGGTAATTTAATCTACATTGATGATGGAAAAATCATTTTAAAGGTAAAAGATGTAGAAAAAAGGCGTATTAAAGCTTTAGTCATTCGGGGTGGTATTTTAAAGGAGAGAAAAGGTATAAATATTTCAGGAGCAAAGTTAAGCTTTCCTTCATTAACGGAAAAGGATAGAGTTGATTTAGAAGTAGCTATTCAGTATAAATTTGATTGCCTTGCTCAATCTTTTGTGAGAACAGCTAAAGATATAAAAATAATTAAAAGTATCTTCTCTAGTAAATATCCTCCTTGTAAAATTTTTGCTAAAATAGAAAATAAAGATGCTCTAACTAATTTGGATGAAATAATTGCTATCTCTGATGGGATACTGATTGCTAGAGGAGATTTAGGAATATGTCTTCCTTTATATAAGATCCCTATTATACAGAAAGAAATTATAAGGAAGTGTAAATTAGCAGGTAAACCGGTAATAGTAGCTACCCAAATGTTAGAGAGTATGACAGAGGAAGTATTGCCTACCCGAGCAGAGGTAAGTGATGTAGCTAATGCTATCTTAGATGGAGCAACTCATCTTTTACTTTCTTCAGAGACGGCCATAGGTAAACATCCTCACAGAGTTGTGGCAATGATGGAACAAATAATAAAATCTACAGAAAGTTACATCAAGAAATTGAAGGAGTTGTATTTAATTTGAAATGAAAATTATCGCTCTTCTTACTGATTTTGGCACGGAGGATAACTTCATTGGAGTAATGAAAGGAGTTATCTTAAAAATTAATCCTGAAGTTACCATTGTTGATATAACTCATCAGATAGGAGCTCATAAAGTAAAAAAAGCAGCCTTCCTTCTTTACTCATCTTTTTCATATTTTCCTAAAGGTACTATTTTTTTAGTTGTTGTGGATCCAGGGGTAGGTTCTAAACGTAAGGCTTTAGCAGTAAAAACAAGAAATTACTACTTCATTGGTCCCGATAATGGAGTATTATTCCCTAGTTTAGAAGCCGATGGTGGAGGAGAAGTTGTGGAGATAATGAATAAAAAATATCTTCTAAATCCTATTTCTTCTACTTTTCATGGCCGTGATGTATTTGCTCCCATAGCTGCTTATTTATCCAAGGGTATAAAATTAGAAAAATTAGGTAGAAGGATTGTGGATATCAAAGAGTTAGATCTTCCTCAAGCCAAGATCAGAAAGAATACTTTAATAGGAGAAATTATTTACATAGATTCTTTCGGTAATCTAGTTACTAATATAGATAGAGTTACTTTAGAAAAATTTACTAAAAACAGAAATTTTGTTGCCTTTTTAAATAAAAAGAAAATAACAAGACTCTGTGACTCCTATCTTCAGGAAAAAAAGAAACCCTTTTTCATAGAAGGGGGATTTTTTAAATTAGAAATTTCCCTAAAGATGAAATCAGCTAGGAATTACTTCAAAGCTAAAGAAGGTCAGAAGATAGTAATTAAAAGGAAATGATAGACAAAGTGGAATTTAAAGATAAGAAAATACCTTTAAAAGGAGTTATAAAATATGTGTATAAAAGAATGGGTAAAGCTATTTTAGACTACAATATGATTGAGAAGAATGATAAGATCTTAGTCGCTGTATCCGGAGGAAGTGATAGCTTGAGTTTAGTAAAACTACTTAAAATGAGAAAAAGGAGGATCCCTATAGATTTCCAAATTTTAGCCTGTTTTATAGATATGAATTTTATAAAGATTGATAAAAAGGCACTCTTGGGTTACTTAGAAAGAGAAAATATTCCCTTTGTGGTGAAAAAGATGGAGTTAAAAGATACCAACGTTAATTGTTTTTGGTGTTCTTGGAATAGAAGAAAGGTGTTATTCCAAACCGCTCAAGAGTTTCATTGTAATAAAGTTGCCTTAGGCCACCATTTAGATGATATTGTGGAAACGATTCTTATGAACTTACTTTTTTTTGGAGAAGTAAGTGCAATGAAGCCAAAGATTGAACTTTTCGAAGGAAGACTTACCATAATAAGACCTCTGTGTTATGTAGAAAAAAAAGATCTTATAAATTTTGCTAATCGGTTAAACCTAGACTATACAAACTATCGGTGCTCTTATGGGAAGGATTCCCGAAGGGAATTAGTTAAAGCTATTATAAAAAAAGCTGGAGAAAGTTGTCCTTATGTTAAGAAAAATATTTTTAACGCTTTAAAGAATATAAAAACAGATTATTTGATATGAGAGTTCTTATTACCGGTGGTGCTAGCTGGGTAAAGATTGATGAAGTGAGAATTCTAACTAATATTTTTACAGGTAAGACTGCTTTATTCTTAGCTCAGGAGGCTAAAAAGAGAGGTTTGCATACGACTCTTATCATCAATCCTCATTGCATAAGTAAGTTTCCTAAAGGAATAAGGATAATGCCCTTTAAATATTTTCAAGATTTAAAGAATAAGGTAGTTGGCGAACTTAAAAAAAATAGCTATCAACTAATAATCCATGCTTGTGCTGTAAGTGATTATATATTGAAAAAGCCTTTTAAAGGAAAAATACCTTCTGAAAGAAAAGAATTAGTTTTAAAACTTTTTCCTGCGCCAAAGATAATTAAAACAATTAGAAAATTAGCCAAAAATTCTTTTGTGGTCCAGTTTAAATTAGAAATAGAGGAGGAGGGAATAATTGACAAAGCTTTCAGGAGTTTAAAAGAAAACGGCACCGATTTAGTAGTAGCTAATAGCTTAGAGAGTATAAAGTTAGGATATAAAGCATTTATTATTGATAAGAAAAGAAATATCGAGAAGATAAACTCCAAGGAAGAGCTTCTTCCTGTCATTTTAAACCACCTCAAATGAGGCATTTTTCCGCCATAGGCGGATCCGCCTTAGGCGGAAAGTCTGACTTAGAGTCAGTTTGGAGTATATAAAACGAAGCCCTCTCCTCTTGTGAGGAGAGGGCCCGTGGCTTTGAGCCCTCTAAAAGAGAGCCCCCATTTCCTCTTTAAAATTTACCATATTTTGGAAAGATTTTTAAAGAGTGAAGGGAATTTTTTTTGTAAGCGTTTCCAAAATTTCTCTTTCACTTTTTCTATTTGACTGAAATTCAAAGATTTTATTTACATAAGATATTTTTTGATATAAAATAATTTTGTGAATAATTTTACTCTAGCTATAACAGGAATAGGAGTAATAGCGCCCAATGGCATAGGAAAAAAAGATTTTTGGAAGTCTTTAGAAGAAGGAAAAAGTGCCATAACTCCTATTGATATCTTTGATACAGAAAAATTTTATGTAAAGGTTGGAGGGCAGATAAAAAATTTTGATCCCAAAGCATACTTGGGATTTAAAGGCTTGAGAAATTTAGACAGAAGTACACTTTTTCTTCTTTCTGCTAGTAAGCAAGTGATTGAAGATAATGGATTAGAAATTAACGATACTAATACTGATAAAATAGGGGTATGTACTGCTACTACTTTCTCTCATCTATGGCCAATTGTAGAGTTTGATAGAGAAGTATTAAAAGAAGGAATAGATTTTGCCTCACCTGCTCTCTTTCCCCTTACAGTAATAAACGCTCCTTCATCCCAGGTTTCCATTAGATTTAATATTCAAGGATTTAACACTACAGTAAGTACAGGATATACATCAGGAATTGAAGCATTAAACTATACCTGGGATGCTCTTTCTACTGCTAAGGCAGAAATAGTATTATGTGGAGGAGTAGAAAGTTTGGACTTTTCCTTATTCTTTGGTTTTCACAAGCTAGGATACTTAGGTGGGATAAATGGCCCTACTCTGAGTTGTCCATTTGATAAAAGGAGAAATGGACCTTTGTTAGGAGAGGGCTGTTGCGTATTTAAGATAGAAGAATTCAAAAAAGCTGAAGAGAAAAAGAGCAAAATTTTTGCCAAGATAAGAAGTGTTTCTTCTTTTTTTGATGGATTCAAAATGGGCAAGATTCACCCTCAAGGAGAAGGATTAAAGAAGTCTATAGAGGATGCTCTAGATACCGCAGGAGTACTTACCAGAGATGTTGATTATATCTCCAGTTGTGCTAATTCATCGCAAGATTTAGATAAGATAGAGGTAAAAGTTTTAAAAAAAATATTTGGTAAGCGCCTGAAGAAGATCCCAGTAAGCTCTATAAAATCAATGTTAGGAGAAAGTTTTTCTGTAGCAAGCCTTTTTCAGATTACTTCTTGTATAGGAGCAATGCTGAGTGGAAAAATCCCTCCTACTATAAACTATAAAGAAAAAGACCCCGAGTGTGATGTGGACTGTGTTCCTAACAAAGCGCAGAAAAAAGAAGTAGTTATAGCTTTAGTTACTTCTTTTGGCCCTGGGGGGTATAACGGTGCCTGTATTTTAGAGAAATACAAAGAAGCTGGTTAAAATGATTGATCTTAAAAATAAAGTAGTAATAGTTACTGGAGGTTCTCGAGGAATAGGTAAAGCTATCTGTTTGGTTTTTGCTCAATTAGGAACAAAGATAGTTTTCACCTATCACAGAAGTAAAAAAGAAGCAGATAAGGTAAAACAGGAAATAAAAAAAATAGGAGGCAACTGTTTAAGTATCCAAGCAGACGTAAGAGATTTTGAACAATGTCGAGCAGTAGTAGAGAAGACTTTGAAAAAATTTAAGACTTTAGATATCCTTGTTAACAACGCAGGGATAATTAGAGATAAAGCATTATTTATGATGACAGTTGAGGATTGGAAGCAAGTGATAGAAACGAATCTAATAGGTACTTTTAATATGACTAGATCAGCAATTACTACCTTTCTTAAACAAAAAAGAGGGTGTATAGTAAATATAAGTTCGGTAAGTGGATTGGTAGGCATTCCCAGGCAAACTAACTATAGCGCATCCAAGGCAGGAATTATTGGTTTTTCTAAAGCTTTAGCTAAAGAAGTAGCTCCCTACAATATAAGGGTGAATGTTATTTGTCCCGGCTATATTGCTACAGATATGGTAGCTTCCTTAAGGGATGATATAAAAAATAATATCTTAAATAGCATTCCTTTAAAGAGATTGGGAACACCCCAGGAGGTAGCATGGTTATGTGCTTTTGTTAGTTCAGAGAAAGCAAATTATATCACTGGAGAAGTAATTAAGATAGATGGAGGATTAGCTATTTAAAACTTAAGGAGGTTTATGGGAAAGAAGAATCTTAGAAGAGACCAAAAATTAGTTTCTGAGATTGCCGAAATTCCTAAAGAAAAGATTCCCAACATGCGTTTTCTTGCAGATATTTATCGTTTAATAAAGAAACAGCTAAAGAGGCAAAAAATATGTTAGAAAGTTGGGATATAAAAAAAATTCAAGAAATTTTACCACAAAGATATCCTTTTCTCTTCATTGACAAGGTCTTGGAAGTAGACGAAATTCAAAGAAAAGTCATCTGTCTAAAAAATGTAACTGCGAATGATTACTTCTTTGAGGGCCATTTTCCTAAAAATCCTGTTATGCCGGGAGCAATAATTATTGAGGCTTTGGCGCAAGCAAGTATCGTTGTCTTTGCAGTTTTAAAACCAGAAGTTGCAGACACACATCCTGACTATTATCTGGGAAAAGTAGAAGCAAAATTTAAAAAACCAGTAAAAGTAGGGGATCAATTAATTTTAGAAGTATATGGCGAGAAGATTCTTGATAGAGCAGGTTCAGTTAAAGCGTTAGCAAAGGTAAGCGGTGAAGTAGTCGTCGAAGCAAGGATATCTTTTGGGGTAAAGATTAAAAAAGAAGAATAATTAACTCCTTTATTCTATGGGCAAGAAAGTAGTAGTAAGTGGGATAGGGGTGATTTCTTCTATTGGTTTAAATAAAGAAGATTTCTGGAATAATCTTATAAAAGGAAAATCAGGAATAAGCAAAGTGACTCTCTTTGATACCTCTAAATTTAAGCGTCACTACGCAGGAGAGATAAGAGATTTTGACCCCACTTTATTTATTCCTCAAGAGATGACTCAGTTTTTGGGAAGAGCTTCTCAGTTTGCTATTGCTGCTACTAAATTAGCTTTAGAAGACGCTCATCTTAATTTAAATGAGTGCAGAAATAAAAGATTAGCAATAATTGTAGGTACTACAATGACAGAGGCAAGCGTATTAGACTTTTCTTCAGAAATGTTGCTAAAGGAGGAATGGGATGAGATTACTCTTAAACTTCTTCTTAATGCTTTTTCTCCCTCTATTCCTCGGAATATTGGTTATTTCCTTCAACTTAAAGGTTATAACCTTCTTATTCCTAATGCTTGTGCTGCTGGTAATTATGCAATTGGATATGGTTTAGATTTGATAAGAAAGGGGAAGGTGGATTTAGCTATTGTAGGAGGAGCAGAAGCACTTTCCCGAGGTGCTTTTCAAGGGTTTCAGACGCTTTATGCTATGGCACCAAGAGTGTGTTCTCCTTTTGATAAGGATAGAAAAGGTATGCTTTTAGGAGAAGGGGCAGGAATTTTGATTTTAGAACCTCTTGGAGAAGCAGAAAAAAGAAAAACAAATATCTATGTAGAAGTTTTAAGTTACGGATTATCTTCTGATGCATATCATATGACTATACCTAAAAAAGAAGGAATAAAAAAAGCAATGGAGAAAGCAATTAGAAATGCCAACTGTTTACCTCAAGATATAGATTATGTCTGTGCCCATGGAACAGGAACAGTTCAGAACGATAAAGCAGAGGCTGAAGCGATAAAAGAACTATTTGGAGAAAATTACAGAAATGTTCCTGTTAGTTCCTTAAAATCAATGATTGGCCATTGCATGGGAGCAGCTTCTAGTATTGAAGCGGTAGCCTGTTGTTTAGCGATAGAAAGGGGAATAATTCCTCCCACAATAAATTTTAAAACCCCGGATCCTGAATGTGATATAGATTGTGTTCCTAATAAGGCAAGAAAAAAGAAATTAAATATAGTTTTAAATAACGGATTTGCTTTTGGAGGAAGTAATTGTTGCGTAGTCTTTAGCAAACCAAATTAACCTCAAATGAGACAAAATAAGTCAGACTTGAAATGTCTCATTTGAGAGAGTTTTTACCTAAGGTGTAGTTACCCGGAGTAGGAAAATGTATCATTTGAGAAAATAAGTAAGGGGGAATAGTGAAGAAGAAGAAGAAGAAGAAAACCAGCTTCCTTAAATTACTGATGATGGTGATTAAATTTCTGATTCCCCTTACGGCGATTTTACTAAAAATAACTCATCCTCAAGTAAAATATGGATGGCTTTTTGTAGGATACGTAGTATTTGTAGCAGTAGAGAGGATATTTGAAACTTTCTACAGTGGAAGATTTGAGAAGCATATTAGCCGATTAGAAAAAGACTGGGCCTTTCAGGCAGTAGCTTTAGTCTATACTACCATGGCTTTTATTATGATGTTTGAGTTCTTTTTAGTTCCTCGCACCTTTACTCCTTTTTTAGTTATATATGGAGGAACTATTTACTTAATTGCTTTATTTTTAAGACTATGGGGAGTAAAGACTTTAGGGGAATCCTGGCAGACAAAAATCTTAACAAGGCAGTTAATAACTGATAAAGGACCTTATAAATATATGCGTCATCCTATCTATTTTGGAGTAATTTTAGAAGCGCTTTCTGTATCTATGATTGCAGGAACTCTCTATGCATTTTTGTTTGCTATATTTATATTTGCTTCTTTAATGATTCTTAAAACTTACTTGGAAGAGAAAGACCTTATCAAAATTTATGGAGATAAGTATAGAGAATACACTCAAAAATGCTGGGCTTATTTACCCTTACCTAAAGGAGGGTTTTTTAAAAAAGCGTCTTAATATATGTATAAATTTGCCTGGATAGGATATTTCCCAGAAGAAGATACATTAAAAAAAGTATTAAATAGCAAAGGAATTACTTTTTCTCAAAAGGATATTTTAGATAACTTTTTAGATAATCTTACCCCTCAAGAAATACTCTTCTTAAATGTAGAATCAAAAAGAGGAAATAAAACCCAAGGTTCTATCATTATAGCCCCCTTACTTCTTAAGCAGATTCCTCTTCTAAGTGAAGAAAAACTTATAGAAAAAACCATCTCATCTGTAAAACTTGCCTTAAGAAAAGAAGCAAGGATTATCTGCCTGGCAGGAATCTTAGGGAGATTAGTTTCTACAGTAAAAAAGAGAATAAACAGAGAAGATATTTTTTTTATCACAGGCAGAAAACTTTTTACTGCTACAATAATCGATAATCTGTTAAGGATTAGTTCTCAACTAGATATTGATTTAAGAGAGGTGAAACTGTCTCTTTTTGATGCTGATTCGCCAGTAGCCAGGGTATGTTGCCAGCTTCTGATAGGAAAGGTGAGAGAAATCTGGTTATTCGATAAATCTAATCGCAAAAAAGATACTTTTGCTGAATTTAATCACTCTAACTTTAGAAATTTAACAATTTCTAACTCTATAAAAGATGTCTTAAAAGGAAGCAAGTTAGTTATAAGCACTTATCTTTTTTTATCTGAAGAAATAATAAAAAATTTGCAGCCAAAAAGCATATTCTTTGATGCCATCGTTCCCTTTTGGTCAGCTAAAACTATTTACAATGAACGCAAAGACATTCTCCCTATAGAGGCAGCCTGGGTGACTCGCGGTCCTTTAACTCATAAAGAATTTGATATCCTTTTTCCTGAAGATGCTATTGTAGCTTGTATTGCAGAAGCTGTTATTTTAGGATTACAAAACTCACTCGACGACTTTATAACTGAATTTAACTCAAGAAATGTAGTAGTTGTTAGTAATTTGGCTAAGGAAGAGGGTTTTTTTCTTGCTGATTTTCGCTGCGGAGATACTGTTTTTGGAGAGGAAATAAAGAAAATAGGAGTATCTGCTTTTAGATAAATCTTTTGCTAAAAGCGGGTTAATTTGAGGTAGAAGATATGGTAGATGAAAGTAAAGTTATATTAGAAATAGTTAAGAAAAGAAAAGCTATAAGAAAGTATAAAGATAAACCTATACCAGAAAAAATAATAAGAAAAATTATTGAGGCAGGCAGATGGGGCCCATCCATTCACGGTATCCAACCTTGGAAATTTGTAGTGATAGAGAATAAAGAATTGATAAAAGAAATTACAAATAGATTGATTAAGAAGTCAAAGAAAATAGGCACGGGAGCTAATATTTTACTTCATTTTAGTGCAGATGTTATTAGAAATGCTCCTATCTTAATTGCAATATACAATACAAAAGCTTTTATGCAGTTAGCTAAAAGGTATAGAGAATCATACATAAAATTAGCAAAAGTTGCTGAAATTTCTGCAATTTCAGCAGCTCTCCAGAATATGGTACTTGTAGCAGAAAGTTTAGGATTGGGTTCCTGTTGGCTTAATACACCTCTATTCTGCAGAAAAGAGATAAGCAAACTTTTAAATGAAAATAATGAGTTAGCAGCAATTTTAACTTTGGGTTATCCTCAAGAAAAAGGAAAACGCTCCAAAAGGAAGCCGTTATCAGAGACAGTAAAATATATTAGATAAAATGAAAGACAAATACGATGTAGTGATAATTGGTGCAGGTATTGGAGGATTAGTCTGCGGGTGTTATTTAGCTAAGGCAGGCTTAAAGGTTTTAATTGTAGAGAAGAATGATAAACCAGGTGGGTATTGTAGCTCTTTTGAGAAAAATGGATATAGATTTGATGTAGGAGTTCATTATTTGGGATCTCTTAGAGAAGAAGGGATACTTTTTAAGATTTTAAAAGAGTTAGATCTTTTAAACAGAATAAAGTTTATAACAAATGATCCAACTGACAGAATAATAACACCAGACAAGACTATTTTCATAAGAAAAGATAAAAATGATACAAAGAAAGAATTAATAGCTCATTTTCCTGGAGAAAAACAAAATATTGAGGCTTTTTTTAAATTTATACTTGAAAAAGATTTTCTTTACATTGTTTCGAAAACAAAAAGAATTACGTTTAAAGAATTGTTAGATGACTTTTTTAACGATTATAAATTAAAAGCGATTTTATCAATATTGCTGGGAAATTTAGGCTTGCCTTCATCGCAAGCCTCAGCGTTAGTCTCTATAGTACTTTATAGGGAATTTATTCTAGATGGAGGGTATTATCCAAAGGGGGGAATGCAAGTTCTGCCTGATTTGTTAGCTCAGAGATTCAAAGAATATGGAGGAGATTTATTGTTGTCCACCAAAGTTGTAAAAATTATTACAAAAAATAGAAAAATTATAGGTGTAGAAATAGAAAATAAAGGTGTTATATCTTCAAAAGTTGTAGTTTCTAATGCTGATGCAACTTTGACTTTTAAAAAATTATTAGATTGCGATACTCAAGAAGCAAAAAAAGTTGAAAATCTAAGACCTTCTCCTTCGGCATTTGTTGTATATTTAGGTTTGAATAAGAAATTGAACATCTCACCACGCCATTTTACTGCATGGTTTTTTTCTAGTTACGACGTCGAAAAATGTTATAAAAAACAATTATCTTTATCACAAATTCCATCTCTTTATTATGCTCTTTTAACATTTTCTTCTATTGTGGATCCTTCCTTAGCTCCTTCTGGAAAAGACATTATAAGAATTTTTGTAGGAGCTAATTTTAGAAAAAAAATAGAAACAGAAAATAAAGAAACTATCTATCAAAAATTACTTGAAAAGTTAGAGAATCTGATTCCTAATACTCAAAAATATATTGAAGTAAAAGAGATAGCGACTCCTTATACCTTTTATAGCTTTACTTTAAATAGAGAAGGTGCTCTTTTTGGATGGGCAGCAACTCCTTCCCAAATAGATAGAAAAATCTTTCCCCCCGAGACTTCTATAAAAAATTTATATTTAACAGGACATTGGATAACTAAAGAAATAGGGCAGGGAAGTATATCCGGTGTTTCTCTAGGAGGACGGAGTACAGCCCGATTAGTCTTAAAAAGTTTAGAAAATGAGTAGAATAAATCTATTTTGGATAAGCAATGTTTTCATTTTGCTTACTAATTTTAGTTTAAGTATCTTTATTTTATTGAAAAGTAGAGAAAAGAAAGAAAATGTAATCTTTAGTATGGTACCTTTCTGTGTAGGAATCTGGGGATTGGGTGGAAGTATGCTTTCTTCACTTACTCAAGCTAATTATAATTTAGCTCTTTTTTGGTGGCAAGTTGGTTATATAGGAGTGATGTTTACAGTAGTTTTTTACTTCCATTTTATAGTAGCTTTCTTAAAATTAAATCGTAAACTTCTCCTCATTTTTACCTACTTTTTAGCTTTTATTTTTCTTTTCTTTGATTGGTATGATAATTCAAAGTTTTTTTTGGGCAATTTGAGATGGGCATTCGATCAGTTTTACTGCATAGATTGGATTGAACGTAAGAATATAATTTGGTTAATTTTCTATATAAGTTTTTATTGGCTCTTACTTGGTTATTCCTTTTTCTTACTATTAAAAGCTTATAAACATTCTTCAGGATTAAAAAGAGACCAATTGAAATATGTTATTTTAGGTTCTATTGTAGGATGGACAGGGGCTGAGGGAGTATACTTTCCTGCTTTTCGTATCGATATTTATCCTTATTTTAATTTTTTCATCGGTATCTATCCCCTCATCCTTGCCTACGCCATTATCAAATATCACCTTATGGATATTCGGGTAGCTATAACGAGAGTAGGGATATTTTTAGCTCTCTACACCGCTGTATTAGGCCTTCCTTTCTATTTAGGATATCAAACTAACTCCTGGGTATTATCTACCTCTTTCGCTGCTGTTTTTGCTACTATAGGTCCTTTAATCTATAGAACTATTCAGAAAAAAGCTGAAGACCTACTTTTAGCTCAACAGCGTCATTATCAACATATTCTTCTTCAAGCTGCAGGAGGGATGATTAGAGAACATAATTTAAACAGATTACTTAAGTTGATTGTTCGTATTGTTAAAAAAACTGTAAAGATTAGTTTCGCTATTATTTTTTCGTATGATAAGGAGAATAAAATCTATAAACCAATGTCAGCCCGTGGTTATAAGATTACCTCATTAGACTTAAATTTCCCTGAAGATGCTCCTATTATTACATATATGAAGGATAATCCCAACCCTTTTATCCCAGAAGAATTGCCTTCCGATTTAAGAAAATGTTTAGAAGAGAAACTGGAGACCTCTTTTGAGCTATTTATTCCTTCTGTTGTTGAAAAAAGAGTTCAGGGATTCTTAATTTTAGGAGAAAAATTGGATAGGTCTCCTTATAGCCAGGATGATATAAGCGTATTTAGTATTCTTTCTCGTCAGGCTGCTTTGGCAATTGAAAACTGTCTTTTTTTTGAAGAGTTTAAAAAAGTCCAGCAACAGCTCTTTCAGGCAGAAAAACTTGCTTCTATCGGAGGGATAGCTGATGGAGTAGCTCATCAGATAAAAAATAGATTGAATCACTTTTCTTTGGCTACAGGAGAACTAAGGCTTGCCATTCAAGAATTTGTTAAGAGTAATTATAATCTTGCTAACAATCGTTCTATAAAAGAATTTTTAGAGTATCTTTTAAAAATCACTGATTCTCTTATCTCTAATGTTAAACGCACTGACTCTGTAGTTAGAGGAATTTTGCAGTTTGCTCGGACTCAAGATAAGAAGTTATTTTTTGGTTATTTTTCGTTAGAAGAGATAATAAATCCCGCCTTGGAGCTCATTTCTATAAAACATGAGGTTTCCGAAATACCATTAGAGAAAGATTTGGAAATAGACCTTATATGGGGAATAAAGTCTCAACTGGGAGAGGTTATCTATAATCTTTTAGATAATGCTTACGAAGCTACCCAGGAGCTTGCCTTACAACTCTTCCAGGAAGAGAAAAAAGAATACCATCCTAAAATAAAGATAGAAGCTTATCAAGAACTTACTCACTATTTTATAATTATTTCTGATAACGGTATTGGTATAAAGGAGGAGGATAAAAAGAAGATATTTTCTCCCTTTTTTACTACGAAGTCTTCTTATAAGTCAGGTTCAGGAATTGGAATGTATGTAGTCCGACGAATCATTGAGGAAAATCATAATGGAAAAATCTGGTTTGGATCTACTTATATGAAAGGGACAAAATTCTATATCCAACTTCCCAAGCCCCTCTCTCCCAAACCTCCCAAATGAGACATTTCAAGTCAGACTTAAAATGTCTCATTTGAGGTTGACGCAAACCCTTTTTGTATGGTAAAATTTAATCTCTAATAGTTATTTTGTAAGAACATCTTGATATAGAAAAAGTTAGCAAAGGAGAGGACAGACAGAAGTAAAAGGAAAAGACTTTTTATCCCTTTGATAATCATGGGGTTATTAGAAAGATTAGATAAAGGTAAACTAAAAGGGTATTTAACCCAAATTTTTCATTAGAAAAATTTGTCCGTAGGACAGCCCTTTCTTTTGAAAGAGCTGGGTTAACCCAGCTCTTTATTTCTACGAATGAATTTCTTCTTATGAAGAATAAAGGGCTGCCCTTTGGGCGGATTTTGCTAATGCAAAATCCGGGTTTAACTATCAACAAACGGATAATTTTTGAGGGAGGAATTTATCATATTACTCAACGAGCTCCTGGGAGAGAGCTTCTTTTCTTGGAAAATTCAGATTATTTACATTTTTTAGCAGTCCTTAAAGAAACAGTTAAAAAATTTAATTTGGATTTATTTTGTTTTGCCTTGCTTCCTAATCATCTTCACCTTCTTTTAAGAATTAACAAATCCAACCTATCTTCGGCTATGAAGAATCTTTTTGAAAGATATGCTGACTATTTTAACAAAAAATATCAACGTAAAGGACATGTATTTTGTGGAAGATATAGAGCTAGTTTCTGCAACAGCGACGACTATCTTTTAGCAGCTTCTCTTTATATCCATATCAATCCTTATAAGGCTACATTATGTAGACATCCCAAAGAATACAGATGGAGCTCTCTTAATCTTTACTTAGAAAATTATAAAAAAAGTTTTGTGAATTATGAATTTATCCTCTCCTTATTACATTCTCAGATAGAGAAAGCAAGGAAAAAGTATCTCGAAATGATAAATGAAAGCCTGAAAAATGAAGGAGGGGGCCTTCTGGATTTATCTTATGTAAGAAAAAACATAGAAGAACTAGTTAAAATCACTAAGCGATTCTTTAATAAAAGAGAGGAGAAAGATAATTTAGAAAAATTACTGGATAGTTTCAGAAAAAAGAAAAAAGTGGTAAAGCCTGAAGATAAAGAAGCAAGAAAGTACTTGATTCAACAGCTGATAGCTAATGGATACAAAGTGAAAGATATAATAGAGGAGCTTCGAATAAGCAGAGCTTCTTTCTATCGAATTTTAAATCCCAAATGAGACATTTCAAGTCAGACTTATTTTGTCTCATTTGGAGGGAACGTATTTAGATTAAAGGGATTATGATTATAATCTTAGGTATAATTATATTAGGAGGGATAGCTACTGTAGCTTTTTCTTTTTTTTCTTCCCCGGAAGTTACCCTTAAAAAAAGAAGGAAAGAAAAGAGGAGTCTTCAAAGAATAGAACTTGCTGAATTAAAAAATAGAGTAAATTCTTTAAAAGATGAATTGCGTATTCTCCAGGGAGAGTTAGAAAAAGGTAGGTCAGAAAATTTATCTCTTAAAAGTAAATTGGAGAATTTGGAGAAAGAGAGAAACGAACTAAAAAATCAGATAGAAAGGAGAAAAAAATGGAAATTGTATGAAAGAAAGATATTTCAAAAACTTAAGAAACAGACAGTTGATTTAAAGAATCTTTTAGAAAAAAAAGAGAAAGAGTTAGAAGAGCAGTTTTCAAAAAATGTAAAATTAAATAAGGAATTAAGGGAAATAAACGATCGTGTCGCCTTTTTTGAAAAAGAAAATAAAAAGAAAGATGAAAAAATAAAAATTCTAAATGATGAAATTGGTAAGTTTACTGAGAAAATTAAAGAGTATACTCTTACTATTAATCAGTTCAAACAGAAAGAAGCAGAAAGTGAGTGGGTAGCTAAGTCTGAATATGAGGCTCTAAAAGAGATGTATGCAAATTTGGAAAAGGAGATAGAAACTAAAACTAAGCAAATTTTAGCAAGAGATGAGAAAATAAAAAAGTTAAGTGAGGAGAAGACTGTTTTAGAGAGAAAACTTAGTTTAAAAGAGGAAGTAACTCAACAGCCTGCTCCTCAACCTTCTTTAGAAGAGAAAAAAGAGGAACCTCTAAAAACACAAATCCAAGAAGAAATAGCAAAAGAGGCAGGTATTATGTCTCAACCAAAAGATGAGGCCACCCTTCTTAAAGAGCAACCTAAAGAAGTCGATAAAGAACTAAAAATTCAAAAGGAAGAAATAATTGAGGCTCCTGAAAAAGAGGTGAAGATAAAAGAAAAAGAAGAAAAGGCGAAAGAGGAGCCCGAAGTTTTACCTAAAGTAGAGTTAGAAAAGGTAAGAAATATTGGTATTGCTGCCCATATCGATGCAGGTAAAACTACCATTACTGAAAGAATTCTTTTTTATACTGGTCGTTCCCATAAGATTGGTGAAGTTCATGATGGACAGGCACAGATGGACTGGATGAAACAGGAGAAAGAAAGGGGGATTACTATCACCAGTGCAGTTACTACATGTTTTTGGAACGAAAAAAGAATCAATATAATCGATACTCCTGGTCATGTTGATTTTACTGCTGAAGTAGAGAGAGCTCTTCGGGTGCTGGACGGTGTAGTGGTAGTTTTTTCTGCCGTAGAGGGGGTAGAGGCTCAATCAGAGACTGTCTGGCGTCAAGCAGATAAGTATCATGTTCCTAAAATAGTTTTTGTAAATAAGATGGATAGAATGGGAGCGGATTTTTTCAGAGTGATGAAGGAGATGAAAGAGAAGTTAACTGCTCCAGTGGTAGCAATAACTATTCCTATAGGAAAGGAAAGTGAGTTTAAAGGAATAATTGATCTAGTGAAGATGAAAGCTATTTTTTATGATGAAGAATCTTTAGGAAAAAAAGTTTTCATAGAAGAAATACCTTCCGAGTATAAAGAATTATCTGAAAGTTATCATAATATCCTATTAGAAAAGGTAGCATCTATTGATGAAGAACTTACAGAAAAATATTTACAAAAGAAAGAGATTTCTAAAGAAGAGATAATTAAAGCGTTAAGAAAAGGAACAATTTCTAATAAGTTAGTTCCTGTTTTGTGTGGTTCAGGCCTTAAAAATAAAGGTATTCAAAAACTTTTAGACGCAATTACTTTCTATCTCCCCTCACCCATAGATTTACCACCTATAGAGGGATGGGACCCCAAAGACTCAGAAAAAATTATTAAGAGGAAACCAACATTAGAAGAGCCCTTTACTGCGTTAGCTTTTAAGGTTCAAGCCGATCCTCATGTGGGAAAATTAGTTTATTTTAGAGTATACTCCGGGTATCTTAAGAGTGGTTGTTATGTATTGAATGCTACAAAAAATAAGAAAGAGAGAATAGGAAGAATATTACAAATGCATGCTAATCAGAAAGAGAACCGCAATGAGATTTATGCTGGAGATATAGCTGCAGGAGTGGGACTTAGCCACACAGTGACAGGGGATACATTATGCGATCCAGATTATCCTATAATTCTTGAAACTATAAAATTTCCTGAACCAGTTGTTTCTATAAGTATAAAACCAAAAACAAGAACAGATCAGGATAGATTAAATAAGGCAATAATGAAACTTACCGAAGAAGATCCTACCTTTAAAGTGGAAACTGATCAGGAATCTAAAGAAATTGTTCTTTCGGGAATGGGAGAATTACATTTAGAAATAATGGTGGACAGACTAAAGGAAGAATTTAAAGTAGAAGCCGAGACAGGAACACCTCAGGTAGCTTACCGAGAAACCATTCTTTCTAACGCCCAAGGAGAAGGTAAATACATAAGGCAAACAGGAGGGAGGGGGCAATACGGTCATGTAATTTTTGAGATAGAACCACTTAAAAGAGGTGAGGGATTTCAATTTATAGATAAAATAAAAGGGGGGGTTATTCCTGCTTCTTATATTCCCGCAGTAGAAAAGGGATTTATCAATGCTATGAAGAAAGGGCCTCTTTGTGGTTATCCTGTTACTGATATAAAAATTACTCTTTTTGATGGTTCTTACCATGAAGTAGATTCTTCAGATTTAGCATTTCAGTTAGCTGCCAGCATTGGTTTTAAAGAAGTATTTATGAAAGCCACACCTATTCTTTTAGAACCTTATATGAAACTTGAAATAACTACCCCTGAGGAATATTTAAGCAATATCGTAGGTAATCTTTGTGCACGTAGAGGAAAGATACTCAATATAGATACCCAAGGAAACCAAAAGATAGTTTTAGCAGAAGCTCCTTTAGCAGAACTTTTTGGTTATACTGAAGCTATTCGTTCGTTGAGTAGTGGACGGGCTATCTTTTCTATGCAATTCTCTCGTTATGAACAGGTTCCTCAAGAGATTGCTAAAGAAATTGTTGCTCAGCATAAAGAAAAGAGATCCAAATGAAACATTCTTCCGCCATAGGCGGATCCGCCTTAGGCGGAAAGTCAGACTTGAAATGTCTCATTTGAGGGGTAAAATAGAGGAAAATGATGAAAATAACCAATATTCTAATAGGCATTTGTGCAGGTATCTCTTCGTATAAAACCTGCACTTTAGTTAGACTTCTTAAGAAGAATAATTTTTCTGTAAGAGTGGTGATGACTCCCAATGCAGTTAAGTTTGTTTCTCCTTTGGTATTCAGTACTCTTTCTGAAAGTCCTGTTTATTTAGAAATGTTTGAAGAAAGAAGTGATACAAAACATATTTCTCTAGCAGAATGGTCGCATTTGGTGGTAGTAGCTCCACTGTCTGCTAATACTCTTTCTAAAATTGTTTGCGGTATTTGCGATAATCTTCTCACTACGGTAATTTGCGCCTTGCCTTCTAGAGTGAAAGTAATTTTAGCTCCTGCAATGAATGAAAATATGTGGAAAAATCCAACTATCCAAAAGAATATAGAGCAACTACGAAAGATAAATAGATTTATAATTTTAAATCCCACTAGAGGAAAACTTGCTTCTGGAAAATATGGAGTAGGAAGAATGGTTGAACCCGAATTCATTCTTAAAGAGATAGTTAAGTTAGCTAAAAAATGATTGTTTATTTTCTATTAGGAATAGTTTTGATTCTTTTGATTCTTCTTTTGTTATTTGCAAAGATGTTCAAAGGTTCCCAGGATATACTTCTTCATCAAAAGATAGACTCTCTAAGAGAAGAATTGACTAGAAGAACTTTAGAAACTCAAAATACTCTTTTTGATACTCAAAAAAATTTAACGGATTATCTAACTCAACTTTATAAAGAAATAGGGAATATCAATCAAGAAAGCTTACAAATTCTTAATCTAACTAAATCATTTCATGAGATTTTAAAACCTACTAAAAAAAGAGGAATTGTAGGAGAGAGTATTTTAGAAAATATATTAAAAGATACTCTTCCTCAGGAAATGCTCGTTTCTCAATATACTTTTTCTAACGGTAGGCGTGTTGACTTTTTGATAAAACTACCTGAAGGAAATCTCCCTGTTGATGCGAAATTTTCTCTGGATACATTCAAAAATTATTTAGAAGCTCCTGAACATCAGAAAGAGCTTACCAAGAGGGCTGTTTTAGATGGCATAAAAAAAAGGATAGATGAAAGTAGTCAATATATTCTTCCTGAGGAAGGGACGTTAGATTTCGCTTTTATGTATATACCTTCGGAAGCAGTCTATTATTTTCTCATCACAGAAACCGATCTCATAGAGTATGCTAAGAAAAAAAGAGTGTTTATCGTTGGACCTAACAATTTCTATGTATACTTACAGACGCTTTTATTTGGTATGAAAGCCTTAAGGATAGAAGAAAAAGCTAAGATTATTTATAATAGCCTAAAGGGATTGGAACTAGATGTAGAGAACCTTCTTAAAGAGTATGCTGTTTTAGGAAGTCATTTAAGATCCGCCTCTAATAAGTACGAAGAGATAAGAAAAAAGATAGAAAATACTCACCTTAAACTTTCCTCTATGGATAAATTATAAAAAGTGATAGTAAAAGTTAAAGTGATTCCCAAGTCTAAGAAAGAAGCTGTTTTAAAAGAAGGTGGATTTTTAAAAGTATATGTCAACGTACCTCCTCAACAAGGTAAAGCCAATAAGCGATTGATAGAAATTTTAGCAGAGTATTATAAAGTGAAAAAAGGAAAGATAAGAATTAGAAAAGGTGAATATCATAGAGAAAAAATTGTAGAGATAAGTGAAGATAAATAGAAAAGGCATTTTTTACTTTATAGAAGAAGCCTTTCCAGAAAATATTATCTGTGGTTTTACTGCTAAACAACCTAATTATCAAAGGGAAGTAGAGTTATTTTCTTTACTTAAAGATAAAGTAAAAATAGCTTCGCTTAATCAGCAACACTCTGCTTGTATTCGCTATGTAGATAATGAAGGGGTGTACGAAGGCGATGGTTTGTTTACAAAGAGGAAGAGACTCCTATTGATTATAAAAACTGCCGACTGTCTCCCTCTTTACTTTTATGATTTTAGAAAAGATATAGTAGGTATAATCCATTTAGGATGGAGGGGGGCTAAAGAGGGTATCTTAGATAATTTAGATAATTATTTGAGTGAGTTTGACGTTATAGCTGGAGTAGGTTTAAGGATTTGTTGTTATCGAGTAGGAAAGGAGTTTATGAGTATCGATAGATTTAATGGTTTTTTAGTAGAAAGGAACAATGAACTTTTTTTTGATTCTATAAGATTCGTTAAAGAGAATTTAAAAATAGATGGATTTTTTAATAGGTGCTTTTATGATGTGGGAATATGTAGTTTTTGTAACGATAATTTCTATTCTTGGCGAAGAGAAAGAACAAAAAAGAGGACTTTATCTTTTATCTATAAGTTATGAAGTATATAAAAGAAGTAATCTCTTTACTTAGAGAAGGAAATATTGTTGCTTTCTGTGGGGCAGGAATCTCTAGTGAAAGTGGTATTCCTACGTTTAGAGGAAAAGGAGGATTATGGGAAAAATATAATCCAGAAGTTTTTGCTACTTTAGGAGGACTTTTATCTCTTTTTATCTTTTCTCCTAAGAAGGTGAGAGATTTTATTGTGGAATTTTATGAGGTTCTTCTTTCTGGAAAACCCAATCATGCTCATTATGGTTTAGCTGATTTAGAAAGGAGAGGCTTACTTTTAGGAATAATAACACAAAATATAGATAATTTTCATTATCAAGCAGGTTCAATTGAAGTAGTAGAGCTTCATGGAAATGCTTATAAATTTTGGTGTCCGAAGTGCAGAATAGTTATCAAAAAGAGTAAAGAAAATCTTGAGAAGTTTATAAAAGATTTAAAGAACAAACAGGCTCGCAGAGAGATAATTAGAGAGATTTTGAATTTTATGGGAAAATGTCCCAGCTGTAGAAAGAGAATGCGTCCTTCTATTGTATTTTTCGGTCAAAGTCTTCATCAAGAGGAGTTAAAAAGGGGGTATAGTTACCTTGATAAGGCAAAGACTCTCTTATGTATAGGAACAAGTGGAATGGTCTACCCTGCAGCTAATTTCCCTTATTATGGCAAAAGGAGAGGGGTAAAGATAATAAATATAAATCCCGAAGCTAACTCTCTGGACAATATAGCTAATTGGGTAATAAGAGAAACTGCTGTAAATTTTTTTAGAACAGTACTTCCTATTCTAAATGAGACATTTTTCCGCCATAGGCGGATCCGCCCTTAGGCGGAAAGTCAGACTTGAAATGTCTCATTTGAGAGAAGAAAATTAGAAAGTAAAAGGTGAAAGTTTTGGTAGTATTTGATTAACTGGGTCTGAAATTATAATTAACTCTCTTTAAAGGAATAATCTCTGATATGATAGACAGAATCTTAAGAATACAGCCTATTCACAACCAATTATTTAAACCCACCAAGAAACTAAGAAGACTAAAATCTCTGTTTATCTACCCTTACTCT
>Ga0190286_1000016_pt1 | contig 116123 bp, 102 predicted proteins | sample 48691834_MG_FD_183241 | JGI IMG/M metagenome (GOLD analysis project Ga0190286, IMG submission 183241) | Hydrothermal vent microbial mat bacterial communities from Southern Trench, Guaymas Basin, Mexico - 4869-18-3-4_MG | ecosystem: Environmental > Aquatic > Marine > Hydrothermal vents >... | reverse complement strand
CGCAGGGGGGCGAACACATCGCCTCCTTCCGTTTTGTCCACCCTGAGGAGCTACCTGCGGTGGCCGCTGCCCTGCGAAACCTGAGAGGGGATTGGAGGGACTGGGGGCGCTTCCGGGCCATCGCCCACGATCTGGCGGCGGAGGTTCTGGTTTCCTACCGCAGAGGCCGCTGAGCACGCAGAGAAAAAAGAAATCTCGGCGAACTCTGCGCTCTCCGCGGTTTAAGCAAAGCTTCGCTAGCCGATGAACGCGAATCTGATGGCGGACGAGCACTGGGGGGAGAGGTCGAGGTGGGCTTACGCCTGGCGCAGCCTGTTGGATGCGGGAACCCATTTAGCCTTTGGCTCCGATTGCCCTGTGGAGACCCTCGACCCCTTGGCCGGCATCCACGCCGCCGTGACCCGTCGCAGGGCCGATGGTTACCCCGGCCCCGGAGGCTGGTATCCGGAGGAGCGGATCACCGTCGAGGAGGCCGTGAGGGCCTACACCTTAGGGGCAGCCTACGCCTCGGGTGAAGAACGGATCAAAGGTTCCATTGTTCCCGGCAAATTGGCTGATCTGACGGTGCTCTCACAGGATATCTTCGCCATCGAACCTATGGCTATCCTGGAGACGAAGGTGGTAGCCACTATGCTCGATGGGAGGTTCGTTTACCTCAGTGAAGGCTTTCCCTTGCAGGCTTAGAGGGCGAGCTCAGGGATCTCGCCCTCCGTTATGAATTCAGGGATGCGGAAATAAAAAAACCGCAGGCTTGTATCCTGCGGGAGGGATAAGAGATTTACCTCAGCACCCGTTCGTCTCCCACCCTCTTGGTCACCTTCACCTCATCCAAGTGCTCCATCAGGGCCAGGATGTACCTGCGGCTGCTGGAGAACATATCCCTCACCTGGGCCACGGTGATGGAGCCCTCCTTCCTCAATCGCTCGATTATCCTTTCCACCATCTCCTCATAGGTCTCAGCCAGGAAGACCACATCCTTGCTCACCTTCACCAGTTTTCCTCCCTCGACGAGGGCGTTGAACACCTCCGTCCCCACCATCTCCTCGCACTCAGCCACCGAAGGAGGGGTGTAGGGACGGGCAGCGAATGCATCCAGGAGCTTATCCACTCTCTCCTGTTGGGCCGGACTGAACTTCACTTCGTGCTCTGCCAGGCGTACTACAGTTCCCTCCTCGAGGAGCTTCCCCTCTTTCACGGCCTGGGCTACTACCTCGTCGAAAAGTCCGGCTGGGAGGTGGAGGGAGGTCCTGAGTTCTTCGCGCGGCATCCCCCGGCGAAGGGGGTGGCGCCGGTGGTAATCCCTGAGGGAGGAACAGATGCGGGATAGGAGCCTCCGCCAGCCTTCCTCCGGGAGGAGCCGTCCTCCACTCAGGGCGATGACCTTGCCCTCGGCCTTCGATCTCTCCAGGGCCTCAACGACCGCTTTCTCTTCCCAGCCGCTGAGCCTGATCAACTCAGGCATTGTACACGGCTGGTGTGCCCTTAGGAGCTCCCGCAAAACCTCCTCGGGTTTGCCATAGGCTAAGGCCTCGAAATGTTCGATCACCTCGGGACGGAAGCGGCGGTATCGCCTGCGGGGGTGGGCATCCAGGATGCGGCCTCCGCCGATGGTCATGGGCGGGGATGGACGGCGGATGATGAACCGGTCGCCCCTCACCACCGCCGTCGGCTCGGAGAGGCATAGCTGTGCCCATCCCGTCTGGCCCGGAGCGATGGCCTCGGCCCCGATTATCCGCGCCCTGGCCATTATCTTCGCCGCCCCGGCGAAGAAGCGTAAGGAGGAGTTGTGGCGCAGGGGGGCGGGGGCGCTGGATAGCATGTGTAACTCCACGTCGAGGAGTTCGGTGGAAGCGAGCTGGCCAGGAGGGGCCACCACATCGCCTCGCTTGAGTTCCCCCTTGCTCACCCCTGCCAAGTTGATGGCCACCCGGCTGCCAGGCACAGCCCGCTCGATCCTCTCCTTGTGCGTCTCCAGGCCACGGATGCGCGCCTTAAGGCCCCGGGGCATGATCTCCACCTCCTGGCCGACCTCCAGGTGGCCGTCGATCAGGGTTCCGGTCACCACCGTGCCGAAGCCGGTGATGCTGAAGACCCGATCGATGGAAAGCCGCGGGCGGCCCAAGTCGCGGGGCGGAGGTGTGCTCTCCAGCACCCTGTCCAGTTCCCTCACCAGATCCGACAGTCCCCGGCCGGTTTTGGAGGAGACGGGGACGATGGGCACATCGGCGAGGGTGGTGCCCTCGAGCAGCTCCTCCACCTCCAGCTTGACCAGTTCTATCAGCTCCTCATCAACGAGGTCCACCTTAGTAAGGGCCACCACCCCATGCCTCACCTGCAGGAGGTTCAGGATGTCCAAATGCTCCTTGGTTTGGGGCATCACCCCTTCATCGGCGGCGACGACGAAAAGGGCGACGTCGATCCCCCCTACCCCGGCCAGCATATTGTCCACGAAATCCTCATGCCCAGGCACATCTACGATGCCTGCCTTCTGGCCGCTGGGGAGGGTCAGCCAGGCGAAGCCCAAGTCGATGGTCATCTCCCGTTCCTTCTCCTCCTTGAGGCGGTCGGGATCAATGCCTGTCAGAGCCTCGACCAGCTTCGATTTGCCGTGATCGACGTGTCCTGCCGTGCAGATCACGTGCAAGGCGAAGACCCTCCCTTCAGGCGTTGCCAAGGTACTCTTCCGCTTCTATGATCTGCTGTTCCAGCTGAGCCATCTGACGGCGGGCGAATTCCTGCCAGGCCTGCCAGAGGGCGAGGATCTGGGACTGGTTCGTGCGGCTCAGCTCCTCCAATCTCTCCAACCAAGCCCTTAGTTCCTCGTTATGCTTTTTCTGCTCGCCCCATTGATGCTCCCACAGGGTGAGCTGCTTCTTCCAGCGCTTCTCATCCTCCTCCCGCCACTCCGCCATCCTCTCCCTCATGCGCTCCTCGGCCAGCCTCTGCAGCTCCATCACCTCGGCCTGCTTCTGCTCCAGGCGCTTCTTAAACTTCTCCAGGTCCTCCAGGGCCTGTTTGCTCTTGTTATACAACTCCTTGAAGCGCTGGAAGCTTTCTTTGAACTCCTCCGCTCTCCGCTGTATCTCCTCGGCCTCCTCGGCCCATGCTTCCATCTGTTTCTGGCGCCGAAGCTCGTTGAGCCGCATGGTCTCCATCAATTGCATCTGCTCTTGCCGCTGTTCCTGTTGCAACCCGAGTTGCTCGTCGAGCTGCTGTTTATACCGCCGATTCTCCTCCTCCAGGAGCCTCAGCTTGGTCGCTTGGGCCTCGCTCAATTCGAGCAGTTTAGTGGTCTCTCCCTCCAGTTCGGCGATCCGCTTGCCGTCCTTCCGGCGTTGCTCTTTCAGATACACCAGGTCGTTGGCGAACCCCTCGCTCTCCTTGCTGAGATCGGCCACCTCCCGTTGGAGGTCCATGAGCAGCTCGTTCAAGCGTTGCTCCTCAACCCGCCTGGCTTGGAGCTCCTCCTCGAACCGGGATAGCTTTTGCAGGTCCCTCCTCACCTTAGCTAACGCCCTGGCCTGACTCTCCCTTTCCATCTGCCTAAGTCGATTCGCCTCCGCCTCGGCCTTCTGGCGTTGCTCATCATGCCTCTTCAGCATCAACGCCACCTCATCTTTGAATTGCTGCAGGAGGCCGTCGAACTGGGAGAGTCTGGTCAGCTGGGCCTGTGCTCCAGCCAGCCTCTCCCCCAAGTCCTGGATCCTCTTTGCCTGGGCCGTCAACTCTGTGGCCTGGCTCTCCAACTGCTGCCTCAGCTTGGTCAACTCGGCTTTATCCCGTCGGCGTTCCTCGTCCAGCCAGGTGAGCATCTGGGCCATTTGCTCTAAGTTCATGGGATTTCTCTCCTTGATTGCAGAACCGATTAGGCAACCGCTTTTAATTATATCATGCTTCACCCATCTTATGCCAGATGAGGCTTGGGGGCTATTTGGCGTACAGGATGCGCCCACAGCCATCGCAGAAGTTCAACCCCTCCCCGCGCCGCACCTGTTGCGCTTTGCCGCTGGGCAAAGTCACCCCACAGCCCTGACAGACCCTGCCGTTGAGGAGGGCTACTGCCCTCCCTCCCTTGCGACGACAGAGATTATCGTACAGGATCAGGTCATCGGCGGCTATCATCCTTCGAAGTTTGGCTTGTTCCCCTCTCAGGCGGATCAGCTTAGTTTCCAATTCCCTCTGTTCGGCCGTGAGCCGCTCCCTATCCCTTAGCCAATCCGCTTCGAGGCGCGCCAGTTCCCCCCGTCGCTCGGCAAGTTCCCCCTCCTTCTCCTCCAGGGCGATCATGGCCTCCAGCATCCTGTCCTCTTGCCGCTCTTTTCTGCGCTCTAAGTAGCCGAGTTCCTCCTCCAAAGAGGCCAGCTCTTTAGGATTTTTGATCCGCCCGCCGTATAGCTTCTCCCTAGTCGCCTCGATCTTCTCGGCCAGCCCTTCTATCTCCAATTCGAGGTCTTGCAATTCGGTTTGCCAGTGGCGCCATTGGGCTTCGACCTTCTCCACGGCTTGGCGAGCCCGTCGCAATCGCTCGCTTTCCTCCAGGCCGGCCTTCACTTCTTTCAGGCGACGCTCAGCCTCAGCGATCTCCAATTCGACGGTCTGCAGGCGATAGAGTTGACCAACCCTGTTCATCTCATCTCCCCTCCATGGATGCCAACTTCGCGGCGAAGCCTTCGCAGAAACTTGACCGATCTGAGCTCCTGTTCCAGGTTATAGACGATGTATCTCTGCATGAGCGCTTCCAGCTCGGCGTGCAACTGGGGGCTAATGTGAACCCTTCGGCAGAGGTCGTAATCGCTGGTCTGCAGCAGCCGGAGCACTCTGAGGGCTCCCGCCGAGATCTTCTTCGCCCCCGGTTTGCCCTTGCCGCAGTTAGGGCAGAGGACGCCGCCTTCAGCTGGGCTGAAGAAGCTGACTTCGAAGTCGATCTCTCTCTCACACTCCACACAGCGGAAGAGTTGGGGGCGATAGCCGACCAAAGCAAGGAGGTGGAGTTCAAAAAAACGGGCCGCCAGGGCAAGGTCATCTTCCTCGCCCAGGCGGCCCAGAGTGGCCAGGAGGAGGTCGAAAAGGGACCGATTCTCCACCCCCTCTTCGACGAATCTATCCACGAGTTCGGCCACGTAGTAAGCATAGGTAGTGCGCAGGAGGTCCTCCCGCAGGGAGATGAAGGGGTGGATGGTCTCAGCCTGAGTTATGATATCCAGTTCGCGCCCCTTGGCGATCAGAAGCTGGCTGTGGGTGAAGGGCTCCAAATGGCCGCTTTTGCGACTGGTTGGCTTGCGTATCCCCTTGGCGACGGCCCTGATCTTGCCCAATCCGGGCGTGTAAAGGGTCAGCAGCCTGTCGGCTTCGCCGAAATCCCTCCGCTTAAGGATGATCGCTTCCGTTCGATAAAGGCGTTCTCTATGCATCAGTTAAGAATTGGAGGAGTTTATGCTCTCTTGCGCGGCTCGCGGGCGCTAGAGAGCGCCCACTCCTCACTTACCCCCCTTTAACTGTGCCGTATCTGTGGAGCCTCTGCTAATTCCTGGCCATCTTCTCCTGATAGAGCCTTTCAGCGTCTAGGCCCAGGGCCGAGAGGAAGTGCTTAATCCAGCTTCCTAATCTTATGCAAATGTCAGGCTAAGGAATTATTCTGGGGATCACCACATTTGCAACTGCTAATGCAACCGACAACACAAAAGCAAGTATAACCCCCAATGCTGCGAAGAATATGTTTCGAATAAGGTTATCAATTCTATTTAGGACCTTATTAAGCTTATCATCTTGACTTTGAAACCGTTCAATAACCAGCCGATAAAAATCTATCACCTCTCGACTGTAAAATTTACCCAGTTTCGCAATATCTTCATCACTCAATGCATATCTGAGGCTAATTGGGGTTTCCAACCGCTCAATGATGATTTTCAACGCCTGAGGCTCATATCCCCTTTCGGGTTCACGGATTTCAAAGAAAGCCGCATTGCACACCTTGTCTCCCTTCTTTAATTCAATGACGTTGTTCCCATCATTCCTGAAAGTTAGCAGCAGTTTCCCATTAAAACCTGGATCTATCTTGGTTCCAAGGTGAGTAAGTCCTCGATAGGCCAGACTGACTTTAGCGAATACTATGCCGAACAAATTCTTTGGCATTTGGACCCTTTCGGCAGTAAACACATGCACGAAATCACCGTGTTGCATTTTAAGGGTTTCTCCCTTATCAAGATCTATTTCCTCACCGCTTGTAACGTTGTAGCAACGCCCTGCAATAGTTAGATCGATTCCCACTGGTGTGAGGTTATCTTCCACAAAAGGGACAATACAATCTCGGTATTTCTGCTTGAATTCTCTATCAGTGATTATTTTCACGGCACTTCCCCCTTTCCGTTTTTCTACTCTACCTCTCCCGGTGCGATGGGATGGGATAACAGGTCTCGTAGGGAGAAAACTTGATAGGCGCCTTCTTCATCGGCCACGATCACCCGCATGTCCTCTCCAAATTCTCTGAGCACTTGACGACAGGCCCCACAGGGGGGTATGCCATTCTCGGTGACCACGGCGATGGCCTCGAATTCCCGCTCGCCTTCGGAGACGGCCTTGAACACCGCTGCCCTCTCAGCGCATACCGAGAGCCCGTAAGAGACGTTCTCCACGTTGCAGGCGGTATAGACCTTGCCTGACTTGGCCAGCAGGGCCGCCCCGACAGCGAAATGGGAATAGGGAGCATAGGCCCTCTTTCTCGCCTCGGCGGCCAAGGCGATCAATTCCTCATCTGTCACCTTCTTCGCCATCCTTGACTTGTCCTTTTACCCTGGCCGGGACCCCATAGGCTAGGCTGTCTGGTGGGATATCGTGAGTCACCACCGCGCCGGCTCCGATCTTAGCTCTGGCTCCTATCCGCACCGGGGCCACCAGCATGGTATCGCTGCCGATGAAGGCTCCATCCTCGATCACAGTGGGGTTCTTGCGCACCCCGTCGTAGTTACAGGTGATGGTCCCCGCCCCGATGTTGACGTTTTTCCCCACCGTGGCATCGCCTATGTAGCTGAAATGCCCCATCTTCGTCCCAGGTCCCAGATAAGAGTTCTTGACCTCCCCGAAATTGCCCACGTGAACCCCTTTGGCTAAATATGCACCAGTCCGCAGATGGGAAAAGGGGCCGACGTCCACATCGTCCTCCAAAACAGCGCCCTCCACCACCGAGGCTCGGATCACGCATCTATCGCCGATAGTGGAATCGCGGATGATGGTATTTGGGCCTAAGCGGCAATCGGTGCCGATTTTGGTCTTGCCCTGAAGGTGGGTGTGGGGATAGATGACCGTATCCTGGCCGATATGCACCGCGGCATCGATGAAAATGGAGGATGGATCAACCATGGTCACCCCCTCCAGCATCCACCTTTCGTTGATCCTTCGGCGCATGACGGCCTCGGCCCGAGCCAGGTGAAGGCGATTGTTAATCCCTAAGGCTTCGGTTGGGTCATCGAGCCGCAGCGCCTCCACCCTTCGGCCCTCCTCTATAGCTATGGACACCAGATCAGTCAGGTAGTACTCGCCCTTGGGGCTAAGGGGGAGGCGGGGAAGATGAGGCCATAGCCAATCATCGTCGAAGCAATAGGTGCCGCAGTTGAGCTCGCGGATCTTTTTCTGCTCCTCGGTGGCCACCGCCTCCTCGACGATGCCCACCACATGGCCTGCCTCATCGCGCAGGATGCGCCCAAAGCCCATCGGGTCGTCGGCATACACGGTAAGCAAGGTGATAGGACCCTCCCCTTTCAGGTGGAGCTCCACCAGGTTCCTTAACGTCTCGCTGGAGAGGAGGGGCATATCGGCGCAGAGGACTAAAACCAGCTCGTTTTTGCCCTCCAGCAGGGGACGTGCCTGGAGGAGGGCGTGTCCAGTTCCCAACTGTTCCTTTTGCTCGACATAAATCACATTATCGCCCAGTTCCTGGCGGACTAGATCCGCACCATGGCCCACCACCAGCACAGGCTTCTCCGAGCTCAGCTGGGAAGCGGTGTCCACCACGTACCGCACCATGGGCTGGCCAGCTATGGGGTGCAGGACCTTGGGTATCCTGGATTTCATGCGCGTGCCCTGGCCCGCGGCCAGGATGACGATCGAGGAGTTCATTTTCAATCCACGGCTAAGCGAATAAGGTCGGAGCAAGGACTCCGACCTGGCCAGGAAGTTGTTCATCCATCGTTCACCAAACAAGCCGCTCCCAATCTGGGCGCGAGTGAAATTCGCCTATGGCACATAACTCAACGTCCTCTGGATGTCGGCAGCGATATGTTTGTATCTGGAGTTTTCCATGCTCCGATGCAAGGTGTCAAAGGTGGCAAGATCCACCTTTCTGCCCAGTATCTCCTCAAGGTGGTAAGCCAGTCTGACGAACTCCAACCCCAACGGCCTCATCAGTTGGACCAGGATGTCAACGTCGCTTTTCCTGGTGTAAGAGTCCTTCGCAAACGAGCCGTAGATGGCCATTTTTTCCACGCCGTACTTCTCCCGTAAGTAGGGCAGTTCTTTTCTCAAGATTTGTATGATTTCTTTCTTGGTCAAAGCCTTCTTCTGAGGCATCCGCTCGCATTAGACTACCATTGAATACCCTGCTCGTAAGAAAGCGAGCGGATGCGTCACCATCGCTCACCACCAGATAATAAACAATCAGGCTGGGGCGGGAGGATTCGAACCTCCGATACAGGATCCAAAGTCCCGTGCCTTAACCCCTTGGCGACGCCCCAAAGCTACCGATGATTTTACCATATTCAAATCATTTATGCAAGCAGCATCTCTTGGTCGAAGGCGGGCTTGGTTAGAGCAGCTTTACCTTTGCCCCCGAACCAGCTTTTCCGCCGCCGAATAAGGGTCGAGCTCCCTCCTAACGATGCGATCCACGAACTCCTCTAACAGGCCCCTCTCCACCCTCTCGAAGAGCCCTCTCATCAGCTCATGGCGGAGGATATTCTCCAGCTCCGCGGCGGCGCGTTCCCGTTCCCTTCGCTGGAATTCGCCGCTTTCCCGCAGGTAGGCCAGATGTCCCTCGACGGCCTCCACTACTGCTCCCACGCCCTCACCACTGAGGGCGATGGTCTTGTGGATGGGAGGCAGCCATTCCGCCCCGCCGGAGCGGGACGAGAGGTTGAGGTCCAGCATCATCTGGAGGGCCAGGACGGTTTTGTCCGCCCCCTCCCGATCGGCTTTATTGACCACGAAGATGTCAGCGATCTCAGGGATGCCTGCCTTTATGGCCTGCACCTCATCGCCTAAGCCGGGGGCTTCCACCACAATAACCGTGTGGGCCGTCCTGGCGATGTCCACTTCGACCTGTCCTGCCCCCACTGTCTCCACGAAGATAACCTGATATCCGGCGGCATCCAGCACCTTCACCACGTCGGCTGTGGCCCGGGCCAGCCCTCCCAGGCTGCCGCGCGTGGCCATACTGCGGATGAAGATGCCAGGGTCGGTGAAGAGGTCGCGCATGCGGATACGGTCCCCTAAGAATGCCCCTCCTGAGAAGGGGCTGGTGGGATCCACAGCCACTATGCCCACCGTCCTTCCCCTCCTCCTGTACTCCTTGGCCATTTCGTTGACCAAGGTGCTCTTTCCCGTGCCCGTGGCTCCCGTCACCCCCACTATGTGGGCCTGGCCGGTATGGGGATAGAGCTGGGCCAAGGCCTCTCGCGCCCGAGGCTCATCGTCCTCGATTACACTTATCAAGCGGGCTACGGCTCGCTTTTCCCCTTTAAGGACATGCTCGATTAAATCCATGGTAGATCATGGGCCCAACGGCCAGATCCTGATCGGTCATTGGACGTCAGGTCTCTTCACTTCCTTCCTGATGAACTCTACGATCTCCTCAGTGGGGGTGCCTGGGCCGAAGATGCCTCGAACTCCCATCTTTTTGAGGGCTGGCCTATCGTCGTCGGGGATGATGCCTCCCACGAGAACTACTATGTCGTCCATGCCCTTCTCCGCCAGGAGCTCCATCACCCGCGGCACTAAGGCCATGTGGGCACCCGAGAGGATGGAGAGGCCAACCACATCCACATCCTCCTGCAGGGCCGCCTCGGCGATCATCTCCGGCGTCTGCCAGAGCCCTGTGTAGATGACCTCCATCCCTGCGTCGCGCAGGGCCCTGGCCACAACCTTGGCCCCCCGATCGTGGCCATCCAAGCCAGGCTTGGCGATGAGCACGCGAATCTTGTCTTTGGCCATGGTTGATCACCCTCCCTCGGTTATATCCGCCACTATCCCCTCTGTCACCTCCAACAACTGCCGGTAGGGGATGGGGAAGACGGCATGTGGGGAGCCGGCGGCAGCGTAGAGGGCATCGAAGCGGGCCAGGCTTCGGTCAATGAAGGTGGGCAGCTTGGTTTTGTGTCCCACTGGTGGCACACCGCCGATGGCAAAGCCCGTGACCTCCCGCACCGTCTCGGCGTCGGCGATCATCACCCGCTTGGCTTTCAATACCTTCGCCAGCTTCTCTGGATCGGCTCTCCTGTCACCGGCCACCAGGACGAGGACAGGCTTTCCATCGGCCAGGAAGAGCAGCGACTTGACGATGCTGCCCAGCTCGGCACCTACCGCCTCGGCCGCCTCTCGGGCCGTACGGGTGCTCGCCGAAAGCTCCATCACCTTAGCGTCCAGCCCCCACCTCTTCAGGTACCTCCGAACCCTTGCCACTGACTTCATCTGATACCCTCACTGCCCCTGCTCCCAGCATCTTCACCAGTTCCCTCTCGAGCGCCGGACAGTAGCCCGTGGTATCGTTAGGGAAATCCAGCTGGATGCGTTGCTCGCCATCGACCACATACAGGCTGAAGTAGTCGTTCCCATTGTAACTCTTGAGGAGCCTGTACACCCGGCCCAGCCGCTCGATGTCCGATTCCTTATCCCCTGTGCGGGTAACGGTGATGTGGAGGTGCTTTATGCGAGCATTCGGCTGAGTGCCTGTGACGGCGTACTCCCATGCCGATTCGCATATCACCTGGATCCTCCTGCCCCGGGAGTCCACTTTGCCTTCCACAACGAGGATCTTGTCCTCCTGCCACAGCCCCCTGGTTTCCTCATAGACCTTGGGGAAGATCACCACCTCCATCTCCCCCTGGAGGTCCTCCAGCCCGGCGAAGGCCATGGGTGCGCCGCTCTTAGTGGTGATGGAGCGCACCCAGGTGACTATGCCGGCCACCGTTACCTTCTGGCCTACCGATTCCTCATCGAGCTGGCCGCTGTAAGCCGTAACCACCTCCCCCAATCCGGCGGCGACCTGCTGCAGAGGATGCTCGGAGATGTAGACGCCGATCAATTCCTTTTCCCAACTCAGCTTCCTTTTACGGGGAACCTCAGGGACAGGAGGCAGAGACTGAAGGACGGAGACGCCGAAGCCGCCTTGAACGTCGAATAGGCTGAGCTGTCCCACATCCCGTGCCCGGTGGATTCGCTGGCTGAGATTCATCATGCGGTCGACCGCTGCCAGCAGCTGACCTCGCTCCCCAAAGGAGTCCAAAGCTCCCACCTTGATGAGGCTTTCTAAGGCCCTACGGTTCATCCGGCGCAAGTCAACGCGGCGGCAGAAGTCATCGATGTCGGCAAAGGGCCCTCCCTCTCGCCGCGCGGCCAGGATGGCCTTGATAGGCCCCTCACCCACATTCTTGACGGCTCCTAAGCCGAAGCGAATGTTCCGCTGATGAGCTCGCTCGCCCTGTGAAATAGATATTTCACGGGGCTCGCGGCAGGTTGGCAAAACCCCTTCACCTGATGAGCTCGCTCGCTGCTGACTGGGGTGAAAGAATTTCGCGAACTTACCGCGAGCGAGCTCATCACCCTGGCCACCAGCGAGCGAGCTCATCATCCCCTCCTCGATGGTGAAGTCCAAGCCGCTCCTATTTACATCCGGCGGCAGTACCTTTATGCCCAGCCTCTGGCATTCGGCTATGAACATGGCCACCTTATCGGTGTTGTCCCGCTCCACGCTCAGGAGGGCGGCCATATACTCCACAGGGTATTTGGCCTTAAGATAAGCCGTCTGGCAGGTGATGACGGCATAGCACGAGGCGTGGGCGCGATTGAATCCATAGCGGGCGAAGTATTCGATGTCGTCGAAGATGGCCGCTGCTGTATCCTGAGGGATGCCGCTGTGCTTGGCACAGCCTTCGATGAAGGTCCGCCGATGCCTGAGCAGCTCCTTCCTCTTCTTCTTGCCCACTGCCCGGCGCACTAGGTCGGCTTCGCCGGCCGAATACCCCGCCAGATCGGTCAGGATGCGGATGATCTGCTCCTGGAAGACGATGATCCCGTGGGTCTCCTTGAGGATTGGTTCCAGCTTAGGGTGACGGTAGGTGACTTTTTCTCGGCCGTGCTTGCGGGCGATGTAGTCGCCAATGTGCTGCAGGGGGCCGGGCCGGTAGAGGGCGAGCACGGCCACGATGTCGTCGAACTTGGTAGGGCGCAATTCCTTGAGCACGCTGCGCATCCCCTGGCTTTCCACCTGGAAGACGCCTGTCACTTCTCCGGTGGAGAGGAGATCGTAGATGGCCGGGTCGTCCAAAGGGATGTCGCTTGCCCGTAGGGGGTGGGGAGCCGCTCGCCCCTCCCTCCTCACCTCCTTGATCAAATCCAACGTCCGCTGGATGACGGTCAGGGTGGAGAGGCCCAACAGGTCTATCTTAAGGAGGCCGATCGATTCTAAGGCCTCCATAGGGTATTGGGTGACAGGTATCCCCCCTTCGCCTCCGGTGGGCCTGTGGAGGGGGGTGTAGTTGACCAGGGGCTTGTCGGCGATGACCACCCCTGCGGCATGAGTGGAAGCGTGGCGGGCTACCCCTTCCAGGCTTCGAGCGGTATCGATGAGCTTGCGGATATGTTCCTTACTTTCATAAAGCTCCTTAAGCTCAGGGACCTGGTTCAGGCCGTCCTCGATCTTGCCTCCGAAGGGGATGAGCTTGGCCACTCTATCCACCTCCCCCAGAGGGAGGTCCAGGGCCCTTCCGGCATCGCGAATAGCTGCCCTGCCGCCCATGGTACCAAAAGTGATGATCTGGGCGACCTTATCCCGCCCGTATTTCTCGACGGTATAGGCGATGACCTCATCCCGCCTGTCGTCGGGGAAATCCAAATCTATGTCGGGCATGGTGACCCGGCCGGGGTTCAGGAACCTCTCGAAGATGAGCCCGTGCTCTAGGGGATCGAGTTCGGTGATGCCTAAGGCATAAGAGACGATGCTGCCAGCCGCCGAGCCGCGGCCAGGCCCTACCATGATGCCCTTCTCCTTGGCGAAGCGCACCAGGTCCCAAACGATGAGGAAATAGGTGTCGAATCCCATCCTGTGGATGATGTCCAGTTCATGCTGGAGGCGTTCCTCGATCTCGGGGGTGATGAGGGTATAGCGGCGATGCAAGCCCTCCCAGCAGAGGTGAGCGAGGTAGGTTTGAGGGGTGTAGCCAGGGGGTACCTCGAAGGAGGGAAGATGGTAGCCCTTGCTGTCCAGATCCACCTCGCAACGCTCGGCGATAGCTAAGGTGTTCCTCAGCGCTTCGGGCACATCGGAGAAGAGCTCTTTCATCTCCTGGGAGCTCTTGAGGTAGAAGCTCTCATCGCCCATCTGCTTGCGGTTAGGGTCTAAGATGGTGGTGTTGGTCTGGATGCAGAGCAGGATCTCTTGGGCGTGGGCCTCCTCCGGTCGCACGTAGTGGACGTCGTTGGTGGCCACGAGGGGGACGCCTAACTCCTCGCTCATGGAGATGAGCTGGGGATTGATCACTTTCAGCTCCGGGAGCCCCTCGTGCCTTTGCAGTTCCAAGTAGAAGTTGTCAGGGCCGAAGGTCTCCCGGTACCAGATGGCCACTTGACGGGCTTTCTCCACCTGCCCTCTGGCGATCAACTGGGGGATCTCCCCCGACTTGCACCCTGAGAGGGCGATGAGGCCCTGGGCGTGCTCCCTCAGGTACTCCTTGTCCACGCGGGGCTTGTAGTAGAAGCCCTCCAGCTGGGCGGCGGTGGCTATCTTGAGCAGGTTTTGATACCCTGTCTCGTTCTCGGCGAGCAGGATAAGGTGATAGGAATTTTTGTCCCTCTGGGGATGCCTCTGCTTCATCCCCCGGGGCGAGATGTAGGCCTCCATGCCGATGATGGGCTTGATGCCGTACTTTTTGGCGGCCTGGTAGAACTCGATAGCTCCATACATCGCCCCATGGTCGGTGAGGGCCAGGGCTGGCATGCCCAATTCGGCGGCCCGTTTAGCCAGCTCCTCCACTTTGCCCAGGCCATCGAGGAGGGAATATTCGCTGTGCACATGAAGGTGGACGAAATCGGACATCTTAATCCCCGACGAAATCATTCGCGATGACGCATCCGCTCGCATTAGACTACCATCGAATACCCTGCTCGCAGGAAAGCGAGCGGATGCGTCAGGTGAGTGGTTTCATCACCCCCAATGAACCGATGGCCTCTTGACTCAACTCCATTATACCCTTAAAACACAATCCTGGGAAGCCTGAAAGAGGCTCGGAGGGAAATTTTAAGGTGGCGTTGACATGGCCGAGGCAATGGCCTATAATCGAATTGAGATGCCTGAGCTGCCTGAGGTCGAAACGATCGTACGCGGCTTGCGATCCCCCCTCATCGGCCGGAGGTTCACCGGCGTCAGGATCGGCTGGGGGAAGATCGTGGCCACGCCGGCCGTGGTGACGCATCCGCTCGCATTAGACTACCATCGAATACCCTGCTCGCAAGAAAGCGAGCGGATGCGTCAGGTGACCCATCCGCTCGCATTAAACTACCATCGAATACCCTGCCCGCAGGAAAGCGAGCGGATGCGTCAGGTGACCCATCCGCTCGCGTTAGACTACCATCGAATACCCTGCCCGCAAGAAAGCGAGCGGATGGGTCAGGAGGAGTTCGAGCGATACCTCGTGGGCCGAGAGGTGCTCGATGTCAAACGAAGGGGCAAGTACATCATCTGCCATCTCTCTGGGGGAGGTGCCCTCATCTTCCACCTCAGGATGACCGGCCGCCTCCAGGTGGTATCGGCGAGCCAACCTTTGGATAGGCACGATCACCTTATCCTCTCCTTAGATGACGGGAACGAGCTGCGCTTCAACAACGTGCGCAAACTAGGGCGGGTCTATCTGGTTAGAGACGAGGACGAGGTGGTGGGCGGGCTGGGGCCGGAGCCCCTGGACGACGGGTTCACTCCGACCGATTTCGCCGATCTCCTCTCCGGAAGGCGGGGCATGATCAAGCCACTTCTCCTAAACCAGAGCTTCATCGCTGGGATAGGCAACATCTACGCCAACGAAGCCCTCTTCGTCGCTCGCATCCATCCTAAGCGCAAGGCCGATTCCCTGACCGGCGAGGAGATCGAGCGCCTGTACCATGCCATCAGGGAGGTGCTGCGCCAAGGCATCGAGAACAGAGGGACCACCCTGCGCCACTACCGAGACGCCCGGGGGAGGGAGGGGAGGAATCAGGATCTCCTGCAGGTCTACGGGCGCGCCGGCCAGCCCTGTCCCCGCTGCGGAACCCCCATCGAACGCACAGTGGTAGGAGGGCGTGGGACGTTCTTCTGTCCAAAATGTCAGAGGGAATAGGCGATGGAACTAACCGTTTCCCTGGCCCAGATGGATGTTGCCCTCGGCAAGCCGGAAGCGAATTTGGCCAAGGCGTGGGAGTTGGTCATCGAGGCGAAGCGACGGGGCTCGGACGTGGTGGTCTTCCCTGAACTGTGGACCACGGGTTATGATCTGAAGAACGCACGACGATACGCTGCCGGCCTAAACGAGGGCCATTTTGCCAGGATGGCCGAGATGGCTAAGGAGAATAATATCCACATCGTCGGCTCGCTCCTGGAAGCCAGGGGCGGCCGTTACTACAACACTGCCCCCATGTTCTCCCCCTACGGGATGGTCGGCGTCTACCGCAAGGTCCACCTCTTCCGCATGATGGAAGAGGACAAATACCTTTCCCCGGGCGAGGAGGTCCCCGTCTTCGACCTTCGGTGGGGGAAGTGCGCCATCGCTATCTGTTATGATCTGCGCTTCCCAGAGCTGTTTCGCAGGTATGCCATAGCCGGGGCAGTGGTGGTATTCGTTCCAGCTGAATGGCCTCATCCCCGCCTGGCCCATTGGAGGACGCTTCTGGCAGCGCGGGCCATCGAAAACCAGATGTTCGTCGTGGCCTGCAATCGGGTGGGGGAAAGCGCGAGGGAGAGGTTCTTCGGCCACTCGGCCATCTACGATCCATGGGGGGAGGCGCTAGTGGAAGCCGGCGGATCGGAGCTCCTGCTCACGGCTACCCTGGACCTGGAGATGGCGGAAAGGGTGCGAAGGAGGATGCCCGTCCTCGCTGACCGCCGGCCGGATCTGTAGCGAGCGGTGACCCATCTGGCGAATCCGCTCGCTTCTCAATCGGACGAGCAACTTCGCCGTCGGCTCGCATCCGGACCGATAGCGAGCTCAGCTGCTCTTAGCAGCGAGCTGATGCATCAGGATCAGATTTCGCCGAGCTTGAGCTCGGCGATGGCCGCCTCGACTTCCGCAGGACTCAAGGGGCGCGGGTAATTGTACATCGTCCCGCTGGGCCGCTCATTGTAGAAGGGGCGGTTGCAATCGGGACAGCCGGAGGTGCGGAAAGCCTCCCCATCGGCCAGAAGTTCCCCCAAGTTAGAGATATTGAAGGAGACAAGGCGACCTCCATCGAAGGCGAGATCCTCAAACCTGGCCAGGCCGTGGACGATCAGGTGGCGGACCGCTTGCATGCGGCGGTAAGTGGGGAGGGGCGGAGGCGGCACATTCTCCATGGCCGTTCCCCACACAGGAGTGAAAGCGAAGAGGGCGACCACGGCGCCTAGATCATGCATGCGCTGGATGGCCTCGGCCATCTCCCGTTCGGTCTCGCCCAGTCCCACGATGAGGTGAACGGCCACATGGCCGGGAAAATGCTCCGCCGTCTCCTCGATGAGGGCCAGGCTGTGCCTCCAATCCCCTCCCTTCACCCGCTTGAAAACCCGCTCGCAGGCTGCGTCCAGCCCGAATCCGATGTGGTCAAGCCCGGCGGCAAGCAACGCTTCCACCTGCCTTAGGTCACCGGGGAGGACGGAGGCGTCCACTGGCAGGTGGCAGATCCCCTTAATGGCCTGCACCAGTTCGAGTGTGCGCCGAAAGTAGTCCCGGCCCACAGTCACTTGAAGGCAGACCCGGCGGATTGTGCCCTTGACTTCGGCTTCGGCCAAGCGGTCGAGCACCTCTTTCTCCTCGAAGGGCGGCCAGGTGACGCGGGAGAGCTTAAGAGCGCTGGCTGAGCTGGAGCGTGCCTGGGCGCAGAAGGCACAGTCCATCCTACAGCGCCCTCCCACCATCAGGTAGGCTGTGGTGGGGGCAACGTCCATCCTCACCTTATCCAAACCGAGCACCCCTGCGGTGCCGATGGAGACGTTGACCTTTCCGCCCACCTTAATGAGGCCCCTTCCGTCATCCACCGTTGCGGCATGAATTATACCCTCCTTCGAAGCAGAGGTCAAAAAACCCTCGTAAAGTGCGATAACTCCACGCTATCGCAATGCGGAGATACATCCTCTTCGTTGGAAAACAGAGCTTTGCCAAAGGGGTTGAAGTGGGATATACTTAGGGTGGTCCACAAACCATAGCTTCACAGCATGCTGTTCTGCTGAGATTGGAGCGGTGTGAGGGTGGATGCGGATGAAGGTGGTCACTACGGAGGAGATGGGCCGCATAGAGAGGGAGGCCGATGCGAGGGGCCTCTCCTACGCCACGATGATGGAGAACGCGGGGCGGGCGGTGGCGGAGGCCTGTCAGCGGATAGGAGTGAAGGACAAGCGGATAGTCGTATTGATTGGCCCGGGCAACAATGGCGGCGATGGGTTGGTCGCCGCTCGTCACCTCCATGATTCCGGTGCCAAGGTTACGCTTTACATCTGGAAGCGCAAAGTAAAGGGCGATGAGAACTTCCGCTTGGCCGAAGAGCGCCGGATCCCCGTCATTTGGGCTGGGGACGACCCCGGTTTATCAAGGCTGAAGGCCCTGCTGGAGGAGAGCGATATGATCATCGATGCCCTCCTGGGCACGGGCATCTCCAGGCCCATCGGAGGTCTGCTTAAGGAGATCTTGGGGGTCGCCAAGGAAGTGGTGAAGGCGAAGAGGAGGACGAAAGCTCTCCTTCCCGTCTCTTCACCTCCACCGACCAGCTCCTCCCCCTTCGTTATAGCTGTGGACGTCCCCAGCGGCCTCAACTGCGACACTGGGGCCGTCGATCCAGCCACCCTCCAAGCCGATGTGACAGTGACCTTCGGCTTCCCCAAGCGGGGACAGTTGCTTTTCCCCGGCGCAGAGTACGTGGGCAAGCTTATCGTGGCCGACATCGGCATACCTCCGGAATTGGCCGAGGAGATTCAGGCGGGGGCACAGCGTGTTTCGCCCCTGCTGGCCACGCCGGAGATGGTGAGGGAGCTCCTGCCGGAGCGGCCCATCGGAGCCCACAAGGGCACCTTTGGCAAGGCCCTCGTGATAGCTGGCTCGGTCAACTACGTCGGCGCCGCCTACCTGGCCAGTGCCGGGGCCACGAGGGTGGGAGCGGGCTTGGTCACCCTGGCCCTGGCCGAGAATATCCATCCTATCCTGGCCTCCAAGCTCACCGAGGTCACTTACCTCTTGCTGCCTCACGAGATGGGGGTGCTCGTCCCCGATGCTTTGAAGATCCTGGGAGAGAGGATCGCCAGCTACGATGCCCTCCTGATAGGGCCAGGCCTGGGAAGGGAGAAGAAGACGGTTGAATTCATCCACCGCCTGTTGGGTCTGAAGCCGGCGAGCGGGAAGGCGCGCATCGGCTTCTTAGCGGGCAGCGAGGAGACGAGTGAGAGGCTGAGCCTGCCGCCATTTGTCGTGGATGCGGATGGCCTAAACGCCCTCTCTGAGGTGCCCGAGTGGTGGGAGAGCCTGCCCCGAGGCAACATCCTCACCCCCCATCCCGGGGAGATGTCCAGATTGACTGGCCTCTCGGTAGAGGAGATAGAGGCCGATAGGTGGAGGATAGCCAAGGAGATGGCTGAGAGGTGGGGCCAGGTGGTGGTGCTCAAAGGGGCCTTCACCGTCATAGCCTCGCCTGAGGGGCAGGTGGTCATCGAGCCCTTCGCCAATCCGGGGCTGGCCACCGCTGGCACGGGGGACGTCCTGGCGGGGGCCATTGTGGGCTTCTTGGTCCAGGGGCTCGAGCCCTTCGCCGCCGCCATCTGCGGCGCTTACATCCATGGGCTGGCGGGCGAGTTGGCAAGGGAGGAGATAGGGGAGGCGGGCATGGTGGCGGGCGATCTCCTTCCAAGGCTGCCTAAGGCCATCGCACTTACCGCCGCTTAGGACATGGTGACGCATCCGCTCGCATTAGACTACCACTGAATACCCTGCTCGCAAGAAAGCGAGCGGATGCGTCAGAAGGGGGTTCGAGATGCGAAAGTGGAGATCGGTGGCTCTGATATTGGCCCTCTTCCTTCTGATGGGCATCGCCCAGCCCGCCTTCGCTCAGAGGGGGATCACCGTCACCTCCAACACCTACGAGTTCAGCTTCCCTAAGGAAATCACCTTCCATCTGGAGGCACAGAGCGGATACGAGATAAACGAGATCACTCTGCTTTGCCGGATAGGCATGACGAAGGCTAAGAGATGGGCCCACCCCGACTTCACCCCCGGCAAGAAGGTGAGCGCTGAGTACATTATGCACCTGCAGCGGGGGGAGATACCCCCCTTCTCCAGGATCGAATACTTCTGGCGCATCGAGGATGCCGCAGGCAACGAATTGGATACGGAGCCTGTGACCTTCGAGTTCGAGGACAATCGCTTCACCTGGGACAGCCTGAGCGAGGATAACGTCATCCTCTACTGGTACGGAGCGGACCGCGCCTTCGGGCAGCGGCTGCTTGATAGTGCTGTGAAGGCTCTGGCGCATCTCGAGGAGGAGGTCGGCGTCAAGACCAAGGAGACGGTCAAGATCGTCGTCTATCAGAGCAAGGCCGATATGCAAGAGGCCACCATATGGCGAGGGAGAATCTTCGAGAGCCAGATAATCACCTTGGGGATGGTGGTGGCCCCCAATATCGTACTCCTGCTCGGCGATCACCCAGAGGTGGATCGGACCATCGCCCACGAATTGACCCATGTGGTGGTTGGCCTGGCCACCGAGAACCCCTATGCTGAGATACCGGCTTGGCTGAACGAGGGCCTGGCCATGTACAACGAAGGGGAGCTGAGGGGAGGCAACGCTGCTGCTTTAGAGGAGGCTATTCGTCGCAATCAGCTCATCCCCGTGCGCTCTATGACATCCCCTCCTGGCGAACCGGAGAAGGTCAACCTCTTCTACGGTGAGGCCTACAGCATCGTCGAGTTCCTCCTGAAGACCTATGGCAAGGAGAAGATGGCCGATCTTCTGGCCGTTTTCAAGGAGGGTACCCTGACCGACGACGCCCTGGAGAGGGTCTACGGCTTCGATCAGGATGGATTGGAGGTGCTTTGGAGGGAATACATCGGCGCGCCCCCAAAGGGGGAGGTCACAGAGGTCACGCCAACCCCTGCCCTCGCCCCCGAGGTGGAGAAGCGCCCCCAGGGATGGGTATGCTGTGGACTCCTCCCCGGAGCGGTGCTGGCTGTGGCCGCTCTCCTAGTCCTCAAGATGGTGCTCCGCTGATGAGCTCGCTCGCGGTAAGTTCGCGAAATTCTTTCACCCCAGTCAGCAGCGAGCTCATCACCCCCGGCCACCAGCGAGCGAGCTCATCATCTGATGAGCTCGCTCGCCCTGTGGAATAGAGTTTATTCCACAGGGCTCGCGGCAGGTTGGCAAAACCCCTTCATCCCCGGCCACCAGCGAGCGAGCTCATCATCTCGGCGATCCTTGCTGCCAGCTTGATGGCCTCGATTAGGCTCCGAGGGCTGGCCATCCCCTTCCAGGCGATGTCGAAGGCCGTGCCATGGTCAACCGAGGTGCGCACAATGGGCAACCCCAGCGTCACCGTAGCGCTTCCCTCGAAGTCATAGACCTTCACCGGGATGTGTCCCTGGTCATGATACATCGCTACCACGGCGTCGAACTCGCCTTTGAGGGCGCGGAGGAAGATGGAGTCGGCCGGGTATGGCCCTCGGGCGTCGATGCCCATCCTCTGAGCCTCCTCTACCGCTGGGGCGATCTCCTCTATCTCCTCTCGGCCAATCAGCCCTCCCTCCCCTCCGTGAGGGTTCAAGGCCGCTACCCCTAAGCGGGGATGCTCGATCCCCAGTTGGCGCAGGCCGTCGGCGGTGACCAAGATAGCCTCCAACACCCTTTCCCTGGTGATGAGATCGGCCACCTTCCGTAAAGGGACATGCCCGGTGACGTGGGTCACTCTGAGGGGGCCAGCGACGAGCATGGTGGTGCAGCGGGGTGTTTCGGTCAATTCAGCTAAGAGCTCCGTGTGGCCTGGGATATTCGCTCCCGGGTGAGCGAGCGCGCCGATGTGCTCCCAGCCTGCCAGCTTTACAGCCTCCTTGTTGATGGGGGCGGTGACGATGGCATCGATTTCCCCTGCCAGGGCCAGTTCCACAGCCTTGACTACGTATTCCACCGCCGCCCTCCCGGCCATTGCCGAGACCTTCCCCACCTCCAGCCTGGCCAGATCGACGTTGGCCAGATCCAGGACGTCGATGGTGCCGAACTCGAAGCGGGCGTCGGCAACTTCAGCGATGGGGTGCAGAGCAAAGGGGATGTTAAGTATCTCCCCCACCCGTGCCAATACCTTAGCATCCCCGATCACCAAAGGGCAACAGAAGCGGTAGGGATGCAGCGGCATTGTGCCCTGGGCCAGGGCCTTGATCACGATCTCCGGCCCGACCCCTGCTGCATCGCCCATGGTGATGGCGACGATGGGCTTTCCCCGTTTCATCTCCCTTCCCTTAGGATTCACTTTCCTGCTGGCTGAGGAGGGGCCAGCTCATAAACCTCGAGATCGTGGGCGATCCGCAGCTCTCCCTTGTAAAACTCCCGCACCTCCTCCACGAGGCGTTCGGAGTTCGTGGCCAGCAGGGGGTGGAGGTGAACCAGCACCAGCTTCCTTACGCCGCACCATTGGGCCAGCTTCGCCACCTGCTGTGGGGTGCTATGGCCGCGCGTGGGCTTTGTGGCGGAGCATTCGTGGAAGAGGATGTCAGCCTCTTTGGCCAAGGCCAGCAACTCCGGACAGGGAGCGGTGTCAGCGGAGTAGACGACGGAGACACCGCCGAGCTTAGCGGTGATCTTCACCGCCAGAGTGGGCCCGATGTGGCGCACAGGGCTGGTGTGGACGGCATACTCCTCGTTGTCGAAGACGACAAAGCCCTCCTCCATCGGTATCTCGCTGAAGGCGACGAATCCCCGTTTGAGGCCGAGGATGCCCAGGATGTCCTTAGCTATTCGTAAGGTACGAGAGTTGGCATAGATGGTGAAAGGTTCCTCACGCTTGATCATCATGAAGTGGTGAACGAGGGAGGGCAGGCCGTAGATGTGGTCGGGGTGGGCATGGGTGATGATAGCACCCTCCAAGCGTTGGGGGTCCAGTCCGGCTTTGAGGAGCTTCTGGTAAGGGCTTCCAGCGCAATCGATGAGGAGTAAAGCGCGAGGGCTATCGAAGGCGAAGAAGGTATTGTCGCGGTCAGCTGTGGAAAGGGCAGCTGCGCTTCCCAGAACGATGATGCGCTGCATGGTCATCGGACCTTTATCATGCTCAACTTGGCCTTCAACTCCCTTACCACCTTCTCGGCATAGCGACGGGTCCGCTCCTTTGCCCTGGGGGTGATGTAAGGCCCTCCGTGGTCACGCAGCGTGCCGGGGCCATACTTCTCTGCATAGCCAGGAGGCAATTCATCGGGGAAATCCTGCCCGGACATCACCCCATAGGCCAGGGTCCAGGCCCTGGGCACAACATCGAGGTTGTATCCTCCGCCTCCAAAGGCCAACCACTTGGGCGCAAGTCCCTTCATTATCTCGACGGCGGCTATGTAACCGTTGGTCGTGAGGCAGAGATGGGTCAGCGGGTCGAGGTAGTGGGTGTCAATGCCCAGCTGGCTGACCAAGATGTCGGGTTGGAATCCCTTCACCAACGGAGGAACGACCTCCCGGAAGGCCCAGAGGTAGACCTCGTCATCGGTGTAGGGTGCCAAGGGGACGTTGATGGAGTAGCCCCTTCCCATGCCCATGCCCAGCTCGTCGACGAAGCCCGTTCCCGGGAAGAGGTACTCACCCGATTCGTGGAGGGAGATAGTGAGCACCCTATCTGTGTCATAGAAGGCGTTCTGCACCCCGTCGCCGTGGTGGGCATCGATGTCCACGTAAGCGATACGTTTGCCCTTCCGCATGAGGTAATGGATGGCGATGGCGACGTCGTTGAAGACGCAGAAACCGGAAGCTCTGGACGGCCCAGCGTGGTGGAGCCCCCCGGCGAAGCTGAAGGCGGTGTCCACTTCGCCTGAGAGCAGCAGCTCCGCCGCCACCAGAGCTGCTCCCGCCTTAAGGGCCTCGGTCTCGTACATCCCTTCGAAGACGGGGTTGTCGCCCGGCCCGAAATTGTAACGGGTCGGATTGTACTTCCTCTCCCCTCTGCTCAGGCTCTTGACGGCGGCAATGTACTCCTCGGTATGGAAGAGGGCCAGCTCCTCTGGCGTAGCTTCTCTGGCTGGGATCAGGATAGAATCGCCGTTAAAGGCGCCGTAGGCGCAGAGCAACTCGTAGGTACGCCTCAACCGCTCCGGCTTCAGGGGATGAAATGGCCCATGACCGCGTGCCCATAGCTCCTTCGAACAGATAAAGGCAGTCTTACCCTGCTGTGTCCTCTCGTGTTGATGTGAGAACTTCCCAAGCGGAGTAATTCGATCCATCTCTCTACTCCCGATCAAAGCTAAGAGCCTGCGAGATCACGCATCACTAGAGTTGTTGCACAATAGCGGAGGGATCTAAGACTATTCCGAAAACGAGCTGTTTTAGGCACTTTTGGCCCGCACGAAGTGGTTTTCGGAGGCCAAAGCACTCCATTATGCGCAAATTTTGGCCCCCAATAGGAGAAAATCGTACTATCAAGGCCAGTCAGCCAATTGTGCAACAATTCTACCATCAGCCTCGTTCCTTTTTAATCTTAAAGCGGTCGAAATCTCTGGCCACAACGGTGTTGGGGAAGATGGATTTGGCTTCGGCCAGGACGGCGCTGTCCGTGTAGCGCCGCGAGAGGTGGGTGAGGATGAGTTTCCTGACGTTCGCTTTGCGGGCCAATTCGGCCGCCTCGCTGGCCGTTAAATGACCATATTGGCGGGCCAACTCCGCCTCGGAGGAGAGGTAGGTGGCCTCTATGACCAATGCATCCGCCCCCTTCGCCACCTCCACAAGATTATCGGTCCTGGCTGCGTCGCCTACGAAGACCAGTTTAGCACCGGGGATGGGCTCGCCCAATACATCGTCGGGGTGCACCACCAGGCCGCTTGCCAAGGTGATCGTTTCCCCCCGCACCAGCCTGGCCCTCTCCGGTCCCTCAGGGATGCCCAGGGCCTCTGCTATCTCCACCAGAAACGGCCTCTTCTCTTTCTCGCGGAAGACGAAGCCAAAGCAATCGGGCCCGCGGTGGATGACAGGGAAGGCTATCACCTGGAAATCCTTCTCATCGAACAGCACACCCGGCTTTATCTCGAAGAACTCGAGGTCCATAGAGACCTCAGGCCCGCGTAAGACCACATCTAAGAGAAGGGTTTTCACCCGCTCCAGAGCCCAGGCACCGGCATAGATCTCCAGAGAGGGGACGACATCCCAGCGGCCGAAGGTGGAAACCAGCCCTCCCAAGCCGAGGATGTGGTCCAAGTGACCGTGAGTGAGGAGGATCTTGTGCAGCCTCTTGAAGCCCAAGCCGCTTTTGAGGAGTTGCCTCTGAGTCCCCTCCCCGCAATCGATGAGGTAGCGGTGTTCACCGTGCAGGACCATGGCCGATGAAAGGCCCCGGTGCACCGAGGGGGCGGAGGCTGAGGTGCCAAGGAAGACGAGTTCGAACATCTCTCTCCATCAAGCTGATGAACGTTGGCTCGCTCCAAAATTTCAGGCGTAGCAAAGGCTACGCCTCCATTGCCTTCACTTCGCAGGATCCCGTCGAGCTCAAATCGGGTGGATGGATTATGCCACTGTTACCCTCCCTTTCTTTCCCTCCCCTCCTTCCACTTTGAATCTCACATCCATGAATTGCTCCACCACCCAGATGTTGGTCAGGAGGTGCTGGGTGATCTCGCTCGTGGTGAAGGCCGATCGGCCTTCGGCCAGGGCCAGGGGGAGGATGAGCTGGTCGGCCAAGTGCTTATCTAAGCAGGCGCCGCTCCGGTGGTATTCGACGAACTCCCGGCAGGCCTCCTCGGCCACTGCCTCCGCCCGCTTGCCCCGCGCTCCCAGGGAGGAGAAGCCAGCCACTACATTCTCGTACTCGGCTATTAGGAAGACGCAGGTGCCCTTGCCCGGTGAAGGGGCATCCATAACCTCGATCTGAGGATCGAAGCCCCACCGGCGCAGGAGCTCTTCAGCGTGCCTCCTCTGCCTCTGAACGATGTGAGAGGGCAGGTTGGAGCTCGCTGAAATGCCCCGGAGGCGCTTAAGCCGGCCGCGCTCAGTCAGATCGAGGGGGGTTAGAGGAGATAACCCTTCGCTCTTACCCCCTAATCCCTTGACCACCGCCTTCACCTCCCCGCCCCCTATCGGGTACCACCCCCATCTCTCGATCCTCACCTCCGCCTCGATCCCCATCCACCGCAGGGTCGGAAGGTAGACGCTCTCGAGGTAATGGAAGGGCGGACTCCAGGCCACATGGGTGCCACCTTTGATGACCAGATGCGATTCGCCGGCAGCAAAGGCTAAGGGCAGGAGCAGGGTCTGAAAGACTAAGCCCACGGAGCCAGCGCTCCCGCCCTTCCGGGCCTCGGCCACATCGAAGGTGTAATTCCCCGCCTTAGGGGGCGATCGAGGGATGAAGATGAGGGTCTGGGACCCGAGTTCCGCCCCTTCAAGCTCCGCATCGCAGACCTCAGCTGCTGCCAGGACGCCCGTCAGATGCTGAGCCGCTAAGCCAGGCTTGGGGCGCCCGGCGCGGATGTTCTCGATCCGCACCGGCTTACCCGTAAGAGCCGAGAGGGAGAGGGTGGTGCGCAGAATCTGACCACCTCCTTCGCCGTAGGAGCCATCGATGACGATCATTCACCAACCACCTCGATCTGGGAAGGATCCTCAACGATGATCTCCGGCGCCCCCTTGTATTCCTTGACCAGCCCTCTAACCCGGACCACCTTGTTCAGGAAAAGCTTCTCCGGCGGCGCTGGGAACTTACCCCAATCCTTGGGGAAGATGACCACTTTGAAGTGGCGACGCCAATCCCGGTGGAAATCTAAGAAGACCGCTTTGCCCGAGTTATAGGTCTCGACCACGGTTCCCTCCACAGTGACCACCTGGCCATAGTACCGAGCGGCGTCCCTCCAGGAGACCACCGGCGCCGCCCTGTATTCGCCCGGCCCGGCCAGAGGTGGGGTGTAGGTGGGATATGGTGTGTAAGTAGGATAGGGGGTGTAGGTAGGATATGGTGTGTAGGTTGGGTAAGGGGCCGGTTTCGCCCCGCAGCCGATGAGGAGGCAGGCCAAAATCGCCGATCCTAAGAGGCCGAGCGGCGATCTCCTCATCCCAACGCTCCTCCTTCGACCAATCGCCTCACATCCTCCATCTTGGGCTCGATGAGGTGGGGTTTCCCCGTGGCTTTGATGGCACTGTCCACATCCTTAAGGCCGTTCCCCGTAGCCAAGACCACGATGCGCTCCTCAGGGTCTATCTCCCCCTGGCGTGCCAGCTTCACGAGGCCGGCAAAGCCCGCTGCCCCAGCCGGCTCGGCAAAGATGGCCGCCTCCCGCGCCAGAAGCCGCATGGCCTCCAAGATCTCCTCGTCGCTCACCGCCACGAACTTTCCGTTCGTCTCCCTTACCGCTCTCAGGGCCTTGATCCGGTCGCGGGGCACGCCCACGGCGATGCTGTCGGCCAGAGTGTCAGGTATGATGGGTTCTATCTCCTCGGTCCCCTCCTCCCAGGCCCTGACCAGGGGTGCTGCTCCTTCAGCTTGGACGCCGACCAGCTTGGGGATTTTTTCGATAAACCCCAGGGCGAGAAGGTCCTTGAACCCCTTCCAGAGCCCGCCGATGATGCACCCATCGCCCACCGCCACGAAGACCCGATCGGGCGCTTCCCATCCCAACTGCTCGCAGATCTCTAGGGCTCCCGTCTTCTTTCCCTCAGAGAGGTAGGGGTTGTAGGCGGTGTTGCGGGAGTACCAGCCATACTCTTGGGAAGCCTCCAAGCAGAGGTCGAACGCTTGGTCATAAGTGCCCTTAACCATAATCACCTGTGCTCCGAAGATGAGGAGCTGGGCGACCTTGGCCTTAGGGGCACGTTGGGGGACGAAGATGACGCTTTTGAGCCCCACGCTGGCTGCAAGCCCTGCCAGCGAGGAGGCAGCATTGCCCGTCGAGGCACAAGCGATGGTATCGAACCCCAGCTCCTGAGCTTTCACTACGCCCACGGCGCTGGCTCGGTCTTTGTAGGAGGCGGTGGGTTCTCGCCCTTCATCCTTGACCCACAGGTTCCTGAGGCCGAGCCCTTCGCCCAGCCGCTCGGCGCGGTAGAGAGGCGTCCAGCCCACCTGAAGTGGGGGGACCGGGCTGTCGGGCTCCACTGGGAGGAGGGGTTTGTAGCGCCAGATAGAGTAGTTATGGTCCTTGGCCAGTCCGCTCTTGGTCAAGCGCTTGGCGATGAGGGTGTAATCGTAAATCACATCCAGGATGCCTTCAGGGCCACATTGGGGACAGGTGTACATCGCCTCTTTGACATCCCACTCATGGCCGCAGAGGACGCACCTCAGGCACTTAACTTGGTCCATTTTTCGGTGTTCTCTCAACTCGATGGCCTCCGAGCCTTATCGCGTTGTGATAAGAGAGGTCATTGCCCTCCCTTAGCCGTCCTCATCCTTTACGATATGGGTGCCCGTCCTGCCTTCGAGCGCGTCCAAAGCATTGTCCAGGGAGGCGATTATGGCCTTTTTGCCGCCCCACTCCAGGAATCTGATGCACGCCTCCACCTTTGGGCCCATGCTGCCTGCTAAAAAATGCCCTTCCTTCAGATACCTTTTGGCCTCCGTTAGGGTCATCCTGTCTAAGGGCTCCTCATTCGGCTTGCCGTAGTTGAGCTTCACCTTCTCGACGTCGGTGAGGATCAGGAAAACGTCGGCTTCGACGACTTCGGCGAGCCTTTCGCCAGCCAGGTCTTTGTCTATTACCGCCTCCACTCCCTTGTAATGGCCATGCTCATCCAATACCACCGGTATGCCCCCACCGCCGGAGGCGATGACTATGATGCCGGCGTCCACCATCCTTCTGATCGCCTCGCTCTCGACGTTGGCTATGGGGTCGGGCGAAGGGACGGTCCGCCTCCACACCCTTTCCCCTCTCGGCTTCACCTTCTTCACGATGTACTCGGGATGTTCCCGCTTGAGCTCCTCGGCCTCTTCTCTGGTGAGGAAGTTCCCCACAGGCTTCGACGCGGCATCGCCGAAGAACTCCGGGTCATCCCTCCTTACCAGGACCTGGTTTATCACCGCGCAGACCGGAGTGTTTATCCCCATATCCCTCAGGCAATTGGTTAAAGTCTGTTGGAGCATATAGCCTATCTGTCCCTGGGTCATCGCTCCGACGACGTCCATCGATTGAGCGGGCACCCTCTCCTTGCCCATCTCCTGCTGCACCAGGAGGTTGCCAACCTGAGGCCCGTTGCCATGGGTTATCACCAGCCTGTCCTCAGGCTTCATTCTCCCCACTATCTCCGCGATGAGCTTGGTGGTCATCATACAGTTCCTGAACTGCTCCTCGGTGGTGCCCCTCTCATGGGCCTGTTTGATGGCGTTACCGCCAAGCGCAATCAACAATCTCATCCCATTTTCTCCCAGATAGCTTTGGGTCCCCTTGCGCTGTGATTGTACCTCAAATCTCCTTCGGATGCAACCAATCGCGTCAGACAGAACAGAGCTCCCAAAGCCCTTAGAGCCTTGGGAGCTGTGCTGAGCATTTCGATGCGCCTTGGCGAACGGATTCAGGCCAGCTTGGCTAGCAGGATTCCGAACTCATACAGGAACAGAAGGGGGACCATCACCACCATCATGTTAAAGGGATCGGTGGTGGGGGTGATGACCGCAGCGAGGATGGCGATGGCAAGCGCGGCATACTTGCGGCCACGGGACAGCATCTTAGGGGTGACGATGCCGAGTTTAGCCAGGGAGAACATCAGCAGCGGGGTTTCGAAGACCACCCCGACCCAAAGCATCAGGGTGGTGACGAAGGAGATGTACTCTCCGATAGCCCATTTGGCCTCAGCGATGTCGCTGCCGAATTTGAGGAGATACCTCAGGGCGAATGGCAGCATGGCGAAATAGGCGAAGGCGATGCCCATCACAAAGGAGATGGTGGCCCCTGGCAGGATGATGTACAGATACCTCTTCTCTTGGGATTTGAGGCCGGGGGCGATGAACCTTATAGCCTGGTAGAGGATGATAGGCATGGCCAAGGCTACGCCGCTGATGAAGGCCACTCTCAGGTAGGTGACGAACCCTTCCGTCGGCCTTAAGAAGATGGGTTTCACGCCCTCGGCGGGGGCGAGGAGGATCTTCAGGAATCGGGAGGCGAAGATGAGGCTGAACAAAGTGGTGGCCACCAGAGCAATGGCCGCTTTGATCATCCGCCATCGCAATTCCTCGAGGTGCTCAACGACCGTCATCCTTTTCTCTTCGGCCATCGTCCTGATCGGTCCTGGATTTGGATCCCTGCTAAGCACTCTTGGAGGCGGGGGTTTCCGCGGATTCCTTGTCCTTCCCGGGCTCCTGAGAGGCGGCTTCCAGCTCCCTGGCCAATCCTTCAGTTAATTCCTGGGAGGTCTGCCTGAATTCTCTGATGGCCTTGCCCAGCCCCCTGGCTATCTCGGGCAACCTGCGAGGGCCAAAGATGAACAGGGCGATGATCAGGATGAGGAGTAACTCCAGGGGGCCTACATTAAAGAGATTCATACCTCCATCCCTTCCCCAACCACGGCTGGCTTACTTCCCTTCCTCTTCCGATTTCGTCTTCTTCTCGGTTCCCTCAGGGGAGGCCATCTGACGGAATTCACGAATAGCCTTGCCAAGCGCAGCGCCCACCTCCGGCAATTTTCCCACGCCGAAGATCATCATCACGATCACCAGGATGATCAGCAGCTCCCACGGACCAAGATTGAAAGGCATCTTCCTCCTCCTTTAAACCTCCCTACTTACTCCAACGCAAATTATACACCTGCTATGCCCTTCTTGTCAAAGGCCGCCACGATTCGGGAAGCTCCTCAGGGGCATAAAGCCTTATCGCTTTCGGCTCTGCCGGGCAATTCTCCTCGCAGATGCCGCACCCTATGCACTTCTCCACTATCACGTGAGGATATTCCACATCGTCCACCATCACCTTCTCGATGGCATGCTGAGGGCATAGCATTACACAGATGAAGCAGCGCAGGCAAAGGTCCCGGTTGACGTACGCTCGCTTCTCGCTCGCTTTTATGGTGGGCGTCTCCTCTGGGGTAGGCGTCTTCTCCGGTGCCTTCGTGGCCTCCGGCGTCGGGGTCGGAACTGGGGGAGGAGCAGGCCTGACGGGGCGGGCGCCGGGGGCGTAGACCCTTATCGCTGCCTCGCCCTCCACAGGGCAGGTGTATTCGCAGGTGCCGCAGCCGATGCACAGGTCTGGATTGACCTGCGGGAAGAGGGCTGGCATCCCCTCCCTCTCGCCCTCCACCTCCTCGATGGCCCCTACGGGACAGACGCCCTTGCACATCATGCAGGAGATGCAACGATCCCTATTGACATAGGCGGTGCCGATGACCTGCTTCCTCTTCTCCTCCAGGGGGAGGGCAGGGATGGCGCCGGTGGGGCAGACCTGGCCACAGGCATTGCAATCGTAGTCGCAAAAGCCTGAGCGCGGCACGAGCATCGGCGTCCAGAAGCCCTCCAGGCCCGCCTCGAGCAGAGTCGGCCGCAGGGCGTGGTTGGGGCAGACCTTGAGGCATTGGCCGCAGTGCACGCATTTGGCCAGGAACTCCTCCTCCGGCCTGGCCCCCGGAGGGCGGAGCAGATGGGGGCTTTTCCACCTGAACAGCTTCGTGCGCAGGAGGAGTGCTCCCAGCACGCCGGTCGCCAGAGAGGCCAAGAGCTGGCGGCGGGAGGGATCGTATTCGTAGCCCCAGCTCAACCCCGGCTTCCTCCCAAACTTCGTCGCCCCCGCCGGGCAGGAGCCCAGGCAATCGAGGCACATGATGCACTCGGCCGGGTCGCTGGATAGATCTCCCTCGTCTATAGTTCCCATGGGGCACGTCGGGATGCAGCGGCCCCAGTCGAAGCAGGTCTTCTCGTCCACGTACCGCTTAACCCAAGCTATCTTGGAAAGCAGCCCCAGAAGCGCCCCCAAGGGGCAGAGATAGCGACACCAGAAACGCCTGACGATGAGGTTCAGGGCCAGGATGACCGCAAAGGGGATAATGAGGGCCGGCTGCATGGGGAGTTTGGCCCCTTTCTCAAGCACCGACTTGATGCCGGGGTAGATCACGCCCGCCAAAGCGCGCAGGAAAATGGTGATCGGGTCTAAAAAGACCAGGGTGAGGTTGGCGAGGAGGGCAGCGAAGAGGATGATGAAAAGGATGTAATACTTGGCCTGGCGAAGCTTCTGAGGGATGTTTCGCTTGACGGGTCCGAAGAGGTTGAGGACCGTCCCCAGAGGGCATATCCAGCCGCACCAGAACCTTCCCAGAGCCAGGGTGGCCAGGGTGAGGACGAGGGCGGGGGCGAAAGCGAGGATGACCCGCCGCGCGGCCAGCATCGAACTCAGGGCCAGTAGAGGGTCGAAGCGGGAGAAGAGGTTAACGGGGATCGGCGATCCTCCCTCTCGCGTCATGCTGACAAAAAGGTACAGAAACAGAGCCAGAGCTAGATACTGGACAAGTTGGCGCAAACGCACCCATATGCGACCAACCCCCTTGACCACGATTCCCGGCAACATTGCGATCGCCCCCGTGGGGCAGTAGGGAACACATATGTTGCAGCCAATGCACTCTTCGGAGGGGATCTCGAAAGCGGTGGTGACTTTCCGCTCTGGGCCTCGATCCACGAAGCCCAGCACATCCTTCCTTGCGATCTCGTGGCAGGCCCTCACGCACAGCCCGCAGAGGATGCAATCCTCCTCAGGATGATCGGTGGGAAAGCGGGGCTTCTCGATCCCCAGTTCAGCAGCCAGCTTCCGGACGGCCCGAACGTTGGGGCAGCGGGCCAGTAGCAGCTCAACCATCATCTTGCGCGTTTGCAAGGCGCGAGGGGAGTTGGTCTTGACCTCTATATCCTCCTCAACCGGATAGTCGCAGGAGGTGGTGACCACCGAGCGGCCATGGCGGATGACCTCCACCACGCAAACCCGACAGGCCCCATAGGGCGTGAGGTCGGGGTGGTAGCAGAGATGGGGGATCTCGATGCCTATCCTCCTGGCCGCCTCCAGAATGGTTGTCCCCTCCTCAACCTGGACCTCTTGGCCATCTATTGTCAGATTCACCATTGTTCGCCCCCTATTCCACCCTTATGGCATCGAACTTGCAGACCTCGCGGCATATCCCGCAGCGGATGCACTTGTCCGGGTCGATGACGTGGGGCTTTTTCTTCTCCCCACTGATCGCCCCTTGAGGGCAATTTCGAAGGCAGACCCCGCATCCGGTGCAGTTCTCCTCGATAATGGAGAAGGTGATAAGATCGGTGCAGACCCCGGCCGGACACCGCTTCTCCCGGATGTGGGCTTCGTATTCATCGCGGAAGTAGCGGATGGTGGTCAGGACCGGATTGGGGGCCATCCTCCCCAGGGCACATAGGGAACCTTCCTTCATCGCCTGGCTCAACTCCTCGAGGAGCTCGATGTCGCCCTCCCTCCCCTGCCCATGCACGATCCTATCCAGGATCTCATACATCCGCTTGCCCCCCTCCCGGCAGGCGGTGCACTTCCCGCAGGATTCGTCTAAGGTGAAGCCCAGGAAGTAGCGGGCTACATCAACCATGCAGGTGTCCTCGTCCATGACGATCATCCCACCGGAGCCCATTATGGAGCCCGCCTCGGTCAGCCGTTCGTAGTCTATCGGCAAATCAAGCAGGCTCTCGGGAATGCAGCCACCGGAGGGCCCTCCCGTCTGGACGGCCTTGAACTTCTTGCCCTCTTTGATCCCTCCTCCGATGTCATAGATCAAGTGCCTCAGGGTGGCGCCCATGGGGACCTCCACCAGCCCGGTGTTGTTGACCTTCCCCACCAGCGAGAAGACCATCGTCCCTTTGCTCTTCTCGGTTCCCATCTGGGCGAACCAATCGGCGCCGTTGTTGATGATGTGCGGCACGGAGGCCCACGTCTTGACGTTGTTCAGGACGGTCGGCCTATCCCAAAGCCCCCTCTCCGTAGCGTGAACACGCTTGGCACGAGGCTCGCAGGGGAACCCTGCTATAGAGCGCATCATGGCGCTGGATTCGCCGCATATGAAAGCGCCGGACCCACGATGGACCTTGAAGGTGAAGTCGAATCCCGAGCCCAGGATGTCCTCTCCCAGCAAGCCGTACTCCTCAGCCTGCTGGATGGCAAGGCTGATGTGCTCTACAGCCAGGGGATACTCGTTGCGGATGTAGATGAAGCCCTCGTGGGCCCCAACGGCATAGGCGCCGATGATGATTCCCTCCAGGATGCTGTGAGGATTCCCCTCCACCAGGCTTCGGTCCTGATAGGCGCCAGGGTCCCCTTCGTCCGCATTGCAGATGATGTACTTCACCTCCCCCTTGGCACGACGGCAGGCCTCCCATTTCCTGCCTGTGGGGAAGCCCGCTCCACCCCGACCCCTCAGGCCAGACCTCTTGATCTCCTCGATGACCTCCTCCGGGGTCATCTCGAAGAGCGCTTTAGCCAGGGCTTTATACCCACCAACAGCGATGTAATCCTCGATTTTCGTTGGGTCAATCAAGCCGTTGTCCTTCAGCAGGATGCGCTTTTGTTCCTTGTAGAAGGGCACATCTGGCTCGTGGACGATTTTCTTACCCGTCAGAGGGTCCTCGTAGAGAAGGCGCTCGATCACCTCCCCGCCCACTATAGTCTTGGAGACTATCTCCGGGACATCCTTTGGGGTGACGCCAGGGTAAAAGATCCTCTCGGGGAAGATGACCACTAGGGGGCCTCGCTCGCAGAAGCCGTGACAACCGGTCATCCTGAGATCCACCTTGGCCTCCAGGCCTTGCTCTCTCAGCTCCTCCCTAAAGGCAGCTCTAACCGTCTCAGAGCCCAGAGCACGGCAGCCGGTCCCCCCACACACCGTGATGCAAGGCTTGGAGGGATCGCGGCTGGCCAGTATCGTTTCTCTCCACTTTTCCAATTCAGCTGGCGAATTTATCCTGGCCATCTCAAGCGGCCTCCTCCATGTATCTCTTGAGCACGCGGTCAACCCTGCTGGCGGCCATCTTGCCATAATACTCACCATCAACCACCATAACCGGCCCCAGGGCGCAACAGCCTAAGCAGTTGACGGTCTCCAGGGTGAACTGCCTGTCTTTGGTCGTTTCGCCTGGCTTGATGCCCAGCAAGCGTCCGATCTGCTCGACGATGCGCACCCCACCTCGCACGTGGCAGGCGGTCCCCAAACAGACGGTGATCAGGTGCTTGCCTCGAGGCTCCAGACTGAAAGCCTTGTAGAATTTAGCCACCTGGTAAACCTGGATCAGGGGGAGCCCCATCCTCTCCGCAACGCGCTGCAGGGCCTCCTTAGGCAGGTAGTAGTACTCAGCCTGGATGTCCTGCAGTATGGTGGTCAGGGCGCGCTGCTCCCCCCCGTATTTATCAATGATGGCATCAACCTTGCTCATTTCGATCTCCATGCCGATCTCCCCTCCGTGTACAAGGCAAGCGAGAGACCCCAACCCGATGTACACACCCGACTGGGGCCTCAGGGGTCAAATCCAATCTTGTTGGACGTGCAAGGCTCACGGACAGGCCGCTACCATGGGTACATCCTGTACCACTCTCCCACCAGGCCCATCGGGCAGACCGCTATGCAATTGGAACAGTCGGTGCCATTCTCCTGCCAAAACAGGTAGCATTTCTCCACATCCACGGGCCATCTCAATATGCCCCTTCGGTTGGAGATCGAAGTTGGCTCGGCGGTGCGTTCCCCGAACTTGATGGCCCTGGCGGGACACGCACGAGCACATATCTCACATTCCTCGCAGAGGCTTTGTATCCCGAAGTCGATCGGCTGGTCGGGCTTCAGAGGGAGGTCGGTGAACACCTTGCAGAGCCTCTGTTGCGGCCCAAACTGAGGGGTGATGAGCAGGCCATTTCGACCCAACTCTCCCAAACCGGCGTCAATGGCGAGGGGAATGTTCTGGGCCGTGTCGTTGCCGCTGGGGACAGCGGGATATCCCAGGCTGCGTATGTACCTGGCGAGCGAGGATGTGAGCTCGGCCATCCGGGAGTAGCCGAGGGCTACGGCTGCGCTGGCCTCAAACCCCGGCGACTTAGCGAGCCATTTCCAGTCCAGTTTGATCGCCATCACTATGGCATACCTGTAGGGCAGATCCAGCTTGCCATAGGCACCGGTCACCCGCTCGAAATAGTGGGAATACACCCAGCGCTGGTCGAGCTCACAGATGCCGACCAGGTCCGCTCCGTAAAGCCTGGCCACCCTTTTGATATGCTCGGACATCTGCGCCGGATCGGAGACGGGCAATTTGGTGGGGTTCACAGGCTCATCCCAACTGTACAACCCCCCAACACCCTTCAGGTGCCCGAAGTAGCCAGGATACTTGGGGTGAAGGCTGCCCGCTGCGGCATCCACGTGTATGGCTCCCGCCACCAGGGCCCTTCCTTCGAGCTCCTCTGCTTTGGAGCGTTTCCTCGCCCTCTTCCTGGCCTCACGCAGCCGTCCTTTGTACTCTTCATCCCAGACGGCTCTGGAAAACACGGTGTTCCTCTCGTCAAAGCGCTCTACTGGCCCGACCAGGAACCGGCTGTAGGTGGGCTCACTGACCCTCTTTATCTCAGGCAATTTCCGTGCATGCTCCGCCGCCATGTGCCCTTTCAACGCCTCTGCGGTGTCGAACCTCTCTCCACAGACCAGGCATTGCCAGGTGCCCTTTTGCCGCTCCAGCGGTGCCGCAGGTATCGGGGCCGGCGTAGGAGCTGGCAGGGTAGGTCTGGGCGTTGGCTTCGGGGCACAAGCGGCAAGGGCCTCCGCTGCCCCTAAAGATAAGCCCAGGAGGGATGCGTAGCGCAGGAAATCGCGCCGGCTTATCTCGCCCCGGCGCAGTCGCTCCCCCAGTTCAGAAATCCGCTTGTATAGTCCCTCTTCCATCCTTCCTCCCTCTCTGGCAACGGCGAATGGAGAAGGCAAGCGAGAGGCCCCAACCTGATGGAGACACCCGGTTGGGGCCTCAAGCGTTTTCCTCCAGGCTCATCCCGTTCCCACGCTTGCCTCTACGCCGGCTTCGCCCAGGTCAGCCCTAGCTCCTTCAGCTTCTCGTCGGTTGGCACGCCATTCTCGTCCCAGCCGCGCTTCTCGTAGTAGAGCGGGAGCATCTCAGGGATGGGAACGACGCTGCCAGCCGTGGGCTGCTTCTCTATCTTCCCGTGGGGCGGGACCTCCACCGGCACCGGCAAAGCCTTTTTCTCCTCCGCCGAGTAGACCTCGTTGGGCATCGGCTCCTCCTCCAGGCGAGGCGGCAGGCGGTCATCGTCCTTGGTCAGCCCCTCACGGATGTTGAAGAGCCTCTCCAGGTTCCAGATCCTCTCCCCCACCTTCAGGAAGTCCTCGACAGAGTAGTCAATGCCCGTCGCCGCGGAAAGCCCTCTGACGTAATCCTCAGCCCCAAGGGCGAAGACGGTGAACAGGCATTGATCCAATGTATCCAGGGCTGCGGTGAGGTTCTGGAAGACCAGCACCAGGTCGGTCTTGTCGGAGTCCTTCGAAAGCCTGTACTCCGCTGTGGGCTCGGGGATGTCGGGCGGAGAGAACCCGCAGTAGCGGCCGAGCACCTCCGCTGCGATGAGGTAGGCACGCACGTGGCACGCTCCCCGGTTCGAAGTGGCGTAGGCCAGTCCGTGCGCCAGGGCACCGCGGGGGTCGTAGGCCGGGAACTCGAGGCTCTTCACGGACATGGAGAGCTCGGGCTTGCCGCACTTCTCCGCCAGCCTCTTCGAGCCCTCGGCCAGCTCGTCGCCCACGCCCTCCCTGGCCGCGATCTTCTTGACCAGCTCGATCACGGCCTTCCCATCGGTGAAGGGGTCCTCACCCTTCTTGTATCCCACATCGGAGAGGTCAAGAGCACCCTTCTGGCAAAGCTCGAAGGCGCAGGCTATGGTGGCCCCGGTGGAGATGGTGTCCAGTCCCAGCTCGTTGCAGAGGTAGTTGGCCTCCGTTATGGCGGCCAGGTCCGGGACTCCACACATGGCCCCCAGTGCCCATGTGCTTTCGTACTCTGGCCCCTCCCCTGAACCGATGGTTACGTACTCCGGGCGCGGCTCCGGGAGGCTCGTCACCCTGCCGCAGTGCATGGGACAGGTTCGGCAGCAGCCCCTCGCCGCAGTGAGGATCTTTGGCACCCCTTCGACCTCGCCTACTATAGCCTCCCCGCTGGCCTTGTTGGCCTCCTTGAGCATCCCCCACTGGAAGTTGCAGGTAGGCAGGAGCCCCGCTCCATTGATTATGTTGTAGAGGACCTCGGTGCCGTAGGTTGGCAGGCCCGTTCCGCACACGGGGCCGGCGCGGAGTTTATCAATCTGCTCCCTGACGACGGCTGCGAATTCTCCCGGCTTGGCGATGGGGATCTCCAGCGTCCCCCTGACGGCGATGGCCTTGAGGTTCTTCGACCCCATGATTGCGCCCCCGCCGTCCCTCCCGCAGGCTCGGCCATATCCCGGCTTATCCGCGTCGTTGATGATGCAGGCCATTCTCACCAGCTTCTCCCCCGCCGGGCCGATGCAGGCGACCTTTATCCCCGGCTTCCCGATCTCCTTCTTGATGGCGGCTGTGGTCTCGTAAGTCCCTTTGCCCCAGAGGGCGCTCGCGTCCTTGATCTCGGCCTTGCCATCCTCGATCCAGAGGTAGACCGGGTTAGCCGCCTTCCCCCTGATGATGATGGCGTCGAAGCCAGCATGCCTCAGCACGTCGCTCCAGTCGCCTCCGGAGTGGGAGTCGAAGATCAGGCCCTTGCCCTTCTTCGGGTGGGCCAGGGGGGATTTCGATACGATGCAGTACCTCCCCGAGCTGGGCACGCTCGTTCCGGTCAACGGGCCGGCGGCGAATATGAGGACGTTTTCGGGGCCGAGCGGGTCCGTGTCGGGGCCGACGAGGTCGTAGAGGAGCCTGACCCCCAGCCCTCTGCCGCCGATATAGTCCTTGTAGTCGGGGCATACCTCGTCCAGGGCTTTGACCTCGGCCTTCCCAGCCGTCAGGTCCACGTCGAGTACCTTGCCCATCCATCCGTAGAACTTCGGCACGGGGACTGGTGTAGGCGTGGGCGTAGGCGGGACAGGTGTGGGCGTAGGCGGGACGGGAGTGGGTGTTGGCGGGACAGGTGTGGGCGTTGGCGTTGGCCTTGGCGCACAAGCGGCGAGGGCCTCCGCCGCCCCCAGGGACAGGCCCAGGAGGGTGGCGTAGCGCAGGAAATCACGTCGGGTTATCTTGCCCTGGCGCAGTTGCTCCTGCAGCTCAGAAACCTGTTTGCTAAGTTTCTCCTCCATAATCTTTCCTCCTTCATTCGGCTCTAAGAATTCCAGATGAACTATTCAAATGATCCATTCGATAGGATCACCCCCTTCCTCAGGCTGTAGATTGCCTGATGTACTGATCATCCGCTCCTTAAGAAAATAACAAGAGGCAACCTTTCAACCCTCATCGCGGCCAAAAGATTCGCCTCTCTTACGCATCAACGATCATTGAAATTACCTCCACACCTTACCGCTTGCTCGTCCTGTAAGGAAGTGAGATGGGAGGGGATATCTTTAGCAATTGTCATTATAACATAATTTAACCGAGAAGTCAATTTTTCGCCGGCATGGCCGCTCATCTTTGAATCCTCACGGTTCCCAAAAGGATCTCATCCCCCACGATCTCCCCTTCCTTAATGATGGACAGCCTTTCCATGGTCTCCAAAAGGTAGATTCCCACCTCGATACGGTATTCGCCCTCGGGTACATCCTCCCTGAGGGTGAGGACGTAGCTATCCCTTATCACCTCACCCTCCTCCCAGAGGGAGGTTGGATAGTATCCGCCCAGCGGCTGGCTATCATCCTGAGCTATAATCCTTCCTTCCTCGTCCACGAGATGGGTGAAGACGGTGTAATCTCGGTCCATCTCTCCCAGCGCCCTCCAGTAAAGGGTGAGCTTTAACGCGCCGCCGGGCTTGACGGTGGTCCTGTCCAGATCGTAGCCCACCAGAGCCACTTTGTCAGCCAGATCGAAGTCCACCGAATGCTCCCATAAGTATTCATAAGGCTCGACGGGGGCGAGCTTCAGTCGGGCTATGGCATAGCTATTGAGCCTTTCCCCCTGTCCGTTAAAGGCCACGAGCCTCCTCATACTCTTCAGCTCATAAAGGCCTACATCAACTCTGCACACGCTGGGGGCAGCGGCGTCTTTGGAGATCGGCACTGGATAAGTATCGGCGAAGGCATCCCCCTCCTTCCACTGGCTGGTGGGGAAACTTCCCAGGCCAGGATAGGTATCCCTCTGGCCGATCTTTTGGCCCTCGCGCCCGAAAAGCTGCACGAATACGCTGTAATTCTCCTCCATCTCCTCCAAACAGCGCCAATAGAGGGTGACCTCCAATGTCTCCCCAGGCCTTACCCTCTCCTTATCGAGCCTGTAGCCCAAGAGTTCGGCCTTGCCCTCATAGTTGATATCCAAGGGGTGGGGAATCCGCTCGATATCGGCCTGGGAGAGAAGCGGAGGCTTGGCGTAGGCAGGGATGAGGTAGCCGAAGAGGCAGAGGAGGGAGAAGGCGAACATGGCCGCATTGCCTACCGCTGCCAGGTGAGGGGTAAGCCTTGGGGGCAGATATCCAGACAATCCGAGGAAGATGAGGATGGATATCGCCGGGAGGGCGGGGAAGAGGTAACGGCCATATCCGGCCGTGGTGGAGCAGGTCATGTAGTAGGCCCAATTGAAAACGAAAAGGGCTACGGTTAATACTAAGATGAAAAGTTGAGTCAAAACGATTCTGCTCAGGATCTTGGTCCGGATTTGCTTGCAAACCAGGATTAGAAGGCCAAAAGCGGCCAGTCCCACCATCCAATTTAGGGCGGTATAGGCGAGATCGGGAAGCCGCACATTATTCCAACCAAAGCCGGCCCAGTAGGACTGGAGGGTGACCCATCTCAACGCCTGCCAAAGGCTGGGCCTCTTTTCATAGGCTATCCCCTCTATGCTCTCCAGGAGGCGCGCCATAGCCGTCGGATCACCATAGAGCATCCAGTTGCGGACGAACCACCAACCGGATATGGCCGCTGCCAGGGAGAGGACGATAAGGCTGCTGCGAAGGATCTCCTTAAGCGAGCCGTGTAAAACGGCTGTGCAGATGAAAGCAACTACTACCAGGGGGAGGAGGAAGAGGGCGTTCAGCTTGGCCAACAGGGCCGCACCGAGCACCATGCCTAGGATGATGCTGCGAGCGGTGGAGATCCCCCTCTTAACGATGCGCATCAGGATCAAGATGGTCAACGCACTTAGGAGAGTTACCAGATTATCGTTGTTAACGGCTCCACTGATGAAGATGAATTGAGGATTGAAAGCTGCGAAGGCAAGGCTCCCCAAGGCCAGGCATTTCCGCCGTGGGAAGACCTCACGGGCAATCAGGTAGGTGATGAGCAGGGTGGACGCCCCCATGAGCACCGAGACCCAGCGCACGATGTGCACCCCTAAGGCCGTGTCTCTGTAGGGGAAGGCCTCCCAATCGCCGTGGAGATATTGGTTCTTGTTGTCGTGGCCCACAGCGTAGGTGTTGTAACCCCAATACGGGTTGCGTTGGGAGAGGATAAAAGGCAGATCGTCGTCTTTGACCCAGAAGGTGGCCAGGGCGCCGAGGGCATAGTATAGGGGTGGGTGGTGGTTCTGGTACTCCTCGCCGGCGTCTCTGCGCTGGATGGGGAGGCTCCGCTCGTCTATCAGATGCCTGATGTAAAGATAATGGGCGGCCTCATCCGAGGGCTCGAAGAGGGGATCGGCTATGCTATAGGCGATCCCCAGCCCTACGAAAACGGCGATGATGAGGGCGATGTAAAAGTTACGCTTGAGGAAAGAGGCGAACATCAGTTTCTAATCCTCCTCCTGAAAATGGCGTAGCCGAGTACCGATAGGATGGTGAGGGCGGAGAGGGTTGCGCCCGCATAAAAGCTGATAGGCTGGTAGCGAAACTCGACTTGCGATTCGCCCTCCGGCAACAGCACTGCCCGCAGAATGCCGTCGGCTTCGTAGAGTTTCGCCCGCTTCCCATTCACGTAGACGCGCCATCCAGGGTAGGTCACCTCGCTCAGCACCAGAAGCCCCGGTGCCCCCAGGCGGGCTTGTACGGCGATGTAGTTGGGCTCGTAAGCGGTGATGTCAACCTCATCTTTAACTTCGGGCTGGGCCTCTACGGAGACAGGCTCCCATAGGACAGCGGTGCGGAAGGGGTCGAAATCGGGTGACTTGAGAATATCATATAACTCGTCCCGATCCCGTGCTTGGACTACATTGCGCACCACGAAGGCGTGTTTGGGCTCCCATGGCAAGCGATAAAAGTGCTTGTCTTCCAACTCGCCCAGTGTCTCCACGCCCTCTACTTCCTTCCCCTCCCTGGTGATTAAACTTTCGCGCCAGGTAACCACATATTTGACCCCCAGAAGCTTCCAGCGCACATCTTCAGGAACTTTTTTCAAGAATCTCTCATAATGCGCCAACCCTATAGAGATCCCCCATACCTCATTCAGGTTCCGCCGCCCCGCCACGTCATCGCCGATAGGGCATCCATCCTCCTGCACTCGAAACCACCCTGGGGCGGCCATGATCTGCTGGAACAGAGGGATCACCTGGTGAGGGTCATGGGGTCTGGCGTAGTAGCGAGCACGGTTCAGGGAGAACAAGTCGAAAACAACAAGCGCAAGCGCTAAAACACCGAGAAACCGCCTCGATTCTCCCCGATAGAGCCGGAGGTAAAGCAACGTAGTGGCGAAGGCCAGGCAGAGGAGAAGGATAGCTAGGCGATTGGGCAGGTCTCGGCTGTCGCTCACATCCATGTCAAATCTCTGCAGCATGACGGCTGCAAAAAGGAAGATAAAGATCACAGGCAAGGCACGGCGGAGGAAGCGAGCGGTATCGCCAACCAATCTCTTCTCCCATCGCCTCAGCGGGGAGAGGATGTCCTCGGCCCCATAGGCTGCCAAGACGCTCAGGGCGAAGGTCACCAGATAGGCGTGCCTTTCCTGGTGTCTGAAAAGGCCGTAAAGCGGGAGAAGCAGATAGGCTACCTCGTATCCGAAGACGGTATTTCCTAGAGAGAAGATCAGGGCCACGACAGCTAGGCCCACCCAGAAGGGCACATCACGCTGTCGTCCCATCACGCCTGCCAGAAAAGCCAAAATGAGGGGAAAGATGCCCACATAGAGTGGCTGCCAGTAGCTTACCAGGCCTGTGAGCACGAATTGGAGTATGTCTCTGGGAGGGAAGGCTACGGAGGCCTTCTGGAAGGAGAGGCTGACCCGCGCGGAGTGTCGCCACCACTCCAGGGATGGGATCAACTGCACCGCACTCAGTCCCACGGTCAGCACCATAATGACGCCCAGACGCCTCAGAGCCACGGGCCATAGGGTTCGCCATCGCCAGCACTGATAGATGTAGTAGGCCAGGGTGGCGTAGAAGAGCATGATGAAGTTTTGTGGATCGCCCGCCAAGAAGGCCAAAGCGACAGACACAGCCGCAAGCAGGAGATAGCGTTTCCCTCCCGTCTCGTGCAGCTTCTTGACGCCCAGGAGGGCCAAGGGAAGCCAGACCGCCACCTCCAGGCGGGCTACCTGCAGGAGGGGATAGCCGGTTAGGTATCCCCCATAGCAGAAGACGATGCTGCCCAGGAGCGCAGCCAGACGGCTTTTGACCTCCTCCCGCAGGAAGATGTAACAGAGGAAGCTGGCCAATAGGACATGCCCCAGCGTTTCCAAGGTGAAAGCAAAGAGGGGGAAATGGGCCTTTCTCAGAGCGAGGCAGATAAGTAGGTTCAGTATCGCTGGCGGATAGAAGAGAGCTGACTCCGGATCGGCCTGGAAGGGATATACGTTAGACACACCCTGCCCCCAGAGGGGGAAGTGGCCGGCTTTTAGCTCGTCATAGGCGATGGAACGGAGGACATAAAAGTGCTCGGTGAAGTCGCCCGTATGGATGGCCACCCTGTCCGCTTTCACAGGCGTGAGATACCTCCAGAAGAAGAGCCCCCAGAGGACTATCAGCGCCAAAGCCGCATAGAGGTCACGTCTATCCAGCTTTGACATCTGTATCTCCTTTCCATCACTCCGCGAGTCTGTATTTCACCAGCGTCCACAGGGCCACAAGCCCATCCCACCGCCTGACCTTCTCCCCTTCTTCAGCGGACCGGGCCTGATAGCGAATAGGCACCTCGTGGATTTTGTAGCCCCTCTTCAATGATTTGGCTCTAACTTCGGGGCAGAGTTCGAAGCGCCTCACCCGCAAGCGACAGCTTTTGATGACCTCTGCTTTGAAGACCTTGTAGGCCGTCGCCTTACGGCGATGCCTGCCCCGTAAAGGAGGTTCATAGTCAGAGTGAGGATTTTGTTGGCTATCCAATTGGCCAACCCTCATCCCTTCGATCCTTCCCTTGAATCGGGATCCATATACGATGTTGCTTTGCCTTCAACGATGGGCCGGATCAGCTCAGGGTAGTCACAGGGATGGTACTCCAGATCGGCATCTTGGATGAGGATGATGTCCCCCTGTAGCGAGCTCGATGCCTCCCTAAGCGCCACCCCTTTCCCGAAGTTGGAGGCCAGCGAGTGAACGATTATCCCCCGGTCGTCCCTGTAGCCTCCAGAATCCGATCCGTCCCATCGGTCGATCCATCGTCCACCACAATGATCTCCTCCTAAGCTTGAAGCTGCTTCTCGGCGAAACCGCCCGACCAGGGCAGCTTGTACTTCTCTCCCTGATAGGCCTTGCCCCTCCGTTGAAGGCGAATAAAAGATAGCATAGATTCCCCCTTACATCAAATCGATCCGCACCCTCACCCTTCCCAGCGGGATGCTATCCCCGATGATCTCTCCCCCTTCGACGATAGGCAACCTCTGCCCTGATTCCAGGATGTACATCCCCACCTCGATCTGGTATTCCCCTTCGGCCACGTCCTCGCCCAGATGGAAGGTATGCTCGTCCCGGATCACCTCCCCCCTTCCCCATAGCGAGGTGGGGTAATAGCCGTCCACAGGCTGCCCATCGTCCTGAGCCACTATCTCTTCCCTCCCATTGAGGAGGTGGGTGAAGACCGTGTAGTCCCTCTCCATCTCGCTCAAGCATTCCCAATAGAGCGTGAGCTTTATCTCACCGCCTGGTCTCGCCTCCTTCCTATCCACGGCCCACCCGATCAGCTTGACTTTTCCACCCAAGTTGAAATCGAGCGGGTTTTCGATGGCGTACTCAGGCCATTTCCTGGGGACGAGCTTCGCCTTCCCCACGCTCACCCTCCCGATCGGCCTTCCTTCCCCGTCGAAGGCCTGAAGTCCCTCCATGGTTTCCAACTTGTAGAGGCCGACATCGACCCTGCAAGCGGTGGGAGCGATGGCGTCCTCCGAGATGGGTACATTATGGGTCTCACAGATGATATCCCCCTTCCTCCAGAGGCTGGTGGGATAGGAGCCCAACCCGGGATAGGTGTCCACCTGCCCCAGCGGCTGCTCATCCCTTCCGAAGAGGTGAACGAAGACCGAATAGTCCTCCTCCATCTGATTTAACGATCTCCAGCAGAGGGTGACAGCCAGGGTATCGCCGGGCTTCAAGCTCCCCGCTCCCAGCTTGCCTCCGATGAGCTCCATTTTGCCACCATAATCGACGTGGAGGGGAGTCAGGTCTGTGGGGAGCTCATCGGGCGAGAGGATCGGTGGACGAGCATAGGCGGGGGCGATATACCTGAATGGGGCAATGACCGCGATGAGGAAGAGGCTCGCAGCGACAAAGGAGATCAAACCTCGGACGAACCTCCTCGGCACTAACGAGGTCAATCCCAAGGCGAGGAAGAGGGAGATGGATGAGATGGCGGGGAACAGATATCGGCCCTGGGCGGCGGGGCGCACCTGCATGAAACGAAGCAGGGAGGCGAAGAGGATCAGGAACCACCCTGCAAGGAGGGCCAGCCCCAACTCAGCCGTTCTCCTGAGGCGATATCCGAGAACCTGCTTGATGAGGAAGATCAGCAGCCCCGCGGCCGCTAAGCGAACCATCAGGAACAGGTACTTGTAGACAGCCTCATCGGCCAGGATGTTGTTTGAGCCGAAGAGGGCCCAGAAGGACATCTCCAGTCCCTCGAACTCGCGTGGAAGCTCGCTGAGCTTAGCGGGCGGCTCTCGGACGCCCACCGCCTGGAGCTGGGGACGGAAGGCCAGTGGGTCATGGTAGAGAGACCAGTTCCTGATGAACCACCAGCCGGCCACCACCAAGGCGATGGAGAGGACGATGAGGGCCTCTTGGAGAAAGACCTTAAGGGAATGCCGTCGGGCGGCACGGATGGCCAAGGCCAGGACGATGATGGGCAAAAGGCCCAGGGCGCTGACCTTAGAGAGGGATGCCGCCCCAAAGGCCAGCCCGAGGAGGGCAAGGCCTATGGTGGACAGGCCGTCGGTTAAGTGCCTCACCAGGCCCAGCATCACTAAGGAGGAGAGGGCCGTCACCAGGGAATCATTGCCCACCCGAGCGCTGATGAAGACGAATTGCGGATCGAGGGCATTGATGGCTGCTGCCCCCAGAGCCAACATTTTATCATCCGGGAACAGGATGCGAGCAATGAAGTAGGTCGCCGAAATAGTGACCGCACCGAACAGAACCGAGAGAAGGCGGATGAGGCGATTTGCCAGGACTGCGCCGTGGTAAGGGAAGGCCTCCTGATCCGTGTGGATGATCAGGTTCTTGTTGCCGTTGGAGACGGGCATGCCCCCGGCGAAATGGGGATTTATCCACATCAAGGTGCTGAGATCGTCCGTGTCTATCCAGCAGGTCGCGAGGGCAGCTAAGGAGTAGTACAGAGGCGGATGGTTGATCACATAGGGCGAGATGGCGTTCTTCTCAAACTCCGGATAGACCACGGGGAGGCCTCGCCCATCGGCCAGATACTTCACATATTCGTAGTGGCCGCCCTCATCAGGGGTCTCGAAGATGGGGGTGACCACGGTGTAGACAGTGCCCAGGATGACGAACAAGGCCAGGAGAGTTGCTATCTCCCAATGCCTCTTCAGCAGTTCGACATAAGAGCTCATGGATGCCTCCCCAAAACAGCAGGCCGAGGCCGCCTTAATCTGTCGCTCTCACCTTCCCCAGCAGGATGCTATCTCCTCCCTCCCCAACGGGCAGCCTCTCACCCGTCTCTAAGAGGTACATCCCCACTACAATTCGATATTCTCCCTCTCCCTGGAGTGGAAGGGGCACGAAGTGTTCGTCCTTAATGACCTCGCCCGGCCTCCATATGCTGGTGGGGGAATTCCCACCCATAGGCTGGCTATCACCCTGCGCTCTTATCCTCCCGTCCTCGCTGAGGAGGTGCACAAAGACGGTGTAATCCTCCCCTACCTCCCCTTCGCTCCTCCACCACAGGATCACCTTAAGGCCATGGTCGGCCCTCCTGACCTCCTTCCCCACGAGGCTTATGCCTCCGCCGAACCTTAGCGGCTGGGGAAGTCTCACCCCTTGGGCCACCTTCAATGGCTCAGTGGGCCTTAAGACGATACGGGCCAATGTAAGAGGGTCGAGCTCATTTCCCTGAGCGTCGAAGGCCCTGAGCCGAGCTCGGATGGAGAGGTCGTACATCCCTGCGATGATCCGGCACTCGATAGGCATGGAGATGGCCTGAGGGACCCTCAAAGCGTAGCTGTCTTTCACCACCTGGCCTTCGCGCCATCTGGAGGTGGGATACAGCCCCATCCCCGGGTAGGTGTCGAGCTGAGCTATCTTACAGCCGTCGCGTCTGAGAAGTTGTACGAAGACGCTGTAATCCTCGTCCATAGGCTTGAGGGCCTTCCAGTAGATGGTCACCTCGATCTCTTCCCCCGCCTTGGCCTCCGCCCTATCGACCTCGTATCCTAAGATGGCCACCCTATCCTCCATGCTGACGAAGGTGGGATGGGGTATCCTCAAGCCCTCCTCGGATGGGTAGGTGGGCGGAAGGGAATACTCCGGCAGGAGGTAAAATGCCAGAGCGAAGGCAGCTAAGCTGCTCCAGAGCGCAGGGATGGCAAGGGCCAGGGGCCTCGCCAGCCTAAGGGGGATGAGCTCCCAGATTCCTAAGGCCGTCAGGAGAGCCACGGCAGGGCTGGCCGGGAGGAGCCATCTCCCGCCCTCCACGAAGAGATCGAACCGAGCGATCAGGGAGAGGGTGGCGAGCAGAACTGTGGTTATCCAAAGGATGCAGAGCCCCCAGTAGGCCCGCAGTTCCCTCCTGTGGGCCAGGGCGGCGATGGCTCCGACGAACCCTGCGCCTGCGAAGAGCATCGGGATGAAGTAAAACCACGGATCGGCGAAGAGGATTCCCCCCGGACTGAAATCGAGCCAATAGGCCTTCCCCACAAATCTCAAGAATCTCCCTACGTCCGCCAAGCCGAAAGGGGCCTCCTTGGGGTACATGATGAGGAGGGCGTTTTGAGCCAGGGGATCGCCGTACAGTCTCTGGTTACGCCAGAACCAGGAGGAAGGTATGGCGAGGCCGAGCATGAGGGCCAAACCAACTCTGCCCAACCCGCCTTTCGGATTATCTCCTTTCAGGATTCTCCATATCCCCACGAACGGGATGACTATGAGCAACAGGAGCCCGCTCAGTTTGAACAGGGTGGCCAAGCCGGCGGTGATGCCCAGGAGGAGAGCGCGCTTCCCGGTAAGCTCCGACTTCAATATCCGTACCGCCTGCCACAGCCCCAGGGCGATCAAAGCCGTGACAGAGGCACCGTTGCTGAAGGAGGTGCTTATGAAGAGGAATTGGGGATTGAAAGCCATGATGGCCATGGCGGTCAGGGCGAACCCTGGGGGAAGAAACTCTCTGGCTGCGAGGTAAACAGCCATGACCGCCACGGAGCCGAAGAGCAGCGAGACGAAGCGTCCGGCATAAAAGCTCGCTTCGGACCTGCTTTTGCTCGGAGCGAAGGGGTTCTTATTCCCGTGCTCTGAGCCCAGGTAGTGGGGGTTGGGCCGGAACAGCCTCTGGGCATCGCTCATATCATCCCAAAATGTGAGCAGAGCCAGGAGGGTGTAGTAAAGTGGGGGCTGATGGCCTTCTATCTCATAGTGAGGCCTCCCCTTGATTCCTGAGTACGAGGGGTCTACCATCGGCAGGGCATGGTGCATCTTGATATACCTGACATAGTCGAAATGCCTGGCCTCATCCGGCTTGAGGAAAATGGGCGTCCTTAAGGCGTAAAAGCAGGCCAGGGCAAAGTAGAGGAGCACTATCAAGATGGCCCCCCGATGTTTTCTCGCCTTTAAGCGAAGGGACGAAGTCCACATCTCCACGTCCTTGCTCCGCAGCCTATGGCGGCCCCTCGGATGAGGAGCGGCCTGGCCCATCCACGTGCATCCCCATCAGCAGGATGCGGTCCTCTTCCCTGTGCCTCCCCAGCTCGTCAAAGACGGGCAGCCTCTCCATGGTATCAAGGAGATACATCCCCACCTCGATCTGGAGTTCTCCTAGGGAGGCATCCCTGGGAATGGTCAGCTCGTACCTGTCCTCTATCACCTCTCCCTCCCTCCAGGAGGAGGTTGGGTAGTTCCCACCCTGAGGCTGGCTGTCCGCCTGGGCCAGGAGGCGACCATTCTCGTCCAAAAGGTGGACGAAGACGGTGTAGTCCCTCTCCATCCTCCTCTTGGCTCGCCAGTAGATGGTTAACCTGAGTTTCCCACCGAGCTTGAATTTCCCTGTCTTCAGATCGTAGCCTAAGAACTCCACCACATCGCCCAGAATGAACCTTGTGGGGTGCTGAATGGCCGAGATGTCTACCTGAGGTCGAGGCACCTCTATGAAGGTCAGAACTGCCCTCTCCCCCAGTTCCCTAAGCGAGGAGGAATCGTACAGGCCGGCGACGATTTGGTATCTGCCAGGGAACAGGGTGGAGGGCAGGGTGATGAGGTGGCGATCCATAACCACCTCTTCCGATTGCCAGGCGGTGGTCGGGTAGAGGCCGTTGGCGGGGTACATATCCCGCTGAGCCACCTTCCTCCATCCCCTGTCCAGGATGTGCACGAAGGCCACTGGGAGGGATTCGAGGCTCCTCTTCCTCCTCCAGTAGAGAGTGACATTGACTACCTCCCCCGGCCGATAAGTGGTTCCCCTGGGCAGATAGGCGTGGGTGAGCTCGAGCCCGCCGAAGTCCGCTTCAACTCTGATCAAGTTCGGGGGTATCTCCAGCTCGCTCGGCCCGGAGATGAGTTCGACCAGCTGTTCTTGCTTCGCCTTCTTCCCCCACGCCTCCACAGCTATGGCAAGCCGGGCCCCATCCGAGGGTGGCGGGGGGAGGAGCAGAGGTATGATGTCGTCGCCCTCGGCGTATACCAAGGGAAACCTTCCCCTGCGAGTCCCGCTCACCACCTCTCCCCCTTGGGTTCGCCACTCGAAGGTCACCTGGTAGCCTTCCCTTTCCTTCCTCACGATAGCTCCCTCGCTTGGGTTGTGCAGAATCAGATAAGCGTAGTACTCGTCATCCCCCGCCAGCGCCTTTGAGGGGCAGATGATCTCCATGCGGGGCTCCCTCAGCTTGGCGGGGGGCAGTTCATAGATGTAATCGGCGCCAAAAGCGCTTCTGGGGGTGATGGCCTCGCCCAGGTTGTGGATCTCCCTCTGCATGGCCTCCCATTCCTCCTCCCCAAGTTCGTCGCTGTGGATGATCACGTAGCGCACTCCCAAGCCACGCAGGTAGGCGATGGAATCAAGGGAGGGGAAGTGGCGCACGTATTCGATCCCCTCCCAGAAGAGGGAGGGGTAGAAGGCGCTGTAGCCCATGATCATGGGATGCCAGTGGTAGGTGGAGAAATACTGATGGCGGGCCAGGCGGGGAATGGAGACCCCATCCGAAAGGAAGCCGAAGGAGGCTACTGAGGGCAGCTCCAGGATCGCCCCGCCCTTGTGAGCTCTAAGCCAACGGTAGACCTCAGGCACCTCTGCGCCGGCTTCGATGGGCACAGCACGGACCGGAGCTCCCCAATATTCGACGATCATGGCCAGGATGAGCAGGGGCAGGAGCACCTTAGCGCCCTTCCTCCCAGCCAGATGCGAGGCTCCCCAGCCAGCTAACGCCGCTATCCCCAGCATGACCAGCACAACCAGCCGGGCGGGGACGCGCATGGCCTTGAGGAGGGGGATGGAGCGGTAGAGGAGGGTGTAGGGGAGCATGAAGGTCGGCCGATGCCCCTTGCTGAGGCGGAAATGCGTTCCCAAGGAGAGGATGAAGGCCGTTGATGCTAACAAAACGAAGAAGCCCCACTCCCCGCCCCTCCTGCGGACCGCCAGCCCGACCGCGGCTAGGCTTAAAGCCACCGCTCCTGGGAAGAAGGCGTTCTCCTTGGAATGGTTCAGGAGGTTGAAGGGGGGCATCTCCCTAAGGGGATTTCTTCCGCTAACGGCGAGATAATCCGCCAGCACGGCCCCTGCCTGGGCTTCCAACGGGAAGCCCCTCATGGTTCCCCCTGCGGCGAGATAGGGCAGAGAGAGGGGGACGATGGCGATGGCGGCGAGGAGGAAAGCTAGCGCCGCCCCCCTGAGGAGCCTGGCATCTAAGGAGAGCCGCCTCGCAGGGATGAGGTAGAGGAGATAGAGTACCACCGCCATGGTCGTGTAAAAGGCGTAGTAGATGCAGGAGAGGCTCTGGGCAGCGAAGAAGAGAGCGAAGAGCAGGGCATCCTTGGTGGAGCGGGACCGCATAAACCTCGACAGATAGAGCAGGGCGAGGGGCATCCACTGCGAGGTAAGGAGCTGAAGGTGACTGAACTGGCCGAAGCGGTAGTGGGCGAAGGCGAAAGCCAAGCCGGCCACCACCCCTCCGCACCAGCTTCCGGTGTGATAGCAGATGAGGAGATAGGCAGCGAAACCCGCCAGGACGAAGGAGAGGAGGACCATGAGGTTATAGGCCAAAATAGGGTTGCCTGTCAGCTGGATGATCGGCGCTGCGAGGACGGCGCTCGCCATCAGATTCTCCGAATAAGCCAGAGTGTTCCTGTAGGGGTGAAAGATGTTGGCGTCGAAGAGGTGCAGGGGATCGCTGGTGAGCTGATGGACGTCCCAGGCCATGATCCAGGTGTTGAGGAGGGGGTCACCGTAGTTCTCGATGGTATCCCCAGCGCGGAAAGCGAGGGGATAGGTCATCACTACGGTGATGGCTATAAAGAGTCCCAAAGCCGAGAGATGCTTCCTGTTGGCCATTAGCTCGATAGCTTCATCGACGCAGGGGAGCTAACTCCGCTTGGCTCCCACAACTTCCTCATACAGCTCCAGGGTCTTCCTGGCGATCATCTCCCAGGAGAAGTTCCTGGCCAGCCGGGCTGCTCCCTCTCCCAGGCGGCGGCGCAGTTCGGGGTCCTCGGCCAGCCTGGCTATGGCCTCCGCCAGGGCGATGGGCGCGTCTGGAGGGACGAGGAGGATGTTCTCGCCGTTCCTAAGCTCCGTCAGCTCCACCCGCGGCTTGGTGCTGACGATGGGCAGGCCATGGGCCAGGCAGGCCATGAAGCTGCCACGCCTGAAGGAGACCCCATCCCGGTAGGGGAGGACGCAGATGTCCGAGGCCATGAGGTTGGCCGAGACTTCAGCCTGAGGGGTATACCCCGTCCAGAGGACCCTCTCCGCCAGGCCCAGCTCCTCGATCAGCCTTTCGACCTTCCTCAAGTAGGCCACGTTAGTGGGATCGCTGGAGCCTACCTTCCCTCCTACCATCAGCAGTCGCGCGTTGTAGCCCCTGCGCACCAACCTCTCCAGCGCCCGCACCAGAATTTCTCCCCCTTTGCTCTCGTTGAGGAAGCCGAAGTAGGAGAGGAGCAGATCGTCCGGGCCTATGCCCCAGCGGGATCGCCACCGATTACGATCGTAGCCGGGCGGCGGCTGAGGGGGGATGTTGGAGCCGATGGGGACGAGATAAGGGTTAGGGATTAAGGGATAGGAGCTCAGTTTAGATAGATCTTCCTTATTTGTGACGATGACGGCATCGCTCCAGCGGGCCAGGGCCAGGACAACCCACCAGCGGACGGGGCCAGCTTTGGGGAAGAGGTAGGGCACCTTCAGGTCGTGAAAGGTAGTCAACGGATGGATGGAACGGATAAACGGATGTCGGCCCATTCGTAGCCGTAGGGGAAGGAGGTTGATGGCCGGGTGCATGCCGTAGGCGGCGGCCTGGTATTGGATGTGGAGGATGCGGGGGCGAATCTCGCTCAGCAGCCCGATGATGCGCCGCCACGAGCCCCAGTCCCATTTTTCAATGATGGGGAAGATGGATAGGGGATAGGGGATCGGGGTCACCCCTTGCCCCCTATCCCTTGCCCCCTGCCCTTGGGTTGATGTAATGACGCTGACCTCGCATCCCAGCTCAGCCAGCGCCTTTCCCAGCTCGTTGGTGAAATCGCCAACCCCCCCTTGCATGGGAGGGAACTCGCCGGTGATCAGACAGACTTTCATGGATTCCCCTTTTGTGCTATAATTGCCTCGGAGGCGAGCTATGAAGACCCTGGAATCCCTGTTGGAGCGCCTGGAGGGGCTGCGGCCCATCTTCGAGAGCGAGCCGCGGGTGCTGGCCGTGTTCCTCTTCGGTTCCTATGTGGACGGCTACGCTATGCCCTGGAGTGACATTGACCTGGCGGTGCTATACGACGAAGAGGTAGGCTGGCGCGAGCACCTCCGGCTGGACGTCCGTGTCTCGGAGGCGCTGGGCACGAACGAGGTGGACTTCCTGAACCTGCGGTCGTTGCCCCTCTCACTGCAGCACCGGGCCATCGCCGGGCGGCTTATCTACGAGCGGGACCCAGCCCGGGTGTCGGATTACATCCAATGGGTCATCGTCCGCTACCTGGACTTCCTGCCCGACGAAGAAGCCTTCTATCGGGAGTACGACCTCTCCCTGGAGACCGACTATGGAATTCGACCAAAAGGCGATTCGCGAGCGGGTTGACATCATCCAGCAGAACCTGATGCGGCTGGAGGAAATCCGTCAAGCCCCATGGGGAGATTTTCAGGCTGATTACCTTAAAATCGAGGCCAGCAAGCACCTTCTGCAGACGGCCATCGAAGCCATGATTGACATCTGTGCCCACTTCGTGGCCCGACTTCGGCTGAAGATCCCGAAGGACAGCGCTGAGCTGATCCGGGCTCTGGAAAGGGCTGGCCTTCTGCCCGAGGAGCACGCCGACAAGTATGTGAACGAAGAACGAATAGAGTGTTCTCTTCGCGGATTAGCGGATACCGCCGCTTCCTCTATCCGTTAATCCGTTCCCTATCCGTTGACTACCCCTCCGTTGACCGACCCATCCGCCTCCGGATCCTCTCCGCCGCTTCCCTCGCCGCATCCGCCACGCTCCCCCACAGCGTCCTGCCCGTATCCTCCCGCGCCAATTTCTCCAAATGCGGCAATGCGCGTGAATCTCCAAGCCATTCTAGCGCTTGGATCGCTATCCAACGGACCAGGGGGTCTGTGTCCTGTAAAGCAGCAATAGCGGAATCCACATCAAGTCTCCTTAGCAACGCTGCGGCTTTCTCCCAGGGTATTCCAAGCCCGAGTCCTGCAAATACCAGAGAAGCAGCCTCCTTCTCTAATGGCGTGAGCTTCCTTTTTGAGGTAAACTCTTCTTCTAGCCAAGACCGCTGCTCTGTTTCTGCCAATATCGATATGAAAGTCTGAAGTGCATCAGCATCGCCGAGTAAACTCAATCCGAACGCTGCTGCCATCCGAACGATCTCATCTTCGTCTTTTAATAATTCTCGCAGGGGTTCCGCAGCTCTTGAATCCCCTATAGTGCCTAGTGTCCATGCCGCAAATGCACGTACTCCCCAGTCTGCATCCTTCAGGGAATTGATAAGAGGATCAACTGCAGACGCACCGATCTCCCTTAGTGCAGCTATTATTCCCCAATGCACTTTTACGGCCGCTACATCAGTTCTCATAGCGCTAATGAGAGGTTGGATGAGAGCGTTGCACGCACTTTGCTCTCTTGCTTTGTCGCTATTCTGTAAGCAATTCCAGGCTAACACTGCTCGATAGCTGGGCATGCCATCTCCAGCAATAGCTACGGCCAACTCATCAGGCCTATCGTAAATGCCAGCAAGCATCAGAAAGACTTCATACCACTTTTCATCCAGCACGTAATCAAGGATGTCATCATAGTCCCGCCTCTGCTCCAGCCAGGCCCGCAGTTCATCGGCGGCGAAGTACTCCTGAAAGAGGGGATGGAGGAAGGCCACCGGCTCTCCCCAGCGGCCGTCGCTCTTCAGGAAGCGCAGCCCCTTGGCCGCCCGCAGCACCAGATCCAGGTCGTGAGGGCCGGGCCAGGCGGTCCACGCCCGGGCCTCGCTCAGTGAGGCCTCCAGCCGCCCCCGCTCCTGCATGGCCAGCCCCAGGGACCGCAGGGCAGCGCGCACGTCATCGTCGGGGATGTCGGGCAGAGGAACCGCCTCCCGCCGCCTCAGACCGGGAATGACGGCCACGAAACGGGCCAGGAGCTGCCCCTTGTTGGCCGGCAACCTCCCTTCCGGCTCGGCCTCGGCCACCCGGGCCATGAGCCACAGCATCAGCGGGTTGCCCGCCAAGTCGAGGAGTCGCCTGTCCCAGCGGATCTGCATGAACAGCGCCTCGCCCTGCTCTCCCAGGTCCCGTTCAAGGTAATTTCTGATCTCTTCCTCGCTCAAGGGCTGGAGGGTGTAGGCCGGGGCCAAGGCCTGGAGCTCGGCGCTGTAGTCCCGCTCCCGGCAGGAGACCACCACCTGGTGGGGCCCCGCCAGCAGGCCCTTCAGGGCAGCCACTGCTGCGGTTCGGTAGTCCGGATGCACCTCGTTCAGGCCGTCCAGGAGCAAAAGGAACTCCCCCTGGCCCAGCCAGGCCCGCACCATCCGGGCCGCCTCCTCAGGGTCGGCGGAGAGGGGCAGCCGGTGGGCCGCCAGAGCCTCGTTCACGGCCTGGGCCAGGAGGGGAGCCAGGTCGGCCTGGCCGCCGTAGCGCTTCAGCTCCACGTAGATGGGGAAGGGACCACTGCCGGCCAGGGCCTTCTCCGCCGCCTCCCGGGCCAGGTGGCGCAGGGTGGTGGTCTTCCCGGCGCCGGGGTCGCCTAGGAGCACCAGGCGGCGCTGGCGGGCCAGGACGGACTCTATAGGCTCGGCGAATCCAGGGCCGCCCACCTCGGTGCCGGAGACTGGGCGGCGGTAGGAAGTCACCCGGCGGGGGAAGAGCTCGGGGCGCCGCTCGCGGGCCTCTCGGGGCACGTAGGCCAGCTCCCGCCCTTCCAGATCGAAGACGGGCCGGGTGGCCACCTCTTCCAGGTAAAGCTCCACCTGCAGGGGGTCGGGCAGGGGTGCAGCGGGGCGGACGTAGAGGCCCCGCCGGGCGTCCAGGGCGGCCCGGGCCAGGTCGGCCAGGTGCTCCCGGACCAAGGAGAGCTCTCCCACCAGCTTCTCCACCCCCTCCCGGGTCAGCCGCGCCTCCCAGAGCTGCCAGATGTCTCGAAACTCGCTCTGGTCGTAGAGGGCCTCCCGCAGCCGATCAAAAAAGAACTCCAGGGCTTCTCGGGCCAGGTCCCGCTTCTCCGATGGCAGGCCCAGAGACCAGCGCAGCACGCGGTCCAGGTCGGGCTGGGCGCCGAAGGCGGCCACCTTCGCCGCCTCCTCCAGGATGAGGGAGCTGTTCTGGAGCAGGGGATCAGCCACTTCGTAGAAGCGCTCCTCCCGCCGCAGGGCGGCCACGGCCTGCTCCCAGGCGGCCTGGAACTGGGCCTGGGCTTCGTCGCCCCGCAGCCGAGCGACAATCTGGCGGGCGGCAGCCTTGGCCCCCTCGTCCACCAGGGCCCCGGCGGCCCGCTCCGCCATCCAGGCCAAGGCACGTGTCAGCCCCTGGAGGATGGCTGGAGCAAGGAGCCAACTCAGAGGATCAAGTCCGACCATTCCCCTACCTCGATACTCCTCAATTTCCCGATTTCCCTCATCTCAACCCCGACCGCAGCACCTGCCAGTACGCCCTCACCCTCGCCGCCCGCAGCGGCCTCTTGTGGCCCACCAGCCACTTGAGGGCTTCCATAACCAACTCATAGAAATACATCCCTAAGAGGAAAACGTGCAGAAGCGCTGCCGGCCAGAGGCCATAGTGCTTGCGGAAGTAAATGATTTTGCTGCGCTGAAACTGGATATGGCGGAAAGGCACCACCTGTTCGCTCGATTTCCCCCCGTAATGGACAACCTTCGCCTCCGGTAGGTAAATCACCTTCCAGCCCCGCTCCTTTGCCCGGCGGCACCAATCCAGCTCCTCGGAATACATGAAGAAATCCTCGTCCAAGAGCCCAACCTCCTCGATCGCCCTCCTGCGCATCAAGATGCACGCTCCAGTGACCCAATCCACCTCCTGCACCTCGTCGTTGGGCCGGTCGAAGACGTAGTAGCGGCGCAGGACCCGATTGTCCCTCGACAGCTCCCATTGGAAGACTGTGCTCTCCAGAAAGGCGGTGGCCAGGGTGGGGAAGCGGCGGCGGGAGGATTGGACACTGCCGTCGGGGTTGAGGAGCATGGGCCCCAGCGCGCCGACGTCTGGGTGGGCGTCCATGTACTCCACCATCGCCCCCAGGGCGTCACCGATGACCTCGGTGTCGGGGTTGAGGAGGAGGACATAGTGGCCCCGGCTGGCGGCGATGCCCTGGTTGTTGGCCCTAGTGAAGCCCAGGTTCTCCTCGTTGGCCATGAGCCGCACCTCGGGGAACTCCTCCTTCACCATCTCCGTGCTCCCGTTTGAGGAGGCATTATCAACAACGATCACTTCCGCCGCTAAGCCGCTAAGCCGCTGAGACGCCAGGACGCTGCGCAAGCATCGCCTCAACAGCTCCCGCACGTTCCAATTGACGATCACCACGGAGAGATCGAGCATGTTATTCCAATCCGAAGAGCGCCCGCGCATTGGCGGTGGTGACACGGGCTATCTCTTCCAGGGGAAGTCCCTTGAGCTCGGCGATCCGTTGGGCCACCAGTTTCACATAGGCCGGCTCGTTGCGCCTTCCACGATATGGATGGGGCGCCAGGTAGGGGCAATCGGTCTCGATGAGCAGCCGCTCCAGGGGCAACTGGCGGACGATCTCCGGCAGGCGGCGGGCGTTTTTGAAGGTCAGGGGGCCGCCGATGGAGATGTAGAAGCCCATCTCGATGGCCTCATGGGCCATGTCTAGATCACCTGAGAAGCAATGGAGCACCCCGCGGAGCCCCCGCCAACGGCGGAGGGTGGCCATGACCTCGGTGTGGGCATCCCGATCGTGGATGATGACCGGTTTGCCCAGCTCCTGGGCAAGGGCCAGTTGCCGCTCGAAGGCTTGGCGCTGCACATCCCGCGGCGAGAGGTCGCGGTAGAAATCGAGGCCAATCTCGCCGATGGCCACCACCTTGGGGTGGCGGGCCAGCTCCCCAAGCTCCGCCAGAGCCTCGTCGGTGAGCGTCTTGGCGTCATGAGGGTGAACGCCGACGGCGGCGTAGATTTGGGGATGCGCCTCGGCCAGGGCCACCGCGCGGCGGCTGGAGGCCAGGTCGGCCCCAACGTTTATGATGATCCCCACTCCCGCCGCCAGCGCCCGCGCGATGACCTCCTCCCGATCGCCGTCGAACTGGGGGAAATCGAGGTGGGCATGGGTATCGGTGAGAAACACGTCGCTAAGTCCCCCTAGCAATTTCACTAACGTTCCCGCCGTTGGCGAAGCCCGCCGCACCTTTGCCAGCAAGTCCTCCTGCACTCATCATAGCACTTCATTGACAAATGGGCTGTGCTCACCAGTAAGCGGCGGATTTAGGCGTAAGCCGCCAACGGCGTGTTAAACGATAATTCGCCCGCCCCCTCCCCTTCTAATGCTTTGCTGCTTGTGTGTACTGTCAGTAGTTCTTTATCACCACTGGAAGGTAGATCCGGTAGATGATGCGCCATGTAGCGATATCAAATGCACCGAAGGAAGGGTAGGTGCGCTCTAGATACGGCTTCGTAGTGATGGCACTAACATAGTAGTAGAGGGGCATCATCACCGCATCCGTCTCCACCAATATCTCCTCGGCCTGCTTGTAGAGGGCCTTACGGGCGTCGGGGTCTGTTTCCTGGGCCATCTGATCCAGCAGGCTCTCATAGGTGGCATTTGTCCACCCGCCATACCTTCCTCTAGATGCGAGAGCATCATTCAGAAAGTTGTACGCATCGTTGTAATCGGCACACCAGCCCAATCGCCATATCTGGAACTCGCCCTGATCTAACCGGGATAGGTAGTCCCCCCACGGCAGGCTTTGCAGGGTGACAGTTACCCCCAAGGTGGCAGACCAGTCGTCACGAATGTACTCAGCGATGGTTTCGTGGCCGGTGTTGAACCAGAGGGTGATGGGTGGCAGACCTTGGCCGTTAGGATAACCGGCGTCGGCCAGCCACTGTTGGGCCTGGGTCGGGTTATAGGGGATGCCTACCCCCTCGGCATAGCCATCCACGTGGCCGAAGATGCCGGGGGCAGTGAAGGTGAGGGCTGGCTGTGGCAATCCGCCCAGCACGTCATTGATCAGCCCCTCCCTGTTCACGGCAGCGATGAAGGCCTTGCGCACCAGGACGTTGTCGAAGGGAGCCTGGGCCATGCTGAAGCCGTAGTACCCGGTACATGCTCGAGGGGCAATGCGGAGTTGCTGGCTCAAGATTGGGTCGCTGCGTACGGCGTCCAGTTGGTCAGAAGGCACGCTGGCCGTGTCCAATTCGCAGTTCAGGTACATCTGCCAAGCTGTGGCCGTGTCCACCATCCACATTCTCACCCGCTCGATCTGCACATTAGCGGCGTCGTAGTAGGTGGGGTTCTTTTCCAGAATGATATGATCGTTATGGACCCATTCGGCCAATTGATACGGCCCGTTGGTGACGATGTTCCTCGGCTCTGTCCAGGAATCACCGTGGGCATCAATCGCCCACTGAGGCATCGGCCGGGCGCACCACATCCCGGCGATGCTCAAGAAGTGACTGGCCGCGTATTCCAGTGTGACTCGGAGATGTGTACTGTCCAATGCCTCCACACCCACCTGATTGGGGTCGGTGATCTGGCCGGTATTGTAGGCCTCGGCGTTCTTGATAATGTAGAGCAAGGAGGCAGGGTAGGCCCCCATAGCCGGATCGAGGGTACGCAAGATGCCGTAGCGGACGTCCTGGGCGGTGACCGGGTTGCCGTCGGTCCAGGTGACGTCGTTGCGGAGGGTGAAGGTGTAGACGGTGCCGTTGGGGGAGATTTCCCAGCCTGTGGCCAGCTCCGGCACTATCTCACCCGTCTCGTCGTCCACGTCCACCAAGCCGATGAAGAGTTGTTCGATGACAGTGATGGAAGTCGAGTCAGTTGCTTTGGCTGGATCCAGGGTAAGTGGTTCCCCACCCAAGTTATAGTTCAGGGTGATGGGGTTGCCGCCTTGGGCCTGAGCCTTTTGTAGAGATAGCGCCAGTAGCAACCCCAGCAAAGCTACTGCCGTCAAAATCAAAGCTAGTGGGATAAGTTTGCCTTTCATTATAGCACCTCCGTTTTTGTCCTTTTCCAGCGAAGGAAAAAGGGGTGGGCGAATCTCGGCCAACTTTTCCTTCACGAACTCAAGAAAATCGCGCAAGGCTTCCTCGAGAGAATCGCTGATAAAGCTGCTTTCCACGTTATCTTCCCGACCGTTGTGAAAGTGCTTGGGAAAGGTCGCGATATGACGCCACCGAGCGTGAGGGGCATTATCGTGGCGGTAAAGCGAACCGTTGATGAAACGTCGCTCCCAGTGGAATGTAATCGCCTTTCAACGAATACCACACATCAATAAAGCCTGCCATCGAAGAGGTAAATCCGTAGCTTTCGAATCCTTCCCGCGGGGGAGAGGATAAGCTCCGTCCTCTCGACGATATGCCGGTATTCGGAAAGGGCCAATTCGTTGAGAGCTGCCCAGGAAAATGTCACCACCTTACTGCCTCGACGCCACCGAACGGAGGTAATCCTCCAATCGGGTCAATTCGTCTTCCAAATTGGTAAGCTCGATGTAATCCTCCCAGGTCGGATGCTCTGGAAGCTCCCCCGCTTCGATTTTCCTCCCGAGTTCCTCCGGTGACTTCGCCCCGTAGCGAGAAAGCATCTCGAATCGCTCGGCCATCAACAAGCGCTTCCTCTCCTTCAGGAAAGAAGCAAAGCCCTCCCTCAAAAGAACATCTTTAGGGATGCCTAGTTTTTCAGAGGCCTCCTTCAAAACAGCCGTCATCTCCATAACAAACCTCCACTCACTTTGGGGTATCAATCCGTTGCCAGCCCTGCTATCCTCATCCCCTCCTCCAGCAGCGCCTTCACCTTATCCTCGTGGGTGGTCTCGCAATAGAAGCGGATGAGGCCGGGCTCGGTGCCTGAGAAGCGGATGAGGAGCCAGCCGCCGTCCTCCAGCCCGTATTTGTAGCCGTCGGTGGTGTCGAGGCCCGTCACCTTGAGGCCGGCCAGCGAGGTGGGTCTGGCCTCATCGACGCGCCGCTGCACCGCCTCCCTCTCCTCCAGCGGGAAATAGCGGTCAATGCGGTCGTAGTAGTAGCGGGCGCCCACCACCTGGTAAAGGTGCTCCAGAAGCTCCGAGGGCTTTTTCCCGGTCTGCACCATGAAGTCCAGGAAGAAGAGGGGGGCCAGTATCCCATCCCGCTCAGGGATGTTTCCCTTGAAGGCATAGCCGCCGCTCTCCTCCCCTCCGATCATGGCGTCCACCTCCAGCATCTTAGGGCCCACATACTTGAAGCCTACCCCAGTCTGGTAGACGGGGACGCCGTAGATCTCCCCCAGCTTATCAAGCATGGAAGTGGTGGAAAGGGTCTTAACGATAGGCCCCCGCCAGCCCCGCACCTCTAGGAGGTACAAAGCCAGCATCCCGTAGACCTGAAGCTGGTTGAGGAAGCGCCCCCTCTCGTCAACAATGCCTATCCTGTCGGCGTCGCCATCGTTGATGATGCCCACATCGGCGCCGACCTCCTTGACCTTCTCCTGACAAGCTTCGATGTTGGGCGGGATGGGTTCAGGGCGGATCATCCCAGGGAAGAGGGGGTTGCGCCCCTGGCGGATGCCGAGGACGCGTGTCCTCTCGCCTTGCAGGATGCGCTCAAACCAACCAGCGCCGTTCCCCCACATGGCATCGTGAACGATGAGCAGCCCCGCCCGCTTTATGGGCTCCACGTCAATCAAATCCCTGAGGTGCTCGATGTAGGCGGGGGCCGGATCGAAGCGCTCCACCAGGCCGCGCTCGATGGCCTCCTCCAGGGGGATGTGCTTCACCTCCTCGATGGAGGGGATGCGGGCCTCGATCTCCCGGAGGCCGCGGGGGTCAATCGCCGCCCCGTGGCGATCTCTTACCTTGAAGCCGTTGTCGGTGGGTGGGTTGTGACTGGCGGTGATATTGATCGCTCCCGCCGCCCCCAGCGCCACCACGCTGTAGCTGATGACGGGGGTGGGCATGGCTTCCTTGCAGAGATGCACATGGATGTCGTGGGCGGCCATCACCTCCGCCGCGGCGGCGGCGAAATGCTCGGAGGCGAAACGGCGGTCGTAGCCCACCACCACGCCGTCTCCCGCTTCCCCCCGGTCGAGGAGATAGCGGGCGAACCCCTGAGCACACCGTCGCACATTGTCGAAGGTGAAATCCTCGGCGATGGTCCCCCTCCAGCCGTCGGTTCCGAACCTAATCCTCATGAGCTCGCCTCCAAGAGATCCTTCACTGCTTCAATGGCCTCAGAGGCCAAGGCGATGGCCTCCGTTGCATCCTTTCTATCATAAAACTCAGCCGGTATTCCACCTGGCAGAGCGTTAGGATAGCGCGTGGGCATGTAAAAACGATCCAGTTTGCCAACCCGCTTAGCTAAGTCGGCAAACTTCTCCTCATAATTTCCGCAGCGCTGGCAGAGCATCGCTACTGAATGGCCTATTACCACCCTTTCCCCCTGGGCATAGAGAAAGGCTTTAAGTGCCTTCTCCGCCGCCTGCTGGGCGTGAAAACACGCGACGGAATAGAATGTCCCCTCCAAGTTGTGCTCAGCAGCTCGTAGGTCATACTCGGCCTGCCTAAGCCAACGCTCTCCTTCAGCTTTTGGGTTTTTCATAAACGACAATCCCCTCTCTCAATACCATTTCGATGAAAGGATTGCCCAGCCTTTGCATCTCGGCAAATTCCTCGGGAGTGTAGACCACGACATCGAGGGCGAAAGTGGGCTGAACAAGCTCATAGACGGTCTTGAGGCGGTCCAAGAAACGCTCCTCCGTCTCTTTGATGACCACGATATCCAGGTCGCTGTATTCGTCCGCCTCTCCCCTCGCGTGTGAACCGAAGAGGATAATCCGCTCGGGCTCATATTTTCGCAGAGCTGAGACGAGGTGAGCTAGTCTTCTCACTTCCCCATCTCCCGCTTCAACTGCTCCAGGTCGGCGTCGACCATCATCTTGACCAGCTCTTCGAAGGTGACGGTGGGCTCCCAGCCCAGTTTTCTCCGCGCCTTGGTGGCATCGGCCACCAGAAAGTCCACGTCGGCCGGGCGGAAAAGCTTGGGGTCCTGGACGACGTAATCCCGCCAGTCGAGCCCCAGGTAGCCGAAGGCCACCTCGCAGAGTTCCCGCACCGAATGGGCCTTGCCTGTGCCGACCACGTAATCGTCGGGCTCATCCTGCTGGAGCATGAGCCACATGGCTTTGACATAGTCGCCGGCGAAGCCCCAGTCGCGTTTGGCATCCAGGTTGCCCAGCCGCAGCTCCTTGGCCAAACCGAGCTTTATCCTGGCCGCACCATGGGCGACCTTCCGCTCCACGAATTCCAGACCACGGCGAGGTGACCCGTGGTTGAAGAGGATGCCCGAACAGGCGAAGAGCCCGTAGCTCTCCCGGTAATTGACCGTTATCCAGTGCCCGTAGACCTTGGCCACGCCGTAGGGGCTACGGGGGTAGAAGGGGGTATTCTCATTCTGAGGGCTTTCCCGCGCCTTGCCGAACATCTCGCTGCTTGAAGCCTGGTAAAACTTGATGGAGGGGTCTACGATGCGGATGGCATCCAGGATTCTGGTGACACCCAGGGCGGTCACCTCACCGGTGAAGACAGGTTGTTTCCAGGAGGTGGGGACGAAGCTCTGGGCGGCGAGGTTGTAGACCTCATCGGGGCGGTACTCCTTGAGGATGTTAATCAGAGAGATCTCATCCAGTAGGTCGCCGGAGACGAGGATAAGCTTATCCTGGATATGCTTGATGCGGTCGAAGTTTGTGGTGCTGGTGCGGCGCACCATGCCGATGACCTCGTACCCTTTCTCCAGCAAGAACTCGGCCAGATATGAGCCGTCCTGCCCCGTGATACCCGTTATCAGAGCTTTTGGCATTGTTTCCTACTCCTTGGCAAAATTAGACGCTCGTCAGACCCATCCGAGAATAGGATAACACCATCAGTTGTCATTCTGTCGATCGTTTCCTTTAACTTTTCATATTCGCTTTCCGAATACACGTGCGGCTCGAGCAGTGATATATCTAAGGCTTTCTTAGCACTGGCAAAAGCATCCGGCCTCTCCTTGCCCTTGTACACGATGAGCAGATCCACATCGCTAGCCACGGTATAGTTTCCCCGCGCGTAAGAGCCGAATAGCACGACAAGAGAAAGGGGGAGGACTTCCTGAAGAGCTCTCAGCCTTTCCTTAAGTTTGCAAATCAATTCCTGCCGATTAAATTTCGGATAGAAGACCCGAACAGAACTCGAAGATTCTCTCCGCATACCCGATGAGCCTCCTCGCCTCTTTCTCCGTATACCGATTTCTAGGAGCACCTGAGGGATGGGCATTGGGATACCTTTCCCATCTTCTGGAAGACCGCTTTTACAGCCTTTTTCGCGGCCTGTTGGGCTGAGAAGCAAGCCCAATTATAGAACCCGCCTCTCACATCGTTCTTGGCATGCTCCAAATCCCCTTCTGCTTCGTTTATCCAGTCCGCGCTGCGCTCCATCCTCTTCTCCCTCCTACCTTCTCCCGCCAATAGTTCAGCACATCCCGCAGGCTCTCTTCGAAGGAGATGGTGGGCTCCCAGCCGGTGCATTCCCATAGTTTGCTGTAGTCGCAATAACTGATCGGCACATCTGAGGGGCGCATCCTGGTCGGGTCCTGTTCGACGGCGATCTCGACCTCGCTTAGGCTCAGCAGCGTATCGAGCAGCTCTTGTATGGAGTGGGGCACGCCGGAGCCAATGTTGTAGACCTCGCCGGGCTCTCCTTCCTCTAGGATCAGCCAATAAGCCCGTACCACATCTCGCACATCAGTGAAGTCGCGTTCGGCCTCCAGGTTCCCCACCTTCACCACTGGCGGCCTGAGGCCGGCTTCGATTTCAGCGATCTGTTTGGCGAAAGCGGGGGCCACGAAGCGCTCGTCCTGACGGGGGCCGATGTGGTTGAAAGGGCGCACCCGGATGATGGGCAGGCCATGGCTGAGGTGGTACTGCAGGCCCAGCATGTCCTGGGCCACTTTGCTCACCCCGTAGGGGTTATCTGGGCGCAGAGGATTGGCCTCGGTGATGGGCAATTCGTCGGGGGATACCCTGCCGTATTCCTCGTTCGAGCCCACCACCAGTATCCTGGGCTCCAGGCCGAGGTCGACGACCGCCTGGAGGATGTTGAGCTGGAAGCGGATGTTGCTCTCCAGAGTAGCCCATGGCTCACGCCATGAGGCTGAGACGGAGGATTGGGCCGCTAGGTGAAAGATGAGATCGGGCTTCGTTCTGGCCAGAATGACCGAGACCGACTTATAGTCGCGCAGATCGCCCCGAAACAGCGTCAGCCTATCGCGCAGATGGGCGATGTTCTCATCTCTCCTGTGGACGATGCCGCAGACGTCTATCTCGGTGTGGGTCAGCAGATATTCTGCCAAATGGCTCCCAGCGAAGCCAGCTATCCCCGTGATCAACGCCTTCAGGACGCCCCTCCCCCTTTCTCAGCGAAATGAACCGGCGATCGGACGCCAAGTTGCCGATCCACCTACTCCTACGTCCCCCTCTCCCATGAACTCAGGTACTTAGCCTGCTCAGGCGTAAGGACATCTATCTCAATGCCCATCGCTTTGAGCTTAAGGCGGGCGATCTCCCTATCCAGCTCCTCGGGGACGGGATAGACCTCGTTCTTCAGTTCCCGGCCATGTTTGGCCAGGTATTCGACGCTGAGGGCCTGATTGGCGAAGCTCATGTCCATCACCGCACTGGGGTGCCCCTCGGCGGCGGCCAGATTCACCAGCCTCCCTTCGGCCAGGAGGTTGAGGCGCCGCCCGTCGGGCAGGACGTACTGATCGACGCTCCTCCGCACCCGGCGCTTTTCCACGGCCATCTCCTCTAAGGCCTGGATGTTTATCTCCACATTGAAATGGCCGGAGTTGGCCAGTATAGCCCCATCTTTCATCACTTCGAAGTGCTGCCTGTCGATTACGTTGATATCGCCTGTGGAGGTGACGAAGATATCGCCGATCCTCGCCGCCTCCATCATGGGCATCACCTGGAAGCCGTCCATAGCGGCCTCCAGCGCTCGAAGCGGGTCCACCTCGGTGACGATGACTTTGGCGCCCATCCCTCGCGCCCGCATAGCGATCCCCCGGGAGCACCAACCATAGCCGGCCACCACGAAGTTTTTGCCCGCCAGGAGGATGTTGGTGGCCCGCACGATGCCATCGATGGTGGACTGGCCGGTTCCGTAGCGGTTGTCGAAGAGGTATTTACTGCGGGCGTCGTTTACGGCGATGATGGGATAGCGCAGAGCGCCTTGGGCGGCCATGGCCCGGAGGCGGATGACCCCGGTGGTGGTCTCCTCTGTCCCTCCGATTACTCCCTCGATGAGTTCGGTGCGTTCCTTGTGGAGGGTGGAGACCAAGTCAGCTCCGTCGTCCAGGGTGATATGCGGCCGATGGTCGAGGGCGGCGTTGACGTGGCGGTAGTAGGTCTGGCGGTCCTCGCCGCGGCGGGCGAAGACGGGAACGCCCAGCTTGGCTACCAGCCAGGCGGCCACCTCGTCCTGGGTGGAGAGGGGGTTGGAGGCGCAGAGTGCCAGCTCCGCCCCTCCAGCCACCAGAGTCCGGGCCAGATTGGCTGTCTCCGAGGTGATGTGGAGGCAGCCGGAGAGCCTCAGCCCCTCTAAAGGCCTCTCCCTCTCGAAGCGCTCCCTGATGAGCCTGAGCACAGGCATCTCCCTCGCCGCCCACTCCACCCTCTCCCCGCCTTTGGCAGCTAAGGAGAGGTCTTTGACGTCGTAATCTTTCACGGCTATCCGCCTCCTCTATGGTCCTTTTATCTCGGCACTGACAGGTTAGGGCATGTAGCCTGGTACGGCTCATCCCCCATGAACCGCCGCTACTCCTCCCTTGTCAGGTCGCAGAGCAGCCGCCCGTATGTCTCTGCCATCAGATCCGCCAGCCTCCAGAGCCTGGCGGTTCCATCACCGCTTGTCAAGGCCAGGGACTTCGATGGGCAGTGGAGGCCTATGGCTGAGCAGATGCAAGCCCTGTCAGGTTCCATCGGTCCCTTGGGCTTCCATTTGTTGAGCCGGTGGCTTCTAGCCCTTGGCTCTCACCATACCGTCAACTCCCCCCTCGTCAGCCGCTCGGTGAAGTCGTAGATATCGGCCAGCTCTCGCTCGATGGTCTCTTCCACATTCCTGCGGATGGCTTCCAGCTCCACCCCCGGCTCTAAGATGAGCTGCGCCGAAGCGATGAGGGGCTGGTCAATGGGCCGGCCGATCTGGGAGCAGAGCCAGATATAGACCTCGCGGATGCCGGGCACCTTTTCGTAGATATGCTGGGCGATGCGGTGGGAGAGGAGGTTGTAGATCTTGCCCACATGGCTTATGGGGTTCTTCCCTGCCGCCGCCTCGGTGCTCATGGGCCTGTTCAGGGCGATGACCCCGTTCACCTTGTTCCCCCGCCCAACCTCCCCGCAGTCGCCGCCCTCAGCGGAGGTGCCCAGAACCGTCAGATACATCCCCCCTTCGCCACGGCCAGGGGCATCTAAGGTGTTGAGGTCGATGGTCACTTCGTCGAAGTTGAGCCGCTCCTTGTCGATGAAACCCCCAATGTCGGCCACGATCTCCTCCTTACGGGCGAAGTATTGCCTCTCGCTCTCGACGAAGCGGTCCACAAAAGCCATGGCGATGGTCAAAATCAACTTTCTGTTGTGACGGTAGCCCATCACCTTGATGTCCTCGCCCGATTCGGGGAAGCGCTCCTTAAACCCCGGCGAGTTGAGGTAGCGCTCTAAAGCCAGGACGATGCGCTCCGTCTCAGTCATGGGAGCATAGCCGACCGCTGCGGAGGTGTCGTTAGCCCCTATCGTCTCCCGCTCAAAGATATCCGTGAGCTCGGGCGAGCCCGGCTTTATCTCGCTCTGATAGATGACATGGCGGTCGGGGTCAACGAAACGCAGGTTCTCTTTGAACCACCTCTTGGCCGTCTCGATGGCGATCTCATCCACAGGGATGCTTTTCCCCTTCCACTCGGAGATGGCCCTGTCCCCGAAAACCAGCCTCATGGGCTCGATCACCTTTCCACCACCCATCCTGGGCTCGGTTATCCCTGCCACCAGGAGCCCTTTATCGATGTTGTGATGCATAATCCGGCCGAAGGTCTCAATGTATCTTTGGCACAGGGCCACCGAGATCTCCTCCATGATGGCATCGCAGATGGAATCAGGATGGCCGACCCCCTTCCTCTCCACGAGTTCCACCTGCTGCTCCTCGACGGGGGTGCTGTTCAGGCTTTCGATTATGATGTTCCTCACCATTAACCTCCTGGGCTCGCATAGGGTGCGATCCCTATGAACTGAAACAGGATTTAGCTACCTAACAATTTACCTGGTGATCTTTTTAGCTACAGAGCGGCGTCCTCATCATGAAGTGGGGCGTGGACGCCCTTTGGAGCAGGTAGAGAAGGAAGTGTCAAGTGGCTAGAAAAGACAACTCTTTCATCCTCTCCACAATCCGCTGAGCACATTCACCGGGGGACATCTTGTCCGTCTCCACCGTCACCTCGGGCGATGCGGAGGGTTCATACGGCTCCTGCAGCCCGGGCACGGTCGTCGCCTCGCCGGTTAAGGCCTTGGCGTAGACCTCCTTATCGTCCCTGCTAAGGCAGACCTCTAAGGGGCATTTGAGATAGACCTCCATGAATTTCCCGAGCTCCCGCCGGGCCAGCTCACGATGGCGGCTCTTGTTAGCTGTGGCCGCGAAGATGACATTCACCCCGTTCTCAATGAGAAGGCGGCCTATACGGACCATCGCCCCGTAGAACCAATCCCGCTCCTCCCTGCTGTAGGTTGGTTGGGGCGTAAGCCATTTCCTCAAATCATCGGAATCGAGTATCTGAACATCCACGCCTAGTTTAGCCAGTTCCTCGGCCAAGGCGACTGCAAGGGTCGACTTTCCCGAGGCCGGCAATCCGGTCAGCCAAACGGCGAAGCCTCTCCTTTTCCCCATTCTACCTCAGCTTAGGTACTCGTTAACCTTGGGCGGCTCGAACATCTCTGTCGCCAGGATGTTTTCGATGAATTTGAAGAGCTTAAGACGCACCTCAGGCGCTAAATTAGGGTACCAGATGGGGCTGGCCACCACCAGAGCCCGCCAGGCGTAGAAGGGTTGGACCACCATGAGGACCTCTCGATCGCCGGTGAGCTCCAGATAGCGCTCCCAGAAGATGTTGAACAGCCGCTGGAAGGGGCCTGCCAGGGCGTCGTATCTCTGCAGGGAAAAGAAGATATAGTTGATGCTCATGGCGCTCAGGTCATCGGCGGGCTCCCCCCATTCCCCTCGGCTGCGATCCAGCAGGATGAAGTCGGTCCCCTCCCCGAACAGCACATTGAAGGGGTGGAAGTCGCCGTGCACCTGGCTCAGGCGATGGACCTTGTCCTTGATCCGCCAGCGCCAGGAGATGCACTCCTTCTCCACCTCCTCCAGGAACCCTTTGCTCACCAGTTCAAAATCCGGGGGATAACTGTCGGTGAGGCCCATGATCCCCTCGCCGTGGCCCACCAAGTCGCGGATGCGCCGTCGGTAAAGCTCCGGAGCCGACTTCTTCACAGCGTGGATATCCGCCAAATACTCGGCCAGTGCCAGTGCCCGCTCCTCATCCCCCTCGGCGAGCTCCCCGGTTTCCAAAAGTCGCTCCAGATCCCGAGCATAAAGCCGGCCAGGAGCATAATCGGTCAGCAGGAAGAATTCGCCGACGTCCCCCAGGGAGACAAAGCTTCCATCATTGGCAAATGCTCCCACATCCAAAGAGCGGACATGACGGGGCAACGTGTTGAAGGTGGCATGATCCAGGAGGAGGCTGGAGGCCCGGTCGGGGAGCCGCTCATGGCCGAAGGGGTCTGGGCTCATGGTGTGCAAGACGACCCTCCCCTTCTTTCCCTCGTGGGTGAATTCGATGAGGACCGGCTTCCCGTAGCCGAACCCCTTCAACTTTCCCCCCGTCTCATCCCTCTTGAATTCCCGCAGGGATGTGACCTCCACCCGGGCTCCAAGCAGGGAAGAGAGGTAATCCTCTAGCGCCTCTTTTCTGAAAATTATCTTCTCCGTCATTTCGCATGCGCTTCGATAAATTCGACGACATGTTCCACATTCAACCCCTGCACATCAACGTCATCTCGGGGACTTCGAAAGACCCCTCTTAACTTCGGAAGATATGGCTCTATCTCGATCACCTTAGGATGCAGTACTGCCTCGAACATGACTACTCCAGATATCTCTCCCTCATGGCCTTCGAGACCTCAGCGGTCAGGGAGAGTGTCCGTTTGGCCGTCTCCACCGGGAGGGAGCCGGTTCCGCAGGAGGGGGTGATCAGCGAGGCCTCGATGATCTCCTCGAAAGGGACGCCCCTTTTCACCAGCAGACCTATGGCCTCATGGAGCTTCTCCAAGAGGCTTTCCCTGGTCTCCTTATGAACCTCCTCCCCAGCGGGCACGATGCCCCAAGCGATGATCCCTCCCCTCTCTAAGAAGGCGCGCACCTTGTCGGGGTAAAGGGCCAGATTCTCGGCGTACGCGTAAGCGTCGAGGTTGAGGATGTCGATGGATGTCTCCAGCAGGATGGACCAATCGGTGTTGGCGCAGCAGTGCACCCCTTTGATCCCCTGGATGCCGGCCAGAACCTCCTCCAGGAGGGTTATCACCTTGTCTCGGCTCAGCGGGACTAAGGCCGAGCCGAAGGAGGACATGTAGGGCTCATCGACGAAGATGATGGTCGTCGGGCAGATCTTGCGAAGCTCCCTCTCCTGCCAGGCAGCCTTCAGCCTGAGGTGTTTGGCCACAGCGTCGGCCAGGACATCGTCGTAAAGGACGGGGCGCCTCTCCTGGTCTACCACCGACAGTCCCCAGCTGATAGGTCCCGTTACCTGGCCCTTCACGGCTATCGGCTTATGGCCAAGGCTCATCAACCTCCGCACAAAGGCCACTAAGCCGGCAGCGTAATCGGGACTGGTAGCCCCGTATTCCAGATCGTTCTCCAGATAGGCCACGTAGAGCTGCTCCAGGCCGGGGTCGAGGTCCTGGCTTCGGTCCACGTAGATGCGCTCCTCCTCCAAGACCCTCCCTGGGAAGCGTTCACTGAACTGGACGTACATGTTTTCCAGGAAACTGCGCTTAGGGAGCTGTGGCCAGGCAGGGATCTTGGGGAAATTCTCCAGAACCAGGTCGCAGGCCTCCTCTGGATTCACAAGCGGTACGCTTCCCACATGCGTGGTCAGCAGCTTTGGCTCAAACTTCCTCATGAAGGGGTTCCTTCCACCTCAGCCGAATTTTCGGCAGGCTCAGCCGCACAGAGCCCTTAACCCCCTTTCGTAAGGGGGGTAGGCAATGCCCTTTTCGGTGACGATGCCTGTGACGTAGCGGTGGGGGGTGATATCGAAGGCCGGATTGTAGGCCTCCACCCCCTCGGGGGCGATGCGCATCCCTTGGATGCTCGTTACCTCCTCGGGGTCACGTTCCTCGATGGGGATCTCATCGCCCGAGGCGATGGAGAGGTCGATGGTGGAGGTAGGGGCGACGGAGTAGAAGGGGATGCCATTCTCCTTGGCCAGCACGGCAAGCTTGTAAGTTCCGATCTTGTTGGCCACGTCTCCGTTCCGGGCGATGCGATCCGCACCCACCAGTACGATATCCACCTTCCCTGTGCGCATGAGGTGGCCGGCAGCGTTGTCGGCGATGAGGGTCATGGGGATGTCCAACTGTTTGAGCTCCCAGGCGGTGAGCCGAGCCCCTTGGAGGCGAGGGCGGGTCTCGTCCACCCAGACGTGGATGCGTTTGCCCTGCTGGTGGGCGGTTCGGATCACCCCCAGAGCGGTGCCGTAGTCCACAGTGGCCAGGGCACCTGTGTTGCAATGGGTGAGGATGTTGTCGCCATCGGAGATCAGCTCCGCCCCATAGGCCCCCATGCGCTTGTTTATCTCCACGTCCTCATCGGCTATGGCCTGGGCCTCCTCCTCCAGGGCCTTAACCATCCCTTGGACATCCGAGTACCCCTTGTGAGCCCGCCCAAGCATCCTCCCGAGGGCCCAGGAGAGGTTGACCGCAGTGGGGCGGGTAGCCCGTAGGACCTCCGCGGCCTCCTCCAGCTCAGCCAAGAGCTCCTCACAGGTCTCAGCCCTGCTCTGTCGCGCCGCCAAGGCCATGCCGAAGGCGGCCGCCGCTCCGATGGCCGGCGCGCCACGGACGATCATCTCACGGATAGCCCTCGCCACCTCGCGGTAGTCGGTGAACTCGGCCACCACCAGCCGATGGGGAAGCTCCCGCTGGTCGATCATCCTGACCAGGCCATCCCTCCACTCGACGGTCCGCATTGCCCTCCCCTTGGCGTCTGCTCTCCTCCGAATCGGGGCACAAAGGCCTTTCGCCGATTGACAAAAAAATTCTCCCCGATGGGAGAGAAGACAAGAGGTCACTCTTATCTTCCAGAACGCCCATCGTATGACGTTCTGCCGGAATTGGCACCATGTTTGGAAGTTAGAGATTGGAGATTGGAGGATAGAAGCTTTCTAACCTTCAACCAACTTCCAAAACTGGTTGCCGGGGCTTCGCAGGGCCGGTCCCTCCACCCCTCTGGATAAGAGTATCGGATAAAGTATAGATTTGTCGTGCCTATGGTAACATATCGGGGGGATTTTGTCAAGCGATGCTTTCCGGGCACTAGGGCAATCGCAAACTCAGTAACATTCGCCCCAAGTGGGAAAGCCGTGCAAAAATGGAGAAAACTTCGCGAGAAATTCCCCCTTTGGTGAGGTATGGGTGGGCCAAAAAGTGACTTAGAAGCCCCTGATGTGAGGGAAGGAAAAAGAATGCGATTGCCCTATCCGGGCACAATGGATTAGGGCAATCGCATTTTTTGGATTTGAGGTAAAATGGGTTATCATCTCTGAGTTGAAGGAGGGTAACCCATGTCCAACCATCCAACGGCTTCCCTGATGGAGCACTTTTCTGCTTTAGAGGATCCACGGTCCGACTTCGGAAAACGACATCTTCTGCTAGACATCATTGTCATCGCCATCTGTGCCGTGATCTGTGGCGCCGATAACTGGGTCGAAGTGGAGCTCTTCGGCCGCACTAAGGAGCAATGGCTGCGTACCTTCCTGAAGTTGCCTCACGGCATTCCTTCCCATGACACCTTCAGTCGGGTATTCAGGCGGTTGGATCCTGAGCAATTCCAGCGGTGCTTCCGTTCCTGGATTGAGGCGGTGCAGAGGGTGACCAAGGGGCAAGCCCTGTGGAATAAAGTATTCCACAGGGCAAGTGGTCACTGTAGATGGGAAAACCTTGCGCCGTTCACACGATCGCACCCTGGGCAAAGCGGCGATCCAGATGGTCAGTGCCTGGGCAACCGCCAACCGGTTGGTCTTGGGGCAGGTGAAAGTAGACGACCAATCTAATGAAATCACGGCCATTCCAGAGCTTTTGGAGGTCCTGGATATCGCCGGTTGTATCGTCACTGTGGATGCCATCGCCTGTCAGCGCGAGATAGCAGAGAAGATCGTTGACCGAAAGGCGGACTATGTGTTGGCCCTGAAGGCCAACCAAGGGAATCTCCATAGGGAGGTTGCGGATCTCTTTGCCTACGCTGAAGAGATAGGGTTTCGCGATGTTGAACACGACTTCCATCAAACGGTTGATAAAGGCCACGGTCGTATTGAAATTCGTCGCTGCTGGACGATCACGGAATCTGACTTTCTGGACTATGTCCGCCAATTCGCGGATTGGCCCAAACTCAACGCAATTGTAAAAGTGCATGCGGAGCGGAGGGTAGGGGAAGAGGTCACTCGAAAAACTCGCTACTACATTACAAGCCTTGGCAATGATGCGCAACAAGTGCTGTATGCGGTGCGCGGCCATTGGAAGATCGAGAATCAGGTTCACTGGGTGCTGGACGTGGTTTTCCGGGAAGATGACAGCCGCATCCGCAAAGGCAACGGCGCCCAGAACTTCGCCATCCTACGACACATTGCCCTCAATTTGCTGCACCAGGAGAAGACCCCCAAAGTTGGCATAAAAGCCAAGCGGCTGAAAGCAGCACTGGATGAAAAATATCTACTTAAGGTCCTCATGGGATAAAAATGCGATTGCCCTAACAATGGATCCCCTCACATTGCGCGGAGGGACAAGTACGTTTATAATGTGAGGTGAGCACTAAGGGATCGGCACTGCAGAAAGGAGATGAAGAGGAATGGATTGTACCTTCTGCGCCATTGTGGAGGGGAGGTCCCCTGCCGAGGTCGTCTTCGAGGATGAGGAGACCATGGCTTTCATGGATATCCACCCGGCCAATCCCGGCCATACCTTGGTCATCCCCAAGCGGCATGCCCGCGATATCTATGAATTGAACGAGGAGACAGCCGCGGCGGTGATGAGGACGGCGGTTAAAGTGGCTAAGGCGATCAGGGAAGCGCTTAAACCCGATGGGGTGAACCTGCTCCAAAGCAACGGAAGCGCGGCAGGCCAAGTCGTGCCCCATTTCCACATGCACATCATCCCCCGGTGGCATGGCGATGGGCTCCGTCTGGCGAGACCCCCTCTGGTGAGGAAGACCGCGGTCATCAAGGATACGGCGGCTAAAATCAGAGCGCACCTCGCCCCCTGCTCCCCTCCGGAGGGTTGATGGGCGGAAGGCAAGAAGAAAGGAGATTCGCCATGGGCAAGAGTCTCACCCAAAAGATCTTGGAGGCCCATCTCGTCGAGGGCAAATGGGACCCTGGCAGCGAGATCGCCATCAAGATCGATCAGACCCTGACCCAGGATGCGACCGGCACGATGGCCTACCTTCAGTTCGAGGCCATGGGTATAGATGCCGTGCGAAATGAGTTGGCGGTAAGCTACGTGGACCACAACACTGTTCAGGTGGGTTTTGAGAATGCCGACGACCACCGCTACCTGCAGAGTGTGGCGGCGAAATACGGCATCATCTATTCCCGAGCGGGCAACGGCATATGCCACCAGGTGCATTTGGAGCGGTTTGCACGTCCGGGGAAGACGCTGTTGGGCTCCGATAGCCACACCCCCACAGCTGGCGGTATGGGCATGATCGGCATCGGAGCGGGGGGCTTAGATGTGGCTGTGGCCATGGGCGGCGGGCCGTTCTATCTCACCTGCCCCAGGGTGTACAGGATCAACCTGGTCGGCAAGCTCCGCCCCTGGGTGAGCGCTAAGGATGTGATATTGAAGATGTTAGAGATCTTCACCACCAAGGGAAACGTAGGGGTGGTGATGGAGTATGGCGGTCCGGGGGTGGCAACCCTGAGCGTGCCGGAGCGGGCCACTATCACCAACATGGGAGCGGAGATGGGCGTTACCACCTCCATCTTCCCCTCTGACGAGAGGACCAGGCATTTCCTCAGGTCCCAGGGGCGCGAGGACCAGTGGGTGGAGCTCAAGGCCGATGACGACGCCGAGTACGACAGGGTCATCGAGCTGGACCTCTCCACCATCGAGCCGCTGGTTGCCTGTCCTCATAGCCCCGGCAACGTCAAGACCGTGCGCGAACTGGCCGGCCTCAAGGTCGACCAGGTGGTCATCGGCTCATGCACCAATTCCTCCTACAAGGACTTGATGACCGTGGCGCGTATCCTCAAAGGTCACAAAGTGCATCCTCATATCTCCTTCGCTGTGGCCCCTGGCTCGAGGCAGGTGCTGCAGATGCTGGCCCGGGAGGGCGCCTTGGCCGACCTCATCGACTCGGGGGCACGCATCTTGGAGGCGGCCTGCGGGCCCTGCATCGGCAACTGCTTGGCCCCTAAGACCAATGCGGTGTCCATCCGCACCTTTAACCGCAACTTCCTGGGGCGAAGCGGCACCAAATCGGCCAATGTCTACCTCACCAGCCCGGAGACGGCCGCTGCGGCGGTGATCACGGGGGAGCTGATCGATCCACGCGACCTGGATATGGAGTACCCTGTGGTGGAGATGCCCGATCGGTTCCTGATCGACGATTCGATGTTTATCTTCCCCGAGGAGGTGAGGGAGGAGGTGGAGATCTACCGGGGGCCCAACATCAGCGAGCCACCTCACATCGAACCGGTGCCCGAGACCATCGCCGGGGAGGTGACGATCAAGGTGGGCGATAACATCACTACCGACCACATCATGCCCGCGGGAAAGTACCTCAAGTACCGTTCCAACGTCCCCCGCTACTCGCAAGTGGTCTTCGAGCCGGTGGATCCCACCTTTGCCGAGCGGGCGGCAGCCAATCGCGATCGGGGTGTGGACAACATCGTCGTTGGCGGACTGGGTTACGGTCAGGGCTCGAGCCGCGAGCACGCGGCCCTCTGCCCCATGTACCTGGGCGTCAAGGCGGTCATCGCCAAATCATTCGAAAGGATCCATAAGGACAATCTGGTCAACGACGGGATCGTGCCGCTCAATTTCAAGGATGAGGCCGATTTCGACAAGCTGGAACAGGGCGACCAGATCGAGCTGCCCCACATCCGAGCCAGGCTGGAGAGGGGAGAGGAGATCCTGCTGGTGAACAAGACCAAAGGGATCTCAATCCCCTTAGAGGCCAGGCTCTCCGAGCGACAGAGGGCCATCTTGCTGGCCGGCGGCCTGCTTAACTACACAGTGGCTAAGTCGTAGCTTTAAAGTGGGAACCTCGCCAGCCATTTGGCAGTTTATCCAGGGGGTGGCCCATCGCCAAAGAGGGCGAGGCTCACCCCAATGAAGCTTGGCCCCGTTAAGGATCCGGGACACCCTCCGCAGCAGTCGGTGGCCAAGCCGTGATTGCAGGGTGCGAGATCTCCTGATCTTGCACAGTTAAGGAGGGAAGGGGATGTTTGAGAAACTTACCCCGCCCGAGGGCGGGAAAATCATGGTAAAAGACGGGGAGCTCATCGTACCGGATAACCCCATCATCCCCTACATCAGGGGCGACGGCATCGGGGTGGATATCACCCCAGTGATGCGCAGGATAGTGGATGCGGCGGTGGAGAAAGCCTACGGCGGGAAGCGCAAGATAGTTTGGTTTAGGGTCTTCGCCGGCGCAGATGGATACGAGAGGTACGGCGAATATCTGCCCGACGACACAGTCAACGCCATCCGCGAATACGTGGTGGCCATCAAGGGGCCGTTGACCACCCCTGTGGGAGGGGGTTACCGCTCCTTGAACGTCGCCCTACGGCAGAAGCTTGACCTTTTCGCCTGCGTTCGCCCGGTGCGCCATCTCAAGGGCGTGCCTGCGCCGGTGAAGGACCCCGATAAGCTGGATGTGGTCATCTTCCGCGAGAACGTGGAGGACGTCTACGCCGGCATCGAGTGGGCCGAGGGCACAGATGAGGCCAGAAAGGTGATGGAGTTCCTGGCCAATGAGATGGGAGTGACCATCCGCCCCGACAGCGGGATAGGGGTCAAGCCCATCAGTATCACCTGCTCCAAGAGATTGGTGCGGGCAGCGATCAATTATGCCCTCAAACATAACCGCCGCAGCGTAACCTTGGTGCACAAAGGCAACATCATGAAGTTCACCGAGGGTGCCTTCAGGAAGTGGGGCTACGAGGTGGCGCGGGATGAATTCCCCGATCAGATCGTCACCGAGGAGGAGGTCAAGAAGAGATACGGCGGCAAGGTGCCTGAGGGCAAGATCCTGATCAACGACCGCATCGCCGACGCCATGTTCCAGCAGATCCTCCTGAGGCCCGACGAATACGATGTCATCGCCACTACGAACCTCAACGGCGACTACATCTCCGACGCGTGCGCTGCTCAGGTGGGCGGGCTGGGCATAGCCCCCAGCGCCAACATCAACTATGAGACGGGCATCGCCCTGTTCGCAACCACGCACGGCAGCGCGCCTAAGTACGCAGGGATGGACAAGGTCAACCCGAGCTCCATCACCCTCTCCGCGGCCATGATGCTGGAGTACATGGGCTGGAGCGAAGCGGCCAAATTCATCGAATCCGCCATCGAGAGGACTGTCCTGCAGAAGAGGGTGACCTACGACCTGGAGAGGCAGATCGAGGGCGCCACCTTGCTTAAATGCTCCGAATTCGGGGAGGCGGTGATAGAGAATATGTGAATTTAGTCCTAAGTCCGATGGTCTGAAGGCTCGAGGACTGACCTAGGACTAACCGACTGGGGACTAATTGACTGATACAAGGAGGGGGCGATGGCGAGACGCGCGATCCGCGAATACGATGCCAAACGGCTTCTGGCTAAATACCTGCCCGACTACTTGGAAGGGCTCTCCTACCCTGGCAAGGTGGCTCTGGTGACCCCCCAAACCGATTGGGATGAACTGATAGTTGCAAACCCCTGGCTGAAAGAGGAGAGGCTGGTCGTCAAGCCCGATCAGCTCTTTGGCAAACGGGCCAAGATGGGGTTGTTAGCTCTTAACCTGAGCCTGGATGAAGCCAAGGCTTGGATCGACGAGCACATGGGAAGGGAACAGACCATCGGCAAGCTCACCGATAAGCTGACCCACTTCCTGGTTGAACCCTTCATTCCCCACGAGCGGGAAGATGAACTATTCTTAGCCATCCGCACCGAGCGGGAGGCCGATATCATCTACTTCTCGCTCCAGGGGGGCATAGACATCGAAGAACAGTGGGAAAGCGTGGTCCAAATCCAGGTGCCGGTCCTGGAGAGCATAGAGGATGTGGACGTCGCTGGGGAGCTGCCCGATTTCGACAGGAAGGAGAGTGTGGTACAGCTTATCCGCGCATTGCACAAGTTCTTCGTTGACCTGGGCTTCACCTACCTGGAGATCAACCCCTTTATCTTCGTGGACGGCCAGGTGATCCCTCTGGATTTCGTAGCCAGGCTGGATGACACAGCGGCCTTCGAATGCGGGCCTAAGTGGGGGGATATCGAGTTCCCCGCCGATTTCGGCACGCGCCTGCTGCCTGAGGAGGAGTACATCCGTAGTTTGGACAGGAAGACCGGCGCCTCCCTCAAGCTCAAGGTGCTCAATCCCAAAGGACATGTATGGACCCTGGTGGCCGGCGGCGGAGCCAGCATCGTCTACGCCGATACCATCAGCGACTTAGGTTTCGGGGACGAGATGGCCATCTACGGCGAATACTCCGGAGGCCCAACCACCGAGGAGACCTACAGGTACGCCAAGACCATCCTCGACTTGATGACCCGCGAGCCCGACCCGGAGGGTAAGCCCAAATACCTGCTCATCGGAGGAGGCATCGCCAACTTCACCGATGTAGCCAGGACCTTTGAAGGCATCGTTAAGGCCCTGGAGGAGTACAAAGAGAAGCTCATCGCCAACAACGTCAAAATCTACGTGCGGCGCGGTGGCCCCAATTACCAGGAGGGGCTTCGGATGATGCGCGAGCTGGGCAAGAGACTGGGTGTGCCCATCGAGGTTTACGGGCCGGAGACCCATATGACCAGGATCGTGTCGATGGCACTAAGTGGTTAGGTGGTTGGGTGGATGGTTGGTTAGGGAGGTTAATCGTGGGCGGATATCAACAGCTGAAGGACATTGAGATTTATGTGCTTTCGCGACGGCTGGCTGAAAGGGTTTGGAAAGCAGTCGAAGGATGGGATTACTTTGCGAAGAAAACCGTGGGCGAACAGTTAGTCCGCGCTGTTGACTCGATCAGCGCCAATATTGCCGAAAGCTATGGACGCCACCACATCGGCGACGTTGCCAGGTTTCTCTACTACGCCCGCGGCTCTTTATATGAAACTCAGGATTGGCTGAGCAAAGCTATCCAACGCGGTTTGCTACCCAAAAACTTAGGGCACGAGCTGCTGGACGAGGTCAAAGTGATCGCCCCTAAACTCAACGCCTATATCTCCGGCAAATACCGCTATACAAAAACCATCCAACCACCAAACAACCCAACAACTAAACTCGAAAGGAGACCGTAATGGCCAAGCCAGATTACGAACTATTCGACCGTACTACTACCGCGATCATCTACGGCTACCACCGAAGGCCGATCCAGCGGATGTTGGATTTCGACTATGTCTGCCGGAGGGAGAAGCCCTCGGTGGCGGCCATCGTTAACCCCACCCGGGAGGGCTTTCACAAGGCCTTCTTCGGGGCGAAGGAGATACTGATCCCCATGTACCGCACCATCGCCAAGGCGGCGGCCGAACACCCTGAGGCAGATGTGATGGTGAACTTCGCCTCCTTCCGCTCAGCCTTTCCCACTACCATGGAGGCGCTGGAGCAGCCCACCATCCGCACCATAGCGGTCATCGCCGAAGGGGTTCCGGAGCGAAAAGCGCGCATCATGGCCGCTACAGCCAAGAAGCTGGGCAAGGTGATCATCGGCCCAGCCACGGTGGGTGGCATCGCCCCTGGCTGCTTTAGGATAGGAAACACGGCTGGCACGGTCGAGAATATCATCAATGCCAAGCTCTATCGGCGAGGCAGCGTGGGCTTCGTGGCCAAATCGGGCGGGATGAGCAATGAATGCTTTAACGTCATCGCCCGCAACGCCGATGGCATCTACGAGGGGATCGCCATCGGCGGCGATGCCTATCCCGGCTCCACCCTGCTCGACCACCTGCTGCGCTTCGAGGCCAATCCTAAGGTCAAGATGCTGGTCTGCTTAGGGGAGATAGGGGGCACCGACGAGTACCGCATCGTCGAGGCCTTGGAGGATGGCCGCATCACCAAGCCGCTGGTCATCTGGGTTATAGGCACATGCGCTAAGGTCTTCCCCACCCCCGTGCAATTCGGCCATGCCGGGGCCAAGGCGGGCACGGAGCTGGAGACCGCCGATGCCAAGAACGCAGCGCTCAGGAGGGCAGGGGCCATTGTGCCCAACTCCTATGACGACTTCGGGGAGAAGATCAGAGAGACCTTCGAGATGCTCAAGGCGAAGGGGAAGATAGAGCCTATCGTTGAGCCCGAGGTCCCCACCCTGCCTTTGGATTACGAGGTCGCTCTGAAACAGGGGTTGATTCGCAAGCCAACCCATTTCATCTCCACTATCTCCGATGATCGGGGCGAGGAGCCCACCTACAACAAGATACCCATTACTCAGGTCATAGAAAGCGGCATGGGAATCGGCGGGGTGATCGGCCTTCTGTGGTTCAAGAAGGAGCTGCCCGACTATGCCCGCCGCTTCATCGAGATGTGCCTTCAGATCGTCGCCGACCACGGCCCGGCCGTTTCAGGCGCACACAACGCCATCGTCGCTGCGCGCGCAGGTAAGGACCTTGTCTCCTCCCTGGCTTCCGGCCTGCTGACCATAGGCCCGCGCTTCGGGGGGGCCATCGACGACGCAGCCCGCTACTTTAAGGCCGCCTACGATGCAGGCATGACCCCGAGGCAATTCGTGGAGGACATGAAGGCTAAGGGGATGTACATTCCAGGCATCGGACATCGGGTCAAAAGCGTGGAAAACCCGGATATGCGGGTTAAGCTGCTCAAGGATTACGCTAAGAAGCACTTCCCCAGCACTGAGCTGCTGGACTACGCCTTGAAGGTGGAGAGGATCACCACAGCCAAAAGGAGCAACCTCATCCTGAACGTTGACGGCTGCATAGGGGTCTGCTTCGTGGACATGCTCCGTGGCTGCGGCTGCTTCACTGAAGAGGAGGTACAGGAGATCGTCGATCTGGGCTACCTAAACGCCATCTTCGTCGTGGGGAGGAGCATCGGCCTCATAGGCCATATCCTCGATCAGAAGCGGCTCAAGCAGCCGCTGTATCGCCATCCCTGGGATGACATCGCCTACATGTGATGCCCCATGCTCACAGAGAGGACCTCTCACCTCCTGCCGAACTCCCTCTCCAGTTGCGCTTTAGTGAGGCGGAGCAAGGTGGGGCGTCCATGGGGACAGGTGCGAGGTATCTCCGTCTTTTCCAATTGCCTTACCAGCTCCTTCATCTCTTCCTCGGTCAGGGCCTGGCCGGCCCGCACGGCGCTGTGGCAGGCGATGCTGATCAGGGCCTTCTCTCGCCATTCCTCTCTGTTCGTCCCTAAGCTTCCTAAGACCTCACCTAATGCGGCACTAATGTCCCCTCTTTTGAGCATGGCGGGCACGGCCCTCACCAGATAAGTCTGCCCTCCGAAGGGCTCGACCTTAAAACCGAGTTCGGCCAAAGCGTTCAGGTCCTCCTCGGTTATCTCCCTCTGGAAGGGCAGTTCGACGGTCAGAGGCTCTAAAAGGGTCTGCGAGATGGGGCCTTTCTGCCTCTGTGCGGCGAGCAGCCTCTCATAAAGGATGCGCTCGTGGGCAGCGTGTTGGTCGATGAGGTACATCCCATCCGGCCCCTCGGCGATGATATAAGTTTGGGCTATCTGCCCCAACACCCGCAGAGGCGGCAGCTTGCCCTCCATCCTGGGAATGGGGCGCTCCTCTGCGGGGCGCTGCACCTCCAAGGCCATCTCCACCCTACTGAGACGCCTCCCTCTGAGCTTCTCTCGCCTCTCCAGGCGCTCCACAGGGAGGACCCTGAACGGGGAAATGGTGGGGATCGGCGCACCCTCAATCAGGGTGTGGCGCACAGCCTTCTGCACGGCGGCGAAGACGGCCTCGCTCTGGAGGAACCTCACCTCCCTCTTGGTGGGATGGACGTTGACGTCTACCAGGGTCGGATCCACCTCGATGTTGAGCACCACGACAGGATGACGCCCTTTGGGCAGCAGGGTATGGTAGGCCTCCTCCACAGCATAAGCCAGCATCCGGTCCTGCACCCAGCGGCGATTGACGAAGAAGGTCAGGTGATCGCGGTTGGCTCGGTGCAGCGAAGGGATGCTGACATAGCCATGGACGGAGATCTTGGCCTGGCCAGCCGTCCCTGATCCCTCGGCGCTTGCCACCCGCAGCATCTGCTTTGCCACCTCGAGCCCATAGACCTCAATCAGCACATCGTACAGATCGCCGCTGCCGGTTGAGCGGAAGGCTATGCGTCCCTCGCTTAGAAGGCTGAAGCGCAGCTCCGGATAGGCCATAGCGTAGCGGGTGACCAGGCGGGAGATATGCTTCCCTTCGGTGACCGTGGAGCGCAGAAACTTCAGGCGGGCAGGGACATTGTAGAAGAGGTTCTCCACAGTGACCACCGTGCCCCTCGGAGAGCCGGTCTTGGCGCGGCGAATCACCTTCGAGCCCTCCAATCGGATCAACGTTCCCATAGGCTCGTCGGCAGTCCTGGTCACCAAAGTGACCTGGGCCACGGCAGCGATCGAGGCCAAGGCCTCGCCACGGAAGCCCAGGGTGCTGATGTGGGAGAGGTCGTCGACGGTGGCGAGCTTGCTCGTCGAGTAGCGGGCGAAGGCCAGTTCCACCTCATCGGCGGGGATCCCCATCCCGTCGTCGATGACCCGCACCAGGCGCTTCCCTCCCTGGCGCACCTCGATTTTGATCTCTTTGGCTCCGGCGTCGATGGAATTCTCCACCAGCTCCTTGACCACGGAGGCCGGTCGTTCCACCACTTCACCGGCGGCGATCTTGGCCGCCACTTCCGGCGGCAATACCCTGATGGGCATGATCCGCTCCCAATTGGCTATCCTATCCGTTATTTTACCACAAAAAGCTGGCTTCTCCAACAAGGCTAAGGCGGCTTTAAGGATCGAGGATGATCATCCGGGCGATTTGCCATAATCCGCTTTGTGTAGTAGAATTTAGGTAGCTTGGTGAGCGTGGCCCAGTGGTTTAAGGCACCTGGTTGTGGCCCAGGAGATCGCGGGTTCGAATCCCGCCGCTCACCCTGATTGGCAAATGGCTTATGGCGCATGGCAAATAGCACACTACCGCCATAGGCTATAAGCCATATGCCATAAGCTAGCGTGCGCCCGTAGCTCAATAGGACAGAGCGTCTGACTTCGAATCAGCAGGCTGGGGGTTCGAGTCCCCCCGGGCGTACCAAAGGGGCAGCCGAACAATTATGGCCAGAGATGAAGGCGATAGATGCTATCTCGACTTCTGTGGTTTGACCTCCTTCTGAGCGTAGGGTTGTTCGCGACGGCGTTGATGGACGCCTGTGCCCCTGCTACTCCTACCCCTTTGCCCACCCCCGAGGTCATCTCCTTGAGAGAGGCCGTTGGAGAAGGCGATATTGATTCCCGAGAGCTCTGGCTCTCCTGGGGAGAATTGAGGGGGGTGGGTTTGGAATTTCATATCCCCCTCATGCGTCCCCGCACCAACGTACTCTTTCACATCCCCAAAGGAGTAGATATCTGGGTTCGATGCCGCCGCTTAAATGGCGATTCCTTCGATCTCTCCCTCAGCTACATCGACGACGAAGGGGAGAAGGACCATTGGATCCGCCCCCACCCTTGGAGGACCCCTGAGTTCATTCAGCTTCTGATCGACGCCACCTGGAAGTGGGATTACTTCTACGTGCTGGATGCCAAAGCTCAGGTTCGATCGGGGAGGCCTCCCCAGCTCATCATCAGCCTCTACGGGACACACAGCTTGCCCAGCCTCATCAAATGAGGACCGTTATGGAGAGTGTGAGCCTTTACATCCACATCCCGTTTTGCAAGGCTAAATGCACCTACTGTGACTTCAACTCTTATGCTGGCCTGGAGCATCTGTTCGAAAGCTATGTGAGGGCCTTGATCGAGGAGATGAGGCTGGCAGGCCAGAGTCGCCGGTTAAGGGCGGCGACCATCTACTTAGGAGGGGGCACTCCCACAGTGCTCCCTCTTGCCCTCCTGAGGGATATCTTTCGCGCCTGCAGACGATCTTTCCTCGCCCCTGAGGGGATCGAAACCACTGTTGAGGCGAACCCGGGCACCGTTGATGAGGATTACCTTGCCGGCCTGCTTGAGTTAGGGGTCAACCGCTTGAGCCTGGGGGTTCAGAGTTTTGATGACGGGGAACTGCGTCTCCTGGGCCGCATTCACACCTCCAGGGAGGCTGTAGAGGCTTACCGATGGGCGCGGGAGGTCGGTTTCGCTAACATCAACCTCGACCTCATCTACGGGCTCCCCGCTCAGACGCTCGATGGCTGGCGCAGCACCCTCCGTCGGGCCCTTAGCCTCCGTCCGGAGCATCTCTCCCTCTACTGCCTCACCCTCGAGGAGCACACCCCTCTGGCTCAGCAGGTGGCTAAGGGGGAGATCCCCGCCCCAGATGACGACCTCGCCGCCGATATGTACATCCTGGCCGAGGAGATGCTCGCTGAGGCCGGCTACACCCATTACGAGATATCCAACTGGGCAAAGCAAATCCCAATGACCAATGACCAAATCCCAAAGACAGCTTGCCGACACAATCTGACCTACTGGCGGAACAGGCCATATCTTGGCTTTGGAGCGGGGGCGCACTCCTATTTCGGCCAGCGGCGGTGGCATAATGTCCTCCGCCCTGAGGAGTACATCGAACGCCTTTGGCAGGGCGAATCGCCCGTGGCGGAGAGCGAGGAGATAGATGAGGCCACCGAGATGGCGGAGACCATGATCCTGGGCTTGCGGCTTGTTAATGAGGGGGTGAACTTTGAGGATTTCGAGGGGCGATTCGGGAGGAGGTTAGAGGAGGTTTACGGGGAAGAGCTGAGGGAGCTCAAGGGCTTGGGGTTGATCGAGGTGAATTCGGAAGGGGTCCGGCTCACCGCCAGAGGGAGATTGCTGGGAAACGAGGTCTTTGAGAGATTTCTGCTCTGACGAAGGAGGGGCAAATGCAGAAAGTGGCTGTGATCGGAGCGGGGACGATGGGGAGCGGCATAAGCTATGTGACCGCCAGGGCGGGATTCGAAACCGCACTGTACGATATCTACTCGGAGGCGCTCTCCAGGGCGGAGGATTACCACCGCAAGCTCATCTCCCGCGCTCTGGAGAAAGGGAGGATTGCCCAGGAGGAAGCCGAGGCCTTCTGGGGAAGGCTCAGTTATCTGGGTGATCTGGAGACGGCCTTGGCCGGAACAGATGTGGTCATCGAGGCCATCCCCGAGAACCTCGAGCTCAAGAAGGACTTTTTCCACAAAGCCGAGGGGTTCGTCTCCAAGGAGACCATCCTGGGCAGTAACACCAGCTCCCTTCCCATCACCCAGATCGCCAGCGCAGTCGAGGAGAAGGGGAGGGTCATCGGGATCCATTTCTTCAACCCGGCCCCGGTGATGAAGCTCGTGGAGATCGTGGTGGGAATGGACACCACTCAGCAGGTTGTGGACCGGGTCATAGACTTTGTGCACAAGCTGGGGAAAGAAGAGGTGGTGGTGAAGGACTATCCGGGCTTCGTGACCACTCGCATCGGAGCCATGCTCATCTCCGAGGCGATCTTCGCCCTGCAAGAGGGGGTGGCCGAACGGAGTGTGCTGGACAAGGCCATGAAATTGGGCTACAACCTGCCCATGGGTCCTCTGGAGCTGGCCGACCTCATCGGATTGGACATCGTCCTCCACATCCTGGAGACCCTGTATGAGAATTACAAAGACCCTCGATACCGCCCGCCGATCCTGTTGAAGAAGATGGTCGAGGCGGGGCAATTAGGACGCAAGACGGGCAAGGGCTTCTATGAATACAAATGAAGGCAGTGGCCGATGCCGCTCAGGACAGCTCCGGTGAGATGGGCGAGGATTGAGGGCAGCTAATGCGTTCGTTCGATCAGAAATGTGGCCAGCCACTTGAGTTTCGATTGGGCCTCGTTCTCGATCCCCATTGCCTCCAACTCCGCCAGGGCCCGTTTGTGGTAGCTCTCGGCCATTTCCTGGGCATAGTCGCGGGCTTTGAGCTCATCTAAGATGTGGAGCACAGCCCGAACATCGTTCTCCCCGAGCTCCTCTTGGCGATAGATCCGTTTTATCCTCTGCCCCATCCTCTGCTCCAAGGCATAGAGGATGGGCAAGGTCTTCTTCCTATGGGCGATGTCGCTGGCCGCAGGCTTCCCCGTCACCTTGGGGTCGCCCCAGATGCCCAGGATGTCGTCCATTATCTGGAAGGCCATCCCCAGGTTCTCACCGAAACGGCGGTAGCCCTCGATCAGGACCTTATCCTCGGTAGCCAAGATGGCCCCTGTGCGGGCAGCGCAGGAGATGAGGGCTGCGGTCTTCAGCCGCACCATCTCCAAATACTCCTCGAGGGTCACTTTGAAGCGGCTCTCGAAGCTCATATCCAGATATTGCCCCTGACAGAGGGAGACGCACGCCTCGTCGAGGGCTTTGATCACCGCGACCACCTTGGCGGGATCGAACCCTCGCTCGAGAAGGCGATGGAGGGCCAGGTGGGAGAGGGCGAGGAGCCCATCTCCCACGTTTATGGCCTGGGCCTCCCCCCATACCTTCCAGACGGTCGGACGTCCCCTTCTCTCCTCATCGCCGTCTTCGATGTCGTCGTGGACGAGCGAGAAGTTATGCATAAGTTCGATGGCTGCGGCGACTGGGAGCGCCCATTCGATCCTGCCCCCTGTCGCCTCGCAGGTTAACAAGCACAGCAGGGGGCGCAGGCGTTTTCCCCTCCTGCCTTCGATGGGCCGCAAGCGCTCATCCGTCCAGCCCAAGTGATAGCGCATCATCCCGTAGAAAGGGGAGAGCCGCTTCTGAGGGGTGGTTAAGATCGCCTTCATCTCTGCCTCGATGGCCGCGAGGTAGGGTTCGAAGTCCTCAAATCCACTCAATGGGCACTTCCTTCAATTGGGCGATGGTCTTCGCCCCCGTGCAGAACATGGCGATCCTGAGCTCCTCAATGAATTGACGGAGCTTTTCCACCGCAGCCTCATTAGACTCAGCAGCCGGCCTGAGGAGGGGATGGGCCAATCCCACGGCATCCGCCCCTAAGGCGATGGCCTTGGCCGCATCCACCCCTGTACGTATCCCTCCGCTGCCAATGATCACCGCTTCCGGCGCCCCACGCCGGGCCATCTGAATGGATTCGACGGTGGGGATGCCCCATTCGGCGAAGTCCTCGGCGATGCGGCGCATGGATTCCCTGGGTGCTAAGCGCTTCTCTATCTCGCTCCAGGAGGTCCCTCCGGCTCCGGCTACCTCTATCCCGGCCACCCCCGCTGAGGCCAGCCTCTTAGCCACCTCCTCCGATATGCCCCACCCCACCTCTTTGACCACAACGGGCACTTCCAGTGCCCGACAGACGGCCTCGATCTTAGGAAGAAGCCCGGAGAAGTCGGTGTCGCCCCCCTCTTGGAGGGCCTCCTGAAGTGGGTTCAGGTGTAATACCAGGCCATCGGCCTCGATCATCTCCACCGCTCGCCGGCATTCCTTAACTCCATAGCCGTAGTTGAGTTGCACAGCCCCCAGGTTGGCGAAGAGGAGGATGTCGGGAGCCACATGGCGCACTCGATAGGTCGAGATGAGGGCTGGATCTTCGATGGCTGCCCGCTGGGAGCCGACCTCCATAGCTATCCCCAACTCCTGGGCCGCCGAGGCTAAATTCTCGTTTATCCTCTGGGCGAGCTCCGTCCCCCCGGTCATGGCTGAGATCACAAAGGGGGCGCTCAGGGACTTGCCGAAGAGGGTTGCCGAGAGGTCGATCTCGTCCCTATCCAGCTCAGGGAGGGCGCAGTGGAGGAGGCGGCAGCGCTCGAAGCCGCTGGTCAGGCCCTTAAACTGCACGTCTTCTTCCAAGGCGATGCGCAGATGCTCAGCTTTCCTTCGATTGTGCATAGCCTTATTCCTGGCAAAGCTCCATTCCCACCAGGGCTGGCCGGCAATTGGGGTCCATCTCCAGGGCCTTTTCGAGCCAGGGGACGGCCTGCTCGCATTGGTCTAAGTAGGCATAGGAGAGGCCCAGTTCGTAGTAATATTCGATGGAATGGGCTCCCAGCTCTATGGCCCGCTTGAGATTGGGGATGGCCGATTCGTAATTCAGCTGCACGTAGTAGGTCACGCCCAGATGGCCGTAGGCGCTCGCGTAGTTCGGATCGATCTCGATGGCCTGTTTTAACGCTGCTATGGCTCGTTCGTAGTCCTGCTGATGGAAATAGGTCCATCCCAGCTGGTCATAGCCACGAGGGTTGTTGGGGTCGACCTCAATGGCCTTCTGGAACTGGGCGAGCGCCTCCTCGTAGTCACCGAGCACAAGGCAATTCCGTCCCAGGCTGATGTAGAGGTAGCCCAGTTTCGGATGGATGGCCACGGCCTTCTGGTATTCAGCGATGGCCCCTTTGTAGTCTCCCTGGACCTCCAGGACATAGCCCAGGTCGCGGTGGGCGTCCACGCTTTCCGGGTCGAGGTAGACGGCTTGCTGGGCCTCCTCCAGAGCCTTGTTCCAATGGCCCCTGTCGGCATAAGCCTCCGCCAGATAGGCGTGGGCTTCTGCGTAGTTCGGATCCAGCTCTATGGCTCTCAGGCAGGCGGCGATAGCCTCCTCTATCTGCCCATCCCAGTCCAATGCCATCCCCAAGATAGCCTGGGCCTTGGCGCTCTTAGGAGCCAGCTCGACGGCCCTTTGGGCGTATCTGACCGCCTCGTCCGTGCGATAGCGCAGGGCGAGCAGCCTGGCCAGGCGGACCAGAGGGCGGACATCCTGAGGGTTAAGCCGGGTGGCCTCCTTATAGGAGGCTATCGCCTCGTCCAGCCGTCCATCTTGGTAGAAGGCGTCGCCCTCGGCCAGGTAAGAGGAAGCGGACCTGGTGGGCGTAGGAGTGGGCTCGAAAGGGGGCCTCCATTTGGGATGCTTGAGGATCACAAATGCCCCTCCTCCCAAGAGGAGGAGAAGCAGGAAGATGCGAAAGGGGGTGAAATGCCTCTTGCGCCTGGGTTGGAGGTACATCGCCGTCCTTCTCCGCTTTCCATCTGAATGATACCACTTGGCAGGGGATTAGTCAAGCCTACTTGCAGAGCCCAGGTAAGCGGGGTTTGACGAAAAAACCCATTAGGTGATAGAATGGGGGGCGCGGGGTTTTCACCAAACTGAAACTGAAGAGGAGGCATGCCGATGAAGATGGATAAAGTTGCAGAGGCCATGGAGAAGGTGGGCATCCCCGGACGGGACGCCTACGAGCTTCCCACCAGCACCAAGCGCTTTCCCGACGGTGCGCACTATCGCATAGAGATCTCCGGCGTGGAGAGGCCCGAGGTGATGGAGGCAGTCATCGATGAGGCGGAGAAGCGCCATATCCCCGTCCACCGCGCCATCTCGGTGGTCATGGGGGCCACCCTTCTGGACAAGGCGGAGCTCAAGGACTTCGCCCAGATGGCCGCCGACGCTAAGATAGAGGTCATCCTCACCCCGGGCCCACGGTACTCGTGGTACACGGGCCGGCAGCTCATAACCCCTGAAGGAATCATCTCTGGCCTTCGCTTCCACGGCTCCGACCAGCTGCGCCACGTCATCGCCGACATCATGACCTGCATTGACATCGGCTTCCGCGGCTTTCTGGTGGTGGATGAGGGGGAGCTCTGGCTGCTCAATGAGATGAAGAAGAACGGCGACATCCCAGAGGATGTGATCTTCAAGGTCTCCATCTACGCCGGCCACGCCAACGCCGCCGGCTGCAAGGTCCTGGAGTCCCTGGGCGCGGGGTCGATAAACCCTCCTGCCGACCTCTCTCTGCCCCAGTTCGCCGCCATCCGCCAGGCCATTGACATCCCCCTGGACGTCCACATCATCCTCACCGAATCCTTCGGCGGTTACATGCGGTTCTACGACGCTCCCGAGCTGACGCGGGTGACCGCGCCCTGCTACTACAAGATCGAGCCGGGCCCGGCCTGCGCCGTAGGGCCACAGGCGCTGTATAAACCATGGGTCAGCGGGAAGATGCTGGCCGATTGGGCTCGGGTGAAGGTGAAGTACGCCCAGATCATCCGCGAGATCATCCAGGAGAACTTCCCCCAGGCGAAGCTCTCTGAGCAGGGGCCGGAGGACCTGGCCGTGCCAAAGCCGTAGAGCGGTGGATTGGGGGTAAACTGGTAGATTGGGAATTGGTAAATTAGCGCATTAGTTGACCAATCTACCATACTACCAATTTCCCAATCTACCACATACCAATTTACCGGTCTACCAACTTTGCAGTGGGGACTTGGCGTCGAAAGCGGCCCTGTGCTATAATGGCCTTAGGGTCTAAATTGGCCAAAAGGAGGGCGAAGATGGGCAGGGTCATGGTCAGTATGACCGAAGCTAAGAACGCTCTGGCCGAGGTGGTTAACCAAGCGGCCTATGGCAAAAAAAGGATCGTCCTCATCTCTCGCGGGAAGCCCAAGGCGGCCATCGTCAGCCTCGAAGATCTAGAGCGTCTAGAGCGACTCGATGCCGAGGGCATGCGTGCCAAGCGGATGGCGGCACTGGAAGAGGCACAGGCATTAAGAGAGCAGATCCTTGCTCGCACTGGCGGCATTCCTTTGTCCGATTCGACGGAGGAGTTACGCCAGCTAAGGAAGGAGCGTCTTCGTGAACTCTCAGGTGGTTTGCGTTGATGCCAGTCTGGGCCTCAAGCTGGTGCTGGCCGAGGAAGATAGTCCGCTGGCTCAGAAGCTTTGGGCGGGGTGGATCGATCGGGAGGTGGAGATCGTATCCACACATCTGTGGGCCTTTGAGGTCACCTCGGTGATCCGCAATAAGGTACATCGAGCCGAAATCACCCCCGAGGAGGGCGAGAAGGCCTTCACCCTTATCCACAGACAGGGTGTGCGGTTGCTTTACCCCGACGGGCTCCACCGACGGGCGTGGGAGATGGCTAAGCACTTCGATCGCCCCGCCGCTTACGATGCCCATTACTTAGCTCTGGCCGAGATGCTGGGCTGCGAGTTCTGGACAGCCGATGAGAAACTCTACAACGCGGTTAAGCAAGAGCTTCCTTGGGCGAGGTGGCTAGGGGAGCTGGCAATGGATTGATAGGAGGGCGGTATGGCTCTCAAGACACAATGGCTAAAAGGCGTCTTCCCTGCTTTGGTGACCCCCTTTACCAAAGAAGGGGAGCTGGATGAGGCCGCGCTGCGCAATTTGGTGCGCTTCTGCCTGCCCCACGTGGACGGCTTCGTGCCCTGCGGGACAACGGGCGAGTTCGTCTACATGTCCCCCGACGAAAGGCAGCGGGTGCTGGAGGTCGTCCTGGACGAGGTGGGGGGCGAGAAGCCGGTCATCGCCGGCACGGGAGCCGCCGGGACAAAGCAGGCCATCGCGTTAGCGAGGGAAGCCCAGGAGGCGGGGGCCAGCGCCTGCCTGGTGGTCACCCCCTACTTCCTGCACCCCTCCGACAAGGGCGTCTACCAGCACTTCTACGAGATAGCCAAGGCGGTGGACATCCCCATCATCCTCTACAACATCCCTCAGGCGGTGGACCGCTACCTGCCGCGCGAGGTCATCGAGGATTTGGCTGACATCCCCAACATCGTGGGCCTGAAGGACTCCTCGGGCAACCTTACTTACATGATGGAGGTGCTGGAGTTCGCCGGCGACCGCATCAATGTGCTGGTAGGCCACGACGAGGTGGTGCTTCCCGCCCTGGCCGGGGGTGCCAAAGGGATGATCTTGGCCAGCGCCCAGGTCTTCCCCGAGGTATGGCAGCGCATCTACCGGGCGGTGGGGGAGGGCGACCTGGACACGGCCCGCAAGCTGCAGATGGGCGTGCAGAAGCTGGCCCGCATCTTCTGCCGCCACGGCGGTGCGGTGGCGGTGAAGGCGGCACTGAACATGATGGGGATCAAGGTGGGCCGGCCGCGCCGCCCGCTCAAGGCGGTGGGCGGGGCGCTCATCCACGAGACGAGGGCCGAGATCCAACTTGAACTGGAGAAGCTGGGGAAAATCCAGCTTCCAGCTTCCAGTTTCCAGCCTCCAGTTGGCGCTCTGGAGGAGCGGTTCGACGACATCGGCCTGTCCGCCGAGGCCATCAGGGCGGCGGGGCTCAGGCTGGGCAGCGGGTCGGCGGGAGAAGGAACGGAGAAGGTGCAGCTCGACCTGGTGGCCGGGCCGAAGGATAGCCCTCTGGGCGAGGCCTACGCCTACCAGCTCACCTATCCCCTCCGCCGCCGCGAGGCTCTCACCACCATCCTGGAGCCCAACCTCACCGTTCGCCCCGCCACCCTCATCGTGCCCGCGCTGGAGCAGAGGAACCTCCGCCAGGCCAACATGATCTACGGGCCCACCCAGTCGGCGGTGGCCAAGGCCATCGTGGACAACCTGGAGGCGGGCGTCATTCCCCAGGAGGCGATGGAGAAAGAGGTGATGATCGTCAAGGCCACCGTCCACCCTAAGGCCCTCGACCGCCACGCCCTCTACCGCAATGTCTATCAGGCCATGGACGAGGCCATCAAAGGGGCATTCGGAGCATGAAGTGATGGATAGAGCGGCGATCAGGGCGGATCTATGGGAGCGATTAAACGCGGAGATCATCGCCTGCACGCTTTGCCCCAGATTGGTGGAGTGGCGCCAGGAGGTGGCCCGCAAGAAACGACGGGCCTTTCGGAGCTGGGACTACTGGGGCAAGCCAGTCCCGGGCTTCGGCGACCTAAAGGCGAGGCTGGTGATCATCGGCCTGGCGCCAGCAGCCCATGGTGCCAATCGCACGGGGCGCATGTTCACCGGCGATAGCGCGGGCGACACGCTGATCCGCGCCCTACATCGCGCCGGCTTCGCCAACCAACCCACTTCTAGGCACCGGGACGACGGCTTGGAACTGCATGGTGTCTACCTGACCGCCGTCCTGCGCTGCGCGCCGCCAAGGAACCGGCCCACTGCCGAGGAGTTGGCCAATTGCCGACCCTTCCTGTCGCGGGAGTTGGCTCTGCTGCCCGCGGTGCGCGTTGTGCTGACCTTAGGCCGCGTGGCCTTCGACGGCTATCTACGGCTGCTGCGCGAGCAGGGGTATGCCTTACCCCATTTGTCCTTTAGACACGGAGCCTGTTACAGGCTCCAGCCGCCCTTGCCGATACTGGTCGCCTCCTACCATCCCAGCCGCCAGAACACCCAGACGGGCCGGTTGACCGAGGAGATGCTGGATGCAGTTTTCTCCCTGATCAAAGGACTCCTCGACTCCTTGAGCTAACCCTGAGCCCGGAGGGACCCCTTGCGCTTCAAGGTGCGACCTGAGGATTTCATCGTTGAGGAACGCATCAGACTCCCCTCCGCCAGGAGTGGAACTTATGCCATTTACAAGGTGGAAAAGCGAGGCGTCACCACCCTCGAGGTGGAGGCCCGCCTGGCGGCTGCGTTGGGCGTCCCCCGCTCGGCTGTGGCCTTCCCTGCGCTCAAGGATAAGGGCGCCGTTGCCACCCAGTATGCCTCCGTCAAGGGTGAGGGGCCGAAGCACCTGAAGGGGCCCGGCTTTGTCGCCGAGCTCGTCGGACGCTACGCTAGGCCCCTGCGCCCCTCCGACCTGAAGGGGAACCGCTTCACCCTCACCCTGCGCGACCTTGCGCCGCAGGAAGTTGCCCACATCGAGGAGAGATTGGCCCAGGTGGGGCGTGTTGGCGTCCCCAACTATTTCGACGAGCAGCGATTCGGCTCCCGCACGGCCAAGGGGGACTTCATCGGCGAGCGAATCCTGAGGCGGGATGCGGAGGGCGCGCTGCGGGCTTACCTGGCCGAGCCCCTGGCGGGGGACCCACCACACATCCTGGCCTTCAAGGGGTTCGCCAGCGAGCACTGGGGCGAATGGGGAGCGCTGTTCGAGCGCGCGCCAAAACCCTCTAACCTCCGCAGCCTCCTCACCTTCCTGAAGGATCACCCGACGGATTACCGGGCAGCGCTGAATCTGATCCCCCAGCGCTTGCTCTCGCTCTTCCTGGCCGCCTACCAAAGCTTCCTGTGGAACCGGATAGCTGGCCTCTACCTTCGAAGCAAGCTGGAGGGAGCCGGGTCGCCTTTCTCTTATCTTGAGGTGGCCGGAGCGAAGCTCCCCATCCACCATAAGCTCCCCGACGGCCTCTCTCAGAGGAGCATCCCTCTCCCCCACCTGCGCGCCACCTTCGGCGACCCCGAGCTGGCTGCCGCAGCCGAGGAGGTATTGCGCGAGGAGGGCCTGGATTGGGATGACCTCAAGGCACGCATCATAAGGAAAGCTTACCTCCCTAAGGGCCAGCGTGCGCTCCTGGTCTTTCCTAAGGAGGCAGCCGTGCTGGAGGCTGGGGAGGATGAGCTCTTCCCCGGGAGGCGCAAGTTGACTTTAGTCTTTTCCCTCCCCCCGGGGAGCTACGCCACGATGGTGCTCAAAGCTTTAGCGTCTTAGCGTCTCAGTTCCAAGCGTCTTGGCGCCTCAGCGCTTAGACGCTTAGACGCTGAGACGCTTACCACTGGCGACTCGGCGAGCTGCCGGGCTGCCTCTTCCCACCGGAGGTGGAGCGCACCTATGATCGCTCCATCGCCCGCTTTATAGCCGTTTACAGCCAGAAGCTAAGGAGATAACCGATGACCAAGAAACCCGACTGGTTTAAAGGCATCTTCCCCGCCCTGGTCACCCCCTTCACCGAGGATGGCCAGGTTGACGAGACGGCCTACAGGGCGCTCATCCGCTACGTGCTCCCCCACGTGGACGGGGTGGTGCCCTGCGGCACCACGGGCGAGTTCGTCTACCTCTCCCTCGAGGAGAGGAAGCGGGCCATCGAGATCGCCCTGGACGAGGTGGCCGGGCGCGTGCCGGTGGTGGCCGGGACGGGCTGTCCCTCCACCCGCGAGACGGTGGAGCTCACCCGCTGGGCCAAGGAGGCCGGGGCCACAGCGGCCCTGGTGGTGGCCCCCTTCTACCTCAAGCCCACCTTCAATGAGGTCTACGAGCACTTCGAGCGGGTGAACGAGGTGGGGTTGCCCATCATCATGTACAACATCCCCCAGTGCGCCGGCACCCACTTCAAGTGGTGGACGGCCGAGGGGATGGCTTATCTTCCCAACGTGGTGGGCATCAAGGACTCCTCGGGCGACGTGCCCTTCCTGGGGGCGCTCTTCGAGAAGATCAAGGGCAGGATAGGCATCTTCGTGGGCCACGACGAGATTGTGGCCGCCGCCCTGGCCGCCGGGGCCGACGGAGCCATCCTGGCCAGCGCCAACCTCATCCCCGACATCTGGCAGAAGGTCTACGCCGCCGTTAAGGAGGGTGACCTGGCCACCGCCCAGGAATGGCAGGCCAAGGTCCAAAAGCTGGTGCGCATCATCGTGCGTAACGGCTCCACCCAGGCGGTCAAAGAGGGCCTGAGGATGATGGGCTTGGAGGTGGGGGACTCCCGCCACCCCATCATGCCCGGCGGCGCCTTCCGCAGGGAGGATCGGGAGGAGCTGCGTCTCCAGTTGGAGATGCTGGGCAAGATCGAGCGCCGGGAGGTCGAGTACGAACTGGGGGACAGGGTGGTGAAGACGGAGGTCTTCGCCACCCCTCAGACGCCGCGCCGGATCAGCGGCTTCACCCTGCGGGCGGGAGAGGGCTTCGCCGGCCCGCCTTTCTTCGAGGTGGCCCACATTGACCTCCTCCTGGGGACAAAAGACGGCCCCGTGGGCAGGGCCCTGGAGAGGGCGCTGGGGGAGGAAAGGCCGGGCCATGAGCTCAAGCTCATCCGCGAGCGGCCCAGGGTGCTTCTGGTGCCCACCGTCACCATACGCACCAAGCGGCAGGCCAGGCACATCTACGAGGACGCGGCGCGGGGCATCAACCTGGCCCTCGACCTCAGCATCGCCGACGGCTTCCTCCCTGAGGAGGCCCTGGACGATTTGGTGATGATCGTCAATGCCTTCGTCCACCCCGCCGCGGCCAATGAGAAGCGCATTGAGTTCAACAACTACAAGGCCATGCGCCACGCCATCCGCAAGGCCATCGAGGGGCGCCCCACGCTCGAGGAACTGCTCAACGAGAAGGAGGCGGCCCGACACCCGTTCAGATATGCGCCCTGAGATTCGACCGGCCAAAAGGGGAGACGCCCTCGCATCCACAGGCTGCTCGCCCAGTTGCGGGAGATCACAGGGATAGAGGACGTGGCCGAGGAGCGACTCGTCGCCCAGTTCGAGAGGGCGCTTAGCAATCCCTGCTTCCGCGCCTTCGTGGCCGAGGAAGGGGGGACAGTGAAGGGGCTCGTCACCATCTGGCTGAGGGAGTGTCTCTCCCACGGCGGCCCGGTGGCCCTTATAGACGAGTTGATGGTGGCCGAGAGCGAGCGCGGAAGGGGGCTTGGCTCTCAGCTTTTGGAGCATGCCCTGGCCTATTGCCGCCAGCAGGGCTGCGTGGAGGTGGAGGTCTCCACCGAGGTCGAGAACGTCGCCGCCCGCCGATTCTACGCCCGACACGGGTTCGAGGAAACGGGGGTGCTCTTGGAGAGGGAGTTCGAGGGAGGTGAAGCCTAAGCTCTGGATAGGGACATCGGGCTGGGTCTATCCCCACTGGCGGGGCGTCTTCTACCCCGACGGCCTGCCCACGGCGAGGTGGCTCGACTACTACGCCCAGCACTTTCGCACTGTCGAATTGAACAATAGCTTCTATCGCCTGCCCTCAGAGGGGGCCTTTCGGGCCTGGGGAGAGGCCGCGCCGGAGGGCTTCCTCTTCGCCGTCAAGGCCAACCGCTTCATCACTCACATGAGGAAGCTCAAGGACGCCGCCGAGCCGCTGGAGAGGTTCCTGGGGAGGGCGCGGCTCCTGGGCGACAGGCTGGGCCCCATCCTCTACCAGCTCCCGCCCCGGTGGAGGTGCAATCTCCCTCGCCTGCGCGAGTTCCTCTCCCTCCTCCCCCCGGACCTCCTCCACGCTTTCGAGTTTCGCGACCGAAGTTGGCTGAACGAGGGCGTCTTCGCCCTCCTGGAGGAGCACGGGGCCGCCTTCTGCGTCATTAGCATGCCCGGTTTCCCCTGCCCCCTGCGGGCCACCGCCCCCTTCGTCTACATCAGGATGCACGGCAGCGGCGTCCTCTACGGCGGCTGCTACAGCGAGGACGAACTGAGGCGGTGGGCGGAGCGCATCGAGGGCTTCCTGGACGAAGGGCGCGACGTCTACGTCTACTTCAACAACGACGCCTTTGGCTACGCCGTGCAGAATGCCAGGCGGCTGGGGGAGATCCTGGGGGCTCTCTAAAGTCCTGAGAAAACACAAACCCCGGCGGGCCCGATGCTCGCCGGGGTTTGTGCTTTGCGTTTCTCTTGGGCTTAGAGCTTCACCACGTTGATGGCTTGAGGGCCCTTGGGGCTGCTCTCGACGGTGAATTCCACTCGTTCGCCCTCTTCCAGATTGCGGAAACCCTCGCCCTGGATGGACGAATAGTGGACGAACACGTCGTCGCCACCTTCGCGCTGAATGAAGCCGTAACCCTTGGTCCGGTTAAACCATTTAACCGTGCCGGTGGTTCTCTCGCTCATTTCTGGCATGCCTCCTTCCTTAGATACTGCTGTAGGGCGAAGGGAAATTGATCCTCGGTCCTTCCGTCAGCCGTTCGGCTGAAGAAAAGAACCGCCCGAGGCCGTAAAAGCTCGGGCGGTTCGTTGTATCTCTGAACTCCGAAACAGCAACTTCCTACGTCCTACGCGAAATTATTATACCACGTTTCCCGTTTTTGTCAAATCGCCCTTTCGGTTCACATAACGCCAACCTGGCAATTTGCAGAGACTTGTTTGTTGTCAAAGCAGTGGAAATCTGATATACTGTCGCCTGACGGGATGGTGCAAGCTGGAAGCTGCGATCGAGGAGGTCAACGTGACGAGCATGCAGGGATCATCTGCGGATGCGGCCACGAAATGGGTGCGCTGGATGGCCCGCGGGATAGGCTCGCTGGCAGGAGCGTTCTGGCTGCTCAGCTTGATTGCCAGCTTGATCGTCGAGTTGATCGAGGGCCACGGCCCCTGGTCGCCGGAGGGGGCGATGCTGATGGGGCTGGTTATCTTCGTGGCGCTGGGCGTTCTCATCGCCTGGCGGCGGGAAGGGATCGGCGGGTTGGTGGCGGTAATCGGCGCCATCGCCCTGTGTATATTCGCCTACGTTACCGCCGGCCACAACAAAGGCTTCGCTATGCTGATCTCGGGTGGGCCGTTCCTGGTGGCCGGCATCCTATTCTTGGCCTGCTGGCGACGGTCGGAAAGACAAGGGAGGTGACATGGATGGCTCGGAGTTCAAACGCCGGCTCCCCGGCTACATCGCCACCGGGCTGATGATCCTGACCACCAGCCTCTGGACGCTCTGGGGCGTGGGGGAGATGTTCTACGAGGGCTGGGGGCTGCCTTTTCCCCGTCCTCTGGCCTACCTGACACCGGCTGCTGCCTGCCTGGCCCTCACGCTGACGGCGCTGACGTGGCCCCAGGTCGGAGGGTGGTTGCTCATCCTCCTCGGCGGGCCCTTCACCGCCTGGTGGGGAGCGCTGGCCGCCGCACGAGGCTTGCTATCCTGGGAATGGATTCTAGGCACATTCCCCGTCAGCAGTCTGCTCATCCTCACCGGCGTGCTGTTCCTGCTGGAGGACCGCCACCGCCGAGGGCGGCGCGCCGAAGGATGGACGCCGCCCAAGTCCTGGCTTCGCCGCAACCTGCGCTACATCCTGGCCGTCGGGCTTCCATTGCTGATGGCCATCGGCGTCTCGGCCTACTACGCCCCCCTGGCGTTGAGCCGGGTGGACGACGGCGAGCGAGGCGCGCGGCTCATCGAGGGGAACGGCGTGACCCTCATCTGGGCTCCGAAGGGGCCGGGGTGGAACTGGAAGCAGCCCTGGGGCGGGTATCCCTCCTGGGACATGATCGCCCTCTACGGCGTGCCGCCGGTGGGCTTCGGAGAAAAGCCGGGCTACGAGAACCGACACGCCACGCGGGAGGACATGGAGGCCACCGGCCTCTGCCGCTACCTGAGCGAGGATGGCCTGACCCTGATGGCCGAGCCGCAGGACATCTGGCGCATGCCCACCACCGACGAAATCATTCGCTCCCTCGTCCGAGGCGGCGGGAATGCCGGGTGCACCTGGGACGGCGAATCCGGGAGCGCCACTTGCGAGAGGCAGCCTAACAAGGATACCCCGCTGTGGGCCCCGGATGAAGAGCCCATCTACTACTGGTCGGCCGACGAATACGACGAGGACGAGGCTTACTACGTCAGTTACAACGGTCGGATCTCCTATCAGTCGAAATCCTGGGGAAACCCCCGCCACGGCTATCGCTGCGTGCGGGAGTGAAATGTCACGGAGGGGAGAGGATGTTCAGGAGGCTGCTCCGGATGCTGAAAGAGCCGGAGGAGTTCTTCGAAGGGATCAGGAAGGAGGGATACCGCGAGCCCTTTATCTTCCTCCTTCAGGTATCGGCGGTCATCGCCTTCTTCACCCCCATCGTGAACTATCTGGGCTGGCCAAGCACCGATCGCACGTCCACCTATCAGGCCCAGATCATCGCCTGGCGGATCACCAGTGAACAATTGCTGCCCCGACTGGGTGCCTGGGCCTACGTCGTGGAGGCCTTCCTCATCCTGGGGCTGGCCTTGGTCATCGCCCTGTTCCTGGCTGGGTTCCTGCACCTGATCTACCGCGTCCTGGGTGGGCAAGGGCCAATCCTCAACGCCTGGAAGGCGACCTGCTACGGCGTGGGGCCTTGTGTGCTCCTGGGTTGGGTGCCCTACTGGACCCTCTTCGTAGGGGCCTGGTCCTTCGTGCTGCAGCTCTACTTCGGACCCAAGCTGCTCTACCGCATGCGGGAGGGACGGGCGCTATTGATCCTGGCCTTCTTCGTGGGGGCCACCCTGCTGGAGTTCGCCACCAAGGGCACCACGGTGGGCTTCGGTGGGGGGTGAGATGAAGCTGACCTACTACGGCTACAACGCCTTTGTCATCGAGGGCGAGGGCAAGACCATCGTCCTGGACCCGGGACAAGATTTGTACTGGCGACGGCTCGATTCGCTGATCCCGCGCTCGCTCTGGTCGCAAGTTGACCTGATCCTGGTGACCCACGGCGACGCCGACCACGCCGAGTACGTGCCCCAGGTAGCCAAAGCTAGCGGCGCGCCGGTGGTCTGCAGCCCAGCGCTGGCTGAGAAGTGGCGGCGCAAAGGCGTGACGGTGGTACCCATCGCCTCCGATGAAACGGTCGAAGCCGCTGGCGTGAGGGTGCAGGGCGTGCCCGTGCGGCACGGCCCCGTCCTGAACCTCTTCGGGCGCTCCCTGGCCCTCAAGCCCGGTGGAGACTCTGTAGGCTTGCTCTTCACGCTGGAGGGTCGCCGCCTGCTCAGCCTGGGCGACACGATGCTGCTGGAGGAGGCCTGGCGCGGGCTGCGCCCCGACGTGCTGCTGGTGCCCATCGGCGGGGTGATGACCATGAACGTGGACGATGCACTGCGGGCGGTGGCGGCCATCGAGCCGCAGGTGGTGATCCCGGTGCACTACCATTGGCACATCCTCTTCTACCGCCACCCGGCCGATGTGGAGCGCTTTGCCGCCGAAGTGCGAGCGGTAGGCCGCCGTTGCTTCCCATTGAGGCCAGGGGAGGGCGTCGAGCTATGAGCGTTCCTCTTCGTCGGCGGCCATCGCCTTATTCATCCTCTATCGTCAACTGCTCACACGTCCATCTATCAGGCCCGGATTCTCACCACTGGCTTCCTCGTGGAGAGGTGGCTGAGACGATCTCGTCGTAGATATCCTCGCCCGTACGGTCGGTTATCCAGCTCACCGCCGAGCGAAGGTCCCTCCTGAGGTCCTCCTCCAGCGAGATGCCTGTGGCTTCCTTTACCAGTTGAATGGCCTTGGCGGCGCTGGCGATGCTGTAGCGGGGCTCCAGGCGGTCCAAATCCTCGAAGAAGAAGGCACAGCTGGTGTACATGGCCTGGCGGTAGCGTTGGGCTTCGAGCAAGGTGAGGAGCCGCGCTTCCTCCGCCTCGGTCAGCTTGCCTCTGGCGTATTCGGCCAGGAGGGCCCTTCCTTTCACCTCCCCGAGGATCACCAGGATGTAATCCCTCAACAGCTGCCAGGAGTCAACCACTCGCTTCGCCTCGTCGAGGTAGAGGGCGTCGATCTCCTCGGCCAGGTGGTCCAGGGCCGAGCGGAGATGGGCCTTCCAACCACTCGGCCCTCCGGTGCAGCTGCATCCCTCCCGCCAACGGGCTAAGCTGTGAGGACAGCTCCACGAGCTGTTCTCCACGACCTCCACTTCGGCTTCCGGAGGATGCTCCTGCAGGTAGAGGGCCGGGAAGGTGAGCTCGTAACCCGCCCGATGAGCCTCGCTGCGGAGCAGGTCATAGAGGAAATGCTCCCTCCCCCGGTGGTGGTGCCCGAAGGTCTCGCCGTCGAGGGCCAAGAGGATAAACTCGTCGCGGAAGTTAGCAAGGTGCTGCTCGACGAACCGACGAGCGTCCTCGGTGGCCCGGGCATCGAAGGCCAGGCGGCCCGAGAGCTCCTCATCGCGGAGGAAAACGGCCATCCTCAGCCCTTTGGAGAGGGGGACCGCATAGAGCCCAGCCCCATCAACTCCCTTGGCTTGATGGGGGGAGAGGATGGTGAAAGCGATATCCGAGGCAGCCAGAACCTCCAGCGTCTCGTAGTCCACAGCCATCTCGGGAAGCCACATCCCCTCCGGCCTCCGCCCGAAGCGGTGGCGAAAGTCGGCGATGCCCCAGGCGACCTGGATCTCCTTGTCGCGACGGCTGGCCAGGGGGAGGATGATGTGATAATAAGGATGGGCGATGGCGTTTCCCATCCCATGAATTTCGATGTTGTGTCGGTCGGCCTCGATGATGCGGCGATAGGTCGCCGGGTCGTGCTCCCTCAGCCAATCGGCCAGCGTTGGGGCGAGGTCGAAGCTCAGGAGTTCGAAGTTCCCCAGTTCGGCGTTGGGGCGGTAGCATTCGGCGTTAACCCTCTCATTGAAGTTAGCGAAGGGCTCGGCCCCCGGCTCAGGGGCGATCTCGCCTGTGAAGGGGTCCTCCCTCGGCGGCTGGTAGAAGTGGCCGTGAATGCAGAGCTTATCCATGGCTTCGCAGGATGAAATCGAGCTCGACTTCCCAGCTTGCGCCTGGGGCCAGCGCGATCTCCCACCAGGGCAGCAGGCAGGAGCCCTGATAGCTCCTCTCAAAGCCAGCTTCAGAGTTAGAGATGGTCTCGACGGGGAAGCGCCATAGGTTCGCCGGGCGGCTGAACCGCATCCTGATCCTCATCCCCAGCGGCTCGCTGACCAACTCGATTTCCCCCACTCCCCCAAGCTCCCCTTTGGAATTGAGAGCAAATTTCAGCGCATCATAATTTGCGGAGGAGTCGGCGCTCTCTTGCGCCGACAAGGGCGTTAGAGAACGCCCTGCTCCTCTCAATTTTATCTTACCGAATCTATCCCCGCTGGGAAGGAGGTAGTAAACGCCCGGCCCATCTCCACCTATGATGCCCCAGTTCGTCTCCGGGCCGAAGCGCAGCTCGAGGGCCTTGGGGCCAAAGTTGGTGAGGGTATAGACCACTGCGATGCCCGCCTCCCCCGCTCTGACGTTCACCCTCTTCTCGATCCTGAGAGGAGCTAGGCGCTCGCCGCACCAGACATGCCCATCGCGCGTCAGCTTGACCACGATCTCCCCATCGCTCTCCTCGGCCTCGTAATCGTAAGGCTGATTGACAAAATCCCCCTGCTCGCCGTATTGGCAGCGGTAGAAATCCTCCAGCGTGGTGGCGGGATGGAGGAAGTGGTCGAGGAGGCTGGAGCGGCGGTACCAATCGTAGTAAAGCCTCTCGTGGAGACCCGGCTCCTTCACCCTCACCCTGGCGGTGTGGATGGTCTCCAGCTCGCCCTCCTCCCCCGCAACCAGGATTTCCCCCTTCCGTCCGGCCTCGAGGAGGTCCTGGTGGTAGCCCTCGGGGCGGCGGGTCATGGTGTTGAGGAGGTTGTAACGCTTGGCACGCCAATCCCATTCGAAGAGGCTGCCACCCTCGGCGGGGTCGAAGTAGAGGTTCTGGGCATCGCTCTCGACGAGCAATTCGGGAGCCCCGTCGCAATCGAAATCCAAGGCCCGCCACTCTATCCATTCCCCCGCGCCGTGCAGCCTCTCATCGGCCAGGATCTCGGCCTCTAAGAGGTGGCGGAAGTTGGCGGCACGGATGTGGAAGAGGTAGACACCGCCGAAGACCCCGTGCCAGTAGGGGCAATTGCACTGGCCGGCCCAGAGGTGGTCAAGGGCGGAATGAGCATATCCCAATGACCAATGACCAACATCTGACGACCTGTGCAGCTCATTGGGATTTGGGATTTGGTCATTGGTCATTCGATGCACCTTCTCGCTCACCCGGAGCATCTTCTTGTGCATGGTGTTGATTTCGGGGTACTTCACCAGGAAATACCGCCAGAAGCCACCCCTTATGAAGCGCAGCACGTCCTCCCGGCCCTCCTCCTGGAGGCTATGCTTGAGGTGGACGATTTGCCCAGCGTATTTGGCCGGCAGCGCCCACTCGGTCATCTCATCGTAGGAGGCGGTGGGCAGGTAGATGCGCCCCAGCGCGGGGAAGCGGCGAGCATACTCGCCGGGGGGGATGGTGGTTAGCCAATTGGCGTTTTCCTCCAGAGCGCAGAAAAACTCCTCCATCCAACCGCGCTTCCAGCAGTGTTCATAGGTGCCAGGCCAGAGGCCAAACTTCTCGCCGTCGTCGCCCATCACCGCCACCTTGTGGCCTCCCTCGTCCGCCTGGGAGCGCAGCCATGCGATGACCTCCCCCACCGGCCTCCAGGGGATGGCGTAGCGCAGCCACTTGGAGGTGGCGAAGACCTTGAGCGTATGACCCTGCTCCTCGGTGACGTAATAACCGAATAGTTCCTCCTCGTCCAGGCCGACATATTTGAAGTGGGTGTCGTCCACGATGATGTACTCGACGCCCGCCTCGGCCAGCGGCTTGGCCAGGTGCGGCTCCCACACCCTCTCGGCCAGCCAGAGCCCCGTCGGCTGGCAGCCGAAGTCGTCCCGCACGGCCCGGGTAAGCTTGGCTATCTGGCCCAGTTTGTCGGCGTCGGGGATGGAGGGGAGGATGGGTTCGTAGTAGCCGCCGGTCATGATCTCCACTTGGCCCCGTTCCACCAGAGTTCGGACGCGCTGGAGAAATTCCGGTCTGCTTTCCAGGAGCCAGTCGCGCAGGGGGCCGGAGTAGTGGAGGGCTAGCCTGATCTTGGGGTGGCGCTCCAGGCAGGCGATCATGGGCTCGTAGGCCACCCGATAGGCTTCCTTGAAGACCCAGGGGAAGTTCCCCACCGGCTGGTGGTTGTGGATGGCCAGCGCGAGGTAGATGTGCTTTGGCATGGGATATGCTCCTCCTTGCCAAGATAGCACGCTGATCAGCGCAGATGCGACGCTGATCTCCGCTGATTTGAGCTTATCTGCGCGCTTTTCTCGCTGTCTCGTAGATTTTGCGCCGCACTTGGGGCTTAGGACCAAAGTTCAACAGCAGCCCGACCTCGATATCCGTGGCCTTGAGATAATTCAGCAGCTGGGCCTCGTGCTCCGGGGCCAATCCCTCGGCAGCTTTCAGCTCGACAATGACCTTCCCGTTCACCAGCAAGTCAGCAAAGTACTCACCTACAAGGTACCCGTCATAATGAACTTTAATCGGGGCCTGCTATACCGCTTCCAGGCCATGCCTTCGCAACTCGATGACCATGGCATTTTCATAGACCTTTTCCAGGAATCCATAGCCGGGGGAGTTGTAAACGTGATAAAAGGCTCCAATGATCTGCTTTGTAAGGTCGGCATGCTTGTAGTTCATAGATTCCTCCAAGTGGATAACACGCTGATTCTCGCAGATGATCCGCATAAATCTGCGTCCCATCAGCGTTCATCTGCGTCCTATCCTTGCCCTATCGTCTTCCCGCTGGGGATGAAATCGGTGGCGAAGTAGTTCTCATCCTCGATGTCACTGGAGATGAGGCAGTTGCGGCCCACCCGAATCCCCGCCGGCAGGCGGGTGTTCTTGCCCACCACGGTGAGGCCGATGGTGAGATGGGGTTGAGCCTCGTTGGGCGTGTAGTCATCGCCGAAGCCGATGTGAGCCCCTTCCCCCACCACGACGTTTTTATCCAGGATGGCATGGTCAACTACGGCCCCCGCTTTGATCAGGGCATCCGTCATGACCACAGAGTAACTCACCAGGGCCCCGCGCTCCACCCGCACCCCTGGGGAGAGGACGGAATGCTTCACCTCCCCCTCGATGATGCAGCCATTGGAGACGAGGCTCCGTACGATCTTCCCCCCTCTCTTCACCTTCACCGGTGGGCGTTCCTCGCTGCGGGTATGGATGACCCAGGAGCGGTCGTGGAGGTCAAAGGGAGGGTCCTCGGCCAGCAGGTCCATATTGGCCTGCCAGTAGGCCTCGATGGTCCCCACATCCACCCAATAACCACTGAAGGGGTAGGCGTAGACCTGATCGCCTTCGGCCACCATACCGGGGATGATGTCCCGACCGAAATCATGGCTGGTCCTGCGCCGCGCATCCTCCTCCAGACGCTCGGCCAGGACCTTGGTGTTGAAGACGTAGATGCCCATGGAGGCCAAAGTGCTCTTGGGCTCAGAGGGCTTCTCCTGGAAATCTAACACCCGCCAGTCCTCGTCCACCGTGAGGATGCCGAAGCGATGGGCCTCCTCAGGCTTGACACCGATGGCGGCTATCGTCAGGTCAGCTCGCTTCTCCTCGTGAAAGGCGATCATGTGCTCATAGTTCATCTTGTAGACGTGGTCGCCGGAGAGGATGAGCACGTAGTTCGCTTTCTGCCGCAGCACATAATCGAGATTCTGATAGACAGCATCGGCCGTTCCCTTGTACCAATCCTCATCCCTTCGTCCTCGGTAGGGCTGCAGCAAAGTCACTCCCCCCTCCAGGCTGCGGTCCAGGTCCCAGGGCCTGCCCCGTCGAATGTGGTCGTTGAGCGAGCGAGGACGGTACTGGGTCAGGATGCCCACGGTGTAGATGCCCGAGTTGACGCAGTTGGAGAGGGTGAAATCGATGATGCGATACTTGCCAGCAAAGGGGACAGCAGGCTTGGTCCTCTTCTCCGTCAGGACGCTCAGCCTGGTGCCCTCGCCACCAGCCAGGATTAAAGCCAATACCCTCATCTCGCGCCCCTCCAGTAAGGGCGTAGTGCCGCTACGCCCCTACGAACTCCAAAGCCTTGCCATACAACTCCACATACTTCCGAGCCGAGGCCGCCCATGAGAAATCAGCCCTCATCCCCCGCTCCATCAACGCCCGCCAGAGGCCCTTGCGGCGATAGGTATCTAAAGCGCGCTTGACCGCCTTGAGGAGCGCCCCGGCGTCGTACTCCTGGAAGACGAAGCCGTTGCCCCGAAGTGTGGCCGGATCGCAGTCCTGCACCGTATCAGCCAAGCCACCGGTGCTCCTCACGATGGGCACGCTCCCGTAGTGCATGGCGATCATCTGGCCCAGGCCGCAGGGCTCGAAATGCGAGGGCATGAGGAACATGTCGCTCCCGGCGTAGATGCGCCGCGCCAATGCGGGATCAAACTTCAGGAAAACGGCCGCTTTGTCAGGATAGTCCTCAGCGACTTGGGCGAAGAAGTCGTGGTAACGCCTCTCGCCCGTGCCCAAGAGGACGAACTGGAGGTTAAGCTTCATCATTTCGTCCAGGGCCTCGGCCAGGATGTCGAAGCCCTTCTGGTCGGCCAGGCGGGAGACCATGCCCAGGAGGGGTATCTCGGCGCCGACCGGCAGCCCCGCCTCGCGCTGGAGGGCCAGCTTGTTCTCCACCCGCCGATCCAGGCTTGTCAGGTCGTAGTTGGCGGCGATGTGAGGGTCGGTGGCCGGGTTCCAGGAATCGTAATCTATGCCGTTGAGGATGCCGAAAAGGCGGTCTCGGCGCTGGGCCAAAATGGGGTCCAGCCCCTCTCCGTACTCAGGGGTGAGGATCTCCTGGGCATAGCGCTCGCTCACGGTGTTGATGACGTCGGCGAAGATGATGCCCCGGGCCATCAGGACCACCACTTGGCTGAGCTCCTCGTCCTTAGGGTGGGGGATGAGGCCGTACTCCTCCACCCTGGCGAATTTCAGCAGGCCCGGCTCTTGGATGCCCTGGTAGGCCAGGTTGTGGATGGTGAAGACGGTGGCCGTATGGGCGAAGAAGGGGTCGTCCTTGAGGATGGTCTTCAGCCAGTTGGGGATGATGGCGGTGTGCCAGTCGTTACAATGGATGATATCGGGCTGCCAGCCAAGCCCTTTGAGCATCTCCAGAACGGCGCGGCAGAAGAAGATGAAGCGCTCCCCATCGTCGTCGTAGCCATAGATCTCCTCCCGAGCAAAGTATTTTTCGTTAGCCACCAGGTAAGCGGGTAGCTCGTTGTCGACGAGGCCCTTGAGGACAGAGGCCGATAGGTCCCCTGAGCCCACGGGTACGGGAAAGGGCTCCAGCGCCGGGGTCAGTCCGAATTTGGCCTCGTCAATGGTCCCGTATTTGGGGATGGTCAGGCGGGCGTCATCGCCCAGCCTGCGCAGGGCCTTGGGCAGCGAGCCGGCCACGTCGGCCAGCCCCCCCACCTTGGCGAAAGGGACGGCCTCAGCGGCGACGAACAGGATCCTCAGCGGCTTACCCATCGTCCTTCTCCCTTTCCGCGAACCAATGGTAATCTACGTTGGGGAAGAGCTTATCCCGCTCATAGAGCTCCGCGGTTAAAGCCGGATTGGCTTTCCCAGCCTCAGCCAGCTCCATCAAACGATGGAACCGCTCCAAGTGCTCTTGGAAGCGCATGATGGCGTATTCCCTGGCCTGGCCACTGGTCACCAGGAAGGGCCAGTCGCTGGATTGCAAAAGCAGGAGCTCCCGCGCCGCCTGATTGAGCGCCTCCGCTAACGCGCCCTGAGCCGCCGGATGGGAAGCCACTGCCCTCTCCATCCGCCTCTCGGCCTGGTGGATGGGCTCCCACATCCAATGGGTCTCGTGGTTGTCCCACGTCCAGTGCCCCCCTCCCAAGCCCCAGGAGCTCTCCGGCAGAGCTAGTACATCCTCGGGAGGATGCTCCTCGATGAACTTGCTAGCTGTGACCAATTCAACCACCTCGCTTCGGCTGAGGATTTTGAGCACCTCGCGGATCCAATCCACCCCCTCGAACCACCAATGGCCGAAAAGCTCCGCATCGTAGCAGGCGGCGACGATGCCGAACTTGCCGCTCTCCTCGTAGTAGCGGGAGAGCTCATCCCCCACCAGCCAGGCGAAGTGGCGGGCATGTTCCTTAACTTTGTTTTGGGCCCAGTCGGGATGATAGTAGTCCTTGTAGGCCAGGTCCACCCGCGCCCCCGTTACCCGCCAGTATTGAAGGCCCGAGATGCCATCCCTTTTGTGGAATTCACGGTAATCGTAGTCGCCTGGATAGCCCCAATCGGCCGACCAGACCTGCATGCTGGTGCGGTTATTGCGCCCGATGACGGCGACGTCGGCCCCTGCCACGTAGTAGGGCTGGAAGGTCGTCCGCACGGCTGGCTCCTCGTATTGGGGGAGGGGCACCACGTAGCGTTGGGGGATAGCCCTGTAGGGACCGATGGCCTCACCGGCTGCCTTCCCCACCGGCCTCCCTCCCTCGATAGTGTGGGTCTCGCTGAAGAAGAGCTTCAGCCCCAGCTCAGCCAGGAACTCCTCGATCCCTGGCTTGTAGTAGCGCTTGCCCTCCGCCTCAGCGTAAAAGGCTGGCCGATAGGCACATTCGGGGAGCCAAACCGCTCTGGGCGCTTGCCCGAAGAGCCGCCTGTAACTCTCTACCCCCGTTTTGAGTTGACCATAGATGGAGGAATCGCGCCCCAAGAGAGGGAGATAGCCGTGGGTGGCGGCGGAGGTGAGTATCTCGATGCAGCCTTCGTCTTGCAACTTTCTGAAGGCGCCGATGATGTCCCGCCCGAGGCGCCCTCTGAAAACCTCAAGCAGGTGGGAGAAACGCTCGGCGTAGAATCTCGCCAGGTATTCCAAATGGGGTTTACTGGCCCTTCGGAAGCGCTCGATGTCCCTCTGGGCAGCATTCAGCTTCTCCTCTAAGTAGATCTCGAGGTGCTCCAGTACAAGGGGGTCGGCCAGTTGTTCCGCCAACACAGGGGTGAGGCCGATGGTCATCTTGATGGGGTAGCCCTCCTCCTTGAGGTCATAGAAGGCATCCAGGAGGGGGAGATAGGTCTCCGAGGCTGCCTCATGCAACCACTCCTCGCCGTGCGGCCAGCGGCCAGCCAGACGGCAATAGGGGATATGGCCGTGCAAAACGAAGGTGAAAGCTCCCTTTTTGGCCATCGTCGTTGCTCCTAAGGGGGATTATAGCAGAACACATGCCTCGACACAAACAGAACGGCAAGGGGCCGTTGATTTGACGCTTGAAATGCTTTGATGTATAATAGGGCGGCTGTGCAAACTAGTTAAGTATGCAATATCTTGTATAATCTTAGAGCAGCGTAACATATTGGATTAAATCGCCATTGTGCAACCACTCTAAATGCTTAAACATTTTGAAGCCCTCTGATACCCCTCAGACCGTCCCCTGAGCTCCCCCATCCTTAGCCTCAAGGGCTGCAAACATTGAAAGGGGGTGAATTAAGTGGAGGATCGACCCCTTAAAACTATCGCCGATCTCCCTCAATTGGTAGAGTCGTTATCCCCTGCGAAGCAGGAGCTCTTCCGGCGCATCTTCCATGTGAGCACCGTCGTCGGCCACCTTAAGCCGCCGCCGTCCATGCATAGATGGATCGAAAGCCACTTCGGTTCTGTAGAGGCTGTGTTGGCTCAGCGGATTGTGAAGGTGACCAATCTAGTCACCTGGGAAGGCTCTCTCTTCAACGAGTTGCGGGCCGAGCGGCCCATGGAGGCCAGGGAGAACGAGGATATCAAGAAGCTGATCATGGAGAACTACGGTGATCCCTTCTGCCGGCCGCTTGAAGAGACGCCTGAGGACGTATTCGGCCGGGTGAGAGGCAAGTACTCCGTCACTTGCAGCAATATCGCCAAGTACGATGGCTTCCATGGCCTGGTCATCTTCGATGAGCATGACCCTCTGGTCTTCTCGGCCGAGAGGGTAAGCGATTACATCGATACAGCCCTGGCCTGGGCTCAGGAGGCCCACGAAGTCGATCCAGAGGCCAGGTACTTCTTCCTCATGTGGAATTGCCTATGGAAGAGCGGCGCCTCCATCATCCATGGCCACACCCAGATGACCCTCGGCCGTGAGATGCACTACGCTAAAGTGGAGCACCTACGGCGAGCGGCCAAGGGGTACGAGAAGACCTATGGCTCGAACTACTTCGACGACCTCTATGAAGTCCACTCGGCCCTGGGGTTGGGCCTGGAAGCGGGCAGGACGCGCCTGCTCGCCTACCTCACGCCTATCAAAGAGAAGGAGGTCCTCTTCATCTCCCAGCCACGATGGGAACATCACGGCTTAGGCTCGAATGGGAAACTGCGTTTAGATGAGGACCTCAAGGTTGCTATCTATAAGGTCCTGCGATGCTTCGTCGATCGCTTGGGGGTGAGAAGCTTTAACCTCGCTTTCTGCATGCCGCCCATCATCGAAGCCGGGGAGGATTGGAGCGGTTTTCCGGTGATAGTGCGGCTGGTGGACCGCGGGAGCCTCATCAATAAGACGGCCGACTTCGGGGGCATGGAGCTTTACGCGGCCAGCGTGGTGGCCAGCGATCCCTTCCGCTTAGCCGAGGTCCTGCGAACCTCCCTGTAAGGTTGATTCCACCCGGCAAGAAGCGCGGTTGGGACGAGAACGGCGTGCCTACCGACGCCAAGCTGAAGGAGCTGGGGCTGAGCTGGGCAAAGCCAGCGTAAGGTCAGGGATGAGCTCAGAGGAAAGGCTGAAGGCCCCAACCGGATATCCGGTTGGGGCCTTCAACTTTGCAGATCATCGCTCTTTCATGAGCCTCAGGTGCGCCCATAGGAACCTGCGAGCTACGCCCTCCCAGGAGTGATCCTGGGCGCTAAGATGGGCCTTCTCCCGGATCCTTCGGGCCAGCGCCTCGTCGTGCAGAACCTCCAGGATCCGGTCCTTGATCCGACGGATATCCTGGCGATCCACCAGTATCCCATTCTCCCCATCGACGATGTAATAGGTTGGGCCCTCCTTGTTTATGGTAATGACCACGTTCCCCACGGCCATGGCCTCTAAATTGGCCAGCCCCCAGGGCTCCGTCCTGGGAAGGGCGAGGACGACCCCTTTGGATCGGGCGGCCAGCTGGAGCCAGGCGGGGATCTGTTCGTGAGGGACCAACTCCACCAGGACGGAGTTCTCCCAGATGCCCGCTCTGCGGATCAGCGACTCTATCTTCCTCCTGTTAGGATGGCCCTCCGGGGGCAGGCCGACGAAGACGAACTTGAGCCGATCGCCGGCCTCTCGCTGGAGGAGGGCACAGACCTCTATCCCGGTATCCACGCCCTTCCTCTTGTAATCCCAGAGCCTGCCCACCATCAGGATCACCCTCTCGTCCTCGGCGATGCCCCAACTGTGCCGAAGGGCCTCGATGCACTCCCTGTCCCTGTGAGGGTCGTAGGGGCGGAAGAGGCTGCCATCCACCCCTCCCGGGATGGACACCACCTTCTCTGAAGAAACGCCATACAAGCTGGGATGGGTGACCGTCTCCATCTCCATAGGTGAGACGGTGATCACCAGATCAGCCTCCTGGAAGCCGCGTCTCTCCTCCCTCAGCCGCCGGTCGAGGTTCAGCTCCCTCAGCTCATCGAGGGAGCATCGGTTGGCGATGTTGACGAATTTGTTCCACCCCAGCGAATGGGTGGTGGCTGAGAAGAGAGCTTTTCCCTTCTTAAGCTCCTCGTAACGCCTGCGAAGCCTTCGACAGGCGGCCACCCCGGTGGCGTAATGGCCGGAGAAGATGTCAATCTGGATATCGTTTTTGAGGAGGTAATCGAGGGTAGCATCGACCAGGTCATCGATTATGAAGTAGAGGTTCTCCTTCTTGACCAATCCCGTCTCGTCCTCCACGAAGCGGCCGGAGCGATTGGGGATGGGGATGACCGGGGCCTTGGGATGGATGTTCAGGTAGCGCTCCTTGGTCAGGTAGCTGCGAGCTAAAGTGAAAGAGAACACGTTCACCCCGAACTCCTCCGCCAGGTTGTAAGCCAGCCTCTCCTGGTAGGTCCCCTGCCCCCCCTGGTCATAGAGGTCGATCTCGATCCCTTCCTCCTCCCGTACCCGCTCCCTGATGGCGTAGAGGGGGTTGGTATGGTAACTGACGATGGCGATGGTCAATCCCCCCCTGCTGGCCAGGCGGGCTTTCAGCTCGGCGGCGCTGGGAGCGGGCAGGATGGAACGCGGAGCCTTCCGTTCGAGGTGGGCGAGCGCCCTGTAGGCTTCGATCTCGCCCTCAAGCTGAGCCAATTCGCTTAGGGTGATGCGGGGGGCGGAGTCCGGCCAGGCCTCTGAGAGGTACCCCCCGTGTGCGACCCACTCAAACCACCTGGCTAACCCCTCGCTTACTGCCCTCTCGAGCTCGCCGACCCTTTGAACCCAGAAATCCTCCACTGCGATCCTCACCTGGGCGACAAACCCACGTGTAAAATCTCCTTGTTCACAAAGCAGCGTTAGGGATGTCCATTCAGAGGTTGCCCAGCGAGGCGATGGCCTCAGGGAGCTCGGAAAGCTCGTCGACTTCGGCGTCGGGCGCGATCCGGGTGCTTTGGACGTTGGTTGGACCCCTCCTGATCAGGATGCTCCACATACCCGTCAGCTTCGCCCCCAGGATGTCGGCTTCCAGGTCGTTGCCCACCATCACCGCCTCGTGGGCGGCGATCCCCCATCTCTCCAGCACTATCCGGAAGATGGCTGGATCGGGCTTGCGGATGCCCACGCCGGCGGAGGAGATGACCGGGTCGAGCCAGGGGCGGAATCCGGCCCGTTCCACCAGCCGCTGGACGATGGCGTCATCGGTGGCATTGGAGACGAGGCCCAGGCGATAACCCGCCTCGGACAGTCTCCGCAGGGTTTCAACGGCATCGGGGTAGGCCTTCCAATGTGCTTCCTCGTAGGAGAAGAAGGACTCGATGGCCCGCCTCACGAGCTCCGCCTCGACCTCGGGGTATCCGAAATCCGTCAAGGTGGTGCGGAGGGCCAGCTCCGCCGTGTATTCCACCCTCTCCGCCCTCGCCCTCTCCTTGAGGAGGCGACGCTGCTCCAAAAAGGCCTCGCTGAAGGAGGAGGCGTCGAGGGCAAATCCCCGATTTACCAAAAAAGCAGCCAGATCAGCTGCTCCTCGCCTGGTGACTTCATCTCCAGGGACGCTCAGGTACATCAAAGTGCGCCCTAAATCGAAAATCACCCCTCTTATCAGTCCCATGCCTCTCCCCTGCCGGCCTCCCAGTTCACCCTTCCCTCGGCGATGATACCCGCCCTCCGCAGGGCGCGGTACAGCCGCTCCTCCCAGATGTCGCCGTGGAGGAGCTCCCTCACCTCCTGGGCCCGCATCAGGCGCTCCCAGGTGGTGATGATGAAGGTGATGCGCCTCCACCTCCTGCTGACGATGGGATGGGGCAGCCGCTTGAGCTCTCCCAGGTGGATTTTGTAGTAATCGTCGTGGGCACGGGGATGGGATGCCTCCTGGGGCAGGAGCTCGATGCGCTTGACGACCTCCCATCTCCGAGCCTCGGCCCAATAGTTGATGGCCCACCCCTCCGGCCCGAAGGCCTTCGTCTGGTAGAAGGCCAGGACAGGGGCCTCAATGGCCCTGGCGGGGGCGCGTTTGACGGGAATGCGATACCAGTGCTCATCCCTGGCGATGGCGAAATCCCGCGGATTGTTCATAATGGCCACCAAAACGGTGGTGTAGGGGTGGAACTCTACCATACTTTCCCATCATCACAGCATCTGTCAGCGGATATCCAGCGGATTGACGGATGTCCACGCCATCCCATCCGTTGATCCGTTATCCTATCCGTTGACCAACCATCTCCCACAGCGCCTCGAAGACGAAGTCGTAGGCGGGGGCGAAGCGGAGGCCGACAGAGACAGGCTCATCCATCCTGGGGCCAAGGAAGCGACCCAAGAGACCCCTGCGATCGCGCAGCAACCCGGCGAGGGTTTGGATTGTTCGCTCATCGGCCCGGCCGAGCTTCGACAGGGCCATGGCAGCGCTCGCCACCATCCCCGCCGACCGAGGCCTCCCCCAGCCTCTCAAGCGCCTCTGCTGCGCTCCAGCGCACATCGGGATGCTCATCCCTCAGGGCATCCAGGAGGGCATCCGCCACCTCATCTGAGGCCGCACCCAGCTCCCCAAGCGCCCATGCCGCGCTCCCGCGCACATTGGGATACTCATCTCTCAGGGCATCCAGGAGGGCGTCCACCACCTCCTCCGATGCCGCACCCAGCCTCCCAAGCGCCCATGCCGCGCTCCCGCGCACAAAGGCATTCTTATCCCTCAGGGCATCCAGGAGGGCGTCCACCACCTCCTCCGATGCCGCACCCAGCCTCCCGAGTGCCTCTGCCGCACTCAAGCGCACAAAGGCATCCTCATCTCTCAGGGCATCCAGGAGGACATCCGCCACCTCCTCTGATGCCTCTCCCAGCTCCCCAAGCGCTTCTGCCGCACTCAAGCGCACAAAGGCATTCTTATCCCTCAGGGCATCCAGGAGGGCATCCACCACCTCGTCTGAGGCCTCTCCTAGCTCCCCAAGCGCCTCTGCCGCACTCAAGCGCACAGAGGGATGCTCATCCCTCAGGGCATCCAGGAGGGCATCCGCCACCTCGTCTGAGGCCGCACTCAGCCTCCCAAGCGCCCATGCCGCACTCCGGCGCACATCGGCATCCTTATCCCTCAGGGCATCCAGGAGGGCATTCACCACCTCATCTGAGGCCTCTCCCAGCCTCCCAAGCGCCCATGCCGCACTCAAGCGCACAGAGGGATGCTCATCCCTCAGGGCATCCAGGAGGGCATCCGCCACCTCCTTCGATGGCGCACTCAGCCCCCCAAGCGCCCATGCCGCGCTCCGGCGCACATTGGGATGCTCATCCCTCAGGGCATCCAGGAGGGCATTCACCACCTCGTCTGAGGCCTCTCCCAGCCTCCCAAGCGCCCATGCCGCACTCCGGCGCACATCGGCATGCTCATCCCTTAGGGCATCCAGGAGGGCATCCGCCACCTCCTTCGATGGCGCACTCAGCCTCCCAAGCGCCCATGCCGCGCTCCCGCGCACATTGGGATATTCATCTCTCAGGGCATCCAGGAGGGCATCCGCCACCTCGTCTGAGGCCGCACCCAGCCTCCCAAGCGCCCATGCCGCGCTCCCGCGCACAGAGGCATCTTCATCCCTCAGGGCACCCACAAGATCTCCGACGACCTCACTCTCGCAGGCGCTGCCGCGCATGGCGGTGAAAGCTTCCGTTATCTCCCCACGGAGCTTATCGTACCGCGTCGTGTGCCAGAGGTCAAACAGGTCTTCGAGGATGTGGCGGCGC